>Ga0164295_10004341_pt1 | contig 11270 bp, 10 predicted proteins | sample GEODES006metaG_FD_111798 | JGI IMG/M metagenome (GOLD analysis project Ga0164295, IMG submission 111798) | Oligotrophic lake water microbial communities from Sparkling Lake, Wisconsin, USA - GEODES006 metaG | ecosystem: Environmental > Aquatic > Freshwater > Lake | place: USA: Sparkling Lake...
CAAAACTCTTGGAAAAATTGAAGCCATTTTAAAAACCAGACGAAATTTGGCTCAAAATGCAGCACCTTTATTACTTATTGAAGCATTGATGTGTGAATTACGTTAAGAAAATGGTAATTAGCACCCTCGATAGTAAGGCAAAATACTCTCATGCGTCTTGACCATGTTTCCTATGTTGCCTCCCACGATCAGATCTCTAATGTTGTTAATCGAATAGGTTCACAGATTGGAACCGCATTCGTTGATGGCGGAATTCATCCAAAATTTGGCACAAGAAATTTCACAGCGCCACTACTGAATGGACAATATGTTGAAGTTGTTTGTCCACTTGATCATCCAGCAACAGATTCAACTCCATTTGGAAGAGCCGTTAAAAGCAAATCTGAGGACGGAGGAGGGTGGATGACATGGGTTTTTAGTGTCGATAACATTGAAATAATAGAAAATAAGTTTGATCGAAAATCTGTTGAAGGTACACGGAAAAAACCAGACGGAACCGAACTTCGCTGGAATCAAATCGGCGTAAAAGATATTTTTTCAATGAACGAGCTACCCTTTTTTGTCAAATGGCAAACAAAGAATCATCCATCCGAAGACGGAATAGCAGAAGCGAAAATAGCTAAATTGTATATAAGTAGTAAAGATAAATTAGAAAAATCGTTTTTTAAAACTGAAATTCTAGAATCGTTAACAAATGTAGAAATAGAATGGATAAATCCACATTCCGGTGAAAGTTATATAGGTATAGATTCTATAGATTTCGCTACAAATAGTGGAATTGTTCGAATCGAATAATTAAAAATCAAACTTTATAACCTATTTGTCCAATCCACATACGCATGCTCTAGTAATTCAAAATCTTTATTTAAGTTTTCCGCTTTCCCAGCGATACTGATTCGTAATGCAGTGCTTGCTGCTGCTCCAAATTTTGTTCCAGGGCAAGTTGCCACATTTCTTTCTAAGAAGAAATCAAATGATCTATCGCAATCACCAGTTTCAATTAGTGCATAAAATGCTGAATTTGGCTGCGAGAGTATCGAATTTACGGGCATCATCCTAAACAACATTTCATATCTTTTTTTCATCTCTTTTATTACGGACTGCTGAAACAAAGTACTTTCATTCGTAGATAAATATTCCGCGACAGCCATTTGTATAAACCTCGGCATACAGGAAATAGTCAGCGATATAAAATCCGCAATCGTTTTAGAGTAGTCATGGTTCGCCAGCACATAACCTATTCTTAATCCTGGGGCGCAATGTTCCTTGGAGAATGTTCGAATTCTTATCGCATCCTTATAAGGAATTAGTGGTTTGGTCGCGTCATACACCAAATTTATATAAGTTTCATCAATTATTAGTTTTACACCTTGTGCCGTTAGTGAGTGTATAGCATTTGATATTTGGTTTCCATCGTATGCAATGCCAAGTGGATTCGATGGATTATTTACAATGATAGCTGTTGGTAGATCACGAAAGTTTTTCTTAGCAAAATTAACTTCAGGAAAATTATTGTTATCAGAGGGATAAAGTGAATAAGGTAGAGTCTTAAGCCCAAGAAAGTCACAAACTAGTTGGTAAGTTGGAAAACCAGGATCTGGAATCATTACCGTGTCTCCACGCGATGTGACTGCTGCCAATGCGGCCATAATTAAAAAATTTGCTGGTGCAATTGAAATATCATAATCAGATCGTGAAAACTGTTTCCATTGTGTCTCAAATAACACATCAATTAAGAAAGGTTCTCCCTTAGACGGTGAGTATCTATGTGGCTCTTGCGAGAATTTTAAAAGAGTTTTGTTCATAGAATTGTTTTGAAATCCTGGTGTATCTCCTATCTCCATCCTTGCAACATAATTTCCCAGCTTCTCCCTTTGATTGGCTAATGCTAAGACATTAAACATTGGTTGCGCATTAATCGATTCTGACCATTTTTTCTTTTGGTTGAACATTTTTTGGTCCTATATTTCTTTCAATTGTTTTTGTACGAAAACTCATCTGACGGAAATTCTCCTGATTTAACTTCTAAAATGAATGATTCAATTGCAAGTTTTGAGATTGAGTAAATACCGTCATCTTTAAACGCTTCACTTTTTTCAAAAACACTTTTTTTATTTTCGATATATGAATTGATCACTTGGGGGACAAAACATTTTGCAAATTTAGGTCGAAAATCTGGATACAGCCCTATTAAGTCATGCAGAATTAAAAGCTGTCCATGGACAAATTTTCCAGCTCCTATGCCGAAAATTATTACACCAGATTTTTCAGAAATTTTTTGAGCCAGATCTGGCGGTAATGCCTCTAGTAGAATTGAGAAAACTCCTGAATTGATTAACGACTCAACCCCATTCTCAAGACTTAAAACCTCTTTCTTGTCTCTGCCAACAACTCTGTAACCACCTTGTTGGGCTAAAGACTGCGGAGTAAGACCAATATGGCCAATTACTACAATGCCACTATCTACAATCGATTTAATCCTAGATAAAATTTTTTCATTAAAACCTTCAAGTTTTACAGCATCACAACCGGACTCTTTGATGAATCTCATTGCATTTCTTACGGCGTCCTCATCTGACACTTCATAAGAGCCTTTTGGCATGTCACCAACGATAAATTTATTTGGAGCGCCTCTGCGGACTGCCGATGAGAGCATGATCATTTCGTCCATGGTTACCGGGGAAGTGTCTTTGTAGCCCAAAGTGACCATACCTCCAGAGTCACCAACCAGGATCATATCAATGTCTGTAGAGTCAATTATTTTTGCAAAAGAATAGTCATAGCAAGTTAACCAAGATAACTTTTCTCCAGAAAGAAATTTCTTATTTAAAGTCCGGGTATTTTCCTTCAATTCCCCCCCAATATTATGTAGATTCCATAGTACCCTTTGTTGATCGGAAAGCTTGCTAACTATGATCATAAAATGAAGAGGGGTGACTTATTTATACCGGTGCAGATCTGGTAGCTGATTTTATCGGCCAAAAATTATATCCAAATGTTTTTTTGGTAACCGGTGGCGCATGTGCATTCATGGTTGATGCAATAGGCAGACACAATACAACTAAATTCACTTGTTTTCAGCATGAACAGTCTGCTGCTATGGCTGCTGATGCAGCCTGGAGAACTACGGGGAAAGTTGGAGTTACTATGGCAACGAGTGGCCCAGGAGCAACCAATTTAATTACAGGAATTGCCTGTTCGTGGTTTGATTCTATTCCAAGTTTTCATATAACAGGACAAGTAAACCAATCTGAAAGTCGAGAAAGCTTGGGCGCTGAAGTTAGACAAGCCGGATTTCAAGAAACCGATATTGTAGGCATTGTTAAACCGCTAACAAAATGGGCGCATAAAGTTGAAACTATAGAAGACTTAGTAGATTCTCTATCAGTAGCGTTAATTAAAGCCACAACAGGAAGAATGGGTCCAGTTCTTCTAGATATACCCATGAATATCCAAAAGGAATTAGTTTCAGAGGAACAAAAGGCTCGAGCTTTACAAGATAACTTGCAAGTTCATAGTACCAATTCAAAAATCAACCCCGTGCTTACTGATTTTTTCTCTAATTCCAATAGGCCATTAGTAATAATCGGTGCAGGATTAGCGTTTAACTCAAAAGTAGAAAAAACTCAAATGTGGTGTGAGGATTTTGGAATTCCTTATGTAGCCACCTGGGCAGCAATGCCTTTTCTAGAAAGATCTAAAAGTGGGTACCTAGGTACGATAGGCGTCTATGGATCCCGAATTGCAAATTGGTCAGTACAAGCAGCGGATAAGATAATAGTTTTAGGAAGCAGGTTAGATAATAGGCAAAGAACTGGAAATCCAAAGGGATTCGCTCCTTTTGCGCAGATTCTTGTACTTGATATTGATGAAGAAGAGTTAAAAAAATATAACTCTCTGAAAAATTATAAAACATTAAAATTTAATCTAGCTAACAGCGAAATGTTAATGGGTAACTCAATGAAAAAATATCAGGATAGTGATTGGCGCTTAGAAATTTCAAAGATTAAGGAAGAAATTACTAATGGATTTGAAAATTCAGTCATGCCCGGTGAATTAAATCCATATTTTGCTTTTCAAAAAATTCAAGATAAATTCCAACCTAATTCAATAGTAGTTTCTGATTGTGGTGCCAACCTCTGCTGGGTATACCAGCCTTACCAGCCAGATTCAAGTTTTTTATTTACAGCGGGCGGGAATTCTCCAATGGGCTATAGTCTGCCGGCGGCCATTGGAGCGCAGATATGCAATCCAAAGAAAACGGTTTACTGTTTTATAGGTGATGGTGGTTTACAAATGAATATTCAGGAATTACAAACAATAAAAAATTATCAACTACCGATCAAAATAGTGATACAAAATAATTTTGGTTATGGAATTATAAAGCAATTTCAAGATGCATATTTCAACGGAAGGTACTATGCAACTGGCGAGGGATATTCACAGCCGGATTTCAAGAAAATAGCTGATGCATACGGTATCCCATATCAAAGAATAACCAAAGAATCGGAGTTAGACACTTTTAAATTCTCTGGTGGTTTCGAAATCATTGACTTACAATTACCACCAAATTCATTAATTACTCCTAAAACTGAAATGGATCGATTTATCCATGATCAATTTCCCTATCCATCAGATAATTTAATTTCATCTCTACCATATAATTATCCAAAAAATCCCAGCAAATTAGGTGGGATTAGCGATTCTACAGTCTAAAGTATTTTGCAAAACAATACTTCAATGAAGGTGTTACCAGCTTTTGATTCCTGACACCGATATAGACGAAATTATTCAAAACACTACATTATCTAAAGAAATTAATGAATTACCCGTTTTGGTCAGTGGCGGAACTGGATTTATCGGGTCATGGTTAGTAACAGCTTTAGACAAATTAATTGGTAACCGAGATATTAATAATTTAATTTACGTACTAACATCTGATAAAATTAAAGCTAATAAGGCATTTAGTAGACTGAAAAGAAAAAATCTGTTTATAGTCACGATTGATGAATTACAAAGCCAATTGCAAAACGGTTCGTTACCAGGATTTGGATATGTTTTTCATTGTGCCACCTCAACTAAATATGACACTAATGATCCGCGTAATGATTTTGAGAAAACTCTAAATCTTACAGAGCAAATTCTACGTGTATTAGAAATGTCGAGTTCTGTGCCCAACTTTATAAATCTCAGTAGTGGAGCAGTTTATGGACCACCATTAACTAAGGAAAAATTAACCGAAAGTGATTCATCAAAAAATCACAATGAGCCACTAACTAGTTACGGTATAACCAAGTTAAGAATAGAAGAAATGGTTCTAAAAGCCGATCGTGAAGGTGTGGTGACAGGCGCTAATCCTAGATTATTCACTTTCTTTGGGCCAGGGCTCCCACTAAAATCTCATTTTGCTATAGGAAATTTCGTGCACGACGCATTAACTGGAAATCAAATAAAGGTTACTGGATCACCGGAAACTATGCGCTCCTATTTGTATATTTCAGATTTGGTAATACAGCTTTTTGCACTTTCGACTAAGCCAACTTTAGACGTTTTACATATAGGAAGTAAATCCAGTATTAACATAGGAAATTTGGCTTTAGAAGTTTCAAAAGTTTTCAATAATTGTCCAATAGTATTTAAAAATGAATTTGCAAAGCCAAATTATTATGTGCCAGAAGTGATAAAAACAAATACCTATCTTAAAATCAACAAGGAAGTTTCCCTTAGTAACGGATTATTAAACTGGAAAAATTCTTTATTAAATTGAATGACCAAAATTTAACCACGGAGGATTTTTTGCAAGTGCAGCTTTTTCTAGTTCTCTTTTCTCTCGGAGAGTATCCATGGGTTGCCAAAAGCTTTCATGATGATAGGCCATAAGGTTTGATTCATTTGCTAACCGGACCAGCGCCCCAGATTCAAATGGCTCGTCTAGTGATTTAACATAATCTGTAATCTGAGGCTCAAGTACGAAAAATCCACCATTAATCCAACCCTCGTCTGACTGGTTCTTTTCACCAAAATGCGTGACCGTATTTCCCTCAATTTTCATATATCCAAATCGGGCAGGTGGACGAACAGCCGTGACTGTTGCTAATTTTCCGTGGCGAGTATGAAAATCTAATAATTTTTTTATTGATACATTGGCTAAACCATCTCCGTAAGTTGCGATTACTCTTTCTTTAGGAAGCATTTTAATTACTTCCGAGATTCTTCCACCTGTCTGAGTGTGTAATCCCGTGTCTATAGTTCTAATATTCATTTGTTCAAAATTTGAATCCAAAATCTTATTTTTGCTAATCCATTTTTCAATGACATCACTTTTGTATCCAGTCGAGATAATAAAATCATTGAATCCTTGCAAACTGAAAATGTTCATTAAATGCCACAGAATAGGTTGACCATTGATTAAAACCATTGGTTTAGGTTTGTCATCGGTCTCCTCGGAAATTCTCGTTCCTAAACCACCCGCAATTATGATTACTTTCATTTTTTAACGCCAAATATTTCATAAAGTATTTCAATAACATAATCTAGCATTTTTTCAGTTAAACCTGGCCATACTCCAATCCAAAAAGTTTGGCTCATAACAATATCAGAGTTTTTTAAATTTCCAACAACCCTTCTCGGTGTACCAATAAACGCAGGTTGTCTTAAAAGATTTCCACCAAAAAGTAATCTTGTTCCGATACTCTTTTCGTTCAATTTTTTTACTAAATCATTCCTAGATATCGGTGAGTTATCTTTCACTGTTATCGCAAAACCAAACCAAGATGGATCACTATGTTCTGTGGGTTTTGGCAAAATAAAAAATTCCTCTAGTTCAATTAGATTCTTGTAAAGATAATTCCAGTTCCTCCGTCGAATGCTTACAAAAGAATCCAATCTGTCAAGTTGTGCTAGGCCTATAGCAGCCTGAATATCTCCAGATTTTAAATTGTAACCAAGATGGGAGTATGTGTACTTATGGTCATAACCTTGAGGCAATTCTCCTAACTGCCACTCATACCTTTTTAAGCAAGTATTATCACATCCTGGCGCACACCAACAATCTCTTCCCCAGTCACGAAGTGATTCAACTATTACTTTATGCGCTGCTTTTTTAACAAGTACAGCACCTCCTTCGCCAGTAGTTATATGGTGGGCTGGATAGAAACTAAATGTAGAAAAATCACCAAAAGAACCCAAATTTTTATCCTTATAAGTTCCTCCAAGACCGTCACACGAATCTTCAATTAACCACAAGTTATGTTTTTTAGCCAGTTTTTCAACTAAGTCTAGATTAAATGGGTTTCCTAAAGTATGAGCCATCATTATAGCTTTTGTTTTTGGAGAAATAGCGGCTTCTATTTGTTCATCATTTGCAACATAAGTTTCCATATCAATGTCGATATAAACAGGCATAAGATTATTTTGCAAAATTGGCGTTACAGTTGTGGGGAAACCAGCAGCTACTGTAATAACTTCATCACCACTCGAAAGTTTTCTATCACCCATTCTAGGGCTAGTCAAAGATGTGAGCGCGAGCAGGTTTGCAGAAGAACCAGAGTTAACCATAAATGAATGACGCATTCCGACCTTCTTTGCAAACCGAGATTCAAACTCTGAAGTATAAGGTCCAGCTGTTAACCAAAATTCGGCAGAAGCTTTCAGCGCATTCTCTATTTCTTCTTTACCAAATACTTTTCCAGTTACAGGTATAGAAGTTTGTCCAGCTATAAATTTCTTTGATTTATGTAAAGTGGCAAAACTTTCTTTTGCGAGATTAACTAACAACTTATCAAATTTTGACATAATTACTCTAACTTTATAGTTTCATAATTCACCCCCGAAGCATAGTTGTACTATGATTCAAAGGTGGGAAAATCATTAATTTCGAGCGTGAATTCTATTAATGAACCTGTGTTGATAACTGGCCACACAGGATTTAAGGGTTCCTGGATGACGCAATTATTAGACATGCTAGGCATTGAGTGGGTTGGATTATCTCTACTACCAAAACCAGATTCACTATATAAGTCTATCAATCAAAAAAATAAACGAGAGTACTTTGTTGATATTAGAAATTATGAACATCTTAAAAAAATTATTAATTCAATCAATCCAAAGTATGTGATTCACTTAGCGGCTCAACCTTTAGTTCTGAATTCATATATTGAACCCCGGGAAACTTTTGAAACTAATGTTTTAGGAACAGTAAATTTGTTAGATGCTTTAGTAACGAATTCTTCAACTAGTAAAATAGTTATAGCCACCACAGATAAAGTTTATAAACAAAAAAAGTTTAAGAGATCTTTTAGTGAATCTGATTCTTTAGGCGGGAAAGACCCTTATAGTTGGAGTAAAGTTGGAACCGAGGCTGTAATCGGAGCATGGCAGCAAATCTCTAAAACCCAAGGTGGTCCCAAAATTATTTCAGCCAGAGCTGGCAATGTGATTGGCGGTGGAGACAGTTCTCAAAATCGACTATTACCTGATTTAATAAAAGGTTTTATATCAAATTCATGCATCGAAATAAGAAACCCAAAAAGCACGCGGCCTTGGCAACATGCCCTAGACCCACTTAGTGGTTATTTATTAGCACTGGCGACAGATACTAAAGAAAAAGCATTTAATTTTTCACCAAATTCTAAAAGCCTTCGCGTAGAAGAAGTAACCAAAATTGCACAGAATGCATGGGGAAGTCAATCTCAGGTAGATTTTGGCAACATAGAAGATACTCTCGAAACAAAATCTCTATCACTTAACTCTATGAAAGCGAAGAAAAAATTAAAATGGCACAGCGTTTGGACACAAGAAGAATCGGTAGTTTCCACTATAGAGTGGTGGAAAAGCGTAACAAAAAAAAGTTTATCACCGAGCGAGGCTTGCATGAAAGATATTAGTGAGTTGTTGGATGAGTTCTAAAAAACATAACCTAACCTTGTATCTAGGTATATATAATGGCGAAAAATACATAGATGGCCTGCTTGAACAAATTCAATCCCAAGAGCATCAAAAATTTCATATTCTAGTAGTCGACAATAACTCATCAGATCAAAGCGGGAAGATGTTCGGTAGATGGAAAAAAATCTATAAAGACAACTTCCGGTTTATTAAGAATCAAGTAAATTATGGTGGTCATGGAAGTTTATTTAAAAATATGAACAAAATTACAACTCCTTGGTTTTGCACCTTACACCAAGATGATTTTTATAAACCAAATCACATCAGGACCATAGATGAATTGATTACAGCAAGTAAAAAGAATACTGTAGGTGTATCAACGACAATGGGGTCAATGTCCAATAACGGTAAAATTTTGAATTCAAAGCCTCGCGTAACATGGTTTTCACCTAACTTAGACGAACCAGGCCAGTTTTTACAAAATGTTAGGGCACAGTCAGTGCCTTATCCAGCAACGGCATTTAACTTAGAAGTATTCAAAAATACTATTGTTCCGTTTCATAGTCCTACATTTTCAGATACTGAGCAGACTCTAAGAATGTTGGGCTATGGAAGCTTTATTTTTTCCCAGAAAGAGACAATGTACTATCGCGAAAATCCAGATAGTGAGTCACATGTTGTAAATTTAAAAGAGAGAACCATCGGGGCTGCAATAGGTTTATCGCGCGTTTTCAATTCACATGAGTTTGATCAAATCCTCAACAAAGTCACTGAAGGTAAGAGAAGTGTTTTTGCTTCGCAACTTATTGAGGCAATATCCCATCGAATAGCAGATAGCGAATTACTAATTACGACTCAAACCATTGCAATCGAAACCATGATTACCAAATGGGGGTACGGAAACAAGAATCTTTCCTTTCTACTTGGCAAGAACTATACAAATATCTCATCTCCCCAAACCGTTAATCTAATAAATAATTTGAGTGGCAACAAAATAAGCATTAGACAGGTAAAAACTAACAATAAAAGCCAAACTTTTGCCAATAAAATATGGGATGTATATTTTCACCTAAATATATTCAGGTCAATAAGGTTTAATAAATTTATCGTAAAAAACATATACAGAATCATATTTATTATAAAACCTAATCACAGAATGAAAAATAAGTGGAAATAGGGAGAATATTTTTAACTGGAAAGTACTCTAAGCAAGTTTCTGAGATAAAAATCCAGATTGATTATGGAAGTTATCCGATACAAATCGTGAGTGAACCGAATAAATGCGATCTATATTTAGCAATAGATTTAATCGATTCGATTTTTCTAAATAATTCTAGTAACCACAAGATTCTTAAAGTGCTCATCCGACAAGAACCAAGGATTGTTCTTCCTCTAACATATATGGACAAAAATACCATTAATTTCGATCACATAATTGATATAGGAAAACCTAAATCTAGTCCGCATACTGTTTTGAATTGGCCACAAGATTTAACCTCTTATCTGAAAAACCCAAAAACTAAAAACGATAGAGTGGTTATTGTTAACAGTAATTTATTAAGTTTAGGGAGAGGTGAAAATTACTCACTACGGCGCCAGGCAATAAATAACATTATGGATTTAGATCTGTATGGGTATCAGTGGAATAACAGTTTAGTGAGAAAGCTACATACTTTTTTTATTGAATTAAAGAAATATACATTTAAAGTAAGAGATTTAAAAATACAAGGAATTAGGAATTATTTTAGACACTTTAATAATTATTTGGGTGAAGTAGAGGACAAAAGATTGGCTATTTCAATGTATAAGTATTGTTTGGTCATCGAAAACTCATCAGAATACCTGTCTGAAAAAATATTTGATGCATTGTTATCTGGGTGTATTCCTATTTATATTGGGCCAGATTTAAAGAGTTACGAAATACCAAACTTTCTATATTTGCAAGCCGAACCAAACATTGGTGACATTAGGTCTAAAATTAATGAAGCTAAAAAGATTAATTATGAAGAATGGAGAGAAAGTCTAGATATATGGCTTGCGGATCCAAAAACATATGAAAATTGGTCTAAAGATTTATTCTTATCAAAAATTATAAATATGCTTCAAAAGACTACCAATAACAACCATCTTCAACCATAAGCGCTGATTTAGGAGTTTCTTGTTGTGTTGGGCGCGTCCAACTTGAATTAACAATGTCAATTAAATAATCTGATTTTTCCCATCTTTTACCCATAATCCCAAAAAATAACTGCAGTCCTCCTCCTGCATGAATTCCAATTTTGCCTAATTTTTTGGCGTGGTGGGCCAAAGGATAAGAATAAGATCCGGCAGAAACTAAAGCTATGTCAAAATCTGTCTGATCCATCTTTGTTTTAATTTCATTC
>Ga0164295_10004344_pt1 | contig 11265 bp, 8 predicted proteins | sample GEODES006metaG_FD_111798 | JGI IMG/M metagenome (GOLD analysis project Ga0164295, IMG submission 111798) | Oligotrophic lake water microbial communities from Sparkling Lake, Wisconsin, USA - GEODES006 metaG | ecosystem: Environmental > Aquatic > Freshwater > Lake | place: USA: Sparkling Lake...
GCGCTCGGCCACTCAGGTCGACCGAGGCCCGCTCACCCTCGTCGACGGGCAGGGCTTCGCGCGGATGCTCTTCACGCACGGGGTCGGCACGACGTCGCACTCGCCGCTCGTCCGTGTCCCCGATGCGACCTTCTTCGATGCCCCCTGAGGGACGTCCGCGGCTCGGTCCTGGGGTCCGAAAGGCGATGCTCGCGGCGGTGGTCGTGGCTGGTGCCTACGCCCTGTCAGCGTTGCGCGCTGGACCCTCGGGCGGCGCTTCCCCCGGCGCGGGGGAGGACGCCGAGAACCTCCGCGCGAACGTCGCGCACGCGCTCACCGCCCGGCGCGGCGATGCGGTCGCACCCGAGGATGTCGTCGTTGTTGAGTCGCCCGAGAATGCGGAGGCGCCGGCGGCGATGGGGCGCCCCGTGGTGGTCTGGTTTCGGGCGCGCGTCGATGCTGTGGACGGCGCGGCAGCCGATGTCTTCCGTGTGCCCATGCGCCTCGGCCGGACAGGGGTTCCGGTTTCCGTGGGCGCGGCGACAAACCTGTCTCGAACGCCTCACGGTGACGAGCGACTTCTGGCGTGGAGCGCGGAGCGTGTTGTCTGGGGACTCGCGCTTGAAGACCACCTCACGTCATTGACGTACCTGGACTTGGGTGTCGACACGACGCCGCCCGACGTCGGGTTCGCGCAGCGCGCACTCGGGCGAGTGGCAGCGCGCCAAACGTGGGGCCTGCCGCGTACACCGGTCCGCCACGACGTGCGGTTGGTCGAGCCGGCGCGTCAGCTCACCGCTCGCCTGGTGGACGGCGGGGTCGAGCTCCAAGACGACGCAGGGCGCACGTTTTCCCTCTCAGCAGCTGAAGGTGCGCTCTCACCTGCAGGCTGGGGCCGCGTCTATTCGGGCGCATCCGACAACGGCGAGCTGCTCAGTATGCTCGCGGACGCGCTGCGGTCGTCGACCCTGGTCGGCACGGCCCGGGTGGTCGCGCTCGAGGCTTCTTTGTTTCAGGTGCGCGATTGGCTTGAGCGCGCACGTCACGCGCTCTTTCCGACGCCCGCGGACCGCGAGCCTGTCGGTGTCTCGGTGGACCTGCCTGCGGCGCGCTTGGACCAATGGCCGCCGCCGCCGTTGAACCCGCCAGGGGTAGAGCCCTTCGAGGGCGAGGGGCTGTGGACGACGCCCGTGCCGGACCGCCCGCAGGTGCTGCGGACATTCCTTCGCGTGGACGCGCGGCGCCCCTACGAGCGCGTCTACCTCTTCGCTTTCGATATGCGCGCGCTCGCGCTGCGCTTTGTGGCAGGGACCCGAGACCCTCGCTCCACCACCGGCGTTCAGGGCAGCGGTCGAATCGCAGCGAGTGATCGCGACGCGGTGGTCGCGGCCTTCAACGGCGGCTTCAAGCTCGAGCACGGGGAGTTCGGCACAGTCGAAGCAGGGGGCGCGGTCGTGCCCCCATCGCCGGGGTGGGCGACCGTCGCGCTCGACGCTGATGGTCGCGCTCGGATGGGCGTTTGGGACGTCGAAGGGCCTCTGCCGGCCGGCATCGTCGCGCTGCGTCAGAACCTGACGCCTCTCATCGCGGACGGCGTGGTCAACCCGGCGCGATCACGCCAGTGGGGGCAGCTCGTCGCCCGCCTCGACGCCGAGCACACGCCGCGCTCCGCACTCGGCGTCTCGACGGGTGGCATCTTGGTCTTCGCTTGGAGCCTCGCGGCCTCGGCTGACCAGATCGGTGAGGCGATGCGTCGCGCCGGCGTTCGCTTCGCGATGCACCTCGACATGAACCCCGGCCACACGGGGCTCTCGTTCCTGACCGGAGCACCGAGCGCCAGCGGCGAGCTGCGCGCGCTCGGGCCGGGGGCGCCTGAGATGGACCATCGCGACGGGCGCTGGCTGGGCCCCGAGACGCGAGACTTCTTCTATCTCGTGGAGCGCGCGCGCCTCGCGAGCGGTCGCGACCCAGAGAGCGCAAGTGAGGGGACGCCGTCGAAGCGACCGTCAGCGGAGCCCGAGGATTTGGGCGTCGCGCGCGCCTCTGATGACGAGCCCGCCGTGCGGGTATGGCGGTTCGCAGCGCTGACCGCGGGCGTTGTGCCCGGCGTCGCTGATGCCGTGCAGTTGGCCGAGCCGGCGAGAGCCGTGCGGTTGCCCGCGGCGCCGCGCGCGTGGCTCGAGATCGGTCTGCGCGCGCGAGACGCGGGGTTCGGTCTGGTCGCGGGTGGAGTGACGCTCACGCCTGCGCGGGACGGCGCGTGGACCTGGTGGGTGGGGTCCGATGGTGCACCCGCGCTGAGGCGGTGGCGCACTGACGCACGGCACACGCCCCGCGACCTGATTCAGGGGCCGCCGCTCGTCGAAGGGGGGCGCCTTGCCGACGCGCTCGACACGCGCATCGTCGCCACGCCGATCGCGCCCGGCGAGGCGGCCGCCGAGTCGATCGTGGGCCTCGGACTGGACGCTCAGGGGCGCATGTTGATCGCGGTCGGCCCAGTCGGTCACGTCGCGGCGCTCGCTCGCGCGCTCGTCGACCGTGGCGCCCTCAACGCGCTCCTCACGAGTCAGCGCTCCACGCCGGAGACCGGCAGTCTTCGGCAGTTCGATGTCGTCGAAGGGCGCCTCGTGGAGCGCAGCGGGGGCAGCCTTGCAAAGGCGGGTGAAGCCGAGGTGGGGCCAGATTTGCGCCCTCGTCTGGGGACCGCGCTGGCGTTCTTCGCCCGGCCTGCGGAGGTCTACGCGCGTGCAGTCGACTCATTCGCCGATGGGGCGACGGCGTCCCCAAAGCCCGAATAAACTTGTGCGGCATGTCGGCGCACCTTATCTTACATCGCAACACAGGAGCACGCGATGTACGTACGAACCTTTGTCCTCGCCCTCGTGACCCTCGGCACCTGCGGCTGCCACCCCGAGGCGGCGCCTTCAGAGGTGTCGACCACTGCGACCTACGAGCGCGCGGTCCTCGCGATGGAGCTCCCCTCGCTTGAGCGGCAGCTCCGGGAGAGGGCGCCCGCGCCGGCGTCGTGGGCGATGAACCGGTAGCGCGGGGCCGCTGCGCCACCGGGCGAAGTGTGGTACCACCCCCGCCCATGGCGCTGCGTAGTATGACCGGCTTCGGCCGAGCGACCGTGTCCGACCCCGAGGGCGGCGGCACGTGGGCCGTCGAGGCGCGCTCGGTCAATCATCGCTTCCTCGACGTGAAGCTCAGGCTGCCACCGCTCTTGGTGGACGCGGAGTCTACGGTCCGGGCCGCGGTCTCCCAGCGCCTCAGGCGCGGGCGGATCGAGCTCGTCGTCTTGTCGCCTCACGGCGATGAAGCACCCGCGGGCCTGGGGGTCAGCGTGAACTTCGCGCTCGCTGGGCGTCTCGTCGAGGCGCACCGCGCGCTGGCCGACCGGCTCGGCGTGCCGGTCGCGGTGACGACCGCCGAGCTCGCGGCCTATCCTGGCGTGCTCCTGCCGGGAGAGGACGCCGCGACGGCAGAGGCTCTCCGGGCGCGTCTCTTGGTCGGGGTCGAGGCGGCGCTCGACGCGCTCGTGCGCGCACGCCACGACGAGGGGCAGGCGCTGGCGGCGGAGCTCAGTCGGCGGCTCGACGCGGTCCAGGCGCTCAAGGCACAGATCGCGCACCGTGCGCCCGAGCAGGCGGTCGCCTACCGGACGCGGCTCGAGGCGCGAATGCGCGAGCTGCTCGGCGCGCTCGACCTGACCGCGGACCCCGGGCGTGTGCTTCATGAGGTCGCCGTCTTCGCAGAGAAGACCGACGTGACCGAGGAACTCGCGCGCCTCGAGATTCACCTGGGGCAGGCCGCGCTCTTCGTGCGGGGTGAGGGCGCAGACGACGAAGGCATCGGCCGTCGCTTCGACTTCGTCTGCCAAGAGATGAACCGCGAGGCAAACACCATCGGGAGCAAGGTCCAAGACGTGCAGATCTCGTCGTTGGTCATCGAGGTGAAAGCGGAGCTCGAGCGCCTGCGCGAGCAGGTTCAGAACGTGGAGTAAGCGGTGGTCCTCCTCGTCATGGCCGCCTGCAGCGGTACCGGCAAGAGCACGCTCGCCAAGCGCCTCTTGGCCGCGCGGCCGAGGCTCAAGTTGTCGTGCAGCCACACGACGCGCGCGCCTCGCCCGGGCGAGGTCACGGGCCGTGAGTACCACTTCACAGACCGCGCGGCGTTTGAGGCGATGGTTGCGCGCGAGGCCTTTGCGGAGTGGGCCGAGTACGCCGGTCACCTGTATGGCACGAGCCACGCAGAGATCCAGGCGGCGGCCGCGAGCGAGCGCGACCTGCTCTTCGATGTCGACGTCGTCGGCGCGTTCGCGCTCAAGCGCACCTACCCGAGGGCGACTTCCGTGTTCATTCTCCCGCCGCGCTTCGAGGCGCTCGAGGCACGCCTGCGGGGGCGCGGGACCGAGACTGAGGCCGCGATCGCGCGTCGACTCGGCGCGGCGCAGCGAGAGCTCGAGAGCGCGGCGGAGTTCGACTATCTGGTGGTCAACGAGACCGTCGAGACGGGGGCCGCCGAGCTCATGACCGTGTACGACGCAGCGACGTATGCGCGCAGCGAACGCGCCCCGTTGCTGGACCTGCTGCGCCGCGTAGCGCGGGGCGCGCCGCCCTGATACAGTCGCCCGGATGATTCGCCTCGACGACGTGATCGAGCTTCTCTTGAAGCATCATCCCGCCTCGGACGTCGACCTCGTGCGACGCGCCTATGTCTACAGCGCCGCCGCCCACCGAGGGCAGACGCGCCGAAATGGGGAGCCCTATCTGGTGCACCCCCTCGAGGTCAGCCACATCGTGGCGCACCTCGGGTTGGACACCGCGAGCGTGTGCGCCGCGCTGCTGCACGACACGGTCGAGGACACGATCGCCACGGTCGACGAGATTAAGGCGCAGTTCGGGCCAGACGTCGCGTTTCTCGTCGACGGCGTGACCAAGCTCGAGAAGCTGAACTTCACGAGCGCCGAGGAGGCTGCGGCCGAGAACTTCCGCAAGATGCTCATCGCGATGAGCCGCGATCTGCGCGTCATCCTGATCAAGCTCGCCGACCGCTTGCACAACATGCGGACGCTGAGCTTCCTCAAGGAGGAGAAGCAGAAGCGCATCGCGCAGGAGACGCTCGACATCTTCGCGCCGCTCGCGAATCGGCTCGGCATCAACTGGATCAAGATTGAGCTCGAGGACCTGAGCTTCAAGTACCTGCACCCCGAGGAGTACCGAGAGCTCGCGGACCTCATCAAGAAGACACGGCGAGAGCGCGAAGCGTACATCGACCGCGTGGTGGCGTTGCTGCAGGTCGAGCTCGAAAAGCAAGGCGTCACGGCCGACGTCAGCGGGCGGCCGAAGCATCTCTGGTCAATTCGGCAGAAGCTCAAGACAAGCGGCCACGGCTTCGAGAGCCTCTTCGACATCCTCGCGTTCCGCATCGTCACGTCGAAGCTCTCCGAGTGCTACGAGGCGCTCGGCTTGGCGCACAGCCTGTGGAAGCCGGTCCCCGGGCGCTTCAAGGACTACGTCGCGCTGCCGAAGCCCAACGGCTACCAGTCGTTGCACACCTCAGTCATCGGCCCGGAGAGCGAGCGCATCGAGATTCAGATCCGGACGCTCGACATGCACACGCACGCGGAGAACGGCGTCGCCGCGCACTGGACCTACAAGGAGGGCCAGTACGGCCTCTCGGGACGCCAGAGCGCCGCCGAGTTCTCTTGGCTTCGTCAGCTCCTTGAGCTGCACCGCGACCTGCAAGACTCTGAGGAGTTCATGGACACGGTCCGCAAGGACCTGTTCAACGACGAGGTCTTCGTCTTCACGCCCAAGGGCGAGGTCAAGGCCTTCCCGCGGGGCGCGACGCCGCTCGACTTCGCGTATTCCGTTCACACCGACCTCGGGCACGAGTGCACGGGCGCGCGCGTCAATGGCAGCATCGTGCCGCTGCGCTACGAGCTGCAGAACGGCGATATCATCGAGATCGTCCGAACATCGGGCAGCAACCCCGGCAAGGACTGGAGCCAGATCGCCAAGACCGGGCGCGCGCGTGCGAAGATCCGAAGCTGGCTGCGCCAAGAGGCGCGCGAGCGGATGATCCGTATCGCCGAGGAACTGCTTGAGAAGGAGCTACGCAAGTACAACCTCACGCTGTCAAAGCTCCGCAAGTCGAATCGGCTCATCGAGGTTGCTCACAAGCACAAGTACCGGAGCGAGACTGAGCTGCTGATCGCTGTCGGCTACGAGAAGCTCCCGCTCGAGGTCGTGATCCCCGAGCTTGTGCCCGCGGACAAGCTGCAGAGCCCGCAGTCCGAGGCAGACGCCAACCCGTTCGCGAAGGTCCTCAAGCGCTTCATTCCAGGCAGCGCGAAGCGCGAAGGCGGGATCGTCGTCGATGGCATGGATGGCGTCGCCACGGTCTTCCCGAAGTGCTGCGCGCCCGTCCACGGAGACCCGATCGTCGGCTTCGTGACGCGGGGTCGCGGTGTCACGGTGCATCGACGGGACTGCGCGCACGTGCTGGACTACGACCCCGCGCGTCGGATGGACGTGCACTGGGACACGGAGTCGCGGCAGCTCCGCCCGGTCGAGATTCGTGTCCAGAGCGTCGATATTCCGGGGCTGCTCGCGAAGCTCAGCCAGTCGTTTCACGCGGCGGGCGTGAACATCTCCGCTGTGAATTGTCGAACGACGCCCGATAAGCGCGCGGTGAACAACTTCACGGTGCTCGTCAACGACCTCGACCAGCTCCGCAAAGTCATGACGGCGATCGAGAAGATCGATGGCGTCACGCAGGTGGAGCGGCTCGCTGTCTAGCGCGCCTCGGCGCCTTGGTCGATCCACGCTTTGATGCGCGCGACCTGGTCGTCGGCGAGGCGCTCAGGCCCGCCAAGCGGCATCGGCGCGTGGGCGCGTCCGCGGTCGTCGCGGGGAGCGCACTGAGAGACGCGCTGGTAGAGCCAGCTCGCGACCGCGTCGCCGGGGTCGACCAGCTTGAGGATGGTCTCGGCTTCGACGTCGTGCCGCAGCAAGGTCGTGCGGAGCGCGTCGAGGTTGGTCGCGTCGAGCGCGAGCCCCGCAGCGGGGGCGGGGCCGCCGTGACACGCGCTGAAGGTGCAGCCTGGCTTGAACACCTCGTCTCGAATCGCCGCGAGCGTGATGGGTTGCGCCGGCGCCACGTCCGGATCGCTCTCAACGCAGAGGGGCGGCTCGACCGGTGCGACCGCGGGCGCATCGGGAGCGGGTCCAGCGGGCATCGTCAAGGGCGCCGCGCGCTCGGCCTCGGTCGGTGGGCCCTGACTCTCTTTCCGCGGGAGCGTGAGGACATCGCAAGGCGCCTCATGGCGCTCGACCCCTTCCTGGCTTGTACCGATGACGACGTCGCCGGAGGCGGCGCCGGCGTCGAAGAGCGCGTCGATGTCCGCGAAACCCAGCGCCATGCACATCTCGCCGTCTGCGAGCCCGAAGCCGACCTCGGCGTCTGAGGCGTTGTCATAGGTGCAGCGCAGCCTAAACCCCGTGGCGCCTGTGGCGGAGATATCGAGCGGCGGGTCGAACGACCGCCCGTGGGCGAGGCCATCGAAGCCGTCGAGCGAGAAGATCGCCTCGCCATCGCGCGGCCCCCCTGCGAGCTCGATCTCGAAGCGACGCCCGAGGCCGTGGTAGTGCGGCAGCAGGTAGTAGAGTGACATCGAGAATGGGCGACCCTGCGCTTGTGTGTAGGGCGTCGCGAGGTCGCACGTGGTCGTGAAGTCGCTGCGCCGACGCGGCCCAAGGTTGAGGTCGTCATAGAACAGCCTGAAAGGGGCAGCGACCGTGGCGACGTCGCGCGGGTGCAGCAGGTCGAGCGTGACTTGGAGCGATGTGCGCAGCGACCGCGCGCTCAGGTTGAGCATGTGGACGGACGCGATGATGCGGTGACGCGGTGGGATCTTGATTGCCACGCCTGCGCCGAGCGTCTGCGTCTCGTAGCGGGTCTGCGTGGATTGGGCGAACAGAGGTGTGCCGAGCAACACCGCGGCGGCCTCTCGAAAGTCACGCTGCCGGCACGCGAACCAGCCGTCGGGGCCGTCGAAGTTGTCCTCGGGCACGACGAACCAGTTCGCGTGGTGAAACGCGCCGCCGTTGAGCATGCGGAGCGTCTCGACGTACAGCGGCGCCTCGTTGTGGAGCGTCCAAGCTGCGCAGATGTTCGGCACTTCTTCGAACGGCAGCAGCCCCCAGCTGCCGAAGTCGAAGGTCACGGGCGTGGTGCGGCCTTGGAAAGCGTCCGCATCGGCTTCGACGCGTGCGTCCGAAGGGGCGGCCAATGCAAGGTCCGCGAGCGCGGCGTCCGACGCCTCGGCCGGTGCGCGCGGTGTCTCCTGCTCGCCGCATGCGAACATCACGAGCGCGCTCAGCGCAACGAACGCGCGCCGGCTCATGGAAAGTACGCCGCTGCGCCAGGCGCATCGCGCAGCGCCTCTGTGTCGAGCGGCGAAGGACCCGACTCGCCCCACAGGAGGCGCAGCGCATTGAGCGCGTAGACCTTCACGAGCACCTCGGCGGGCAGGCCCACCGCGTTCACGCGCCAGTCGCCTTGAATCGGCGTGGGGTGGGGGATCTGAGGGTCCGAAGTCTCCAGAAATCGGTAGTGGTCGGCGAAGAAGAGAAACGCATCGCCCACGGTGGGCTCGTCGCGTCCCGTGGAGCCGAGCATCAGCCCCCGCCCCACACCGAGGTCGGTGCCAAAGAGAACGCGGTCCTGAAACCGCGTGAAGATCTCCCGTAGCAGGGTTGTATCGCCGCGGCCGATCTCGGGCACTCGCGCCGCGATGTCGATGTACAGGTTGGGGTAGCGAGCGAGCGCGTCGTGCACGTAGCGCAGGTTCTCGGGCCAGCAGCCAAAGTGGACCCCGATGAAGGTCGTCTGAGGGTGACGCTCGAGAACCCGGTCGCGCTGCGCCATCAGTGTCTCGAGGCGCGGAAAACGCGGGTCCGCGAAGCTCCAGTTCGGGTGCACCTCCAGCTCAGCCCAGCGCTCGTTCTGCGGTGTGAGGGGCTCGAAGAAGGCCGCGGGGTCGCCCGTGTGAATGAAGACCGGCATCGCGAGGCGACCCGCTGCAGCCCAGAGAGGGTCGAGGCGGGCGTCGTCGACGGCGAGGAGCTTGCCCGGCGAAGTCGGGTCTTCGACACCGAGCCCCAGCGCCTTAGAGACCTTGACGCAGCGGGCACCCAGCGCGAAGGCACGCTCCAGCATCTTGGCCTGCTGCGCGCCAAAGTCGGGCGCGGCGACCAGCGCCCACTGCGGGTTCGCGCACACGACGACACGGCCGTTGAAGTCGCGCGCAGCGTCGAGGCTCTCCTCGAGGCCATCGCCCGGCGCGCCGCCAGACAAGTTGACGAAGCGCGAGACACCGTTGGACGCGAGCAAGTCGGCCGTCGCTTCATAGCGGCTCGGTGACGTGTGGACATGCACGTCGACCACCGGAAACGGCGCAGCGAGCGCGCCGGCGAGCGCCGCAAGCGTCATGGACTGCAGCATGGAATCTCCCCTGCGATTGTTGCCTCGGTCGCGTCGCTGACTATACTGCCTCGGATGGACGAAGGCGTGAACGAGCCCGCGATTCGTGTCCGGTTCTGGGGAGTCCGCGGCAGCATCGCGACGCCCGGTCAGAATACGGTTCGCTACGGCGGTAACACGCCGTGCCTTGAGGTCCGCGCAGGCGGTCGTCTGATCATCCTTGACTGTGGTACGGGGCTTCGGTTGCTCGGCAACGCGCTGATGGCCGAACGCCGCAGCGTCGACGCGGACATCTTCCTGTCCCACATGCATTGGGACCACATCCAAGGCTTCCCGTTCTTCACGCCGGCCTTCATCCCCGGCAACTCGTTCCGCGTGCATGGTCAGAACAAGGGCGACCAGAGCGTCAAGGCTGTGCTCGAGACGCAGATGACGGACCCGAACTTTCCGGTGCCGCTCTCGGTCATGCGGAGCACGCTCTCGTTCCACAACGTCGTGCCGGGTCAAGTGGTCCAGTGCGGACCGGTGACCGTCCGCACCGCGCCGATGAACCACCCCGGCGGTTGCTTGGGTCTGCGGATCGAATACGGCGGAGTCTCGTTCGTGTACGCCACCGACACCGAGCACGACTCGGTGAGCGGCGAGCTCGACTTGAACCTGCACGCGCTCGCGCTCGACGCGGACGCGCTGGTGTACGACGCGATGTACACGCAGGCGGAGTACGCAGCGGGCAAGGTGGGGTGGGGGCATTCGACGTACGAAGAGGCGCTTCGCATGGGACGCGCGGCGCGCGTGCGGCAGCTCCACCTCTTTCACCATGATCCGGTCCACTCCGACGATTTTTTGGACGAGCGCCTCGAGGTGTGTCGCGCGCAGGCCGCGAGCACCCCTGAGATGCGCGTCGAGATGTGCCGAGAGGGCGGGGAGCTCTTGCTCCACGCGCGCTGAGTGCGGCGCCTCGCTCTCGTCCTCGCTGCGCTCGGGTGGTGCGGGTCGGCTCTCGGGTGGACCGCGGCGTCCACGCCTGCGGGCGGACCCGTGCGAGGCGTCGCGGTCACGCCCTACTCCGAGGTCCGTGCCGCGGGCGTGACCTTCGACTCGATGGTCGATGAGATCTCGGACCTCGGCGCGAAGGACATCTCGGTCGTGGTTCAGTGGTCGCAGCAGGACGTGAACGCGACGCAGATCGCGCCGCACCCCAAGGAGACCCAAGACGACGCGGTGGTTCGCAAGATGTTGCGGCGTGCGCGTGACCGCGGCCTGCGAACCACGTTGTTCCCGATCATCTGGATGGAGAGACGAGCGCCGGGTAAGTGGCGCGGCACCATCGCGCCGACCGACGTCGAGGCGTGGTGGGGCGCGTATCGGGCATTCATTCTGCACTACGCGCGGCTCGCGGCCGACGAGGACGTGGCCCTGTTCAGCGTAGGGAGCGAGCTGAACTCGATGGAGCTCCACGAGGCACGGTGGCGCGCCTTGATCGCTGAGGTGCGCGGAGTCTACCGCGGCCGGCTGACTTACTCGGCCAACTGGGACCACTTCGAGCATGTCCGCTTTTGGGACGCGCTCGACCTGATGGGTGTCACGGCGTACTTCGAGCTGACGCAGGAGGCGATGCCGAGCGTAGAGGCGCTGACCGAGGCGTGGCGCAAGGTGCGTGAGGTGTTGCTCGATTTTCAGGCTCGGCACGGTCGCCCGCTCCTGATCACCGAGGTCGGCTGGCCAAGCCAAGTCGGTGGGGCGCAGCGGCCTTGGAACTACGCTGCGGGCGCCCCCGTCGACCTTGAGGTCCAGCGC
>Ga0164295_10004346_pt1 | contig 11264 bp, 12 predicted proteins | sample GEODES006metaG_FD_111798 | JGI IMG/M metagenome (GOLD analysis project Ga0164295, IMG submission 111798) | Oligotrophic lake water microbial communities from Sparkling Lake, Wisconsin, USA - GEODES006 metaG | ecosystem: Environmental > Aquatic > Freshwater > Lake | place: USA: Sparkling Lake...
CGACACTTGTCGTGTCACACGACGCGTTCGCCTACTTGGCCGCACAGTACGCATTCACCCAAGTAGGCATCGCCGGACTCTCCCCCGATGCCGAGCCCTCACCTGCGCGCATCGCGGAGATCGCTGAGCTCGTTACGGAGCAAGGCATCACCACGATCTATTACGAGACCCTCGTTGATCCCAAGGTGGCGCAGACAATTGCGGCCGAGACGGGTGCCACAACGGCCCTTTTGGACCCGATCGAAGGAATTGTTGAGGGTAGTTCTGCCGACTACGTCTCCATCATGCAGACGAATCTGCAGACTGTTCGCGTGGGACAGAGCTGCTCGTGAAGAACATTTTTACCTTGACCGAGGGTTGTGTCGACTATGACGGCAACCACGTCCTGCACGATGTGGATCTCACGATCAATCGTGGTGAGTTCGTCGCTGTGCTTGGCGATAACGGCTCAGGCAAGACGACATTGATGCGCGCGTTGCTCACCTTGACACCCCTTGATCACGGACATCTCACCATCGATTCCGTGCCGGCAGTTCGGTTCCGTGAGTGGAACGACATTGCGTACGTGCCCCAACGGCTCCTCTCTGCCGGTGCCGTTCCGGTGTCGGTGGCAGAGGTGGTGGCCGCTACTGCAATTTCTTCGCGTACACGTTTCCAATGGTGGTCACGCTCTCGCAAGGCAGCAGTGCGCACTGCGCTTGAGCAAGTCGGACTCTGGAACCGCAAGAACGATCGACTCGACACGCTTTCCGGTGGCCAGCAGCGGCGAGTCTTGATTGCTTCAGCTCTCGCCAAAGGTGCCACCGTGTTCATCTTGGATGAACCCACCGCCGGCGTCGATGCCGAAAATCAGGAGTTGATCGCAGAAACATTCCGCCTCATTCGCGATCAGGGCGGCACCGTGATCCTTGTGACGCACGAACTTGGCACCTTCACCGATCTTGCGACACGTGTAGTGATCCTCGATCACGGTCGAGTGTCGTATGACGGTCCAGCACCCGGACCCATTCGCGCGCACGATCACGGTGTGCACCACAGCGAGGATTTGCGACCCATTGAACCGCCCAGCACGCTGTTTGGCACCGCAGGCGGTGACGCGCAATGAGTCTGTTCCAGTACGACTTCATGCAGCGCGCATTCATTGCCGCGCTGATCGTTGGCGTCATTGCTCCTCTCATCGGGGTTTTCCTCGTACAACGACGGCTCGCTCTTCTCGGTGATGGCATGGGCCATGTTGCGTTGACTGGTGTTGGTCTGGCATTTCTCGTCGGAAGTGCACCAATCCCCACTGCTCTGGTCGTTGCAGCGCTCGGCGCTGTAATCCTTGAGGTCATCCGCTCACGCAGTCGTACTGCTGGTGATCTTGCACTCGCACTGGTCTTCTATGGCGGTATCGCGGGTGGCGTCTTTCTCACCACTCTTGCTGGCGGCAAAGCCACCACCTCCTTAAACCAATACCTGTTCGGGTCCTTGTCCACTGTTTCCACGAATGACTTGGTGGGGCTCGCCATAGCTGCAGGAGTCGTGCTTGTGGTTCTGGCCGTCTTCGGCCGTGAACTCTTCGCGATGTCACTCGACTCCGAACTCGCTCAGGTTCAAGGCATCCGTACGACTCTCATGAGCACGCTCTTGACGGTCATGGCGGCGATTTCTGTTGTCGTCGGGATGCGCACCGTGGGCCTGCTTCTGGTCAGCGCCATCATGATCGTGCCCATTGCCGCCGCGCAGCAGCTCACCCGCTCCTTCACCGTGACCGCCGTTATCGGCGTGGGCCTCGGCTTAGTCAGTACCACAGCGGGCCTTACCTCGTCGTACTACTTGGACGTCCCGCCTGGACCTACGATCGTGCTGATCGCGTTAGCGATATTTGTCCTAGCGGGATTGGCTGGATACGTAGTGCGAAGACGCAACAGATTGGCTCGACGATGAGATCCACTAAGCAGCGCTCCGCCGTAATCGCGGCATTGCTAGAGGTCGACGATTTCCGCTCAGCTCAGCAATTGCACGATCTCTTGCGCCAACAAGGTCAACAGGTAGGCCTCACCACCGTGTATCGAACATTGCAGGCGCTTGCCGATCTCGGTGAGGTGGATGTCATCGTGCGTGATGATGGCGAGTCTGTGTATCGGCAGTGCAGCGATTCCCATCACCACCACTTGGTCTGCCGTGATTGCGGATCCACAGTCGAAGTGGAAAGTCCCGAGGTTGAGCAGTGGGCCCAAGCCGTTGCGCGAACGCACGGCTTCGTCGATGTAACGCACACTTTCGAGATCTTCGGGTTATGCCCTGATCACTCATAAGTATTTTTAGGCGGCGAGACCTCAGTCAACGAAGTGATGTCGATCAGGGGTACGGCCGATTCAGTCTTTGTGCCACCACCGGGAACCCAATGACCCACGACGCTCACCCACGTGTTGGCCGGTAGGTCCGAAGTGCCCAGTGTTTTGATCTTTGACGCGATCGCGTCAGCAGCACAGCAGGACATGGACAAGCGCGTCAGCCACCAGCCGCCTTCCGGGTCCGGAGTCACAAACCCCGTCATCTCTACGTTGCGATTAACGAGGGTCCGCCCGTCATCCCAGACTGCTCGGGCGACATACGAACTCACCATCACGGCGACAGGATCGCCGGCCGGTAGCGGCGGGGCAGCTGTCGAGGGCTGTGTGCCATTTGTGGCGTTGCGCTGCGCAGAGTAGGCACCGAGGGCAGGTGGCCCAACCAGAAAAATGGCGAGAACCGGGAGCAGGAGTAACCAGGCAGAGCGCGGACCGCGATGGCCGTGTCCGTGACCGTCATCGCTAGGTGTCTTCTTCCGAAACAGGTCAACAAGCGCAAGGACACCGAGCACCACAAGAATGCATCCTGATGCGATGAGATAGGGCTGCATACCCGCCTTGACGTAATTGAGGTACACATCGGTCAGGGAGATACGCAGGATGGCCCCGCCAATGAGGACCAAAATGATGGCTTGCACGTCGCGCCTCATCTGAGCAACAACCAACCGACGATGACGCTGACCAAGACCGCAACGACAAAGGTCGTGGAGGAGAACCGCCACGCGAATTTGCGGCCGAAGAATCCGGTCTGCAACGAGATAAGTTTGATGTCGACCATGGGGCCGACAACGAGAAAGGCTAGGCGCGCAGTCAGGGAAAACTGAGTCAAACTTGCCGCAACGAAAGCATCGGCCTCGGAACAGATCGATAGTGCGACTGCGAGAAGAGCCAGTCCCAAGACCGCGAGCACCGGACGATCAGCGATGGCCTGCAGCCAATCGCTAGGAACAGCCACGTTGAGCGCCGCTGCGGTTAGCCCGCCGATGACGAGGAATCCCCCGGCGTGCAGAAAGTCATGTGTGATGGTCAGTCGAAAGGTGTGCCACTTCGAACTGCCGATGAGATGTTCACGCGGGCCCACTTTGAGCCAGTCTGACTTGCCAAAGCGCAGCCATAACCAGCCCATGAGCACCGCTGTTGCAAATGATGCAATGACGCGACCGACCGCCATCATGGGAACACCCGGGAAGGCAACAAAGGTCGACACGATGACGATTGGATTTATCGCTGGCGCAGACAACAAGAACGCCAGCGCAGCAGCGGGGGTGACCCCTCTCGCCATGAGGCTGCTCGCCACTGGCACGGACGCACACTCACACCCCGGCAAGACAAATCCCGCGGCACCCGCGACAGGCACTGCGAGTGCTCGGTTTTTGGGAAGCGCACGCTGCCAAAAACTGGTTGGAACGAAGGCGGAGATGGCACCAGAGAGCAATACACCGAGCACCAGAAACGGCAGAGCTTGTACGACGATGGAGACGAAAATGGTGGATGCTGTTTGAAGCGCTGGATTACTGAACGCGCTCAGAATCCAACGTTGCGCAATAACTACGACAACAAGCAAGACCGCGAGAATCTCCAACGAGCCAGGTCGATAGTGCTGCTTGACCTGCTCGGTCACTTCGCGCCGCCATAGCGACGATCGCGCGATGCGTATGTCTCACAAGCTGCCCAGAGATTGCGTCGATCAAAATCGGGCCAGAGGGTGTCGACAAACACCATCTCTGCGTAGGCCGACACCCACAGCAGGACGTTACTCGTGCGCTGCTCCCCCGAAGAACGAACAAACAGATCAACATCAGGCATGTTCGGTTCGTACAGGTAGCGTGCGATCGTGCGTTCGTCCACGCGATCGGGATTGAGACGCCCCTCAGCGACGTCTCGCGCTATTGCAGCGGCCGCATCAGCAATCTCGGCTCGCCCGCCGTAGTTAACACACATAGTCAACGTCAGAGTGGAGTTGGATTTAGTGAGTTCTTCTGCCTCTTGCAACTCTGAGATGACGCTGCGCCACAGGCGACGACTACGACCCGACCAACGAACGCGTACGCCCAAGTCATTCATCTCATCGCGTCGCCGGCGGATCACATCGCGATTGAAGCCCATCAGGAACTTCACCTCATCCGGCGACCGGCGCCAGTTCTCGGTCGAGAAGGCATAGGCCGAGAGATGCTTAACCCCAATCTCGATGGCACCGTGAACACAATCGAGTAAGGAGGCCTCGCCCGCCTCATGTCCGGCCGTACGCGGCAAGTCACGCTGCTTCGCCCAACGGCCATTGCCGTCCATGACGAGGGCCACGTGCTTAGGCACAACATCGAGTGTCGGCGGCCGCGCACCGCTGGGATGCGGGGTAGGTGCGGACACGGGGCGACTCACTGGTCCATCCTCACATCAGGACCGCTCGACTAAGGGAAGAGACCGGAGCCCTCGCTCGAGATGCCACGTGAGGAAGGCCGCAACAAGACCGCTTGCCTCACGGCGATTGCGCTCATCACTGGAGTCCGCCGACTCCCAATCGCCCGACAGCAGAGCCCCCAGCAAGGTGAGCGTCTCAGCGGCAGGCGACGCGGACCCCGGGAGTCGACAATCGGCACATAGCGCTCCTCCCCCGACAATCGAGAACGCGCGGTGCGGGCCGACCTCGCCACACCTGGCACAGGCGTCAAATGACGGGGACCAGCCAGCCACCGCGAGCGAGCGCAGTAGGTAGGCGTCGAGAACGAGCGAGGGCGCGTGCTCGGTGCCGACCAGAGCGCGCAAGCCCCCCACGAGCAGCAAATACTGCTGCTGCGCTGGTTCGCGTTCGACCGGCGTCATCCGCTCGGCTGTCTCGAGCATCGCGCTTCCCGAGGTCCAGCGGGAGTAGTCCGCACTCAGCGACGAACCATGGGACTCCAGGGCCTCCACTTGGGTGACCGTGTCGAGATTTCGACCGATGTGGAATTGGATGTCCACGTGGCTGAACGGTTCTAAGCGGGCACCAAATCGGCTCGTGGTTCGCCGTACGCCCTTGGCCACTGCGCGCACCCGACCATGTCCCCTAGTCAGGAAGGTCACGATTCGATCGGCCTCACCGAGTTTGTGGACTCGCAGCACTATGGCTTCGTCGCGATACACCGGCACGCCCCCATTGTGGACCCCCTAAGGGTGCGTGGGCGATAGCCTGCCGCTGTGGACACGACATCACCCAAGCCCGAGCTCCCGGACGCCCCGGACGACCAGCCGATCTCTGAGAAGGTCACCCTGATCGGGTTCCACCCGAGGTGGCTACGTCGATCGCTGGTCGTGATCTTCTTTGGGCTCGTCCTGTTCCAGGTCTTCATGTACTCCTGGGGGGCATTGGCACATTTTGCGTTTTTGATCCTTCTGGCTTGGCTGATCGCAATCTCCTTCGACCCGATCGTCACCTGGCTGGCTGCCAAAGGTATGCGGCGTGGTTTGGCCACTTCAATCGTCCTTGGTGTAGTCGGGCTCCTTGCGCTGGCATTCATCGGCATCTTTGGCCAACTCATGGTCAGCCAGATCACGATGTTGATTCAAAGCCTCCCGGACTTCATCAAGCAACTCATTGGCTGGATCAACGATGTCTTCAAGACAAATTTCGACCCCACCCAACTCAACGAACTTCTCAATCTCACACCGCAACAAATCGCCGAATGGGCGCAGACGTGGGCTGGCGGCTTCCTCGGGATCGTGTCGGGCGCGTTCGGCTTTGCCTTTGAGCTCCTGACCGTCGTCGTCTTCGCGTTCTACCTCAGCGCCGACTCCCCTCGCATCAAGCGCACCATCGCTGGATGGTTGCCGCCCGACAGGCAGCGCGTCTTTATCACCGTCTGGGATATCTCGGTGAGGAAGGCTGGCGGTTTCGTCATCTCCAAACTTGCGCTGGCCACGCTCTCGGCCTTCTTCCACTGCATCTTCTTTGCAGCCATTGGTGTGCCGTACTGGCTACCCATGGGCATTTTCGCTGGCATCGTCGGGCAGTTCATCCCCACGATCGGCACCTACATCGGCATCATCCTGCCGGCCATCTTTGCGGCATTCGAAGATCCGTTGGACGTGCTGTGGATCGTTATCTTCGCCACGATCTACCAGCAGCTCGAGAACTACATATTCACTCCGAAAATTTCACACGCAACTATGAACGTGCACTCCGGTGTGGCTCTGGCCGCAGTTTTCATCGGTGCTGCATTCTTCGGGCCCATCGGCGCACTCATCGGCATCCCGTTGGTCGCCATTCTTTTGGCGATCGTAGAGACGTACGTCCATCGCTACGAACTCGCTCCTGACCTCGCGGAGCGTAGTGCTTCGGGTGGATTTGGCGACCCCCAGAAGAAACCCAAAAAGACAGATGAACCCGACTAAAACGGTGGCGGATCGTCCTCGATCGCGACGACTCCATGCGGTGAGGTCCACGTGGTCGTGCCGAAATCCGGATCTCGTTGGGCCTGCCATTGAGCGTGCGTCTTGAGATTTTGGTGATGTTGACATAACGGGTGCAGGTTTGCGCGCGTGGTTGGACCAGTCGGGAATGGCGTGATGTGGTCGAGTTGACATCGGTGACTTCGCTTTCGACACCCGGGAAATGTGCAGTGTGGATCTCGAGCGCGAATGAAATTGCGTAATCTTTCGCTTGGCCGATAGGTCGCGGATCCTTGATCGAGGATTTCACCAGTAAGCGGCGAGTGAATGAAGGTCTGCCATTGCGCATCTTCGGCAAGGATGCGGGCCAATTCGGGGTCGATTTCACCAATGCCGGGGAGCTCGCTCTTACCTTCGCGCAACGCGGTGAGGGTCGCGAGATCCATCACGAGGCCGACCCGCCACGTGGGACGCTCGGGTAGCGGCTTGCCCTCGCGCAGGAGGTCAACGGCGCGGCAGACCGCAGTCACGAGGATGTCGGCGCGAAGTTGAGCCACAGTGGGGCCGTCGGGAGCCTCGTCGTGGAGAGCCTGAGCAAGATCGCTGAGGTGCTCAAACATCTCCGTGGCATCGGCGATGGGCAAAGTGGCCGTGATGATCGCTAAACCCTCATCAGGTAGCGGCTTGAAGAACACACCTCGTTCGTGGTGGGCACGCGCCTTGCGTCGAGCTGCTCGGTCTGGGTCGATGCGGTTCACGGCGCGGTTGATCGCATCACGGACACTGGAGTACGCCCTCGGAATGCCCACACCAGTGGCAGGGTCAATGTTCTTGATCGACGCAAAGAGAACCCTCGCCTGCAGTTGGTCTGTTACATCCTTCACCTGCTCCAGAGTCGCCTTGCTCCCGAGCCCATCGATCAGATCACCGGCCGCATCAGCCAGCATCCGAGCTGTCGAAGTAGTGATCCACCCACGCAGCAGACATTGGTGTGTCTCGGCAAGCAACCCTGACGGATGCACCAGCCGAGCAGCCTCCAATCGGCTGTGTGCAAAGCCCGCGCCTGACCCGGTCATGAGACCGAGTTCGGCTGCGATGCTCCCGCGCACAGCATCGAAGGCATCACGCGGTGAATCCGCGAGTGCTTGGGCCTCGAACGCCTGCGTCTGAGCCAACTCATGAGCCTCGACCCACGCACCCTGGCGCTGCCAGAGTTGCACCAGTTGCAACCGTGATGCGGCACTCAAGTCGGGATGAGCACCGAAGACACCCTCCAACACGTAGCCCACCGCACCACCGGGACCCTCAGCACGCAGTACATCAATCTCGGCTTCAAGAATCAGCCCACCCCGCGCATGCACGCGCTCACGCAACGCCAGCACGGCGCTAGGCGGTGCGGTTGCGACAGGAGAAGCAGACATGAACAGGCCCTTGTGAATAGTCCGACAGGAACGTCAGGGCCTATGCCTGCTCTACCGCAATCAGCCTTCGTTACGAACACTCAAGTGCAAGAACTACTCAAGGTCGGTTACGCGAAGGCGATATGGAAAACCTATAACGGGGTACTGACAATTGCAAGTACTGCAAGAAGATTTCTTGAAAATTTTTCCGTCGCACTAAACAAATTCACGCAACGAATATCGAAGGCGGTGATGCAGCACTTCTGGAGGGGACGTAAAGGCCGAAGGACTAAATCCTGATAGGGATTTACGTCCGGCAGGCCCAAGTCCCCGGAAGAAGTGAAGCAGCGCCGCCGGCTGAGAAGCCGAGGCAGCGCCGCCGGTTCAAAAACCGAGGCAACGCCCGAAGATTAGAAACCGAGGCGACGCAATTGTTTGGGATCGCGCTGCCAATTTTTGGCAACCTTTACGCGCAGATCCAGATAGACCGGGGTGCCGAGTAGAGCTTCAATGCGACGACGGGAGTGCGTGCCGATGCGCTTGAGCCCCTCCCCTCCTTTGCCGATGATGATCGACTTTTGCGAATCACGCTCAACGAATACTTGGGCGTAGATATCGAGAAGTGGACGATCCTCAGGGCGACCCTCGCGGAGAGTCATCTCTTCAACGACAACAGCAAGGGAGTGTGGCAACTCGTCATCAAGGCCTTCAAGCGCGGCCTCGCGGATGAGCTCTGCGACCAAGATAAGTTCGGGCTCGTCGGTCACGTCGTCATCCGGATAGAGCCGCGGGCCCTCAGGCAGGTGTGAGACGAACAGATCGCGTACGAGATCGACCTGGAACCCAGACAGCGCGCTCACCGGAACGATCTCAGCCCATTCGAAGCCAAGCGAGGTAGCGAGTGCGGAGATCTCGGTCAGGCGTTCGATCATGACCTTCGGGGGCACAAGGTCTGCCTTAGTGATCAACGCGATGCGCGGGCGACGATTGTTCTTCAGTTCTTCGACCATAAATCGATCACCGGGACCGATCGGGGCATCAGCTGCGATGCAAAGTGCGATCACGTCGACTTCGGCCCAGGTTGAACGCACGATGTCATTGAGGCGCTCCCCCAAAGTCGTGCGTGGCCGATGTAGTCCGGGGGTATCGACCACGATCAATTGTCCGTCGGGTCGGCTGATGATGCCGCGGATCGCATGCCGGGTCGTCTGCGGACGGTTTGAAGTGATCGCAACTGAGGAACCCACCAGAGAATTGAGCAGGGTGGATTTGCCGGCGTTAGGGCGACCTACTAAACACGCGAAGCCAGAGCGGTACTCAGCCATTCACATGCCGATCGCTGCGCACGGTGCCATCGACTGCACACGTGAACAGGCGAACGTTGCCAAGACCACCGAGGACACCATCATCTGGCTCAGCATCACCGAGATAGACGGCTGCTTCGAGCGACTTCGCGCCGGCAGCCACAGCAGATGCGACTGCGAGGGTCAGCGCGGGGACAAATCCAGTCGCTAGCGTGACGTCGGCGGCGGTGTAGGAGCGACCCACTTCATCGCGCACAGCCGCTCCGGCTGATGCTGAGATTCGGGCGCGAGAGCCACGAGCCAGTGTCACCAACTTCGCATCTTCAGCACTGAGTTCAGTCATGGACGACCTCCTGTGGGATTCGAGTGGCAAGTACGGTGGCGATGCGGTTGCGCCGTCCGGCTCCATGCTCGGCAACCAGAAGCCAACCATCGACCTCCACGCGCGCGCCCGGGATGGGCACACGACCCAGACGCTTCGCCATGAGTCCGAGAACTGTCTCGACACCTTCATCTACGCCAACAACGTCGATCTCCACGAGTTCTGCAAAATCATCGACATCCATGCGCGAGCTCACGCGAAATGCGCCTTCGGAGACTTCAGAGACCTCGGGCGCCTCTGTGTCGTGTTCGTCAGCAATCTCCCCGACAATTTCTTCGAGAATGTCTTCGATTGTCACCAAACCGGCCGTGCCACCGTATTCGTCTACCACCATGACGAGGTGGACTCGCGCTGCCTGCATCTCGCGCAAGAGCTCATCCACCTGCTTGGTGTCGGGGACAAAGACCGCCGGGCGCATCAAGGATTCGACGGTCTCGGCTTGTTCGGCATCACGCTCATCAAAAATGCGGTGCATCACATCCTTGAGGTAGACGACCCCAACGATGTCGTCGTGGCTTTCCCCGATCACAGGGATGCGCGAATAGCCAGAGCGGAGTCCGAGGCTTAAGGCCTGGCGAAGATTGCGATCACGGTCAATGAAGACCATCTCGGTGCGCGGCACCATCACTTCACGAGCAATGGTCTCGCCCAATTCGAAGACTGACTGAATCATCTGACGCTCTTCGTCTTCAATGACCGAATCCGCTTCGGCAAGGTCAACGAGTTCGCGAAGTTCGAGTTGGGTCTCGAAGGGCCCTTCTCGATAGCCCTTACCTGGCGTGAGCGCATTGCCTAGCAGAATCAGAAGCGTCGTCAACGGCCCGAGAATCATCGCCAGGAAGCGGGCGGGGCCGGCGGCTCGGAGTGCGATGCGGTCTGCATGCTGACGCCCTAGCGTGCGAGGGGCAACCCCGATAGCGACATACGACACGACGACCGTAATAAGAATCGCCAGCACAGCCGCCAGCCATTCAGTTGCGGGAATGAGTCGGAGGAAGACGATTGCGAGTACGACCGTCGCGGACACCGATGCGAGCGTAGACAAGAAGAGCAAAACATTGATGTATCGCGCCCGGTCGCTTAAGACCACGAGCAAGCGAGTGGCTCCGCGCACCTCGTCGCGCTGCATCTCCTCGACACGCGCTTGCGAGACTCGCTGAAGTGCTGTCTCAGCACTGACCAATAAACCAGCAAGCAAGACGAGTACGACTGCAAGCAGAAGGAGCCACCACAGTGCGCTGTTCATCGGCCCACACGCCAAGCAGCCAAGAGTTCATCTTGCCGGGCGAACATCACCCGGTGTTCCTCTTCATCCTCGTGATCATGGCCGAGCAGGTGCAGCATGCCGTGGGTAAGCAGAAGTTCGATTTCGGCTTGCGCCGAGTGACCGGCTACCTGCGCCTGTTCAGCCGCAACGACAGGGCACAGGACGATGTCACCGAGCATGCCTGGCTCCGCATCGCCTTCACTAAGCTCA
>Ga0164295_10004347_pt1 | contig 11264 bp, 7 predicted proteins | sample GEODES006metaG_FD_111798 | JGI IMG/M metagenome (GOLD analysis project Ga0164295, IMG submission 111798) | Oligotrophic lake water microbial communities from Sparkling Lake, Wisconsin, USA - GEODES006 metaG | ecosystem: Environmental > Aquatic > Freshwater > Lake | place: USA: Sparkling Lake...
CCCATCAAGGGCCAGCCCGTCATCCAGGTGGACATCATCGAAGACAAGCCCATGGACGAGCGCATGGTCGTGGTCAGCGCCGAGAAGATGGCGAGCAGCATCGAGACCACCGGTCGCATTGCCCTTTACGGCATCTACTTCGACTTCAACAAGGCCGATCTCAAAGCCGAGTCCGCCCCCACGCTGGAGCAGATGGCCAAACTGCTGCGCACCATCCCCAGCATGAAGCTCATGGTCGTAGGCCACACCGACAACGTCGGCGGTTTCGACTACAACCTCAACCTCAGCGGCAAGCGCGCTCAGGCCGTGGTCAACGAACTCAGCAGCCGCTACGGCATTGATGCCAGCCGTCTCCAGCCCATGGGTGCCAGCTTCATGGCCCCCGTGGCCAGCAACCGCACTGACGAAGGCCGCGCCAAGAACCGCCGCGTCGAACTGGTGGAGATGTAAGCCATCGCCGAGGACACGATCCTTCTGCCCCCAACGGCGAAGCCATGCGAGTGGCTTCGCCGTTTTGTTTCACTTCAAGCTCGACACCGCGCCCGCTCCTCGCTGATGCTGCGCCGCTCCTCCCTATGAGTTTCCACGCACCCCATCCCACTCAGGCTGAGATTGATCAGCAACGCGCCGCCCAAACTCCGCCACCGCTGCCCAGGAAGAAGGAGTTGGGCGATGACTTTGGCATGAGACTTCTCATGCCCGTGGGCCGCTCCGGCTGGGCCATCGCCGCTGGATACATGGGCCTCTTTGGCTTGCTCGTTGTTCCCGCGCCGCTGGCTCTCATCCTTGGCATCATCGCCGTGTGGGACATCCGCAAAAGCATGCGCACTGACCGGCCCAAGCATGGGATGGGCCGCGCCGTTTTCGCCCTCATCATCGGCTTCCTCGGCACCGCCTTGCTGATCGCCATCCTCATCTCGGCCTCGCTGCCGAAGTCGTAAGATCTCCGCACAAGCGTTGACAGAATCCGCGTCCCTGATTCGATCTTTGAACCTCACCTTTATGAAGAAATACAACGTCGGAATGATTGGCTACGGCTGGGCCGCAGGCGCGCACATTGACTCCATCAACAAGACCAGCCAGGCGCAGGTCACGGCGGTGTATTCCTCGCGCAAGCTGGACGACGCCGAGCTGACCGCCAAGCATGGCAGCCCCATCAAGACCTACACCGACCTCAGCGAGATGCTGGCCGACCCCAGCATTCATGTCGTGGACATCTCCAGCTACCCTAGCCAGCACGCCGACCAAGCCATCGCTGCGGCCAAGGCAGGCAAGCACCTGATCGTCGAGAAGCCGCTCGCCATGAACCTCGCCGACTGCCGCGCCATCGTCGAGGCGGCGGAGGCTGCCAAGGTGAAGGGCTGCGTCTGCTTCGAGTGCCGGTTCAGCGGCCAGTTCATCGGCACCAAGGCCGTCGTTGACCAGGGTTTGCTCGGCGACCTGCATTATGGCGAGGTGGACTACTACCACGGCATCGGCCCCTGGTATGGCCAGTTCCGCTGGAACACCTTCAAAAAGGACGGTGGCTCCGCCCTGCTTACCGCTGGCTGTCATGCGCTGGATGCCTTGCTCATGTTCATGGGCACCGATGTCGAAGCTGTCAGCAGCGTCAGCACCAAGTCCAAGAGCGACATCTTCGCCCCCTACGAATACGACACCACCAGCGTGACGATTCTGCACTTCAAAGGCGGCCGTGTCGGCAAGTGCGCCGCCGTCGTCGATTGCTTGCAGCCCTACTACTTCCACACCCACCTCGTCGGCAGCCAAGGCAGTATCTTGGACGACAAGTTCCACAGCAGCAAGCTGAAGTCCGACAAGGGCGGCTGGTCCAAGCTGAACATGAAGATGCTCGACAGCGGCGATGTCAGCGACCACCCGTATCAGACCCAGTTCCAAGCCTTCTTCGATGCGCTGGATGAAGGCCAGGACATGCCGCTCACCAACCTGCGTGAGAGCTTGAAGACCTTCGAAGTCCTCTTCGCCGCCGACAAGAGCGCCGAAGAAGGCGGCCGTCTGGTGAAGCTGAGCGAGGTGGCCTAGGGCGACAGCAAAGCAGCCTTCGTCGTTCGAGCTTCAGCTCGTCCTTCCAGAGCGTCCTGAAGGTCGAACGACGAACTTGGGCAAAACCTCGCTGTGGGAGTATTGGCAAGGAGCGACGGCATCTTGCCGTCGAGTAAACAAGGGTTTGTGGCGGCAAGATGCCGTCATGCCTTGCTTCCTCCATCGCGTCGCGAGAAAAGCACCGTGAATCACAACGCCCGCTGTTATCGGCAGCCGGGCAGCACTGGCTCCGCATGGGTGTGAAGGTTTTCCAAACTGCTCGCTATAGTCATTCCCTTGTCGCCATAGCGTTCATTGTGCTTCAGTGTTGGGAAGGTATTTATGGCTGAGGATATTGATGGCTTTGATCATGAGCGCTACAGTGAAGAGCTGTATAGAACGATGCTTGGCATTCCTAAACCGGCCTGCGTTGCTGTCGCAGCGCGGGCCGCTTGGCGTGCTGTTCCCTTGATGTTTCAGCGGTGGATTACCGATGAAAAGAAAGACGAATGGTGGGCGAAGCACAGGAATAGTGTTCAAGCTAAGTTGGCATTGGTTGCCTGCTATGAAAAGCATAGGAGCACGATGTCGAAATGGGCAGCTGCAGCCGCAGCAGGCGAAGACGGCTCTTATACCGCTGGCTATGCGCTCTATGCTGCTCAAGCCGCTGCAGAAGCCGGCCAGGGAGTAGTCGCTGGGAGTGTTTCTGCGGCTTACGCTACACGTGCGTTTGCCAAATTTGGTGACCCTAAGGGTGTGGAGTTAGTGATGGCGGCCATCACATTTGATCTCCGATATTCTCTGGAGACTGGGCAAGGCCTGATGGCATTACCTCTTTGGCCGGAGTCAACTCCCCACGACTGGTTGGTGGATTGGACGGAGCGTGCCCGCATGGCCATGACCAGCACGCCAGGAGCAGAGACGATCTATGGCTGGTTGTTACTGTGGATGAAGGGTAGACCTCCCATTGATAGCATGAAGGTATGGTTCAACGACTGGTGGCTGAAACACCCCAAGAATATTGGCGAGACTCCTGCATTTAGCGACATGCCTGTCAAGGTGTCCTCAGACTACACTCCAACAACGGTGCCAGAGCCCACACCTTATTCGATTCCGACTTCCGAACCGCCCGAGCAGATCAACATCCGCCGTCATTTGGAGTCCACCGTGGCCCTGGCATCCGACCGGGAGGCGAAGCAACTCACGCCGACGGCGGAGAAGTGCAAGGAGGCGCTGGCGCGCTTCCTTGCGAGTAATGAGACGCAGACCCCGCTGACGGTCTCCGTGGAGGCCCCGTGGGGAGCGGGGAAGACTTCCTTCATGAGCCATCTGCGCAAGCGGTTGGAGGCCGAGAAGATTCCGACCGTGTGGTTCAACCCCTGGAAGCATGAGGCGGGGAAGACCATGTGGGCCGCCTTCGCCCTGGAGTATGAGCGGCAGATGGCGCGTCAACTGTGGTGGCCGCGCCGCGTTTGCTGCCGTGTGCTTCTGAATTTCCGCCGAATGGGGTGGGCTGGGTTTACGCTGCTTCTGCTGCGTTTGGGCCTGTGGACCGGGGTCGGGGTGCTGCTCTGGTTGGTTGCGCCCCAGGTGAAGGCTGCTTTGGACTCTGTGCTCAAGCAGGCAGGAGAAGATAGCGCTTTTCGAGACTGGTTGATCAAGTGGCTACCTCTGGTCGGACCTGCTTGGATCATCCTGAAGGATGTGATCAAAATCACGGGCATCCCTTTGAAACGGGAGTCGATGCAGGGGCTGAACGGTGATCCCCATGCGGAAAGCGTGGATGACCTGCATCGGTTCCATGAGGACTTCACCCGACTGATGCGTGCCTACCACCCTGCCAATGGCTGGTGGGCACGGCTGTTCTATCGGCAGCGTCTGCTCCGCGTGGTGGTCTTCATCGACGACCTGGACCGCTGCGAGGCCCCGAAGGCAGCAGATGTGCTGCAAAGCCTGCACTTGATGCTGAATGTAACCGAGTCGGCGGGCCAACGGATGCCTGAGATGATCTGTGTGCTGGGCATGGACCGAAAGAAGGTGGCGGCTGCCGTGGCGGCGAAGCACGAGAAGCTGCTGCCCATGCTGGTGGCCGAAGATGAAAAGGGCACGGTGCCCCCGGCGCGGGCGCTGGCCTTCGGCAACCAGTTCCTGGAGAAGTTCATCCAACTGACCCTGCATCTGCCAGGAATGATGGGTGAGGATCGGTTGCATTACCTGCGGGAGATCACGGGCTTGGATGCACGACTAAAGTCTGCTGCACCGAAATCGACGAGCGCCAAAACAATGCCTTCCTTAGCCGTTGCGGTTGATCCGCCAGTGGGCACGCTCGTATCTATGGTTGGTCCATCCTTCCCCCTCTATCCTTCCGAACCTAAAGAGACACCGGAGGTGATGGAGAAGAAGGCCGTTCAGGCGCGCGTGCGCAACGTGGATGAGCACCTGCATGATGGCCAGACGGCCTTCGATTGCGCTAGCTATGTGGCGGATGCTCTGGAGAACAACCCGCGCCGTTTGAAGCAGTTCGTCAACCTGCTGCGGCTACGCCTGCTGCTGGCCGCTGCGATGGACCTGCTGGATGCGGACACGCTGTCTGCCGATGTGTTGGTGGTGAAGGAAGGCAAGCTGAGTGCGCATCAGTTGGCCAAGCTGGTGGCGCTGGACCTGATGTGCCCACAGAGCATGGCGAAGATGCGGGGGAATCCGGGCATTTGGTATTCCACGCTGGCAGACCTAGCCAAAGCGGAGAATGCAGAAAGGTCAGATGCGATCACTGTAATGCTAAATCATGGTCGCCGACTCAACCCGGATCCGCTGAGGAATCTCTATGTTCTGGATGGTGCGCCACTGGAAGCCTACTTCCAGCAGCTTGCGACTGTCGCTCCAGCGCTAATGACAGGACCAGTCAATGCTGAAGACATAATTGAAGATATGGAATTGGCAGAGCGACGAGGACGCGCTGGATTGAAGTGAACAGGCACGAACCGAAGGCATCTTGCCGTCGAGTGGATGAGGGTTTGTGACGGCAAGATGCCGTCACTCCTTGCTATGCCAGCACGTCCTTGACCACATGCCCATGCACATCGGTGAGGCGGTAGTCGCGGCCTTGGAAGCGGTAGGTGAGGCGTTCGTGGTCGAAGCCGAGCAGGTGCATCAGGGTGGCCTGAAGGTCGTGCACGTGGACGGGGTTCTCAGCGATCTTGAAGCCGAGGTCATCGGTGCTGCCGTAGTCGAAACCGGCCTTCACGCCACCGCCTGCCATCATCAGGGTGTAGCAATCGGGGTAGTGGTCGCGACCGAGGATCTGGCTCTTGGCGGTGCGACCTTCGCGGAAGGGGGTGCGGCCGAATTCGCCACCCCAGATGACGAGGGTGTCATCGAGCAGGCCGCGTTGCTTGAGATCGGTGATGAGGGCGGCGACGGGGCGGTCGGTGGCGGCCATCTTGGCGGTGAGGCCGTCGCGGATGTCTTCCTTTGGTCCCGTGCCGTGGAAGTCCCAGCCCCAGTCGAAGAGTTGCACGAAGCGGACGCCCTGCTCGACGAGCCGACGGGCGAGCAGGCAGTTGTTGGCGAAGGAGGCTTCGCCCGGCTGCGCGCCGTAGGCTTCCAGCATGTGCTTGGGCTCCTTGGATATGTCCATGACCTCGGGCACGCTGGTCTGCATGCGGTAGGCGAGTTCGTATTGGGCAATGCGGGTGAGCGTCTCGGGATGGCCCAGCTCGGCGGCTTGCAATTCATTGAGATCCTTCAACGCATCCAGCGTGCGGCGGCGCATGGCGCGATCCATGCCGGCGGGGTCGGAGACAAAGAGCACGGGGTCGCCCTTGGACCGGCACTGCACGCCTTGATAGACGCTGGGCACGAAGCCGCTGCCCCAGAGTCCCTGCCCGCCGCTGGGTTGCGTGCCGCTGGAGATGAGGACGACGAAGCCGGGGAGATCTTGGTTCTCAGTTCCCAGGCCATAGCTGGCCCAGGAGCCGAGGCTAGGGCGGCCCTGCCGGGCGTGGCCGGTGAAGAGAAGCAGCTCGGCGGGCGCGTGATTGAACTGATCCGTGTGCATGGAGCGGATGAGAGTGATGTCATCGGCGATGCGGTGGAAATTGGGCACCGCATCGCTCATCCACATGCCGGCCTGACCGTATTGCTTGAAGGTGCGCGGGGTGCCCATCAGCTTCGGCACGCCGGTGGTGAAGGCAAAAGTGCGACCCTTGAGCACGCTGTCGGGGCAATCCTGGTCGGTGCGCTTCACCAGTTCCGGCTTGTAATCGAAGATGTCGAGGTGTGGCGGAGCGCCCGACATGTGCAGGTAGATGACGCGCTTGGCCTTGGGCGCGAAGTGCGGCTGGCGCGGCAGCATGGGATTTGTCACGGGAGCCGCCTGGCCTTGCAGCGCCTGCATGGCGATGGCACCGAGGCTGAGCTGCCCGGCGCTGCCGAGGAACTGGCGGCGGGTGGTGTGCTGAAGGCGGTCGAGGGTCATCATTGTTGTGTGCCGCTGTTAGTGGGTTGAGGCTTGCAGAGGGAGAAGACGAGAGTTGCGATACCGCGACGGATTGATTAGCATGGGGCTATGATTGCAGCTTTGGCCCCGACGGAAATGCCACCGCAGATGCGCATCTCGTGCGAGTTGTATCACGAGATGATCGAGAAGGGTGTGCTGACGGAGAATCACCGCGTCGAACTGATCGACGGCTACCTCATTACCAAGATGTCGATAGGACCTTCCCGCAGCGCTGTTGTTACCCGCATTGAACGCCTCATCGACCGCCGTGTGGGTGACCTGGCTCTTGTTCGCGGACAGAACCCTATCACCATTCACGAATACTCCGAGCCGGAGCCGGATGTGGTGGTGGCGAAGTTTCGCGATGACTTCTATGCGAGCGCGCACCCGGGGCCGAGTGATGTGCTGCTCGTGATCGAAGTGGCCGACACGAGTCTGGCCTTTGATCGCAAGGCGAAGGTGCCGCTGTATGCGGCCAGTGGCATTCCTGAAACTTGGCTGGTGGATTTGACCAACGGGGAGTTGCAGGTCTTTCGCAAGCCTGAAGGCGCGGGCTATTCGGAGACGCGGGTGCTGAAGGCTGGCGATGTGGTCCCGCTGCCTGGGCTGGAGGGCATCACCCTTGCCGTCAGTGATATGGGCTTGTGAAGGCATAGATCAGCGGCGCATGACGAACTCGTCCAGGTTAATGACCACATTGGCCACGGTGGTCCACGCGGCGAGATCGTGGGCTTTTTGGTTCGCGGGCAGGGGGCCGAGGGGATCGGTGGCGAGCTTCAAGGCTTGGGCGCTGTCGGCTTGATAGGTCTGCTGAGCGTCGGTGAGCAACGTGAGAAGGCGTTGCTGCTCTTGGGGGGGGGGTGTGCGGGACAGGCAGAGCTTGAACAGCCACTGCATCTGCTCGGCGTTGGACTTGCCGGATTGCTCTTTCAGCACGCGACGCGCGAGGGCTTGCGAGGCTTCGATGAAGACGGGATCGTTGAGCGTGACGAAGGCTTGCAGGGGCGTGTTGGTGCGGCCTCGGCGCAGGGTGCAGACTTCGCGATTCGGCGCATCGAAGGTGCTGTAGCTGGCATACGGCGAGTTGCGTCGAACCTCAGTGTAAACGCTGCGGCGATACTTGTCCTCGCCGGTGCTGACGGTCCAGTCGTTGCTGCGCCCGAAGGCGGTGCTCAGACCAAGATTGGGTGTGGGCGGACGCACGCCGGGGCCGTGCATTTTCGGGCTGAGCAAGGCGCTCACGGCCAGGGCTTGATCGCGCAGCATTTCACCGGTGGGACGGAAGCGCGGCCCACGGGCGAGGAGGCGGTTGTCGGGGTCCCGCTCTTGCAGTTCAGTCGCCACTTTGGACGACTGCCGATACGCACGGCTGCTGACCATCAGCGTGAGCATGTGCTTCACGTCCCAGCCGCTGTCCATGAACTCGGCGGCGAGCCAGTCGAGCAGTTCGGGATGGAAGGGCAGCTCGCCCTGCGAGCCGAACTCCTCGCTGGTGCGAACGATGCCGATGCCGAAGAGCTGCTCCCACAGGCGGTTGACCATGACGCGGGCGGTGAGGGGATTGTCACGGCTGACGAGCCACTGCGCCATGGCGAGGCGGTCGGCGGGGGTGCCCTTGGGCAGGGGCGGAAAGGCGGAAGGCGTGCCGCCCTCGACGACTTCATCCAGCGCCTGCCAGTTACCACGGAGCTGCACGTGGGTGATGCGGCGATCCTTGCCGGTGAGATCCTTCATGATCGGCACGGTAGCAGGCTTTAAGGTGGCGAGTTCGCGGTTGAGCTTTGCCAGCTGATCGCGCAGGGGCTTCGTCTCGGCTGCGACGTTTCGAAGGTAATGCTGCTCGATCTGGCGATGCTGCGCAGGGGTGCGCTTGTCCGGTGCCACGGCGAGCGCGGCGATGACAGCGGCGGGCTTGGGGGTCTGCTTATCCAACTCGGGATGAGGCTGGGAAGCCCAGGCGGCGAAGGCTTGCGGGGCTTTGACCTTGGCTTGCGCGAGGCTTGCATCGGCAATCTTGACCTCGGCTTCGAGCTTGGCGCGCTGTTCTTTCTGGCCGGGCTTCCAGAGTTCCAGCAAGGGTGACTCTTCCTTTTTGTCGGCGTCCGCACTCTGGTTGAGCAAGGCATAGAACTGGAAGTATTCCTTCAGGGTGATCGGGTCATACTTGTGCGTGTGGCATTGCGCACAGGCCATGCTGGTGCCCATCCACACGGCCATGGTGGTGTTCACACGGTCGATGATGGCCGCAACGCGAAACTCTTCGTCACTGGTGCCGCCTTCGTTCTGTGTCATCGTGTTGCGATGGAAGGCGGTGGCGATGAGTTGATCATTGCTAGGCTTTGGCAAGAGATCGCCTGCGAGCTGTTCAATGGTGAACTGATCGAAAGGCATGTTGGCATTCAGCGCCTTGATGACCCAGTCGCGATAAGCCCAGATCTCGCGTGGCTGGTCGCTCGGATAACCGGAGCTATCGGCATAGCGGGCGAGGTCCAGCCACGTGCGTGCCCAGTGCTCGCCGAAGGCGGGTTTGCTGAGGTAGTGTTGAACGCTGGAGGCTAGAAGCTTGGGGCTTGAGGTGAAGCGTTCGAGTTCATCCAAGCTGGGTGGCAAGCCGGTGAGGTCGAGCGCAAGACGACGGATGATTGTGGCGCTGTCGGCCTCGGGCGAGAAGGTCAGTCCTTCCTTGGCCAATCGCTGTGCAAGAAAAGCATCAATCGCATTCACCTCCCCAGACTGACCACTCGGCACCACCGGCCTCACCACCGTCTCATAGCTCCAGTGCTTGCCCCAGGGCGCGCCTTCTTTGATCCATCGCTTGAGAAGAGCGATTTGGTTCGCGGGAATCGTCTTGTGCAGCTTCGGCGGCGGCATGACCTCGTCGGGATCGGTGGATTCGATGCGTTGAATCAGCGCGCTCTTTTCAGGATGACCGGGCACGATGGCGATCACGCCGTCGTTGTTGGCTTTGGCACCGGCTTCGTCATCCAGGCGCAGGCCTGCCTCGCGCTTCTTGTCGTCGGGTCCATGACAGGCGAAGCAGTTCTCTGACAAGATGGGCCGGATATCGCGGCTGAACTTCAGCGCATCCGCAGCGAAGGCTGAGAGGGGAAGGAGGACAAGGCAGAGCAGACGCATGGCAGGGAATGGAAGAACTACGCGCGCAGAAACGGGAAGCCTTCACGAAGGTGGATTCTCACATGACGCAGAGGTCATTTGAACAAACGAACCAGAGCTTGCCCAGTCCGAACAAGAGCGGCTAAGTTTTTGCTGAAACAACAGCTTGCCCCCTGCTGCTGTCTGAGCACGTAGTGCCTATATAATAACCATGATGCGATTCGCCACTTTGATCAAGAACCCGGCCGACTGGATGCGCGGCAGCGGGCCGCATTCCGACGTGGTCATGACCAGCCGTGTGCGCCTGGCGCGCAACCTGCGGGGCTATCCTTTTCCTGGATGGAGCCAGGAAACCCAGCGCATTGAACTGCTGAACATGGCGCGGCCGCTGGTCGAAGCCTTGCCGGAGATGAGGGAAGGCTACAGCGAGGACTACGGCACGCTGAGCAAGATCAAGAAGCAGGTGCTGGTGGAGCGTCATCTCATCAGCCGCGAGCACGCCGCACGATCCACCGGCTGCGCCGTGGTGGTGGATCGGAAGCAAAGCGTCTCGATCATGATCAATGAGGAGGACCACTTCCGCATGCAGGGCATCCGGCCGGGTCTGAGCCTGCGCGAAGCTTTCGAGGCGATCAACCGTGTCGATACGGAGCTGGAAGAGCAGCTGCCCTATGCCTTCGATACGAAGCTAGGCTACCTGACCGCCTGCCCGACTAATCTCGGCACGGGCATGAGAGCCTCTGTCATGGTGCATCTGCCTGGTTTGGTGCTGACGGATCAAATTTCTCAAGTGATGAAGGCCGTGACCAAGATCGGTCTGGCCGTGCGCGGCCTGTATGGCGAAGGCACCGAAGCCCTGGGCAACCTGTTCCAGATCTCCAACCAGCAAACGCTCGGCGAGAAAGAGGATGACATCATCCAGCAGATCGAAAAGGTGGTGGAAGGGGTGCTGCGCTCTGAGACCAACGCACGCGCGAAGCTCAATGAAGATCATCGCATCATGCTGAATGATCAGGTGGGCCGCGCGTATGCCATCCTGCGTTATTCTCACGTTTTGAACTCAAAAGAGGCACTGAATTTGCTTTCCATGCTGCGGTTAGGTGCCGACCTCGACCTTGTGCCGCAATGCGACCGCAGCGTTCTCGACATGCTCTTGCTGGAGATCCAGCCCGCTCATCTTCAGATGCGGGCCGGAAGGGAACTTTCCCCCCAGGAGCGCGATGTGCTCCGGGCGGAAATCACCCGCCAGCGTTTGCAAACGATTGATGGCCCCGCTAATGTCACGCAATTAGAAAACCCAAGCCCTCCCGACGCCCAACCACAGGAGAACAATGATGAATAATTTCACCCCCAGAGCCCAACAAGTGTTGGCCCTTGCACGCAAGGAAGCCGACCGTTTCAATCACAACTACGTGGGCACCGAACACGTTCTGCTTGGCTTGATTAAGCTGGGCCAGGGCGTGGCGGTCAACGTGCTGCTCAAACTCGGACTCGATCTGGAGACCGTGCGCATGCAAGTGGAGCAGCAAGTCGGCTCCGGCCCGGAGACCAAGATGGTCGGCAACATTCCTTACACCCCGCGTGTGAAGAAGGTGCTCGCTCTCGCATCGAA
>Ga0164295_10004349_pt1 | contig 11260 bp, 16 predicted proteins | sample GEODES006metaG_FD_111798 | JGI IMG/M metagenome (GOLD analysis project Ga0164295, IMG submission 111798) | Oligotrophic lake water microbial communities from Sparkling Lake, Wisconsin, USA - GEODES006 metaG | ecosystem: Environmental > Aquatic > Freshwater > Lake | place: USA: Sparkling Lake...
AAAAATACCTTATTATTCGAATTGTTTGTATTTGACTGATAGAGTGATGAGGATATTAGTTGGATTGGGGTTGAAGACTGAGATGCATCGAAGGGTTTCTGCATCCGCTAAGCTCTAGCCCTCTTACTCGAAGGTTTCTCTCTCCTTTTGCCTCGTTACGAGGTCCTCCAGGTTTATCCTGCAATTGCTCTTGGAAATAGAGGAGCATTTTTGCGAAATTATGTCCTCAATCAAATAAGAAGGGAAATTTTCTATTTAATATGTTATTTGCGTTTTTGATATTTTAAATGTACCTTGTTCATTTATGTAAATTTTGGTTTTGAGTTGAAGCGCCAAATTGAGATCCTCCTCGTAATCGAACTGCCATATTTTGCCACTCTCTTTTTGGATGATGTTCAAGAGCGCGTTTATCCATTCGAAGAGAGTTTTGAATTGATAGTTGGGCGACGGCAAGGATTGTATGTAAAGATTGATATCCAGGTTTTTGACCATAAGTTTGAAGACGAAGTTAAAGTATTTGAGAATGTTGTATTTGTTTTTTTGACTCATCATGGCGTCCATGAAGGAGACCTGCTTGGAGAGCTGGATTGGCGAGGGGTAATCGTAGACCCACTGGTTTTGCACTTTCAAGCCAGGCTGCGCGTGGCGGAACTGCGGGTAGCCCATGAGCATCCTAATCCTCTCAAACTAAAACGCGTCTTGAATGAGAAGGAAGTTTTTAACGAGTGGTAACAAGGCGATGATGGTATCTTGACCTGAGTAGTACAAACTCTGCATGATCACGCCAGCTATCAGAACGCTGTTGTTAAGATCGTTGTGGCAAAATTAATATATTATAGGAATTACGCAGTTCTTCAAATACGCGACCTGGTTTGTGTCGAAGATCTTGTCAAGAAAATCGCAGAAGAGCTTATTGTTGAGCTCAGCCTTGTTTGAAGAGGCGAAAACGATGGAGACGAGCTCCAGCACCACTTCTATGTTGTTGTAGTTCTGCAGGTCCAGGACGAACCGCATGAGTTTTTCGAGAATCCTGCTTTCGACCATGAAGCTGAGGATGGGCGCGATCTTGGTCAGGCTCAGGAGCAACTCGAAGTACTGCTGCAGCCTGACCATGTTTTTGCTAAATTAGAAAATACTAAGGATATTTTCGAAGAAGTTGCCGAGGAAGTAGACCTGCTGTCGCTGCGACTGGGGGTCGTTCGCAGCGAAGAGGAGGTTGAGGCAGGCGCCGAGCAGCTGGAGCACGTTCAGACGCGCGCTCTTGTCCTGCGACTTGAGAATGAGCTCCTGCAGGCAGTCCTCCTTCAGCAGCTGCGTGGTGACGTAGTAGGACAAGGCGCGGTGGACGTGCAGGTACTGGATTGCGCGCTCAGTGATGGCCTCGATTTTCTAGCTTATCAAAGAACCTGGTTCTGCTTGGAGCGCGCGAGAATCTTCATGATGAACAGGACGTAGACCTCCAGGACGGCCTTGGGGTGCTCGTAGTCGGGGGGGATCATCTGCAGCAGGTTGTCGAGGAAGTCGATGAACTGCTCGTTGAAGAGGTTCTTCTGCAGCATGAACTGCTGGTTGGAATCCTGGACCTGGCGCCGGATCTTCTCGGGGATGAGCTGCGGGAAGTCGCTGAAGTCCACGGCGTGCTTGTTGTCGCCCAGGTGCCGGACGCCGTGCTTGAAGATTTTGTGGTCGAGCGGGAAGCGCGGCTGCTCGAGGATCAGGAACTCGTGCTTGACGCGCTTTTCGTAGATGAGCATGTAGGCGCTCTTGTTGTTGAGGTCGACCTCCATGAAGTTGTGCGTGACGGCGCCGCCGAAGCACTGCTTCTCGAGGTTGGCGGGGTCGAAGTCGGAGACGAGACTGTCGTTGAACTCGAGCCAGACGGGACCGTTGCGGATGTAGGAGATGTAGTGCCCGAACTGGGCCACGCCGATGTGCACCACGACGCCCTTGAGCTGGTACTCGAGCGCCTCCGAGCGCTCCTCGCAGTAAGGGCTGATGTCCAGGGCCTTAGAATAGGAAACGCGCGTTGGCTTACCTGCGGGAACTCCAGCAGCGAGTTGATCTTTTCGTTCTCCATGATGTCGAAGTCGAAAACGATGCGCTTGAGGTGCAGGATCAGGAAGTTGGGCGCGGTGGACACGGTGACCGCCTTCTGGATGTCCTGCTTCTTGTTGCAGACGTTGCAGAAGAAGTCCTGCACCTTCTCCTCCTTGATGAGCTGGCGGAAGCTCTCGAAGAGGTTGTTCTGGTTCTTGACCTCCAGCGAAAGGTTGTAGAAGTTTTCGAAGCGCTTGGTCTTCTGGCCGCACTCCGTGCAGGTGATGGTGGTGCAGGTCTGGCCGCCGAAGACGTTGTCCAGCAGCTTGCAGTAGGGCGTCTCCTTGATCTGGTGCTCGAGCTTGTCGAAGAACATGTTCAGGAACTGGCTTAAAAGGTTACCTCTTGTGCGTCCTATTATATCTTGATGTTGGTGGGGTTGCCGTCGTAGTCCTTGAAGGCGTGGCAGAAGGCCGCCGGGTCGTAGTCCTCCTTGATGCTCTCGGCGAGGAAGGCGTACATGATCTGGATCTGGTGCAGCATGTTGTCGTCCACGAAGCGCGTCTTGGAGAGCTGGGTCTGCGTCTCCTCCTTGCCGTCCGAGACGAGGAACAGCGCCTTGCGGAAGGTCTCGATCATGAAGAACTGCTGAAGCATGGCGTTCATGTAGCAGATGCAGCCGAGGTTGCGGATCCCCACCGAGTTGCCGGGCGCCTGCGCATTATTAAAGCCGGAAGGATTACTTTCAGGTTGCCCGCGTCGAAGAAGGAGACCTGTTCGTGATCCACCCTCAGGTTCTCCAGGAGCGGCGTGACGAAGTTTTGCAGGAAGTCGGGGATCTTCTGGTTGTCCTTCAGAAAGATGAGCTGGAAGAGCTCGAAGAGCGCCTTGCAGTCCTTGCTGCCGCCCGTGTGGAAGACGTCCTGCAGCAGGTGCGTCAGGTCCTTGTCGATGTTGGTGACCTTGACCAGCTCCTTCAGGATGTGCATGCAGAACAGCTTCTCCTCGGGCACCTGCAGTCTGTTGACGCAGGCGTCCAGCAGTTGCTGGCTCAGCGACCTGGCGGTGATCCGCGGCGCCACCCTCTGCACCAGCTGCGCAACCTGCTTGTTGATGCGCAGCTCGGAGCTGAACAGCTGGACCAGAGCGGGCACCACTTGCTGGAAGGGCAGGAGATACAGAGTCTTGCACAGGCTGAGCCGCACGTTCTTAAGCGGGTGCGTCAAGTTGCTCATGCTCGGCACGCGCTGAATCAGCAGGTTTATGCACAGCGTGAGATGGTACCTGCACAGCTGCTGGTAGCTCGGACTGTCCTCCAAAGCCGTTACTTCAAGCAGCAGCAGCGCCTTCTGCGAAAGTTTCGAGCTCACCAGCTGCAGGTGCTTGTGCGGCAATATGCGCTCATTCAGGTCGGACAGGCCGTACTTCTGGCTCAGAATCTTCGCGACTGTGGGGTCGTTAGCGCCGACCAAGAGCTGCTTCAGGATCTCGAGCACCGCGAGCTGAATGTCGATGTCCTAGACTTGCTCGAAGTAGGCGATTAGCGGCTCAAAATGTTTATTGATGAACTGGAAGCCCCAGTCCTCATGTTGCGCGAGCACGTGCGGGATGGTTTGCAAATAATAGCACTTCTTCGTCTTGTTGAATTGCAGGATGGCGGGCAGGTCCAGGTTGTTTAAAACAGAGTCGAAAACGTGGGTGGCGGTCGGCAGGCTCGCCAGGATCTCGCGCGCGTTCTCGTTCGCACTGTCTATTTCAAGCATTTTCTCGAAAAAGTCGAAGTTGTTAGAAAGGTGTGATTTCACGAAATCGTCGGCGCCAGGTGCGACGAGGTTTTCCGAGACCTGAGTGAGGTCGGCGCGGAAGTTCTTGTTCTGGAGGTTGTTCCAGACGACGCGCGGCTTCTTCTCGCAGGCGTCCTTGTAGAAGGACAGAAAGTCTAACTGGTCGAGGAAGCCTTTGGCGCCGTAGTCCCACTAGAGGTACAAATCGCAGATGCGCTTGTCTGAGGCGTCGCACACGTCCCTAGGATTAAGGAGCTACCCAGTACAGGAGTTGATGAAGGCAGCGCACTGCTCGGGGCTCATTTTGCCTTCATTGCTGTACTCGGCGAACCAGGACTGGAAAATCTGCTTCAGTCGCAGGTTCAGCTGGCCGTTCTCGAAGAACTGGGCCTGCTTGACCTCGGTGTCCTGTTTGCGCTCCAGCAGGATCTTGTCCTGGGAGGTGAAGAGCTTGCGCAGGACCTCCTGGTTGTGCTCGTCGCTGATTACGCGGGGGCCCACCCGCAGGTCGCAGTAGAGCGCGCACTTGGCGTGGATCTCCTTCTTCAGCTCGCAAAGTGTCAGCGTGTCCTCCACTTTTAGCTTGAAGCTGGGCGCCAGCTGCGGCACGAAGCAGAGCTTAAGGATGTTCTTGCAGATGTACGGCGTGTGGCGCGGGGTTCGCGAGCCGCTTTGCTCTAGCAGACAGAGCACCAGCGGCAGCAACGGCTCCAGGCGCTCGTTTAGGATCCTAGTGAAGAACTCGTCTATCGCTGCGCTGGGCTGCGGGCACTGCAAGTTATTAGTACGAAAATATATTACGTTGGTGTAGAGCGCGACCACGAGTTTGAAGGAGTTGTTGACGGTGGTGGGGTCCTGACAGCAAATGCAGATCTTCCAGAGTTCGTCGATTTTCTCGAGCGCGCTGGGGAGCACAGTGAGTTTAGGGGGCAGGTGCAGCTGCATTAGCGAGCTTACCTTATCGTTCTTGCACAGCTTGGAAACGTCCATGGGCTCCGCGAAGCGCGAGCTGTTGAGTTGGTAGAATATCTTGTAGAAAAAGGAGAGCTGCTGCATTCTGTAAAAAGGGAAGTTCGACGGACTGATCATCTTGTCCTCGAAGAACTGCGTGATCTAATCGTCAAATGCGGTCTCGGAGAGGTTCGCGAGGAAGGCGAAGTAGAGGCTGCGCTCGAGCGCACTGGACGAATCTTCCACGTTGATGGTGTAGAGCTGCGTGACGTACTGGAAGCTTTGAGGGTCCTTGTAGGCGACGGCCTGCTGCACTGTCTGGTAGACGAAGCTTAGGGTCTCTTCCAGCTGCTCTGAAATAAACCGTGTACTTTCGGCAAACTGGCTACGCTTGCAGCGCGCGAGGTAGCTCAGCAGCACTTGGAGCAGCTTCTCCTCCTCGATGAGCTGGCGCAGGATCTGTGGGCGGGTCGGGTTCTGGTTGATGAACTGCACGGCGGGGTAGCACTCGATGGTGTCCTTGATAATCTGCACCATCAGTTGCTCGTTGTTCCTGTCACTCAGGTTTTGCACCGCTCGCTGCAGGTAGAGGTGCCTATTTGTTACACCGGAGTAGTTTCGAACCTGAAGGACTGGAAGTTCCAGGACTGGAGGATCTTCAGGAAGGCGCTGACGGCGTCTGTCTGGTTGCTCTGCGAGGTGATCGCGGTCCAGAGCTGCTTGAGCATCTGGTCGTAGAGCGGCTTGGGGTCCTTCATCCGCGAGATCACGTGGAAGAGGAACTCGATGTCCTGCTTCTGCGGCGTGTGCTGTAACGTGAGGCGGAGAACGGCGGGGGCCAGTTCGTTGGGCAGGAACTGGCTGACGTCTTAAAGCAGCTTGTAGACCGAGAGCTTGAAGTCCACGTCTGGAATTAGAACGATTGGAGGGGTTACCGTTTTTCTGCACCTGCGCGAACAGCAGTTCCAGGTCGGCCTCCTGGAGCAGGTTCTGGTCGATCATGAGCTTGAGCAGCTCGAACTGCCGGTGGATCAGCTGGGTGTGGCACTTCCGCCTGTTGACGAGTTCGAAGATGGCGTTGTTTTTCACCCACTCGCCCTGGAATTACGCAGTTTTATTTATGGTTACCAGAGTGTCGTTCAGCTTGGCGTTCTTCTATAGGTCGGAGAAGATACGGAGCGCCTGGATCTGGCGCTCGAGGATGTCGGAGTTCAGGTACACCAGGACCAGACTCAGTTGAAAGTGGAAGAGCGACAGGTTTTTGAGGTCGTTGTTGGAGACCCTGGCGAGGATCTGCGAGAGCGAGAGGATTATCACGTCGATGGTCTGGTTTTGGAAGTTGCGGCAGTTCTTGCGCGTGAGCTCGAGCACTTGCGCCATCGCGGTCTGCGCCAGCTGGGCCAGCAGCCGCGAGCCCTGCTGCTTCAGCATCAGTTTGGAGACGTTGTCGAAGGTGCTCAGAATGAACCTGATGTAGTCCAGGCTCGGCGCTTGGCTGAGCGAGGCGATCAGCGGGCTCAGGTTCGGCGCGATGTCGTTCAGCAGGTTTATAAGGAAGGACGACTGCGAGACGCTTTCGCGACCAATGGCCAGGATCGGCAACTCCGCCAGCAGGAAGTCGTTAGGGTCGTCCTGGCACTCGTCGTAGTTCAGCTTGTTGTGCGGGTTGCTCAGCGAGAGCCTCGGCAGCAGGCGCTGACTCTCCACCTGATTTAGCCAAATTACGGGAACCCACTCGTCGCTGCTCTCGTTCAGCCCGAAGAAACTCTTCCCCTCCATATCCACCTTGTTGCCTTCCGGGTCGTACCGCCGGAAGCCCACCAGGTACTCCGTGATTCTCTGTGAGCTCTTCTTCTTCCTTTTGGGTGTGCGATCGCCGGAATTCCTTTTCACGTCCAGAATGGTGGAGCAGTACCACCGCCCGTTCTGCAGGCAGTCCACTTCGCTTCCTAGTAAATTATAATTAGGCTGGGATAGCGCGGGTCAAACGGCAAATTTCGCATTAGAGCAAAGTACATTTTATCAGATTATCATTTTGCGCAAAAAAGTAATTTTATTAGTTTCCTGTCACAGCTTTTAGAGATTCGTCTGCGCACGATTATAGGTATTAAAAAGTGTGTGATTAAAGCACGCGAACTGATTAACGTTTTGCTCCAATATAAATTTGCCTTCGCCGCAACTTTGAAACGGATTTAAATTACCAGTGTCGAGTCTCTGCAGGGCGAGGAAGATGCTGGGTTTGATTGGCGAGACGAATTGCTATTAGAGGTTGCGGTCCTTTATGGGTTCCCAGTGGGATATGCCGTTGTAGGCATGGGTGGTGAGGACTGCGAGCGGCTCCCCGGCAGGGATCAGGTTCTTCAGGAAGTAGGTCTTTCATAAGATGATTACGTGGTTGCAGATCTCGGGGTTCTGGTTGAGGAAGCGATTGAAATTGCGCTTGGGGTCCAGGATGACCTTGAAGCACTCGTAGAGCTTGCCCTTGAGCGGGAGTTTCAGGAAGAGGAGCACTACGGATCTGAGGATGTTGTTGACCAGGATGAGCGTTTCCTTGAAGGCGTACTTGCTCAGAAGCGTCAGGATCTTGCTGACTGCAAGGACGAAGTCGTCCATGAAGAAGGCCCAGGCGTCCTCGAGGAGGGTCTCGAGCTCAGCGGCCTTTTTGTTGAAAAAGACGAGGAGCTCGAGCGTCTGTTTGAGCCAGCCCTTGGCCAGGTCCTCGTTGCCGAGTTCGCGCAGCCGCTCCTTCACGTTTTACCAATGTTGTATATTTAATTGCATTTAATTATTATAATTGTGCTATGGAACAGAACATATTCGGAATTCTGATCCCCGGACAGCCACCCATCAGCGTCTTCCAGATGGTGGGCAACTGCCTGGTGTATGACCTGCAGAGCCCGGGCAACGTGTCGCAGATCACTTTTTTCAAGATGGCGGAGCTGCCGGACGGGCGCTGCGGCGCGCTGTACTACTCGCTGTACCCCTTCGAGAACCTGCAGGTTGTTGCTTATTGTAGTTCATAGGGGCGGTGGCCAACAACTGGCCCTCGGACATCTTCAACCCGGGGTTCCCGCTGCTGCCGGACATCGAGAAGCACGGGTACTTGAAGCTGGTGATCCAGCTGCAGGCGACGGACGAGGTCAAGCAGCTGGTGCTGATAAGCAGCGAGAACAATATATAGAAGGAGTACGGCAAGCGCGTGGCGCAGAACCTCTACAACTTCATGATTTCCTTCCACAAGGAGTAAATTAGACATGAATTAAGGATCCTAATTGTAGCGGACTGATCCAGGGCGGCGACTACCTGGTGCTGCCGGTGAACTGTCTGGAGAAGTGGTTCAAGAAGTACGAGGAAAACTTCCGGAAGGACCCCAGCTTCATAATGCGCACCACGCTTTGAGTATAATTAATCAGTTGAACCGGAGCAGGCCGAAGAGCTTCTCCTTTACGCTGCGGTCCCTGTTCTCGCCGCCGGCCATGAGCTGGATGGCGTCCAGCTTCTTCTGGAAGTACTGCAGCTTCTGCACGAGCATCTGGTACTCGCCGTGGAACTTGCTGAGTTCCGAGATCTTGATCTCGCTGACTTTAAAAGCGAACTCGAGGTCCTTTTGGTAGAAGGAGATGTTCTTGAGACTGTTCTCGCTGAAGGCCTGCTGGAACTCCTTGCCGAACTCGTTGACCCACTTCAGTAAAAAGAGGTTCTGTTTCTTGACGTCGAGCGCGAGCACCTCGCTGCAGAGGCTGGGCGGGGGCTCGTAGTTGAGCCGCGCCTTGGCCTGCTGGTAGTGCTGGCTGAAGAGCAGCTGGTACTCGTCCACCGGCAGGCGCAGCTTCTCCGAGTCGATCTGCTCGATGAACTGCAGCGCGCTCTCGTAGGCCGTGAAGTAGTACTGCTCCTGCCCGGTGTTGCGCCAGGGCTGCACGAAGTCTCTTTTATAAGTCGCGGAGTTTACTAATACCTGGTGAAGAAGTAGTTCGTCCAGGCGTTCTGCGGCTTGGCCTTCAAAATCGCGAAGATGAGCAGGGGCAGGAAGTCGTCCGCGCCCGCGCCCGGCTTCTTGAGGTTCTGCAGCAGGACTTCGTAAAAGGGGTACTGCTGAGGCTCTTGCAGGCGTTGTTCACCGAGATGATCTTGTCGCGCGCGGTCTTGAAGTGGTCGATTTTCTCCAGGTCTTTTTTAAGGCGGTACGCTGGATGGCCACCTTGTAGAGCTGCGAGTCCACGTCGAAGCTGCACTCGAAGTGCTGCAGCGTCACGAACTGGAAGACCTCGAAGTAGAAGGCGATGCGTCTGTCACTCGCGCCGTCGTAGTTCTGCACGATTCTTACTCAATACGGAGAGTTACTTCTCGTACAGCTGCTTCAGCAGCAGCGAGTCGATGAACTCCTTCAGCTCGAGCTGCTGCTCGCAGGGGAACAGCTCCATGTAGTCGCTCTGCAGCTGGTCCGAGAACGCCAGCACCTCGTCGATCGTGACCTTCTCCTATCGGCTGCGCAGGAAACTATAAAGCACGCGTACTTCAGCAGCTTGTTCCGCAGCGACGCCTCGTTCTGGATGTTGTCCTTGTAAACGCCCTTGTCCTCCATCGGATTTGATAATTTATAATTATGGACAAAGATTTTGACCTCGACAAGATAATCGAGAAGCTGACCGGGCTGCGCAACCAGAAGCCGGGCAAAACCGTGAACCTGCTCGAGTCCGAGTTTCCCCTTTTATTTAGGATCCGCTCCCTGTGCGTGAAGAGCCAGCAGATCTTCCAGGAGCAGCCCGTGCTGCTCGAGCTCGACTGTCCCATCAAGATCTGCGGTAGCGCTCTAATACAGGCGACATCCACGGACAGTTCTACGACTTGCTTAGGCTGTTCGAGTTCGGCGGCTACCCGCCCGAGTCCAACTACCTCTTCCTGGGCGACTACGTCGACCGCGGCAAGCAGAGTCTCGAGACCATCTGTCTTCTGCTGGCCTACAAAATCAAGTACAAACTCGCATCAGGTACCCCGAGAACTTCTTCCTGCTCCGCGGCAACCACGAGAGCAGCGCCATCAACCGCATCTACGGCTTTTACGACGAGTGTAATTATTTACACTGATTTATAACAAACGGGTTTACGCCCGTGAATGCAAATTATAAGTTCATCTGCATCAATTAAAGGTCGCAGGCGCTACTCCATCAAACTCTGGAAGACCTTCACGGAGTGCTTCAACTGCCTGCCCGTGGCGGCGCTGATCGACGACCGCATCCTGTGCATGCACGGCGGCCTCTCCCCCGAACTCACCTCCCTGGAGCAGATCAAGGTCATTCAGCGGCCCACCGACGTCCCTGACCAAGGCCTGCTCTGCGACCTCCTCTGGTCAGATCCCTGTCCTGAGACACAAGGTATTCAGCAACTGTTTTTCTAACTGCAGCTTGGGGCGAGAACGAAAGAGGCGTGAGCTTCGTCTTCGGCCATGACGTCCTCCAGACCTTCCTCCAAAAACACAACCTAGATCTGATCTGCAGAGCTCATTAAGTAAATTAGCCGATTGACTTTAAATTCAGGTGGTAGAGGATGGCTACGAGTTTTTCGGCAAACGACAGCTCGTGACCGTTTTCTCCGCGCCCAACTACTGCGGCGAGTTCGACAACTCAGGTAACGATTTTAAAAAGCCTCAATGATGGTGATTGACGAGAAACTCAAGTGCTCCTTCAAGATCCTGCGACCTGCCGAGGCAAGAAGAAATCTAATATAAAAGTGATTTTTAATTTATTTTCTTATCAAATTAATCTTGTTAAAGAATAATTATTTATGCAGGATACCAAAATCTAAACCTATCTTAGCCAAGTTTAGCCAACAGGCCTACAAAACTCGCTTTTATAAGCAATTATTGCAGACCAGCAACTTTTCCATTATAAGCAGTTTCTACCTTAAGTATTTTTTTATAGCAGGCCTTAGATAATTAGTCTAAAGCGATTTTAGAAGTTTTCTCTTATGGCAATTTAGAAGACTATCTTAAATAGAAACTGCCCGCTCTTTCAGACCCTTAGCTATATAAGCTCAGATAGTTGACTCTGATCAAACTGTCGAGGAAAAATAAAAAAATATCTTTTTAAGAATTGTAGAAAGAACTACAGCTTGATTACTATTAGTTATAACAGTTTTTGCTTTAGAACTGCTTAGATTAGGTTGTGGTGGGCAAAATATATGAAAATGATAACTATTTCTAGATTTACAGTATCCAATAGAGGGATCTGTCTATTGAAGTAAATATCAATTATCCTATTATTTCAAAGGAATAACAAGAGGTTTAATGGAAGTTATAGCATGTTATCTAAAGGGTTTAAGAATCGAAGCTAAAAGCTTTAAATGAATCTTTAGAGTTTAATTCCACTGTTAATCAAATAAGATAAGAAAGATAAAAAAGAGTTAATGCTAAAATTGAGCAATAAATTACATTAAATGAAGGTTTATAGATGGGATAGAAATTTTTATAAGATTAAAATGAAAGAAAAA
>Ga0164295_10004350_pt1 | contig 11260 bp, 8 predicted proteins | sample GEODES006metaG_FD_111798 | JGI IMG/M metagenome (GOLD analysis project Ga0164295, IMG submission 111798) | Oligotrophic lake water microbial communities from Sparkling Lake, Wisconsin, USA - GEODES006 metaG | ecosystem: Environmental > Aquatic > Freshwater > Lake | place: USA: Sparkling Lake...
ATTTGCTGGTCGACTTGGGTGCCCGCACCCTCGACCTACGGGGGTATCTTTGACTACGATGCCAAATCGGAACGTCTGAGAACGGTCAACGCATCGCTGGAAGACCCAGCGGTGTGGAACGACCCCAAAAAAGCCCAAGAACTGGGCAAGGAAAAAAAGTCCCTCGACGATATCGTGGTGGTACTCACGCGCCTGAGCCAAGAAATTGAAGACAACAGCGAACTCTTCGAGATGAGCAAAGCCGACAATGACGATGCGGGCTTGATCACGATTGAAGAAGACACCCAACGCATCGAAGCCGAAATACAAAAGCTCGAATTCCGGCGCATGTTCAATAACCCGGCCGACCCGCTGAATGCATTTCTGGATATTCAAGCAGGCGCTGGCGGCACCGAGGCCTGCGACTGGGCCAGCATGCTGTTGCGTCAGTATTTGAAATACGCTGAACGCAAAGGATTCAAAGCCACGCTGGAAGACGAATCGCCGGGTGATGTCGCTGGGATCAAAGGTGCAACCTTGAAGATTGAGGGCGAATACGCGTTTGGTTTGTTGCGCACCGAAACTGGCGTTCACCGCTTGGTTCGCAAATCGCCTTTCGATTCTGCGGGCGGACGCCACACCAGTTTTGCCAGCATTTTTGTCTACCCTGAAATTGACGACTCCATTGAAATCGATATCAATCCTGCAGACGTTCGCACCGATACTTTTCGGGCCAGTGGTGCGGGCGGCCAGCACATCAACAAAACCGATTCGGCTGTTCGACTCACGCACATTCCCACTGGCATCGTGGTGCAGTGCCAAGACGGTCGCAGCCAGCACAGCAACCGCGATGTGGCTTGGAAACGCTTGCGCTCGCGCCTGTATGACTTTGAAATGCGCAAACGCATGGAAGCACAGCAAAAATTGGAAGACACCAAAACCGATGTGGGCTGGGGTCACCAAATTCGCAGTTATGTGCTGGACCAAAGCCGCATCAAGGATTTGCGCACCAACGTAGAGATCAGCAACACACAGAAAGTGCTGGACGGAGATCTGGACACTTTCATCGAAGCCTCGCTCAAACAAGGTGTTTGAACCCCATTGAAAAAAACAACGGAGATTTCCCATGTTTCGTGAAGGCCAGACCGTGATCACACGGCGCCAGGACTACCAAGCACCCGGCTATTGGATCGACAGCGTTGAACTGGTGTTTGACCTTGACCCGCAAAAAACGCGCGTGCTCAACACCATGCAGATACGTCGCAACCCGGATGTGGCACCAGAACCGCTGAAATTGGATGGCGAAGACCTGAACCTCTCTCGCGTCTTGGTTAACGGCCAAGGCACCTCATTCAAGATGGATGGTGATCAACTGGTTTTGGAAAATCTGCCGCAAGGACATGAACCTTTCAAACTGGAAATTTTCACCACCTGCAACCCATCCAAAAATACCCAATTAAGCGGCTTGTACGTCAGCCATGATTCTTTTTTCACGCAATGTGAAGCACAAGGCTTCAGACGCATCAGTTATTTTCTGGATCGCCCGGATGTGATGTCTTTGTATGCGGTTACCCTCAGAGCCAGCAAAACCGATTACCCGGTCTTGTTGTCGAACGGCAATTTGGTCGAGCAAGGCGATTTAGAAGACGGTCGTCATTTTGCGAAATGGGTAGACCCTCACCACAAGCCGAGCTATTTGTTTGCATTGGTGGCGGGCAAATTGGTGTGCCGCGAACAACGTATCACGGCACGTAACGGCAAAGAACATTTATTGCAGATTTACGTGCGCTCTGGAGATCTTGATAAAACAGACCATGCCATGCATTCGTTGATGTCTAGCATTGCCTGGGACGAAGCACGTTTTGGTCTGAGCTTGGACTTAGAGCGCTTCATGGTGGTTGCTACCTCTGACTTCAACATGGGCGCGATGGAAAACAAGGGCTTGAATATTTTCAACACCAAGTTCGTTCTCGCCAGTCCGTCCACCGCTACCGATCATGATTACGCCAATATCGAGAGCGTGGTCGGACATGAGTATTTCCACAACTGGACCGGCAACCGGATCACTTGCCGCGATTGGTTTCAACTGTCGCTCAAAGAAGGTTTGACGGTTTTCCGTGACCAGGAATTCAGCCAGGACTTATCCGGCTCGACCTCTGCCAGCGCAGTCAAACGCATTGAAGACGTGCGACTGTTGCGCACAGTGCAATTTGCGGAAGACGCGGGCCCCATGGCGCACCCGGTCAGACCCGACAGTTACATGGAAATCAATAATTTCTATACCGTCACCATTTATGAAAAAGGTGCCGAAGTGGTGCGCATGATGCAAACCCTGGTCGGGCGCGACGGCTTTGCCATGGGCATGAAGCTGTACTTCCAACGGCATGACGGCCAGGCCGTCACTTGCGATGACTTTGTGCAAGCCATCGCTGACGCCAACCCCGCCACCGAGCTTTACAAGCAACTCCCTGTGTTCAAGCGTTGGTATTCACAAGCAGGTACACCGCAAGTGGCGGTTGAACTTGAGCATGATGTGCTCAACCAGCGGCTTTCGATTCATTTCAGCCAATCATGTCCCATAACGCCCGGGCAGATTGTGAAAGAGCCTTTTTTGATTCCAGTGCAATTCAGTCTCTTAGGCAACCAAGGCAATGTTGTTCTGACTGATCAATTGATGGTGCTGAACCAATCGCAACAAACATGGGTGATCGAAGGTATTACCGAACCCGTGATCCCGTCCATGCTGCGAGGTTTCAGTGCGCCGGTGCAACTTGAATTCAATTACACCGAATTGCAATTGCTAACTCTTTTAGAGCATGACACTGACCCATTCAATCAATGGGAAGCCGCACAACGGTTGTTCTTGAACGCCATACTTCTCGCCTTGAAACAAGACCACTTGAGCGACCAACTCCTCTCGGCTGAGTTGACCGAGGGCCTGCGACACATACTTCGCCATCCCGAACTGGATACCGCTTTCAAAGAACTGGTGCTAACTCCGCCTAGTGAAAACTACATCGCCGAACAATCTGACACGGTAGATCCGCAAAAGATTCATCGTGTGCGCGAAATTGTTCGCAGGCAAATCGCCGTCGAATTGACACCAGACTGGGATTGGGCTTTGACGCACTACCACGTCAAAGGTGAATATTCACCTGATGCTGTGTCCAGCGGACGCCGCAGTTTGTGTGGACTGGCATTGAATTACCTGTGTCTTGCCGGTCATGTGTCACAGCAAGAGCAATGGGCTAGGCATGCATTGTTGGCTTTCAGACAAGCCCACAATATGACCGAACGCATGCATGCTCTTCACGCACTGATGAATATCAACCACCCACTGGCTGAAGAAGCTCTCTCGCTTTTTTACGCGCAATTTAGAAAAGAAGAATTGGTGCTGGATAAATGGTTTGCCGTTCAGGCATCCGCTTGCGACTACGACGGACACGTGCTCGGGCGTGTTCGTCAATTGATGCAACATCCTGATTTCCAAATTCGCAACCCGAACCGCGCGCGCAGCCTGATCGCTACCTACTGCAACAATGCGGCCGCTTTTCACAGACACGATGCCTCTGGCTATGTCTTTTGGAGTGAACGGGTTCTGGAACTTGACGGATTCAATCCTCAGGTTGCTGCTCGCCTTGCCAGAGCTCTTGACCGCTGGCGCAAGCTGGTTGAGCCCTACCGAAGTGCCGCCCATGAGGCGATCCGTCGCGTCGCGGCAAAAGATGATTTAAGCGCAGATGTGCGCGAAGTGATTGACTCTGCACTTGAGGAATAACACATGGCTACTTCACTCTCACGTTATCTGGTTGAACAACAGCGCGCCAAAAACAATATTCCGCCCGAATTGAGGCTGCTGCTTGAAGTCGTTGCTCGCGCCTGTAAAAGTATCAGTCACTCAGTCAATAAAGGCGCCTTGGGCGGCGTGCTTGGCTCAGCGCAAAGCGAAAACGTACAGGGCGAAGTACAAAAAAAACTCGACATCATTGCCAATGAAGTTTTGATTGAAGCCAACGAATGGGGCGGGCATTTGGCCGCCATGGCGTCTGAGGAAATGGACAGCATTTATATCGTTCCCAATCGCTATCCTCAAGGGGAATATCTGCTGTTATTTGATCCCTTGGATGGCTCAAGCAATATTGATGTGAACGTCAGCATAGGCACCATTTTCAGCGTACTGAAAAAACCGGAACACAGCGAAAACGTCAGTGAATCCGATTTTCTGCAACCAGGGCATGCGCAAGTGGCTGCTGGCTATTGCGTGTATGGCCCGCAAACCACGCTGGTTTTGACCGTGGGAGATGGCGTGGCCATGTTCACGCTTGACAGGGAACAAGGCTCTTTTGTGCTGACCGAGGAAAACGTTCGTATCCCCAAAGACACGAAAGAGTTTGCGATCAATATGAGCAATATGCGCCATTGGAACCAACCTGTTTCAGACTATATTGCCGAATGCTTGGCTGGCAGTACCGGCCCACGCGGCAAAGATTTCAATATGCGCTGGGTCGCCAGCATGGTGGCCGATGTCCACCGCATTCTGACCCGAGGCGGCGTATTCATGTACCCCTGGGATAAACGCGAACCCAACAAACCTGGGAAATTGCGGTTAATGTACGAGGCCAATCCCATGAGTTGGTTGATAGAACAAGCCGGTGGCATGGCGACCAACGGCGTGGAGCGCATTCTAGACATTCAACCGACACAGTTACATCAACGCGTCAGTGTTTTTCTTGGGTCTCACAACGAGGTTGAGCGTGTCACAGCCATGCACAAAGGCACATCCTAGATTGCCTTAGCAACAATTACTCATACACATAATCATCGGGTGCCGAAAGCTCATTGGGTGGACGTGCCAAACTGTTGTGGCTGAAAACCATGGGGTCTAACCAACTGGTTTCATTCAACAGGCTCACTGGGCGGCGCAATTTCGAGCCACCATCACGGGTCAACGGGCGCCAGTTGAAACTGGCTCTTAAAAGGCTCGAGCGGCTCATGAATGCATCAAATGGAAGATTGATGAACACGCCCTTGTCAAACGAACCCTCACCAAAAGTGGCGGCTGATACATTAGTTTTGGTCGCAAATACACCCATGCTCGCGCCGTTATTGAACAGCTTGGTCAAAGTCAAGGTAGCGCCTCTGTCCCCTGCCAGATACTGCCCCACACTTACAGATGCCATCACTTGGTCTAAGGGCGTTTGAACATAGCTGGTCAAGTGACCCGTGTTGACTTGGTAGTTTCTGAATTGAAAATATTGAGAGAACTCGCGCTGGTACACATGGTTCATATCCAGTCCCACCGCCCAAGGGCTGCCCGGTTTCCTGTAGAGAAACTCTGCGCCTGCACCGCCAAACATTTCTTCCAAATAGCCTATGTATGTGCTTGCAAAAAAACTTTGGCTAAGTCGTGCAGTTTTACTCAAAGTAAGCAGAGGAAGAGTCAGATGGGATGTCACGAAATATTCACGCATGTAAGTTCTGACACGCGGTAATTGAGAAGACCCCGTATTTTTGTAATCATCATCATTGCCGAACAAACGCAATCGAAGATTAGAGGCGAATTGCAAACCATAAGGTAAACGTGCTCGGGTTTTGACTGCACCTGCCACTTGGTATGTGACAAATGCGTCCGGGCCTTGAAGCACATATGAAAAATCAACACCAGGATCAACAGTGAACTGTCGGTCATCGGCTTGAACGATAGGACTGCTTTGTGATGGCGGACCAATTTCATAATTCAACGGTGGCTGAAAAAAACCCTGCTCAGATCGGGCTGGCTCTGATTGAGACTTAGCCCAGTTTTTTCGCTCAATAGTCTGAGAGGCCAGTACATCACCCGTGGCTCTGAATTTAAAATCAAATGTCTCGATCTGTGTTGGTGCATCTCGGTTTAAAACGGCCACTGCGTTATCGATTCTCTTTTGTGGATAAATAGTTTTTGCGTTTTCAAAATCTACTGTTATTTTTCCAGCGCGTTCATCCACGGATATTTGCTGCACATCCCATTGCGTATGAGATTCAAGATCTGTGAGGGTCTTTTGCCAATCAGGAGAATTGTTGATCAGCGGCCGGGGCGCATGGATGGGTGGGTCGCTGGTCTTCGATATGTAAATTCGCGAGATATCAGTGAACAGAGAAATACCTACGGTAGCTGTGTTACCGCGAATAAAACCGAGATTCAAGTCCACGCCACGCGCCCAGTGGTAAGTGGCCATCATGTTGATGGGTGAGGAACCGGGGAAATGGTTGCCCTGAGGTTCACGCAGGTAATTGTTTCCATCGAGTTCAACTTTGAACTCTGTATTCCAGGCTGATTGATAGGACAGTCCACCAAATACGGCAACCGGTCCATGAAACCAAGATGGCGTGGAGAAAATCCCACCCTGACCGGCTACTTTGTTTTGCCTGACGTCAAAACTGCTTCCGAAAACGCGCCCCAAGGGGTTGCGAATATCACCGCGAGCGCCCATATTGCCCCAAGCCATGCCCAATGCATAGTCCACCGAGCCTATGCGCTTGTTAGCAACCACATACTCCGAACTGAATAAGCCGGTGCCTGCCGCATCCCGCCACCCCACAGCAACAGCAGGCCAGTTGGTCGATTCATTGGCAACTTGTAACTTCAAGTCCATACTTTTATCTTTGTAAGACTGGTCGCCACTGAAGCTGGCGAGGCCATACTTACGGTTACTGATATCAGAATAGCGAATGCCCATTTCCGTCCAAGCAAGGGGTTGGAAAAATAAATTCATGTGCGTTTGAGGGTAGGCCGTATTCATACTCACGCCGAAATTGCCGGGCTTTTGCATTCTGGCCGTTGGCGTTTGCACCAGACCCACATAACCCCAGTTGCTTGAAGAATATTGCTGCGGCCTGTTTGCGAACAAGCTGATCTCATAGGCATTTTCTTTGACAGAAAAAGGCTTGGGTTGTTGAAGCCTTGGAAAATTTGTCAGCAGCAATCGATCGCTGACACCTTGTGTGGCCAACCACGCCGCCCATTTCTGGTGAAAAGTCTCAGGCAGCGTAGCGTCTTGATGAGGTGCCCAAATCCAAGCGCCGGGGGAAGGCAAAACAGGTTCAAATTGGTTCCAATGACTCACGCCTATTTTTTGCACCCTGCCGTCGGCTTGAATAATCTACGCCCAAGGACCGGCTGAATTGCCAAAGCAAACTTGCACATAACGTACTGCATGAACCGAAGGTGTGTGCGTCAGTTCACAAACATCACCCATAGAACCCATGACCCGAACGACAGCGGAACGAACGGGAATTTCAATATAGTCATGCGGCAACAACTGAGGGTCCGTGCTTTTACAAGCCGTAAGCACACACGAAAAAAGTATCAGGGACAGCACATAAAAAAAGAAGCCAGACAAGGTATTGCCTGGCTTTAAAACTTTTGTCATCGCGCTGAGAACTTGAGTGAGATCATCTCAAAATCTTGAGATGGTTTTCAGATCACGTGCTTAATTTGTTGATGTGGTGGTGCTTGTCGTGGGTGTATCTTCATCATCGCTTGCGGTTACGGCTACCGCTACAGCTGCCGCTGCTGCAACAGCACTGATGGTTCCAACTGTCATACCAGCACCAAGCCCACCAAGTGCTCCTGCACCCGCACCGACTGCACCTGCACCTGCACCTGCACCTGCACCTGCACCTGCACCTGCGCCTGCACTACCCGCACCACCTGCGGCACCAGCACCAGCACCAGCACCTCCACCAGCACCCGCTCCAGCACCACCGCCTCCACCCACTTCACCACCTGATTGCGCGAAAGACACAAATGGAATTGCCAAAAGTAAACAAATGCTCAAAAACTTTTTCATTGCTTTCTCTCTTTGAAATGAGTTGATCGGAACAATCAGTTTAGTTAATTTTTTGAGTTAAATCCAGTTATTTATTTGTTATTTATTAAATATATATAAGTAATATTTTTTGCAAATTTGCCAATAATCAAATTCAATGAAGTGGCTTCAAAGCGAGAAACTTCAATTTGAGAAAACTGCCAGTAAAAACTACAGGGTTTAGAGCTGATTCACCAAGGCTAAAACCCATCAAGGTTTTTTTATATTTAGCGTTTATTTTTTTTACAACGCGCATGCAGACGCACTAAGCTGCAAATAGATACAAAGCAACTGTCAAACCAATGATTGCTATGCCACTGAAACCTATAAAAAACTTTTTGTTGCAAGTTAAGCAATCAGGGACTAAAAAAAACTTGACATGGCTCAGATAAAAAATCAAAACGCAAAGGCTATTTTTTTTTGCGGCTTAAAATCGGACGAAATCAACCACCGAAAGCAGCTATGACCAACCGACCGAGTGAACTCATCAATGCGATGGTGTTGAGAGAAATGCAAGATGGGGTCATACGCGATGGTTTATGGGCGCAGGCCTTGGTGGAAGCTAACCACGATAAAAACAAAGCCAAATCGATATACATACGCTTGCGCGCAGAAAGTATGCAAGCAGACACCAAAATGCTTTTGGTGCGTCAAATTCAGCAAGCCATGAAAAGCGATGAAGTCAAGCGCAAAGACTTCGTCTCAGCCGCAGATATCAAAAAATCTCGCTGATCAAAGACCCAAGTTTTTCAATCTGCCGGGTTCAACAATCTCTATCCAATAGCCATCTGGGTCTTTGATAAACGCCACATCTTTCATTTTGCCTTGATCCGGCCGTTTCACATAAACCACTTGGTTGTCATCAAACCATTTGACCGCATTATCCAAGTCCGGCACGGAAAAACAAATATGGCCAAAACCCTGTGGCTGGGCATTGCCATCGTGGTATTTGAATTCGGTATCAGTTTCAGTTCCCCAGTTATGGGTCAATTCCAAGATGCCAGCTTGTGAAAATGTCCAAGCTGTTCTTTCGCCAGTATCCTGTGGTGCCTGGCTGGCAGATTTAGCCACAGCCAGAAAATAAAGGCTGAATTTCATTTCGGGGAAATCGAGCTTTCGTAACAGTCGCATGCCCATCACTCGCGAATAAAAATCCAGCGAAACAGCCGGGTCTTTCACGCGCAACATGGAATGGTTAAGAACAAATCCTTTAGACGCAGCATCGGGATTTTCGCAAACACCTGTTTGCAATTCGGTATTGAAACTCATAGGAATTTAAAAATCAAGATTTGACAGCCGCCAATATTTTGGAATGTGCTCTGGCAGAGGAGGCCTCGAAATTAGCGTTGAGGGAAAGAGGCAAAACATCCGGATCAAGCAGGGGATCAACTGTCAACTGGTGCTTTTTTTCAAGCGTAATCAAACATCTGCGCAGATAACGCAAACTGGTGATGCGCAAGAAAGAGGCGAAGTTGGGCACTTCGCCTCTGTGCTGCAATATTTCATCATGCAACTGACAAATAAGTGCATTGGTGGTACAGCCTTCATCTTCAGCCATTTCAGCCAATACATCCCACACCATGTTTTCCAACCGGATGCTGGTGAGCATGCCGCGAATGCGCACCGAGCGGGTACGTTGTTCGTACTGTATCGGGTCTGCTTTCACGAAATACTCACACATTTGCGCTCTCCTCAAAGATTTTTCAAGTTTATCAAATGGCCCGCTCGGTCATTTGTTTGGCGATGAAGTCAGCTTGGCGAATTGCCAAGGTGACGATCGTCAATGTGGGGTTTTCAGCACCACCGGTGGTGAACTGGCTACCGTCACTGATAAACAAGTTGGCGATGTCGTGGGTCTGGCCCCATTTGTTGGCCACACCATCACTGGCTTTGGCACTCAACCGACACGTACCTAAGTTATGTGTGGAAGGGTAAGGTGGCGTGCGGTAGGTTTTGATGGCGCCTGCCGCTTGGTAAATTCGCTCACCTTGGGTGAATGCATGGTTACGCATGACGATGTCATTTTCATGGTCATCAAAGTGAACGTTGGCAACGGGACTTCCCCACTTGTCTTTGACATTCTGGTTCAAAGTGATGCGATTCGTTTCGCGGGGCATATCCTCACCCACTAACCACATACCCGCTAAGTTGGTGTAGTGGTCCATCCACCATGCGTAGTCGGCACCCCAAGCGCCTGGGTCAAGGAACGCAGGCATGAAGGCCAAACCCAAAGACACGGTTTCCATTTCGTAACCACCCACGAAGCCACGTTTGGGGTTGAAGAATGATTCGTCGCGAATGATGCCCGCCATGGTGGTGCCACGGTACATGTGCACCGGATTTTTAAAGGCAGCATAAACCGAACCGGTCATGTGGCGCATGTAATTGCGTCCGACTTGGCCTGAAGAATTAGCCAAACCGTCAGGGAACATGGTGGAACTGGACAACAGCAACAAGCGGGGTGTTTCGATGGAGTTACCTGCCACACACACCACCCGTGCTTTTTGGCGCTGCTCTTTGCCATCTTTGTCAAAGTACACCACGCCAGTGACCAAGCCTTTTTCATTGTGCTCTATGCGAGTCACATGCGCTTCGGGACGCAAGTCGAGGTTACCGGTGGCTTCAGCCTTGGGGATCTCGGTGTAAAGCGTAGACCACTTAGCACCGCTCTTGCATCCCTGGAAGCAAAAGCCGAGTTGCACACAACGGCCACGGCCATCGCGCGGCTGGCTGTTGATCGCCATGTTGCCGGTGTGCACTTCCTTGTACCCAAGTTTTTTCGCGCCGGCATGCATTACCTTGAAATTGTTATTGCCAGGCAGTCCGGGAATGCCGTTGGTGCGAGTCACACCCATTTTGTTTTCTGCTTTGGCGTAATAAGGCTCAAGCTCTGAGAGAGTGACCGGCCAATCGAGCAAATTAGCGCCTTTGATATCGCCATAAACAGTTTTTGTTCGGAACTCATGCTCTTGTAAACGCAAAGATGCACCCGCCCAGTGGGTGGTGGAACCGCCGACAGTTTTACAAATCCATGCAGGTAAGCCTGAAAAATCTTTGGCAACACGCCATGTGCCCGATGTCGTGCGCGGGTCTAGCCAAGCCAGTTGGCCGAATGATTTCCATTCGTCGTTGACAAATGATTGAGGCGATTGACGAGCACCCGCCTCGAGCACCACCACCTTGATACCTTTTTGACAAAGCTCATTGGCCAGCGTACCGCCACCTGCGCCAGAACCAATGATGACGACAGCGCTGTCGTCGTTGAATGCAATAGAAGCCATGATGAATATCTCCTGTGTAATTTGTTGGTTTAAGTAGGAATTAGCCCTTGAAAGGGGGCGGGCTGTCTTCTTTAGAAGGTGCAGGCAACCATTTCAGGTCCTGGAACCCGCGTGTGATGTAGCCACCTTTTTCCCAAGCTGAACCAGGGTAAC
>Ga0164295_10004351_pt1 | contig 11259 bp, 7 predicted proteins | sample GEODES006metaG_FD_111798 | JGI IMG/M metagenome (GOLD analysis project Ga0164295, IMG submission 111798) | Oligotrophic lake water microbial communities from Sparkling Lake, Wisconsin, USA - GEODES006 metaG | ecosystem: Environmental > Aquatic > Freshwater > Lake | place: USA: Sparkling Lake...
CAAAATCGTCAAATGCTTTGCCGGTCAGCAGCGCAGGCGTCCAGACGTTTTTCTCTAACGCCGCTTTCCATGCATCCGATTTGGTCGCTTTCACCACCATATCGGTCAAGGCTGCGCGCTGTTCATTGCTGATGCCTGGAGCCCCGTAGACAGCCCGCCAGTTGCCCAACACCACGTCATAGCCAGATTCACGCATCGTGGGAATCGCGATACCGGGCAAGCGTTTTTCCGAGGTTACGCCGATCGCACGCATTTTTCCGGCCTTGATGTATTCGGAAAATTCACTGTAACCGCTGCCGCCGACGGTGACGTTGCCACCCAACACTGCCGCAGTGGCTTCGCCGCCGCCACGAAAGGCGACGTAGTTCACTTTTTTGGGATCAACGCCCACACGGGTTGCCAGCATAGAAGCGCATATATGCTCGGTCGAACCCCGCGAGCCGCCGCCCCATTTGACGCTGCCCGGGTTTTTTTGCATTTGCTCCACGACGTCTTTCATCGTCTTCAAAGGTGAATCGGCTGGCACCACAAAAACATTGAATTCACTGGTCAAACGCGCAATCGGGGTAATGCGGTCCATGCCGACTTGGGGTTTGCCGGTAATGATGCCTCCGACCATGACTGCACCAGACATGATCAAGGCGTTGGGGTCGCCCTTGGACGCGTTTACAAACTGCGCCAAACCGATCGCGCCGGCAGCGCCGCCTTTGTTTTCATACTGCACGGTGTCCGCTACTTTGGCATCGAGCAAGGCTTTACCGAGTTCGCGCCCGGTTCCGTCCCAGCCGCCACCTGGGTTGGCTGGAATCATCATTTTGATGTTACTGGCGGCCAATGCACGCGTGGGCAAAGCGCCCGCCACCGACAAAGCGGCCAATGACTTCAGAAAGGTGTCGCGACGCATAAAGTTCTCCTGAGGGTGTTTGAAACAGCTCTATGATGGCAAGCGTGGCTGTCAATCGGCTGTCCAAAACACTAGGGGAAACCCGAACCGCTCCACCTTCCTTTTTATGCGCCTGCTGCTGATTGAAGACGATCCCGCCCTGGCACTGACCTTGCAACGCAGTCTGGAGAGAAAGAGGATGCAGGTTCAACTCTGCGACAACGGAAGCCAAGCGGTGGCAGCATGGCAATCGATGCAGCCCGATGTGGTGGTCTTGGATTTGAACTTGCCGGGCCTGGACGGTTTACAAGTTTTGAAAATCGCCCGCCAAGTGGGACTTGCGACGCCTGTGTTGATTTTGACAGCGCGGGGCACGGTGGGGGACAAAATACTTGGACTCAATGCAGGCGCCGACGACTACCTCCCCAAGCCCTTTGACCTCGACGAGCTAGAAGCCCGAGTCCGCGCATTAAACCGAAGACAGTCCAGCGCACTTTCTCCCGCCGATTACCCGGCCAGTACTTTTGGCGCGCTTCGGCTGGACCGCGATAACCGTGCCTTGTACTTGCAAGGCGCCGTGATGGACCTCAGCCCACGCGAGTTTGCGTTGATGGCAGCCTTGATGAAAAAACCAGGGCATGCGGTCGCCAAAGAGCGCTTGCTAGACCTGGTTTTCCCAGAGCAACAGGACGTTCAGTTAGAAGCCATTGAGGTGGTGGTTTACCGTTTACGAAAAAAACTGGTGAATGCCGGTGTGACCTTGGTCACGCTGCGGGGTTTGGGTTATTTGCTCAAGGCCGAATAAGCCATGCCAGAAGTTCGGCACACCAGCCTAAGGCGCAGTTTACTGATGGGCATTTTGCTGCCGATTGTGTTGTTCGTGGCCATCGATACCTTGAGCCTCTACCGTCAATCCTTGGATGCGGTCAATATCGCTTATGACAGAACCCTCTTGGCGTCAGCGAAAGCCATCGGCGAGCTGATTGAAATCCAAGGCAGTGCAGAACAAGCGCAGTTGCGGACACGAATTCCCTACGCCGCCTTAGAGGCATTTGAAGCCGACAACCGCAGCCGTATGACCTACCGCGTGTCTGATGCCAAAGGACTATGGATTGATGGTGCAAAAGACCTGCCAGCTTGGCAAGGACGCTTGCCAGACCAAGGGCCGTATGCGGCATTGGTGGATTTTTATGACGCCCGCTTAGGCGACAAACCGGTGCGGGTGGCCGTCTTATTGCAGCCGGTTGCCACCGGCAGCGAGCGGGCGATGGCGATGGTGCAAGTTGCCGAAACCCTGGAACTTCGACAAACGCTGGCGCAGCAAATTTTGATAGATACGCTGCTTCGGCAAGCGGTGTTTATCTTAGTCATTGCAGGCGTTGTGCTGCTTGTCGTCCAAAGGGTGACACGGCCTGTTCGCAGGCTCAGCCATGCTTTGTCCAATCGCCAAGAAGACGATCTCAGCGCGATTGACGAGTCCGATCTGCCACGTGAGTTGCGACCGCTGATCCAAGCCGCTAGCCAAGTGATGCATCGCCTCGAACAGCTATTAGAAAACCAAAAAAAGTTTGTCCGGGACGCTGCTCACCAACTTCGAACGCCTCTTGCCGTTTTGAAACTGCAAGTGCAGTCAGCCCGGCGTGGAGATCTTGCCCCCCACCTGGCGCTTCAAGACATCGAGGCGACCGTTGACAGGGCCACGCAACTGGCCAACCAAATGCTCTCTTTGGCCAAGATTGAGCAATTGCGACAGCAAAAAGATTACCAATGGCTTGATTGGGCTCCGTCGGTACGAGAGATTGCTTTGGATTTGTCTCCTCTTATCGCAGCCAAATCCTTGGATTTTGAAATAGAAACGCAGCCCTGTAGCGTCTTGGCCCATGCCTGGATCTTGCGTGAAATGAGCCGCAACCTGCTTGACAATGCCATTCGCTATTGCCCAGTAGGCGCCAGCTTGCGGATTGATTTGCGGCACAAAGGTACACACGCGGTGCTGCTCATTTCTGACTCTGGCCCCGGCATGGACGCCGCCCAAGGCACGCGTTTATTTCAAGCTTTCGCGACTGAGCGACCTGCATCAGGCTCAGGGCTTGGCTTGACCATCGCGCGGGAAATGGTCTTGGCCCTGGGCGGAGAAATTAGCTTGGAGAACCGTTTTGAAGCCAGTCGTTTGGTCGGCTTAGACGCCGTGATTCGACTGCCCATCAAAACCCCTATGGGCTGACAAAATATCAAGTTTTGTCAGGGCTTGGTTTCGTTCTTGGCAACCGGCCAAGAACTCGGTGGCTGAACAAAATTACTTCAAAGCCTTGAAGCGCACGCGCTTGGGCTTGGCGCCTTCTTCACCCAGGCGCTTTTTCTTGTCGGCTTCGTATTCTTGGTAGTTGCCGTCAAAGAACACCCACTGGCTGTCGCCTTCAGCGGCCAAAATGTGGGTGGCAATGCGGTCCAAGAACCAACGATCGTGGCTGATGACCATGATCGAGCCGGCAAATTCCAGCAGCGCGTCTTCCAAGGCGCGCAGGGTTTCCACATCCAAGTCGTTCGACGGCTCGTCCAGCAGCAACACGTTACCACCTGCAATCAAGGTCTTGGCCAAGTGCAAACGGCCGCGCTCACCACCCGACAACATGCCGACTTTCTTTTGTTGGTCGCCACCGTTGAAGTTAAAGCGCCCGCAATACGCGCGGCTGGCCATTTGGAACTTGCCCACGTTCAAAATGTCCAGTCCGCCCGAGACGTCTTCCCACACGGTTTTGTCGTTGTTCAGGTCGTCACGGTTCTGGTCCACAAAGGCCATGCGCACGGTCTGGCCGATCTTGACTTCGCCGCTGTCGGGTTGCTCTTTGCCAGCAATCATTTTGAACAACGTCGACTTACCGGCGCCGTTGGGACCGATGATGCCGACGATGGCGCCCGCAGGCACTTGGAAGCTGAGGTTGTCGATCAGCAAACGGTCGCCAAAGGACTTGCTGACGTTCTTGAACTCGAACACTTCATTGCCCAAGCGCTCGGCCGCAGGAATGAAAATTTCCTGCGTCTCGTTGCGTTTTTGGTAGTCGAAGTCGGAGAGTTCTTCAAAGCGCGCCAGACGCGCCTTGCTTTTGGCTTGACGGCCTTTGGGGTTGGAGCGTGCCCATTCCAGTTCTTTCTTCACGGCCTTGGAGCGGGCATCTTCGGTGCGCTGCTCCGTTGCCAACCGGGCGTCTTTTTGTTCTAACCAAGAGGAGTAGTTGCCTTTGTACGGAATGCCGGAGCCTCGGTCTAATTCCAAAATCCATTCGGCGGCGTTGTCCAAAAAGTAACGATCGTGGGTGATGGCCACCACAGTGCCGGAAAAGCGTTGCAAGAACAGCTCCAACCAGTCCACCGACTCGGCATCCAAGTGGTTGGTGGGTTCGTCGAGCAACAACATGTCAGGGCGCGACAACAGCAAGCGGCACAGGGCCACACGGCGTTTTTCACCGCCAGAGAGTTTGCCAACGATGGCATCCCAAGGGGCCAGGCGCAGCGCATCGGCGGCGATTTCGAGTTGGTGCTCTGACGCATCCCCGGCGGTGGAGATGACGGCTTCGAGTTGGGCCTGCTCTGAGGCCAACGCGTCGAAGTCGGCGTCTTCTTCCGCATAAGCGGCGTACACCTCTTCGAGGCGGGCCTGTGCGGCTTTGACCTCGCCCATGCCGCTTTCAACCGCTTCTCGCACGGTTTGCTCCGGGTCCATGATCGGTTCTTGCGGCAAGTACCCGATTTTCAAACCCGCCATGGGGGTGGCTTCGCCTTCAATTTCCTTGTCGATACCGGCCATGATTTTGAGCAAGGTGGACTTGCCCGAGCCATTGGTGCCCAACACGCCGATCTTGGCGCCAGGGAAAAAAGACAGCGAAATATCTTTGAGAATATGACGCTTGGGTGGCACGATCTTGCCGACCCGGTTCATTGAGAAAACGTATTGAGCCATGGTGCTTTAATGGAGTAATCAACCGGCTCGCCCGCACCAGGGTGGCGCTCAAGGCGAAGCCGTTCAGGCGACATTATCCCAGCAACATCCCGACCCTTCCCAAAACCTGCCAAATTACAGGCCAGTCCTTTGGACTTGGGCTTGCAAGGCGGTTTGCAAGGTGTTCAGGCTTTCCGAAAAGTGGGCTTGCGTTTCTTTGCCCAATCCGCCCCGTGCCAAGGCTTTTTGCAGTTGACTCGCCAAGGCTTGGGCGTTCATGCGCAGCAGGCTGCGCGCATCGGGCGGCACCGCGCTGGACGGTTTAATCAGCACATCGGTCATTCTGCGAAGGTGTTCGCGCTGCAAATTGCGGCGCAATAAACCCGCGTCCTGCCCCTGCAAAGCCTCTGACCAGATGGCGTTTTGCAAAGTGTCATGCAACTGCGCCAAGCTCAAAGGCGACACCCCTTTGGCGACTTTAAGGGGTGCTTCGAGCAAACGGGATGCCACTGTTGGGGAAAATAAAGGATCCAGAATTGAACGCTGAACAGCCAACACACTGGCCACCACAGACACTTCGGGGCTGGCTTTGCGATCGAAGGCGTCAGGGGCTAAACGGGCGAGCAAAGCAGGGTCAAAACGGAAACTTTCAGCACGGAAAAAATCTTGCGTGATCAGCTGCAGCGCCTCTCGCTGACGCGCGGCAGGCACCGCCTCAAACAAGGGGCGACCGGAGCCTGCGCGGTCACGCCGGGTGAGCACGCCCCCTACAAATTTGGCAGCCAGCGGTCCCACCTGAGACAAGCCCCGGAAACCGCTGTTGAAACTGCGGGTCAGTCGCTCATAGCTTTCGCCATCCGTCAACTTCAGGGTTTGCAGCCGGTCCCACAATTGGCGCGACAAGGTCATGCGGCGTTTGTAATAGGCCAAGGGGTCTGAACCCAAGTCAAAGCGGTTCACATCAGGGTCGATACCCTCGGCCATGGACCCGTAACCGGCATCTTCATCGGTCGCAAAAGCCAGCTCAGGCCGGGAGGATTGCGCTGTGATTTTGGCAAGGCCGTCGATTTCTTGCGCCGGCTCAAAGCTGCTGTAGCCATAAGCAATGGCCCAATAATCGTAAGCACCCAAAGAGCCCATCACATAGTCACCCTGGTTTTCGTTCGCGGGCGAAATATTGAAGGGCAAGTAATCCATGACCGAACTGGACAAGCCATGTTCGCGTGTGAAGCGCGGATCTTGCATTTGCGCCAGGCTGTAGGCGGTGGAAGCCCTGAAGTTGTGGCGCAAACCCAAGGTGTGCCCCACCTCATGCATGATCACATCCTTGACATACTGCTGCGCCAACTTGTCGGCTTGCGGGCTGTCCATCGACAGCCCCTGACTTTCTAGCCAGTCCATTGCAAAATGCAACTCGTGGGCTGAGTCTTGCGCATGGTTGCACACAGGACCGCCATGCCCATGCCCCTGATGCCCTGAAGCTGAGCGCTCAAAGTCTTCCGCCAGAGTGCGTCGTGCGCCACGGGCAAACACGTCAGACATGCCGATGTCAGCATCCAAGATTTCGCCTGTTCGCGGATCGGCTTGAGAGGGTCCAATCGCAAAGCCGACGTCCGCACCACTGAACCAACGGATGGATGCATGACGGGCGTCTGACGTATTGAAGTCGTCGCTGGCCAATTGCTGCTTGACTTGCAGTGCACCTTGAAAGCCAATTTTTTCGAAAGCCTTGTTCCATTCGAGTACGCCATCCGTGACAGCTTGTCGGTATTTTTCAGGGATGTTTTTGTCCAGCCAATACACCACCGGTGTTTGAGGCGGCGACATGGCAGCTGCGGGATTTGCCTTTTCCAGACGCCAGCGTTTGATCACATGGCGGCGTAACTTGGCACTCGTATCGTCGGTGTAATCGACGCGGCCCACCGTAAAGTAGCCAACACGTTCATCGGCCACACGGGCAGCCATCGGTTCGGGTAACTTGGTGAAACTGTAATAAAAGTTCACAAACAAACTGCGGGGATCTGGCGTGGCCATTGGCGGGGGTGTGAGGGGCATGGGCGACGGCGTCGAAGGCGGCGCAGACAGTCTAGGCACAGAAAAATGCGCCTGCACCTCCAGGCCTGTCAGCTGCAAGGTGTTGCGAAGGGACGCAAAACTGCTGTTACGCGTGTCCAGGGCAAACGGCATCCGAAACGCCGATTCCAAACGGGTCAAATAACCAGGTATGTCAGCCATCAACAAGGCCTGCGCATCGATGAGAACCGCTTTGCTCTCGGGGTCAGCCGCTACCACGGGCGCGCTGCCCAGCAAGCTGTCGGAAAACGACTCGGACACGAATTGGGCCTGTGGGCTGCCTTCTTTGGCAAAAAATTCGGTGTTTTTGGCAATCAATTGCACCTGATTGCCAAGCTTGCGGAACAGTACTGCATTGGAGCGCCCCATCTGGCCCCCATATAAACCCCGCTCACCCACAGAGCGGGGCACGTTGTAGCTGAAAAACAAAAGCTGGTTGAACTGTTCAGGCAAAAGCTCAATCCACACCTTTTCGTCCTTTTGGTGCAGTTTCAACAGGCCAGGCAAGGCCGTGGCGCCCAGCAAAACTTCTTTCAAGGGCTTTAAGGCGCCTGGGACAGGAGCGGTAACCGGTGGGGTTTTGGCGGGTGCCGCGTCTGTGGGCGGTTTCGAGTTGGCTGCTGCTGCTGGAGCTGGGGCTGGGGTGGGGACTGGCGCCTGCGCTGCCGCAGGCCAGGCCAGGGTACTGCTCAAGACAATGACCCACAAACGATTCAGATTCCAAATTAACATGCGCGCTCCGTGTTCAGACTGACCCATTCTAGAGAAATGCTTGAATTTACAGTTAAACCGTTAGAATCTGACGGTATCTGCCCCTGAGTGCAAAGGACTGTGATGAGTGTCTCTTCTGTTTCTCCGCGCCCCGCGCCGCAACCTCAACCCCAACCTGTTCAACAGCAGCGGGCGCGCGAAGCCGCAAAAGCTGACGACAAACAGATGCAAACCGACAAGCTTGACAAACAGATGCAAACCGACCGGTTTGCCGAAAAGCAACAAGCCTCCAAAAGTTATGCTGATGAAACCTACGCACGGGCCAAAGAAAACACAACACAGAATGCGGCTGCCAAGGGACGAACTATTGACATCAAAGCCTGAGTTGTTTGGGCACCCTCAGCAAGCTCAAATTTGCAGTTCAGAAACATCCCCCTGTCGGCCAGAGAACTGCACCTGGCTGTTCAGCGCCTCAATCACCACGCGGGCTGACCGCAAACCATACACGGCCACTTTGAGCCATGCGCCCTCGGCCTGCAAGGCCTCGTGGCTGGGCAAGGTGATGGTCCAGACACGGCCTTCGGCATCCCAGCGGTATCCGCGCGACTTGAGTTTGTCTTTGCTGTCAAAGGATGCGCCCACGGCACGCAATTTGTAACGGGTGTTGTGCGCCGCCGCCATCAAGCATGCCAAACCCGTTTGCGGCGCCTTGGGCAAGGGGCGCCCCAGCAGCTGCAGCAGTGCATGACAGTCCACCTGCGCGCGGTGCGCGTCATAGAACCAGCCGGACTCGTGCGCCAAAAACTCCAGCTTGGCCGATCCGGTGCCCTGTGCTTTCCAATCGATGTCGGCAAAAGAACAAGCCCATGATTTACCCACAAACACAGGCAACCGCGTCTCTACAAAGGGTCGGTCAAAGCCGGCGTTGTGCGCCACAATCAGGTCGGCACGTGCCACCATCTCGTTCACACGGGCGTCGTTCAGTCGGTGGCCTTGCACCATGGCGCTGTCAATGCCCGTGATCTGCACAATGGCGGGTGGAATCGGTTTGCCAGGATCTTCAAAGTCTTCGTAAATTTCGACTGGGCCGACAGGTAAACCTGTCTCTACGTCGACATCCACCGCCAACATGGCCAATTCGATGATCTGCTCGGTGCGATGGTCAAGTCCCGTGGTTTCGGTGTCCAGAACCAACACCCGACACGTGACCACACCAGGCGCCGCAGGGCCATAGTCAAGGCAGGGCTGCAATCGGCGTAAGACCTTGTAGTCCGGGTGCGCTGAAAGCTTTTTGGCCATGCTTGCAAGCTCGTCTCCGTGCGGCACTGTGGAATCGTGAGGGACAGGAGAAACAACACGGGGCTGCTCCATGGGTGTGGGGACTTTCTTGCGGGACTTTGACCGCGCGGACGGCACATCAGGCAGCACATGGCCTTCGGGGACTTCAAATCCAAAACTGAGTTGGCTCATTCAAGACTCTCTTGGGTCAGTTCAAACAAGCCTCCGCTGCGCATCAAGCGCGCCGCCGTCGCTTGCAACAGCACCGATTGTGACGCAAGCACGAGCGTCAGGCGTTTTTTGGCGCGCGTCATGCCGGTGTACATCAGCTCTCGCGTCAACACCGGCGATGGCATGTCGGGCACAACCAGCATCACATGGTTGAACTCGGAGCCTTGCGACTTGTGCACCGTCATGGCCCATACAGTTTCAACGGCATCCAGACGGGTAGGCAGGACCCACCGAACATGCCCAGTTTGCACAAACGCCACACGCAGCCCATTGGCCGTGGGCAAGCACAGGCCCACATCGCCGTTCATCAGCTTTAAATTGGGATCATTGCGCGTCACCATGACCGGGCGACCGCAGTACCAGAGCTCTGCACCCCAACCCAACCAGCGGCTGACGCAGAGGTTCACATTGTCCACCCCCCAAGGGCCGCTTCGCAAAGCGCACAGCACCTGAAAGTCCGCAAAGCTTTCAATCAGTTGCAAAGCTTGTGCATCGCTGCACACCGCTTGGGGCATGCGCAGAGGCTGCAGCAATCTCAACCAGCGGGACCAGCCTTGCTGGACGGTCATCGCCACAGCAGGATGCGGCATTCGCTGAACACTGAGCAGATCAACATCGTGCGGGAACAAAGGGTCTTGGGCTGTCTGGGCAATGGGGCAATGGGTCAGCAAGGTTTTTACAGCACGGGTGTCCCCGGCGTTCACCGCTTGTGCCCACTGGCCAATGCCACTGTTGGCAGCAAATCGGCGTGAATGGCGCAGCATGACCGTGTGCTGCGCCAGCGATGAACTGGGGCAGTCTGAGGAGGTGGCAAATTGACGAACGTCCTGGCCAGTGTGGCTTTGAATCCATTCAACGGTGCTGGCGGTGTAGCCGCCTGGGCCTGCGCCCTCGCACAACTGCGCCATGACTGCGCCGGCCTCCACAGAGGCGAGTTGGTCTTTGTCACCCAGCAATATCAATCGCGCCGACGAAGGAACCGCGGCCAGCAATCGGGCCATCATTTCCAGATCAATCATCGAGGCTTCATCGACCACCACCACATCGCAAACCAACTCGGGCACGTCGCGCAACGGCGCATCGGGAGTGAACTGCAACAAGCGGTGCAAGGTTTCGGGCGCCGCAGGGGGGTCAATCTGCAGCGCCGGCGGCAAGTGCGCGATGGCGGACTGAATGGACGCACCCAAGCGACTGGCGGCCTTGCCCGTGGGTGCGGCCAAACGAATTCGCAAGGGTGTTTGCATCGGTGCTTGTTGCCATCGCGCCTGCGCCGTCAACAGCGCCAGCAAGCGCACCACGGTGGTTGTTTTGCCGGTGCCCGGGCCTCCTGTGATCAAGGTCAGCGAGGAGCGCACAGCCAGGGCGCAGGCCACTTTTTGCCAATCGATCTGACCGTTTTGTCGGGCATCAGCGGGAAACAAGGCATCCAAATGTGCAACCCACCCCCTGGTTTCCAAGAGTGGCTGCGCCATGCGCGCCCGCAAGGCGCGCATCACGTCTTGTTCAGCCTGATAGGCACGGCGCAGATAGAGGCGCTGTGAACCTGCTTGCCCAGCCAACACCAAGGGTGCACCGTCACCTACTCGCCATGGCAAACTGGCTGCCGCCGCGCTCAAATCGGCAGGCAAGACCTGCACCTGCGCTGCGGTCCAACCCAGCAAGGCCGCAGCTTGGTCCTGCAAAGCTTGTAAATCCAAGCAGGTATGACCACGCCCCATTTGGTAACTCGTCAAGACTGCGAGCCAGTGGTGGCGTGGGTCGGATGATGGGGCTTGGGCTTGCAAGAACTCTGCGAAGGCAAGGTCCAAGGCGGTGCAAGCATCCAATCCCAAGGGCTTGGGCTGCGCTGTGGACCGGTTCATGCGATCCCCTTGAATGCAGCGTCCATGGCCTCAATCATTTCTTGCGCGGGGCGGTGTGCGAAAACACCAGCGCCGGGTTGGTCAATGCCCCGGGCAAACAAATAGACCGCGCCGCCCATGTGCGTCTCGTAGTCATAGCCAGGTAAGCGCGCTTTCAACAAACGATGCAAGGCCAGAAGGTACAGGCTGAACTGCACGTCATACCGGTGTGCCAGCAGGCCTTGCGCCAGGTCAGCCGGTGCATAGCCTGGAAGTTTGTTGGACTTGTAGTCCAACACGTAATA
>Ga0164295_10004352_pt1 | contig 11258 bp, 6 predicted proteins | sample GEODES006metaG_FD_111798 | JGI IMG/M metagenome (GOLD analysis project Ga0164295, IMG submission 111798) | Oligotrophic lake water microbial communities from Sparkling Lake, Wisconsin, USA - GEODES006 metaG | ecosystem: Environmental > Aquatic > Freshwater > Lake | place: USA: Sparkling Lake...
ATGGCCATGATGACGACCATCCGTGCGATCGCAGCGGGCGTGCGCTCGGCTGGAGGCATCAGCTTGAGGTAGAACCACGGAGGGAAGATGAAGATCATCGCGTTGTTGCACGTCCCGCCCACGAGACCCATGACGCAGAAAAAGTGTGTGCCAATCGCCCAGATCATCAGGGCCACGCAGCCCATGGTGAGCGCTCGTATCGCCACCTGCTGTGCACTGTAGTCGGCGGCCCCTGCGTAGTGGTCCATGATCTGACCCAGAGGGATGTGCACGGTCACAGCAGCGAAGAGCAGATGGACGGTCACTGCGATCAGGCCAAAGGTGTGAAGAGCAGATAGACGGTCACTGCGATCAGGTGCAATCAGATGCAATCACGTACCTGCGATCAGGCCAAAGGTGTCGACAGGGCCGCTAAAGTTGGTGAGGATGTCGGAGCCCACAGCTCCGCCGAGCGTGAGCACCGAGCCGATGGAGGATGCGAGATACATCGAGGTGCAGGCAGCAAAGGAGCCGACGATGGCCTTGCGGAATCGCGCGGGTGTCGGGTTGAGCATGGTCGCCTGCAGCGCGGGAAGAATGGCGTGCCCTCCGAATCCAAAGAGAATCACACCAAACGCGGAGCCGAAGGTCGAGAAGGTCACCGCCGGAGGTGGCGCGTACGGATCGTGGGGAGCATCCGTGGCGCACAGGATCACGACGACGACGACGAGAACGACCGATGCGAGGATGGCGAGGATGGCGGTGCCCCAAACGTGGCCCGGGCGAAGGAGCATCAGCGGCGCAAGAGCCCCGGAGCCGACGAGACTAAAGAAGAGGCTCGAGCGCTGCGGGATGAGTTTGTTCAGATTGATCCCCGAAATCAAAAGGAAGAGGATGAGCACACAGAACTGGGTGAGCACCTGCGCTAATGTGACCGCTGCTGCACCGACTGCTCCGGCCGCCTTCCACCCTATCGCAGCATACGGCGAGCGAGCAAAGTAGCTGCTCTCGCATGGTTCCTCCGACGCGTACGCATCCGCACCTTCGACAATCTTCTTACGTGGCGTAGTCAGGCTGTAGCAACGACCTAAAATGTCAGCCGTGTAGGCGGAGAGAATCGCTGCGCACACTACCAAAACGGAGCCAGCCACGAGGCCAGACTGATTGATGGCTTTAGGAAGTGACAAGATCCCAGCACCGGCACAGTTGGCGATGATGAGCAGCGACGTTTGCACGATCCCGTTCTTCACGATCACCCGTGGAAGAACATGGTCCGCCGCTGGCAGCAACTCATCGCCCAACATCAAAAGTGATGAGAGTTTCGTCGATTTTGATTCGTACGCGTGAAATCACAGGAGGAAAGTCCGTTTCATCTCGAACCCTCCCTAGGGACCTACGTCGCAGCTTTCACTCTCGCCTGCTGCTCGCTTGGCTAGGCAGAACTCATGCGCATGCTCGAGTAGCGCCGCGTCCGGCCGCCATGGCACTACTTCGCCAGGTCGGCGCACCAAATCCCCAAGCAACAGGTCGCCCACGCGCACTCGGACGAGGCGGAGCGTTGGGTGCCCGACGGAGGCCGTCATTCGGCGCACCTGACGAAATTTGCCCTCGATGAGCGTGAGTGCGATCCAGCTTGTGGGCGTCTCTAAGATGGTCCCATCCATCTTCTTCCTCTTCAGTCCCGGATGAGGCGAGCGGCGCAGAGGCAGCTTAGGTGGCTCGTCGAGCCTGCAGACCTTGCACGGTCGCGTCAGATGCGACTCCCCGCCCTTCAACGAGAGCACCACGCCACCAGCAGCAAGGCGTTCCATGTCGGCTGTGCCCATCTCACCCTCAATTTGAGCGTAGTACTCCTTCTCAATTTGACGAGACTTTGTGATGAAATGGCTGAGGCTACCGTCGGTGGTGAGGAGCAGCAGGCCTTCGGAGTCTTGGTCAAGACGTCCGATGGCCATAGTCGCCGGCGAGAGCGAGGACGCGCCGAGAAGATCGCTCAAGAGACGTTGGCGCATGCGAAGTCTTGGGGAGATGTTGGCGTCAGCGCGAAACTGAGAGATGAAGCCGTCTGGCTTGTACACCATGGCATGTTCAGCCACGGCCGCCGTAGGAAGCCGCCGCCTGTAAATCTCCGTGAGAGCCGAGAGCCGTCGTAGGCCTGGGCGCAAAAGGCGGCCGTGCATGTGTGAATGCTGCTGCAGCTGCTGCTGCTGCTGTGAAACACACAAACGCGCACACTCTCCGGACCCCCAAGCACGAGGGCCTCCACATCATGCGAAGGTTCAATACAACGCTCCCGCAGTCAAAACGGGCCGACGGCGCTCGTGCAAGCGCGCCTGCCGGGGTCGCGTTTACAGTACATGTACGTTTACAGAGACTACTGACAGAAGGCCAGGTGCAACTGTGAATGTGTACGCGTCTGCTGTGAGTTTTGATTGAAATTCGTTTCGCGCATGCACTATGCTGGACGGGCGTCCGTTACTTTTCACGCCTCCAAACATCCCTGGTGAGCCTGTCCAGGCGTTATTGCACAATGCGTGCACATTCGGATGCAGCACCCACCTGTCGCGTGAGGATGCCACCGCCAAGCGATTCCGACACCGCCGCATCGGCTCCTGCCCACCGTGAACGACCGCGAAATCTTGCACCGTGGCAGCACGTCCGTGCCTTTGCACACCCGTGGATGTTTGTGCCCGCAGCCATACGCCACGACGATGGTTGGTTACCATTGATTCGCACACTGCAGCACCCGGAACTGTGCTCACGGTACATGCTCGTTGAAGACGACATGCTACGCGCTGGCCTTGGCTTCACCGGCCGCTTGCTTGCATCCGCGCTTCTGCTAGCCGTTCGCCATGGCCGCGTGCTGCTGGAGGTGCCACAGGTCCATGGCACGGCATCCAACCACTCAGGGATGCCCTATGGTCGCTGGTGTGATCAGCCGCCGTATACACTGCAGTGCGCTTTTGAGCCTTGGACGCACTGCGCACCACCCCAAAGTCATCGTGACGTCGTGATATTCGAGACAGAGTGTACCTGTTTGTTGCATGGGAAGTTCGAGATGGATCGGATGCCACAGTTGCACACCACCAACTGTACGGGGCATAAGGACTCTCTTCTCAACCGCGGTCGCTGCCTGCTGCACCATAAGGCAGCGGTGATGCGAGTCAAGCTGAGCTCCATCTACCGAATGCGATTCCTGTACGAGAGCCCCGGGGATGCCGCGTTCAGCGTGCTTCGTGCCGCGCAGCGCTACCTGTTAACGCCGCGGCCGTGGGTACGCGCGCTCGCGCGGTGTTTCAAGCGGCAGCACGGGCTGCACTCCGGCCGCTTTCTCAGCGTGCACATTCGCAGCTCGCCCGAGAAGAGTGCTGAGGCTGCTCGCTCTAACAAGCGCATGCCACCGGTGAAAGCTTACATCCGCGGCTGACCCAGCTCGTGACCAACGTGACGGGCTTTCGCCAGGTGATCCTGCAGACAGCGAGCCCACGAGCGCTGAGCGAATATGTCGCATGGGCCACCACGGCCAATGTGAGTGTGAGCTACACTGAGAACCCTCGCGAGGAAGGCGATTCATGGGGTGGATGGAAGGCTGACGATCACTCCACGCCGACCGCGGTGGCGGCCGTGAATCTGTATCTTGCCTCCGGGGCTGCCGTCCTCATCTCGCCCACGCCCTCGGTGAGCCTGTGGACGACGCTTCTGATACACCATCTGGGCTACGACTCGAGTCCGAACGCATCGCACGTACCTCGAGTCGGTGGCGGCCATGTTGCTTGGCATAGCGCCGACCTCGGCGAGATGTCCTTCAATTGCGAGCCGCGCGCCAGCAACCTTGTCGCGGTCGTTCGCGCTGCGGCTTTTGTCGCCCCACGGGTCTCGCTCGTCGAGCAGCGCCTGTGGAACGAGAGTTCAAGTGGCGGCTGCACGGGTAGGGCACGAGGCACAGTCATAGATTCACGTACACTTACACAGTCGTAGATTCACGGTCGGATTCATGGCGGGCTGGAAGAAAGAGCTGAGCGCCGGCCGGCCGGGCCGCCAAGACTGTTCTGACTACTTGATGACCAACTTAATCCCCAGGATGCGACACGACGAAGGGCATGCGGTATGCATGGCGGTATGGAACTGAGTGTCTGCAGAGTGCAGTTGCTGCATGCTGGACGTGGAGTGAGAACGAGTCGTGATCCAATCGAAATCCCTCGTGCCGCCCCTCCACTTCCTCGGGTACGGATACTGCTTGTTTTTCCCTTCCGGCATATAAGTGCCGAATGGATTTAAGTTTCAATTTCGAATCAGAACCCTATCTTACAATTTATGAATTGTAAAGATAGAGATTTGTATTGGTGGTTTCAGCGTTTGGAGCGCTGCTACGGGCGCACTCGGCACACGGCAGGGAGCCGCACCCCCCAATACATGTAAGGTTTATTAGGGCTCAGCGCCCAATGTCAATTGCCCAATGTCAGCGCAGGGGAACTAGCGCACCAATTGGCTCTTTGGCTGTTATCGGCTGTGAACGAAAGGCGGCACATCTGAGGATCTTAAATGTGTGTCGATTCAACTGACCCTTTATCAAATGAGAGCGCGCCCTCGTTCACGCGAGAATCATGGAAGCCGACGACGGCATCCCGCGATCCCGCACGAGGCCACCCCGCTCGCACGAACGCTCAACGCTCACTCAAGCGAGTTCCGGTGAAGCGCCGCCGATGCGCGAGACGCATCCTAGGATCGGTTGGGCCCAATGCCGTGTATGTCCCTATAGCATAGAAGATGCTAACCGTGTACCTATGCACAGGACACAGTTCACAGAGCTTGAGCGCTCCAAACGAACAAACCATATGCCCGGCGCCACGCGTCCGTTTCACTTGTGCGAGTGACCTTTTTGAGGACTCATAAAAGGCCCAACCGACGCGTACACAGCGAGGTTGCCAATGGCAGCACCCGCGCCGGCGGAGGAGGCCCTACGAGCCGACGAGGTGGATGAGGTGGCGCCGGGCGCTGCCGCCGGGGAGCCTGAGCCAGAGCTACCGGAGCTGCGTTCGGTGGGCCCCGTGGAATCCTCTTCGGAATCTGATCAAGTGGACTGTACGAATGACGAGCCAGCGATAGCAGCAGCACCAGCGGAGCTCACGGCAGCCACTTCCACGGCCGATGCTGTTGAAAGTGAAAGGCCCAAAACGCCTGCCGAGGCCGTGGTGGAGGGGGTGATCGCTGCGAGTGTCCTGGCCGTTACCGGTGAGGCGGAGGAGGAGGCAAGCAAGGCCGCCGAGACCAAGGAGAATGCGCCGCGGCAGGCCGGCGCCGGCGTGCTGGTCGCCTTCGAGCCTCCGCAGTCGCAGCTGCCGCCGCCGGACCAAACTTCAAGCGTGGCCGGCATCATCGGGCAGCTCAAGATGGCGCTCGCTATGAATTTGCCTCGGATCATCGACACGTTCCGCGAGATTGACGAGGACCAGTCGGGCAAGATCAACAAGCGCGGGTTCCGGCTCGCGCTGCAGAAGCTTGGCATTGTCGCCCACAAGTCTACGTGCGACCTCACGTTCGACTCGCTCGACAACGATCGCTCCGGCACGATCGAATACGAAGAGCTCAAAACTCACCTGCGGCTGTTGCCGGACTTGACCGATGAGCCAGCGATAGCAGCAGCACCAGCAGAGCTCACGGCAGCCACTTCCACGGCCGATGCTGTTGAAAGTGAAAGGCCCAAAACGCCTGCCGAGGCCGTGGTGGAGGGGGTGATCGCTGCGAGTGTCATGGCCGTTACCGCTGAAAGGCCCAAAACGCCTGCGGAGGTTGTGATGGAGGGGGTGATCACTGCGAGTGTCCTGGCCGTTACCGGTGAGGCGCTGCCGGACTCTGCCGATGAGCCAGCGATAGCAGCATCAGCAGCAGAGTTCACGGCGGTCACCTCTATGAATGACGAGCAAGCGGTAGTAGCAGCAGGGGCAACAGAAAACGTGGTGCTCCTCAAAGCTGTTCTGCAGGAGGACGAAGACGGCAAGGAGAAGCTCGGTCAACGGATCCACCGCGAGGTCGCCTTTGTCCAAGATTGGAATGAGAATCAACTTGCAGAGGCAGGCTTCACCCCAGAGGAGCAGCTTCATATCGACAACATAGAGCCACCTAACCCTACGCGTCGACAACTCTTTGGATTCAACTCGCAGGCCTTGACGACGCCTCAACGAAAGTACCTCGCTTCGTCGAGCACCGAAGATGATGCGGAATACATGAGAAGAGGAGTCAAGAGTGCGGCCGATATGAACAAGGCCGTTACACCACCGCGCCGGAGAAGCTGGCTGCGCTGGCTTTGGCCGGGGCGTTCGAAAGCGGGCAGAGTCGGCGACGCTGGATCACAGGCTGAAGCACAGGCCGGAACTCAGGAAGTCGAGAATGAGCCGGAAGAGGAGCTGGCCGATGGGTGGCAGGCGGAGATGCTCGACGACGGGCGGATCTTTTATTGGAACGCCAAGACAGAGGAGACATCATGGGTGCGCCCTTCCAAGCCCAAGCAACCCGAGCCGCCCGAGCCGCCCAAGCTCGTCGGCAGAATCGGTAAGAAACTTGCACTGCTGCATAGGCTCAAGAATAACGCCAACGCTGGCGCCTCCCGAATCAAGGCGAAGCTCGAACGTGACTGGTATAAGCTCAGGAGCATCACGCTACTGGACGTTGGACGTTGGGCAAGCTACCTGTTCACGACCTTAAGCCATCCCTTCCGTTCGATGTTCTTGGCGTGTTCGGTCGGCTTAATGGGCTTTTTGTGTGTGCCTGTACTGCTGCTGCTGCTGCCCATTCGACGCTTTCGTCCCACGTGGTGGTACTCTATTACCAACCCACTCTTTGCTCAGCTGTGGGCGACCTTCATCGTCGCATTCGAAGTCTTTGGTGGACTCCGCATCTCCTTCTTTGGGGAAGAGCCCATGCCTGGCGAGAAGCTCGTCATCTTTGCAAATCACCACTCCTCCTGTGATTGGCTGGTACTCCTTGGTCTCGCAGCCCGGTTTCGCGCGTTGGAAGGCACGCGATTTGTTGCTGAGACGCCGACATCCAACATCCCCTTTTTCAAAACCATGCTGTGGCTGCAGCAGACCGGGACGTCGTCGGACTTCATTGCGACGTCGCGCGACCTCGGGGAGCACTCTCGTTCGTTGTGGCTGTGCCTCTTCCCGGAGAACAACAAGGTGTTGCCCGATGCAAGTCCAAGCACAGCTCGCACATGGACGTGGCGCCGTCGCGGCTCATCACAGCGGGTGCAGCCACAAGACGAGAGTCCCAAGCTGCCTGGGTCGTCCGAATCGGTGCCTCCGCCGACATTGTCGGTAAAGTGCCCACCAGGCTTTGGGGCGGGACACACCGTGACGGTGGAGGATCCGAGCACCGGGAAGGAGTGGCAGGTGACGATGCCAGAGGGGATCGCGCCTGGCCAGACCTTTGAGTGGATAATACCCCAAGCACCCAAACCGCCCCCCAAGAAAAGATTTTGGGACTCGTGGACGAACGAAGACGCTGCAGCAGCTGCCGACAGACTCTTTAAAGAGCTCGACGCCGACGGGAGTGGCAAAATCTCGCGCTCGGAGCTTGAGTTGTGTATGCGGGAGATCTATGGCAAGCCTCTGGAGGCTGAGGTCCTCGACAAAATGATTGCGGATTTTGACGTGGATGGCGATGGTGAGATTGACCTCATGGAGTTCCGGATAATGATGCGTGCCTGCGAGAAAGAAGCAGAGGCTGCCAAAGAGGCTATGACGAAGCTCAAAGAGCGCGCGCATGCGGCCGACCTGGTGGCAAAGCTGCGGCGCGTCTTACTGAAAAAGGGGTTGTTTCGCGTGTTCGAGACCTTTCGCAAGATTGATGTGGACGGTTCCGGCGAAATCGAAGTCGATGAATTCAGTGATGCGATGCGTTTGTTGGGGCTACGTTTGTCCGACGAGGACGTCGACCTGCTCTTTCGCCAAATCGACGCCGACGGGAGTGGCACAATCGAGTACAGAGAGCTGAATAAGCTCTTGCGGCATGGCGAGGACGCGCCGAAGGGTGAGATTTCGGTTGCCTCGCCCTCGCCCAAGCGCAAAGAGACCTCGCCCAAGCGCACCAGTACCTTGACGTACCAGCATCTATCGCAGCCTCGTGCCAAGATTCTCCAAGACGTGCTGCAGGGAGCAAGGCCGCCATTGTTGCACGCTTTCGACATGACGCTTGCATACTATGACTGTGACACCGGAAAGCCAGCCTCTCTCTGGGATGGCCTCTTTGGTACCGTTTCCGTCGATGTGCTCATGCGGCGCATCCCGCTGCCAAAGGGCCCCGTGGTGCCAAATAGCGTGGGCACGCTCAAGGTGACGATCTTGCATGCGACCAACCTGCTGTCGGCCGACTCGAACGGCAAGTCGGACCCGTACGTTGTCGTGAAAGCGGGCGGGATGGCCCAGAGGACGAAGCACGTCCTCGAGACGCTCGACCCAGTGTGGAACAAGACCATGGAGTTCCAGGGCAAGTTGGAGACGTTCCTCGCGCGGCCGCTGCATCTCAAGCTCTTCGACATGGACGTCTTTTCAGCCGACGACCCGCTCGGTGAGGTCAAGGTGTCGCTCGACTACCTGATTCTGGGTGGCCAGCAGGACTTTGTCGAGCGCGTCCAACCTGTCAACGGGACCTTGGATCCGAGGCAGGGCACGCTCAAGGTGACGATCAAGCATGCGAACGGGCTGATGGCGGCCGACTCGAACGGTTTATCAGATCCGTACGTGGCAGTTCACGCAGGCGGGTTCGCCAAGAAGTCGAAGGTCATTCCTAAGACGCTCGACCCGGTGTGGAATGTGACCTGGGAGCTGCAGGGTAAGCTGGAGGTGTTCCTCGCGGAGCCGATGCACATCGAAATCTTCGACAAGGACCCCTTCATCTCAGACAAATCACTCAAGCTCTACGACGACCCGCTCGGCGATGTCAGGATCCCGCTCGACGATATCATCGCGCGGGGCGGCAAACGGGAGATGACCGAACCGTTGGGGGTTCCAGAAGGGGCACCAGAAGAGATGAAAGAAGGACAGGGCACGGTCAGCTTCGAGGTCGAGTGGATCTCGGGCCAGGGCACTGTTTACTTTTCGGCCGAATGGCTCCCTTCTGAGGGCCTTTCCCACAACTCCAAGCAAAATGACATAGCCGTCTGGCTCGAGGATATCTGGGCCGAGAAGGATAAGGCCCTACACGCGTGGAAACGTGACCCTGCGTGCTGGTTTGAACGAGCCGGCTTTCAGCACGCTTGGCTGCGCCTATGCCCGATGCTGGTTGGCATTATCTGCTATTTGACACCATACCTTGTGCTGGCCGCTGCGATTGTGACCGGAATAATGATTGGGACTGGGGTAGGGACGTGAGGGCATCGCGAGCGTTCTGTCTGCGGGCGAGCTGGCTGAGAGGGATGCACAGAAGGCATCGGAATCTTATCGGATTCAGACAGTCTCGCGTGTTGCAAGACCGATCCATATTCTGAGCGCGCCTCGACGACCTCGGGGCGAGCGGTGAGGAGTTTGAGGAGTGCGCAGGAGCGGGGCCTCGTGTGAAAGTATTTACCATCACACCCCGAGCTTGTTTGATTCACCCCACGGCGTGGTCGCGGTCAATGCTGTGCGATTAATGCTCGAAACACGAAAGCTGCACTCGGTTGATTGCGGCCGCCATCCTTTCCGTCCCGCTCCGGTTTTGCGTTCAAAAGGGCCGGCCGGACACACACGTCACACCCACCGAAGCCCCGGAGAGGCGTACAGTACGTGGGAGGCGCTCACGCAGACACACTAATGAGTGGACCCCATATGGGCAGCGCTTTTGCCAGGCCCAATCGCTGTCGTCATCGTGCCGTTTCGTCGCAAAGCGGCTACCGGTACCGGTTTTTACCGGTACCGGTACACGCCCACTCGATTACGAGTGCAATAAAGGCCTCTCCCGTGGCGGAGCACACGATCAGGACGTGAGCGTGGCGGTGTACCCGCGGACTAGGGATGGCGGAAAACGACCGCTTCGCTCAGGTCGAAACCAACTTAGCAGCTCTCGGCTTGGATCGGTACGCTCCTGCGTTCAAGGCAAAGGGGTATGACGATCAGGACTACCTGGACGAGTTGTCGCAGGAGGAGCTTCTGTATGTCGCAAAGAGCGTTGGAATGCTCCAGGGTCACGCCCTCAAATGGGTCAAGTCGGTGAGCGGGGCCAATATTTCGCCCGCACAGGTGGGGCTGGCGTTTTCGGGCTCTGGTGCCGCGGCAGTCCCTAGTGCTGAGACGAGAGCTCGCCCCGAGCGCGGAGTCAGCATCCTCGACAAGCTCATCGACTCCTTTGGTGGCGGCAAGGATGGCGTACCGGTGCAATTCCGGCCGATGAATCCGCTCTGTGATGCCGCCGAGCAGGGCAACCTGCCGGTACTTACGCAGCTTGTGTCGACGGGCACGGACGTGAACATGACTGGTGAGAATGGCAACTCGGCGCTCGCGTTTGCGTGCGCCAACGGGCATGCGGACTGCACGGCGCTGCTGATCAGCAAGGGCGCTCAGGCCAACCAGAGGTCGTCGCTGGGTAACGCGCCGCTGCACGCTGCCGCATGGGCCGACTCGCTGAAGTGCATCCGCATCCTGGTGGACGCGCAGGCCGACGTGGACCTCAAATCATTTTCGGGTGCGACCCCGCTGCACGTGGCGATCCAGGGTGGGCGCGAGGCGGCGCTTGCCGCGCTGCTCTCCTTTGGCGCCTCGCGCACGCTCAAGGACGGCAACGGGAAGACGCCGATGCAGCTCGCCCTCAGCATGGGCCATACGGAGTGTGTCTCTGTGCTCAAGCAGTCTCAAGCCGAGAGCGAAGCGCGTGAACGGGTGCGGCTCTGTGCCGAGCGCGAGGTAGCCGAGAAGCGCGCCAACGCCGCGGCGGAGGCGCTCCTCAGGGAGCTCGAGCTTGAGGAAGCTGCCAGCAGCGGGACGCAGTCCAAGTCTGGCAAGGCTTCGAAGAAGAAAGCGGCCAAAAAGGCAGCGAAGGCGGCGGAACTGCCGTCGCCTGCGCTGCCGGCGTCGACTCGGATGCGCTCGAGTGCACAGCATCCCACACAGACTCCGCGAGCGGTGCTCCCGCATGCGCTGGAGGAGGCCGCTGCCGTGAATGAGTCAGCTGTGAATGAGTCAGCTGTGAATGAGTCAGCTGTGGAAGAGGATTTGGGCGCCATCGACGACCAGGCGTCCGAGGACGAGGACGCGGCGATGGCCTGTGCCCTCCTCGGCCAGCGGAGTGGCGGTCGCAAGGCACGC
>Ga0164295_10004354_pt1 | contig 11254 bp, 8 predicted proteins | sample GEODES006metaG_FD_111798 | JGI IMG/M metagenome (GOLD analysis project Ga0164295, IMG submission 111798) | Oligotrophic lake water microbial communities from Sparkling Lake, Wisconsin, USA - GEODES006 metaG | ecosystem: Environmental > Aquatic > Freshwater > Lake | place: USA: Sparkling Lake...
ACGGTGCCCGCCAACACCCAGCCCATGCAGTACGCCCCCATCTTCATGTTTGACTCGATTGACTTGCTGAACGCAGACGGGCGGTCCTTCTGGCAGGCGCGGCCCGAGTCCACGTTTGTGTACGTCAACCAGTGCATGGAGGCGGACCTGAAGCTGGCGGCCAAGAACCTGATCCTGGCGGCCGAGACGGACTGTGCCGACGCTGCCACGGCGGGCACCTTCACGGCCCTCATCCCCCTGGTGCACCTGCCCTGGAACAACCTGGACTCCCACACGGCGGCGTGGGACCTGCGGGCCTTTGCGCCCCAGCTGCGCCTGTACATCCGGTGGCGCGCGGCCAGTGAGTGGATGTTCACCACCAGCAGTGCAGGCGTGGTGGGCAACACCGTCATCTCCGACTGCCAGCTGGTGACCGACTTGTACGACCTGTCCAACGCGGCGCCCGTGGCCGCCAGCTACGTGCCCCGCATGCAGATCACCCGCGCGTGGGAGTACCAGACGTTTGACATGCCCGCGGAGGCCAGCGGCGTCACCAGCGCCACGTACACCTTTGCGCTCACGGCCCTGAGCCAGCCCAGCGCCCTGTTCTTTGCGTACATCATTGCGTACGACCTGGCCGACGGCAGCCGCACCACCCCGCTGCCCTGGGACGCGTTCTACCTCAGCGCCAGCGGCAGCAAGCTCATCGACCCGCCCCTGACCGCCCAGGAGGGCGCCCTGGAGCAAGCCCGCCTGTTCCCCTGTGGGCCCTTTGGGGGGTTCGACTACTCCACGCTGCCCAACATCATCTCCTGGAGCTTCAGTCTGCCGGGGTACGCCACGGGCCACGACAGCGACGCGTGCGGCGCCTTTTCCTTCCGCAAGTCGGTGAACCCCTCCATGACGGTAACCCAGAGCGGGTCCGCGCTGCAGTCCCACCGCACCTGTGTCGTGGTGTCCTCCACCGTGTCCACGCTGCGGTACATGGGCACCTACGGCGTGCAAAAGGTGGAGATTGGGGACGCCCTGTAGCAAGTCGTTCGTCGAGCGTGGAATATATTCCAACCCTGTAATAACACTCGCCATGTCCCTTCCCCACTTTGCCAAGCTCTCCCTCCGCAACCACGCAGGCGACGCCGTGGGCGTGACCCTCGCTGCCGACGGCGAGTCCACGTGCCGGCTTGCCTGCCCCGCTGGGCCCGTGCACGTCCTGGCCAGCAGCTCCCAGCCGGTGATCATTGGCAGCTCCGTAGGGGGCGGCCTGAGCGTGCTGCAGGACGGTGTGAACGGTGTGTCCCTCAGCTGCGCGGGCAGCGGGGGCATCAAAATGCCCGACGTGGAGACCATCACAGCCTCGGGCGCCATTCAAGCCGCGTCCCTGATGTACGGGTCCACGGACGTGGAGACTGCCATTGGCGCCGCCTCCTCTGCGGCCAGCAGCGCCCAGTCGGCGGCGGAAACGGCGTCTAGTTCGATCACTGCACTGGAGGCCCGCGTCGCGTACCTCGAGTCCCAGTTCCAGTAACAAAAATGTGTGCCTGTTAAATTAAAACCAACATGTCCCTCAAAGACGATGAAGTTGTTGCGGAGCTGACGTATGTCCCTTCGAGCTTGGGGGGAGTAATGTTAACACTGAAGACTGGCGTTTACTCGGACAGGACGGCCATTTCTGCCTTGCTGAGGCGGTGGATGGACATGTACGTAAAGCCTGAACATGACCGTACGGAAGATGAGCAAGCTGTCATGACGAAACAAATTGTCCTGCAGTCGGACCAGTACGGCAACCTGGGCAAGCGCAGTTACTCGGCTGCGCTCGTCATGAAGCTACCAAACGATCTTCACATCCAGAGGATGAACAAAGACACCCATGCATTGAGGATCATCTTCCCAGAGGGCACGAACCTGTTTGTGAAGTCGGAGTTCCGCGCCACCTTGGAGAAGGAGTGGCGGAAGCTGTACCCGAATGCGCCCGTGACAGTGTGGACCCGGATCAAATCATATTTTTCACAGCCTGAGCCGCTGCCTGCGGAAACGGCTGTCGCTGCATACGACCCGACACTGCCTGCGGCCACGCTGGACCTGCTGCCTGATGTGTGCATGTACCTGGTGGGCAACATGGAGAACGAAGGCGTCGCCCTGTGGCGGCTGTACTTGTTGGGGTCCAAGTACACGGACTGGCCCTCTCAGCCCGTGAACCCCAATGTGCTGCAGTGGGCGCTGCAGGCCGTTGTGGAGTTCTACAAACAGGAGGACCAAAGCCCCAAGGTGGTCATGGGTGGCACGTTTGACTTTGGCACGGACTGGCCTGCCAAGTTTGCCCGGCCATCGGACCGGCTGGAGGTGTGGAGTGCGCGGCAGGGGGAGGTGCGGACCACCGTAAAGGCCCGCCCCAACTTTGCGGTGCACGTGCTGTACATGTCTGCTGGGTTCCGGATGTGGGGCTTTGGTCTGGCCACCACCGTGTGGCCCGACACCCTGGGCAAGGTCCCACAAGACGGCAGCTGGGCAGGTGACTTTGCCCTGCAGCTGGCCGACGTGGCGGTGGTCATTGCCAGGTGCGAAGCAGTTGACGGCACCCGGGTTGTGCACGGTGGCTTGTTCTTTTCGGAGCACTCTACACGGCAGCGCACCGTCACCCAGGCCCAGTGGAACACACTCCTGAACCTGCTCGAGGAGTACAAGGACTCCTCCTTTGAGTTTGACCGGGCCCAGCCCGTGCAGGCGGGGGACGCCAGTCCCCTGAATAACCAGTGCTACTACGACATGTACACGGTGAACGCCTGGGGAGAGCACACCCGTGACTACATGCGCCAAACGTACTTTTCCAGTGGCGCCCCCGTGGCGGTGGTGAACGCCTTTCCTGGGGCCACGATAGCCAGTGTGCAGGCGCTGTCCCTGGGGCCGGGCATCCCGGACCTGCTGCGCACCCGGCTGGCAGTCATTTTCCCCTCTGGCACCGTGGGGCTGGGGGACCTTCCACCAGACCTGCTGCACCCTCCAGACTCGGTCTGGAACGTCCTGCTGTTCTTGGAGATCGAGGCCACCAAGGGGCCAACCTGGGCACAGACCGTCAGGTCCAACATCAAGGGGATATGGAAGCTCATTGTGGCCGGCGGCCGGTCGTACACCGAGGGGATGGTTGCGGTGGCAGAGCCCATTATCACGGCCGCCACCACAGCGGTGGGCACTGGCGTGGGCGCGGGCGTGGGCACGGCCACTGCCATTGTACAAGACGGGGACGGGGTGGTGAACTCGATCAAGTTTGGCATTGTATTGGTTGCGGCGGCTGTGGCATTCCTGCTTGTTGTAGACAACAGGGGGAGGCTCAGACTCAGCTAAAGTGGGACAGCAGCGTGGACACGCTGGCAGACGTGGTCAGGGTCATGGTGCACCGGCCATCGGGGTTGGTGGGGTCAATGGTTTGAATGGTCAGCGTTTCCAAATCAGACTGCACGGTCACAGTGGCGCTAAATGCAATGTCTCCGCCAGGGGACGTGATGACTGCATTGAACGGCATGCACACCCGCGTGGTTTGGCCGGTACCTCCATCGGCGCCTGCCCACAGCAACAGCGCGCCCCCACGCCACACGACGTTTACGCCCACACGTATGCACAGCATGGCGCCGGACACGGTGGCCCACCCACCCAACTCCACACTGATGCTGCCCTGTATGGCAAACACGGTGCCCATAGGGGGCATGGTGGGCCAGGCCAGATTGGGCACCGTCCAGGGTGTCCCATTCGTGTAGTACGCCAGCTCGCACACCTGGGTGTTGAGGAAGATCATGGCCACAGAGGTCACCGCGGGGCCGGGCTCAGGGTTGGCCTGCACGACGGTGCCGTTCAGGGTCATGCCTCCGGGCGCAGTCACCGCAAGGGACCCGGCGCTGATGGTGAGTGCGGTGCTGGCTGGGGGAGCACTCAGCGAGGGCAGGCCCTGACCCCAGGTCAGCTGGCCACTTACCGCGCTGGGCACCGTGGGCCAGATGACGCCCCCGTTGGCACTTAGCGCCCCGTTGTTGTTGGTGAGGCTGAGGTACGGGGCGCTGGCACCCAGCTGCACCCCTGGGGTGGTCACGGTGCCTGTAAGGGTCATGCCCCCGGGTGCAGCCACGGCAAGGGACCCGGCGCTGATGGTGAGGGCCGTGCTGGCGGGGGGAGCACTCAGCGAGGGCAGCCCCTCTCCCCACGTCAACTGGCCCCCCTCCGCACTGGGTACCGTGGCATCGCCGCCGCCCCCACCGCCGCCCGCCAAACTTACTCCATTCAGCTGCAGGTCGGATGCAACAAAATTCACTGGGCCCAAAGTTGGCTCTACGGAAAATGTGTGCCCGGGTGCAGCCCCTGGGGTGGGGTACAGGAACGTGGTGGAGGCCTTCACTGTCTGGGCGCGCATTGACCGTGGTCCAGACGCCATCTCGATTTTTTAACACCTCTGGCTTTACAAAGCACACATGGAAAAAAATGATGCAGGATCCAAGGTGGTGGTGTTCTGGGAGCGAAAAAAAAATCGTCACACGTTTCGATTTTTGAAAAAGTGTGCACCAGGTTTTACAAATCAAACATGGAGACGACCGCTGAGCCATCCCTGGCCTGTGTGACCTGTGGCAAGCTGTTCCGGTACCAAAAGGCCCTGGACAAGCACGTGCGCACGTGTGGGGTGTCAGAGGTGGCTGCGGAAGCGCCTTCAGCCGCAGCGCCTCCTGCAGCGGCTCCTGCCACTGCATTTACCGACACAAGAAAGCAGCAGCTGTGCGAAGCCATGGACGCCATGTTTGCCCGCATGCCCGAGGCGTTGGCGCCCCGCCGAGGCACCGTGGACAGCCCCTTGGTGTCCCTGGAGGCCGAGTTCCGGGCCATGCAGCGCGAGGTGAGCCTGGCGTTCAACACCGTACTGGCCCACAGGGCGCTTGTGGGGTTTGCAAGCGTTGCAGAACGGGCCACCCAAATCCCCGTCATCCGATCGCGGGTCGACTTGCAGGGGTACGCCCAGGCCGTGGCAGACGACGCGCAGGTCCATGCTGCGCTGAAGGACGTCATGGCCCAGTACCCTGGCCTGGAGCTGAGCCCGGAGGCGCGGCTGGGGCTGGCTCTGGTGGGTGCGGCGACAGAGACCGCCCGCAGAAACGCTGAAAAAAAAGACGAGCAGGAATCCTGCAAACCATCAGCCGCTGGCTGCGGGAACTCTGTTTCTTCCTAATGCAACCCTTTCTATGATGGCCACCGGGCCCATTCCCAAGCTGCGCATCGAGGATGCTTGTGACCCCAGCTTTACGCACCTGTTCCTGGGGCGGCGGGCGTCGGGGAAGTCCACTGCGCTCAAGCATCTGTGTTACCGCCTGCGTGGGCAGTTCCCCTTGATCGTGGTGATTTCGCCAACGGCCCACCAGAACCACTTTTTTGATGGCTGGGTGCCACCCCAGCTGATCTACCCTGCGTACTCGGAGGACTTGGTGCAGAGCCTGCTGGCCCGCAACATGCGCATCATTCAGGAGAATGCCACCCTGCCCGCGCGGGACCGCATCAACCCAAACCTGCTGCTCATCCTGGACGACTGCATCACCCAGCGGGAGGCCACCCACAGCCGGGCGTTGGAGCAAATTTTTGTGTTGGGAAGGCATCTGTGCGTGTCCGTCATCATGACCACACAGCACGCGGCCGCGCAAAATGCCGTGCCCCCCATCATTCGCGTCAACACAGACTTTGTGTGGGTGGCTGCGCAGTCCTCCCAGGCGGCCGTGGATCTGGTGACGGACACGTGGATGAGTGGGGTCACAGACAAACGCAGTGCAGAAGTTGTGTTGCATTCCGTGACTCGGTCTGCCCCCTACACCTTCTTTGTGATTGACGCCCGTCGGGCTGCCACCAGCACCAGGCTGCACCAGTACTGCAGGTCCCACGTGGCAGCCACACAGCTGCCGCGCTTTCGCATGGGGGCGTCCCGGTGGTGGGGTGGGGCCGACGTCCAGGAAGAGCGTGGGATGTTCGGCCGTTTTTTTGTGCACCTCCGTTGTAAAGTGCATGAATGGACACACGGGTTCTCGTGACCGCACTCGCCGCTGTAGCCGCCTGGCTGCTCATGTCGACACCTGAGGCATCGAAAGCATCGATGCCACAGGCACCACGTGCATCGCCACAGGCATCGACGCCAGAGGCATCGCTGCCACAGGCAGCACCTGCACCGCCAGCAGAGGCATCGAAGCCCGAGATGCCACCGGCGCCACGCTACGAGGCCCTCAAGGATGATGACGGGGCTGACCCATGGCCGTCGTTCGCTTAGCCAAAAAAATGTTACGCAAGCACTCGACAACACTGGAACATGAGCCGATACCTTGATGAAACCGCAAGCGCTGGGACAGCGGCAGGAAAATCCGCCACCACAACCTCCCTGGACCTGGTGGGTTACGTCACCAGCATGTCCTCGGACCTGGTCATCACTGCGGTCCTCTTCTGGGCGGCCACCCGCTTTGCCCCTGCAGGCCCCGTGGCCCGCCCTCTGGTGGGCAGCTTCATCATTGTGGTGGGCAAGGGGTTGGTCACCACGTGGATGCCCAAGAGCTGAGCCACGCTCACGCTCACGCCAGGAGCAAATCGGCCCGTTTGAAAGACCCTGTGTACCCCTCCACCCTGTACACTTGCAGGCCCTCCACGCGGCCCGGCTGTTCCGCCAGCACACGGTGCGTGGTGGACGTCCAGTACACCCCCAAGCTGGCCTTGGCCAGTGCCCCGTCCTGGCGCCGTCGCTCTGCGGCTGACAATGCAGACAGTTTGACCCGTACCAAGTCCCCAACGTTGATTGGTTCCAACTTTTTTGCACTGCGCAACACCATGGTGTCTGCCGATTTCTCCATGGCCTCTTTCACCTCCTTGACAATGTCGTCCCGTGCAGCGTGGTCATCGTAGGGGTCTGTCACGGGCTCGAACTCGGCCGTGGGCTCCAGAACGGTGGGCTCGGGTGCTTGCTTTGCATCGAGCTGGCCCACCAAGCCAGTCACACGTCGAAACAGAATGCTGTGTGGGGAGTGCCCCCTGGGCCCCACCGTTGTGTTGTACCCCAGTGTGACGGTGGCCAGCGCGACGGGCCAGGGCGTGCCTGCAGCCACGCGGGCCCGGGTCAGCAGGCGCTTCATGGTCAAGTTACTGCGCTCTGCGTGGGCGGTGTTGGTGTGGGAGCTCACAGAAATGCGCAGCTGCACGCGGTGCTGCAGCAATAGTTGCAAGCACTCGCCCTGGAACTCAGTACCAGCGTCTATGCGAAGTGTCTGTGGGATGTGCCCCGCAGCAAACATGCGCGCAAACGCTGCCCCCACCGCCTTGGCACTCTTGTCTCGCAAAGGCTCGGTGACAAGGTAGCCAGAGAACGCATCCACCATCAACAACGCACCCACAAACTTTTGTTGGGCAGGCATAAAGAACAGATCTGCAGACGCCATCTCCCAGCACCCACTGGCCCGTGTGGGGTTCGTAATGACTCTCTCCCCTGCCGTGGTCACTTGCATCACCTCATTGTGCTTTGCCCACTCCTCCACAAATGCACGGGACACCCCGAGGTACTTGCCTTGCAAAACACGCTGGTATGTCTTGAGCGCACCCAGGCGCCCGCTGCCCTCCCACACCCTCTGCACTGTGGCAGCTCGCTCGGCTTCAGGGACCAGTGTAAACCCATACTCTGTGGCTTTGGGAGAGAGAAACGAAATGGCTTTGTCATTTAAGGCACCAAGCTGCTGCACACGGCGGGCAAACCGGTCGTGGACATTACTCATATTAACACGTTGTATACACAGGCCACCACAAAATTCATACCAACTACTCCACGTCCATGCGGAAGCCACCGTGGCCAGCGCCTGCGATCATGCCGTCGTCAGCGCCAAGGTCCTCCGCCTTCAGCTCCTCCACGGTCTTCAGCCTGACGTTGTTCACGGTCGCCTGTCGGGTGGCGCGGTCGGTACAGCTCCACTGCAGGTACACCTTGGGGTCGGGCTTCTCAAACGCAGCATGGATGGAAGGGACGCGCGCCTCCCACTCCTTGTACAGGGCCTCCTTCTCCATGGCCTTCACGTCCGTGCCAGGCTTGCGGGCCTGTTTCCCGTGCGCTTGCAAGTAGTACCAGGCGGCCTCGTCGTCCATGGACACCATCTTCCGCACAAGGCCCAGGCCCACCTTGGACCCTGACTCTTGCTTGAAGTAGGTGCAGAACCGCTGGACTGCGACGTCGTGGGCGCCCATGTCCGCCGCCACCCTCATCCTGTACGCCTTCTGCGTCCACTGGGTGTAGGAAGGGTGGTTGCCGGCGGCATCTGGGGCCGCCGCCCAGTCCACGTTCATGGCCTGGGCGAAGTGCGTCACGACGCGGAGGAAGCAGGAGGCTAGGTTGTCGTTGCAGACGGAGGGATCCGACATGTTCAGCTTGGACATGGACGGGAAGACGGGCCACTTGGGGGACGCGTCGTCCTCAAACTCCACCTCGCCGATGATGGGAGGCAAGGTGGGGTCGAGGGGAGGGGCATCCGCGGGGCGTGGGGCACGGGGCTGCTCCTTGTCAAAGCCACGCGAGGCAGCGAGGAAGTAGAGGCGCGACCGGGTGCCGTCCGCGAGGGTCGTGAAGACGCCGGAGTCGGGCTTGCAGTTGGTGGACGTGAAGGTGACACCGCACTGCCGCGTCTGGTACACCTTGTCAGAGTTCATCCCCCGGAACTTGACTCCCGACGACGCCGACGCGTCGAACAGGTTGTTCACCAGCGAGGCCTTGATACGGAGGGACGCGTCCAGCTCCCCCATGAACACCAGGCGACCATCAAAGGCCGCCAGTGCATGGGCCTGGGAGCTGCTGGTGTCGGGCTCCTTGGACAGGACACTCGGGTTGGCAGGACCCGAGTTGGCGAGGGACCCCATCATACGCTGGATGATGTCAAGGAGGCTGGTCTTGCCACAGTGAGGCGGCCCCACCAGGATGCACAACCGGTCCTTGATGAGACAGAAGGACAGGGTGCAGGCACCCAGGAGCTGCATGAAGGCCTTCATCTCGTCGAAAGCAGCGACGTGCTCTGGGGTGTCGTCCCAGCCCACGCTGGCGATGGCGTCCACGATGCTCGCGCCCGGGGCACGGTGCTTCACTGCGCGCAGCACCTTGCGCAGCTGGCTGTGTGCGATTCTGCCAAAGATGGCAGCGAGGATCAGGGACTCCCCATACCGGGTGGCCGACGTGCCGTCGTCTTCAACCCAGGCACCGGTGGCCGCACGTGGCTTGGCGTGCTCCGCGCCCGATGCCTCGGTCGGCTCCTCGCCCAGCTTGATGTCACCCAACACGCGCACATCCTTGAGGTCGGAGAAGATGAACTTGCCAGGCTCCACACCGAACCGAAGCAGCTTGTACCCGCCTTCTCCATCGCGCACCACAATAGACGTTGCTGGCTGCAGCTGCTCGAAGGGGCAGGTGTGCATTGCCTTGGGCATGCCTGCTGTTCCAACCCCGAGCTCACGCGTACGAGCCAGGTTCAGCACAGTCCACAGAACGTCCACGACAGGGTGGTCCCTCTTGTCCTTCTTCGATGCGAGGCAGGCAAGGACCAGGTCTTGGAAGGGCCCTGGCTGCAGGGCTTCCGCGCACCGCCTCAGGGCGCTGACGACATACAGGGTCACTGCTGCTGGTCCCACGAAGGCCTCCTTGCCGGGCCGGGGCACGCGGGTCCACCACTCCCCCTTCGCCCCCTCCGTCTCCTCACAGACACGGGCGGCGATGGCTTGGTGGAACACGTGTTCGTCCCCACACAGCCACAGCACCCGCTGGTAGAGGTCCCACACCCAAGGACTGCACAGCTCGTCTTGCCACATGGGACGGTCTACAACTGGCGGCGGAACCGACAGCCGTATCTCCCTGCCCTTGATCACGTGCCATGGAGTGGTCACCTCACCCCTGCCAGCGTTCAATCCAGACGTGGCAATCTTCACACTCCACTCCTGCTGAGACCCGTCCCGCAACGTCAGGGTGACAGGAACGACCAAGAAACCAGCCTGGCGCTGGACTGCACCAGCTCGCCCCACGACGTCCGTACAATCAATTTCGACGATGTAGCGGGCCACGCGCAGGACCTCGTACACGCAGGCGTGGCGGACTTTGTGGTCCGTACGCGGCCCCGTGCACACGTCGGGCACGGGAAACCCCCGGGCAATGGCCTCCGCCATCGACATCACAGGCTCGGCGGCAGGCTGTGCCACGGCAGGCTCAGCGGGAGGCTCAGCGGGAGGCTGTGCCACGGCAGGCTGTGCCACGGCAGGCTCAGCGAGAGGCTGTGCCACGGCAGGCTCAGCGGGAGGCTCAGCGTCCGCCATCACCACGGCAGGTGCAGCGCCGGCGGCGTCAGACACGGCAGGTGCAGGGTGAGCCCCCTGCATCATGCACACAAGGGAGGGGGCCTCGGGTGCCTGGGCATGGAGGTGGCGCTTGAAGTCCCAGTCCACCACTGGCGACGACAGGTCCAGCTGGCACATGGGTGCACCACTACTTCGAGCAGCACTGCCTCCCGTGGTGCCGGTGCCACCGCTGCCTCCAGCAACACTGCCTCCAGCAACACTGCCTCCAGCAACTCCGCTGCCACCACCACCGCCCCCACCACTGCCAGGTGCTGCGCCACTACCCCCACCACTGCCGTCGTTGCTGCCCGGTGCAGCACTGCCTGCAGCAGTGCTTGGCCCAACACTGCGCCGGAACGGTGTGAAACCAGGCGCCTTCTCGAAAGGGTACCGAAGCCACACTGCACCGGTCAGCATGTAGGTGTCCTTGAACAAGGTAACCACGAACATGTACTTCGAGTTGGGGACCGAGACCGGGAAGGTCACACGTTGATCGTTGTCGCGTCCACTGTCGTACGTGAGGCGGATTGGACTGCCGATGTTCTGATCCTGCATCCACTGGGCCAAGTCACGGAGTGCACCTGCGAGCACCTGGAGCCAGGGCCCCCCCCACTTCAACTTGTCCTCGTAGTAGTCCAGCACAACGCGGTAGTCCACGCCGCGGCCCACCCATGCCACGACATCGTCTACCACGTCAGGTGGCAGGGTCGCGGCAGGCAAGGTGGTTGGTGCAGGGGCACGTTGTGGCGTTGGCGCAGACGGCCTGACGCGCGCGGGCGCGGGTGCAGGCGCCGTGCGCGGGGACATCCACGTGACATCACCGGCCGACGCCTCACGGGTGATGTCTGTCAACGTCAGGATGGTGTCACCAAGGGCGAGGGCTTCAGCCTCGGTCTTGCAGCCGTGGTGTCTGGCCCAGCGCGGG
>Ga0164295_10004355_pt1 | contig 11253 bp, 17 predicted proteins | sample GEODES006metaG_FD_111798 | JGI IMG/M metagenome (GOLD analysis project Ga0164295, IMG submission 111798) | Oligotrophic lake water microbial communities from Sparkling Lake, Wisconsin, USA - GEODES006 metaG | ecosystem: Environmental > Aquatic > Freshwater > Lake | place: USA: Sparkling Lake...
CTGTCTTGAGAATAGCTCCGAGTTATCTGCATCGTTGCGATCTCATCCACAGCATTCTGTGCTTGTTTAGCGATGCTGTGTAACTGCTCGATCTTGGAGATGCGCACATTATATCTCTTGCTGAACACCTCAATGTAGAAGGACGCACCGTTGAAGACAGATATGGTGATGATCAGCAGGATGTAGGTGAGGTGGGCCGCATATGAGTAGTACAGCACGAGTGCGATGGGTAGCGCCACCACAGTGAACACCAGCTGTGAGAACACGAAGACGAGCTTGGTCTTCATGCCCGTGGGGTCGAACTCCTCTGTGGGATGGAACACCCCCACGGACCGCATCAGACCCAACACATAGAGAGCCGTCGCGTTCTTGGTGTCCGTGCTCATCCACCGCAGAGATGTCAGCAGCGAAGGGTCCAGATCCAGCTTGTTCTTGTCCCAGCACTCGGTCTTCAGCAGATACAGCGTCTGCCACGTGACGTATCCTAACAATGCCAAGCAGTAATCGGAGGCATTCAAGTCTGAATCCTTGATGCAGTAGCGGATGCTGTTGTCCACGTGGATAGTTCCATTGGAGCTATTGTCATAGTCGATGCAACCCGTAGAGTTGGGGTGGAAGCCATTGTTTCCATACCATCGCAGCGTGTAGTACAGCATGCAAGGCAGGATGTGTATGTACACGGACACAATCTTGTCGTAGTCGTGAAATACGAAGGACGATCTCCATACGGGGATCGCCAATGATACCGGTCCACATGCACAGATGAAGCAGAACTTGAAGAATACCATCGACCTCACGAGCAGGATGTTGACCATGCTGCAGCTGATCACAAAGTAGCAGAAGTCGAACATGAAGTATTGCCAACCGAGGCTGCGGAAGTAGAAGTATCTCGAGATGAGCAGCAGGGGCATGATGATGCCGTACCTATACGTCGATTATGGCATGAAGCTATTCAGCATTGCTGAGGTGCTCAAGAGAGACTAGAAAACTCACCATACAGGGAAATAGGTCGGTCTGTTCAAGAGGAAGTACTGGCATATTCCGAGATGCAGCACTCCTATGGTGAATGCGATCTTGTCGAAAAGCTTCACCAGCTTGGGTTGGTCTTGGGTCTGACGCAGCTGGTCTCGGATGCGCTTCTTCTCGTTGCCAGTGATGATCTTCCGCAGCAGCGAATGCAGCTTGTGGATTTTGTCCTTCACCACATCATCTGTATTGCTGCTTTTCATTGCTGTGCTTCCAAGGTTTCGTAACCAAGTACCAGTACTGTGTACTACTGTACAGTATATTGTACTGTGTACGTCCACCAGTACTGCGTGCATGCCTGTTCGGGACTTCTTTTGCGGTATGTACACGTATGCAATAACATCATCTAAATTTGCGCCTTTACGATTAGATTGAGTGATGGCGACGTCAATAGATGCCGAGTCAGATGCAGTTGAACTTGCAATTGTGATCGGTGTGCAAGATACATACATAGTCTTTGTCCTCAACTCGAAGTCGAATAGAATGATGTTCAAGCTCGCAATCGTGCTCGCAGTGCTATGTGTTGCTCTTGCCTTTCAAAGCAACAGAATGGGTATGTGCGTTGTCTAAGTTGAGTGCACTAATGCAACTGAATCTTATTTTGATCATCGTCAATGTCATCGAACGATACATTTGCCTAAGCGATTCAATAGGCATTCGATGTTGAGCTTGACTAACTCTGTGATAATTGTCGTTAATCAATGCATAGGTGCCATGAGAACATTCAGTCGTGTGCTGGAGATGGCGAAGAAGTCTGTCGGAGGGCTGACTGAGGAAGACCTCAAGGGGAAGAGGTAGGTGATTGTTAAGGAGCTTATGATGAGAGGTTCTCACCATTAACTAATCTTGTTGCTCCATCCATGTCATGCTGTCAACAGAGTGTTCGTCCGCGCTGACTTCAACGTTCCACTATCTAAAGACTTAAAGATAACAGACGACACTCGTATCCGAGGAGCCATCCCTACCATCCAGTACCTGTCCAGTAAGGGAGCTAAGGTTCTCTTGTCTTCCCACTTGGGCAGACCTAAGGGTGGATACGAGGCCAAGTTCTCTCTCGCTCCCATCACTCCTCGATTGAGTGAGCTGCTGGGAAAAGAGGTGAAGCTGGTACCTGACTGCATCGGCGTTTCAGTTGGAGCTGCAGTATCCAAGATGAGCGACGGTGACGTGGTTTTGCTAGAGAACGTGCGCTTCTACCCCGAGGAGGAACAGAACGACCCCGCCTTCGCACAGAAGCTGGCTGCCAACGCCGACCTGTTCGTCAACGATGCCTTCGGCACAGCTCATCGTGCCCACGGCTCAACTGAGGGTGTGGCATCATACTTGAAACCATCCGTCGCTGGATTTTTGCTACAGAAGGAGCTTGACTACCTTCAGGGAGCTGTGGACGTCCCTAAGCGCCCATTCGCTGCCATCGTCGGTGGTTCCAAGGTTTCCTCCAAGATCTCTGTCATCGAGGCCATGCTTTCCAAGGTGGACAAGCTGGTCCTGGGCGGCGGCATGGTCTTCACCTTCTTGAAGGCCAGAGGATACAAGGTGGGTAAGTCGCTGGTTGAGGACGATCAGCTGGAATTAGCGACTAAATTGGAGAAGATCGCAGCTGAGAAGGGTGTCAAGTTATTCCTGGCCTCTGATGTCGTGGTGGCCGATAAGTTTGCTGCCGATGCCGAGAACAAAGTGGTCAGTATCAACGACATCCCCGAGGGGTGGATGGGTCTGGATATCGGCCCTCAGACCATCGCGGACATCCAGGCTGGTCTATCGGACTGCAAGACTGTGATCTGGAACGGTCCTATGGGTGTGTTCGAGTTCGACGCCTTTGCCAAGGGCACCAACGCCATCGCCACAACTCTGGCCGATCTGACCGGCAAGGGATGCATCACCATTATCGGAGGAGGAGACTCAGTGGCTGCCGTCGAGAAGGCTGGCCTCGCTGAGAAGATGTCACACATCTCTACTGGGGGTGGTGCCTCGTTAGAGCTGCTGGAGGGCAAGGTGTTGCCTGGAGTGGCTGCTTTGAATGAAGCGTAAGTTAGACTGGTGGGTCGTATGGGAGAGTAAGCTAGCTTTCATCTACAATGTACTGTATGATTATAAACCTTAACTTAATTAAATAACAACAATACCAAGTTATCCTGATAAGTTTACCACTAATCTGACCATTACAGCACTGCAGATAGCTCTCCGAACGAATGTAGACTGACTGACTGAATCATAATGTAGCCTTACAATAAATGCTGCAGGTGACATCAATCACTCATAACCATCATACATGGCCTATTACTGTTGCTGTCCCTCCTCCTCCACTCGCACCATAGCTTTACTGTCCAGTGCCATACCCATGCAGCTTAGTCCATTGTCCACGTACAGAGTGACGCCTAGCGAACAGAACATGCAACGCTTACACATGACGAAGAGGACGAAGAATGGGCATGACAACACCTACCTGTGATGGCGCGTGCAAGAGGAGACAACAGGAAAGCGGCGGTAGCTCCCACATCATCGGAATACCTACGTATATATCAGATATGAGACAGTAATCAACCCCTCGGTCTATCAACGGTCGCCATGACGATGTTCTTACAAGTCCTGTGCCATGGGAGCGTTCGCCTTGGAGTAGTCGATGGCGTAGTCGATGAAGGTCTTCGGCTTGCCCGCACCGCCGATTGCCTTCGCAGCTCTCGAGGCCAGTGGTCCGGCGGAGATTGTGTTGACGCGGACCCCGTACTTTCGACCCGCCTCGAAGGCTGCAGCATTGATTATGATAGAATGATCATGTAGCAAACTCTATGCTTGTTATTGCAAAGTTCTTACCTAAGGTACGCGTGTCACTCTCTAGAGCAGCCTTTGCAGAGCTCATTCCCCCACCGTAGCCAGGAATTACTTTCTCTGATGCGACGTATGTTAGTGATATCACTGATCCTCCTAGAGCAACAGGTAGCACCAATGGAAGGAAGGTTATACACATTACATAGCTAGCAATCACGAGAAGAATAGTACCTGGGTTGATGATGGGACCGAATCGCGACACCATCGATACTAGTGAGTACGCGGACGCTGAGCTCGCGGCCAAGTACCCATTACGAGTGGTCTCCAACAGCGGCTTAGTCACCTCGGGGCCATTCGCTGTGAGTAAGGTTGATTTAAGTTCTCAGCTATGATTCATCAGTGTCACTCAGCGTTATCGCTATCGACTTACTACTCTGTATGTAAGTTACCTAGCGAATGGACCACATAATCCACAGTGCCGAAGTCAGCTGCGACTTTGTCCACTACTTCCTGTATAGAGTACCCTGAGAACTGCTTGTAGCGTTTACTGGTTGCAACGGTCTCTGGTACGGACTCCTTGTCGTCGAAGGTGGCATCTAGAGGGTAGATCTACACAAAGATGTATGTGGTGATGTTCAGCACTGTAATGCAGTCGTTGAGGCTGTGATAGCTAACTAATGACACGCATACCTTGGATATCTTCATAGCAGAACCGTCATTGAGCTTAGTATCTTCCTCGAACTGCCCCCGCTCCAGACCCATGGTGAACATCGGCAGCACTGGAGGCCAAGTGCCCAATATGATATCAGCTCCGGCCTCAGCGCAAGCTTTGGCAATGGCCCAACCATAGCCAGTGGAATCAGCTACTCCACCGATGAACACTTTCTTGCCTTGATCAATCATGCAATAGCGCTGCTTTCAGATTGATGGACTAAAGCACACCAGGCATGCATGCATTCGGTTACCTTTCATGTCTATCTTTAATCCGTCTCCTTGCATGGAAAGGGCTCTGTGGTTAGAAAGCCTACGCATGCTGATACCATTGAGAGAAAAAGAGGCTATCTCAGCTACGGCTACGACGAAGATGATAGCTGCCAACATCTTTTGGTCAACCTGTTTAAGTATGGAAAGTTGCAATTCAAGGTGCGTCATTCCCGTTATGTTCGTAAGTTGACACATCGCAACGTTAAGTTTTAAAACTTCTGACCCAAATTTGAACACAATGACCACATCGCGTGTAACAACGGTCACCAGAGAGGTGTGATTGTTCGTTCATCATATATATTCTGTCTGGGTGAAGGTTAGATCGGTTCCAACATGAGTTCGGTTGAAGATATGCGCAGAGGTAATCCTTGACCGCTGACCATGATTGTGTCGATGATGTCAATGATGATGATGATGACGTTCGTCACCACAAAGAATTAAGTAGGCTGCTGTCCACTGCAGAGGATAAGGACCGAAAAGATTTGATACTGAAGGCGATCCAGTCTCTGGACGACAATGAAATGTCCAACGAGCAGTATAGATTGATCCACAGTATTAGCCCTTCAGCTCACGCGTCGTTGTTCATGTCTGAGAATGTAAGGATTCTATATATAATTGATGATTGTATTTCTCGACAGTATGCTGATCTTTTTCGCTGGGTTAATGCTTGTAGATGCCAGTGATAGAGTCCGTGACGATGACTCCAGGTGGGTCCGCCCGTATGAGACCCATGAGTGCCCGCTTGAGGAAGCCTTCTATGCCCAACATACTGGACGCCATACCGGAAGTAAGCATATTAGCTGATTATGAGGTGGTATGATTAAGCTTGGTTATGATCATATCAACTTTTTGTAGATGGGAAAGAAGAGCAGCTACTTGAATGCAACCGAGGAGATGGTGATGCCCTACGAGGAGATCTCGGAGGTAGTGGCCTCCAGTTACGATGGTAGATTCCCTCCTAAAAACATCTTCAAGTTCAGCGCGTCCTCTTCCTCTAGTGCTTCCAACCTCAGCTCCAACGGTGCGGTTGGGTTCGGAGGAGACCTTAGCAGCGCGGGGCATGTCCAGTCGGGCAACAGCCCCTCAGCGAGTGCTTTCAAGGCCTACAGCAGCAGCAGAAACAGTAGCAGGAGCAGCAGCCCCCCAGTGAACAACCGGAGAAGCAGAAGCAACAGCATCAATCGAGACGACTCGATGAACGAATCCACTCCACCCGCCAAGCTGCTCGGCGGCGCTCAGTCCGCCAACACAGCTGCCGACAGCATCAATCCTTTACGGTCGACCCCATCACAGCATCTGTCCAGTGCAGTGCATCCAGATCCTCGTCTGGGCTGGATCTCTACTGGGCTAGTGCCTCAGTTCCTCTTCGTGTCATTCTACGAGAAGTGGTACATCAAGAAGATCGAAGTGTTCTGCAGCGGCATCGACAAGCTGTGCTTCCAGATACACTCCAGCGCTTCTTCGCTCATGAAGTCCAGCGGCTCATTATCTGAAATGGCTAAACTAGGCTCTGGGTAAGCATCTATCATATCTATCTGCAGTTGTCATGTATTGAACAGTATGTACATACTGCCACCTCTCACTTGTGCAGCGCCTTCGTGTGGTATGCCGGTGGCGTGGAAGACAGGTTCGATCAGACGGTGGCCGGTCTGCCGGGCATCGCAGTGACCTTCACAGTGAAGGGCACAAGCAGCATCTTTATCCGCATATCTGAGATCAGGATACTGGTACTACCCTTCTCTTAGCACAGGCGAGCGTTTTCATTTCAAGTTGTTTAACTTAAGATTATCGACCAACTTCCCTTCAACAGCTACTACAACTACCTACCTCCAAAAAGAAACATAGGTGGTGACGACAAACATCAATACAACACAAGCACGGACGGTGATACGAATGAGATGGATGTTGTTAGAAATGGACTCCCAACTCGAGCAGCTTAGCAAAGGCCGCCGCGAAGTCTTTGAAGAAGAGCTCCTCGTCCCGGGCGTAGAGCTCCACGTACTGGCGGAAGTGAGGGTCCTCGAGCAGCCACAGATCGGACGGTAGCATCATCAGGGTACCCGCCGGGTTCTCGTACTGCAGTGGCCCGGTCCATGGCTGCCCCTCGTGGGTGCTCTTCGGGGTCCACTTCTCCTCCAGCAGCAGTCGGAAATACTCGTTGCTGAAGGTCGTCTCTGCGTTGGTCCACGGGCCCCAGTATCCCGAGGCATTCAGGTGGCACCTGCCGAGGGAATGCGCACCAGACAGCGCCACGATCTCTCTGTCTTCGAACCCCATGCGACCGAAGATATCTGTGCGACAAGTAACGTATAGAGAGCAAATTAAGAAGGGAGACGATCCTTCTCCCCTCTGTGCATCGCATGCATCACCTCGAATGTGGCTGTTGGTCGCTGCAGGGCAACCCATGTCAGCGTTAGGAAGTCGACCGTTGGGAAGCGGAGACGGCTTGTCTGAGTCCTGTCGACCCACTCTCCATGCGATCTTGGGTCCTGCCATGTGCTCGACAGCAGTCACTATAGAAGCACCACACATCGAAGCACTATTCGAGTCAGCGTCTGCATGCCTCTACTACATTCATGCGCCCAGACAACTCACCTCCCGCTAAACTCCACGTGTCAGAGTAAGACAGACCGTACTTGTTCTTAATCGGCTCCAAGAAGTGGCGAGCCGCGCTCAGTCCAGCATTAGCCCCCCATTCCGATTCAGGAGCGGAGCGCATACCCGCTCCATTGCTTCCTCCAGTGCGGTCGAAGATGGAGTACGTACCAGACGAATGCCACGCTAATCTGATCAAGGTGGGACCTATGGAGGAGCCGTCATCTCTGCTACCATCCTCTCGCTCGATGGCTTCTACTATATCCTTCTTTATTCTTTCGATATCCAGTGCATCTGATGTGGAGTGCTCCAAGCATGTAGCTCCCAGCACGGCAAGTGCTGTGATACCGAGAGCAGCGGCTTTGAAGTACGCTGTGGAGTCAGTGCAGTTTTTCGGTTGGGCATGAGCTGAGAAGGCTCGGCTGGAGAGTCCCCTAGAGCCGAAGGTCGGAGCGCGTCTCAATAGGTTCCTCAACATCGCTCGATGGATAAGATACTGTGCTGTTTTGAGTATAAAGTTAACTTACGAGTAATATATTCGTAAGTTTACTTACAGCATAGATATTTATGAAGCGCTTTCTTCAGATCACTTCGTCGTCCAACGATGCCAGCACAGCTGTGAGGAGGAAGATCGTCGATGGTGACAGTGAGAGTAGTGGAGCCATGAAACCTTTGCCGGTTAAGGTAGCTACATGTACGATGAGACATCATTCAGAGCACTTGCTCGGCGAGGATGACCTCAGGTTTGCCGACTGCTGTCTACTGGATCAATGGATGGGAAACGACAAGATAATGTACAGGTTCCACAGCGCTAACCAATTCACGAGTCAGAAATCATCGATAGACGAAGTCTCTACTGCTAATGCAGATAAACACGATGGATACGATGTGATTGCTTTCGATATGGACTCAACGATCATCAAAACCAAGTCAGGAAAGGCATTTCCTACTAACGATGACGACTGGACCCTGCTTTACGCGTCCATCAAGGACACCGTACAGCATCTGCACAGACAGCATAAATATTTGGCCATCATCAGCAATCAGGGCGGCGTGAAACAGCAGAAGATCTCAAGGGAGAGTCTTCAGAGGAAGGTCGATCGAATCGTGGAATATCTCGGTATTAACCAATGTATTGCACTGTGAATCATCTATCAAAGCAGACGGTGTGGTTGATAGATAACTCCAGCTGCACCACGTTGTTGTTATCACCAGGAGTGCCCATAGACTTCATCTGCTCCATCGACAAAGATGTATTTCGCAAGCCGTGTACTGGTATGTACACTCAGACTGTAGAGCATCCTTCATCTCTAAGTGCATTGATGCTGCATTCAGGTATGTGGGACTTCTTGGTCCAAGCGAGGTTGGGCGACGTGGACCTGTCGAGGTGCCTGTACGTTGGTAGGGTGTGATGCATCCTCCATACCAGCCACCAGTCGACTGACAGCATCATCATCAGTGCACTGGTCACACTGCAACGTAGGCGATGCGGCCGGTAGAGCGAAGGACGGCACCCGGAAGAAGGACTTCTCGGACACCGACTACAAGCTGGCTCTCAACGTGGGCATCGAGGTGCGCATCTACCTTAGCTGCTGCTGCTGCTGATGATGATGATGATGATGATGATGATGATGAGTATGATGATGATGATGGTCCTATATGATCCACTGCACTGTAGTTTGCCACTCCGGAGCAATTCTTCCTGGGATCCACCCTGAGGTTGCATCGCCAACTGCCGGATCCCGCTCTGTCCTGCATCCGACTGGCCTCCCTCACCCTCACGGTACAATGAGGCCCTTCCTTTAGTACCAAAAGATATAGCTTTATTCGCATGTAATACTGCAGACAAGCGCTGGTCCAAGTATCGATTCGGATGTCTTCTTGCTGCCAGCCCAACGACGCCGCCCACCTACCGGGGCTTCATCGACCAGTAGCTCAGATGGCAACGACCTATCTCCTCCTGTTGGCCCGGAGGTCGTGCTGATGGTGGCTCCTCCTGCATGTGGCAAGAGCACGTTGACTCGCAAGCTGGAGGCCCATGGGTATCGGTCGGTGAACCAGGACTCTCTGGGCAGTGTCGGCAAGTGCTTGGACGCCGCGGAAGGTTATCTGAGGGGCGGCGAGAGCGTGTGTGTGGACAACACCAACATGGACCCAACAACGAGGGCGAAGTGGGTGGCTCTCGCTGGCAGGTGCAGTGCACTGGTGAGTTACCCGTTCAGCTGCTGACAAATGATACAGTATCTCATGTCATACCATGCCATCACCCCAGATACGGTGCATCGTATTGGAGACCCCTAAGGACATATGCAGACTACTGGCCGCATACCGCATGCTGGATCCATGTACTCCACCGGGGGACCGCAGACGCATCGAGATGGTGGGTCCGATGCGATGCGAGTGAATTGTCGAGCAGTAGTTACAGACATTGTATATGTGACACTGCAGGTCGTAATCCACACGTACTTCAAGAGTCCCGTCTACCCAGTGCTCAGCGACGGCTACTACCGCATCGACCGCGTCCCGTGGGTTCCGATCGTACCCACCCATCCGCAGTCCGCCAAGCTATTCGGCATGTTTCTGGAGTGACATCCTATTCCTCCGATGGATGATGATGATGATGCAGGTAAGCGGTAAACACAGCCGTTGTAATAACAAGTTAAATAATGTATTCTCGCGCCTATCTATCAATCACAGTAATGGAGTCGCTGCATTCCAGAAGAAGGCTCTACCGCTAGCTACGCTGCTCTGAGCTTCCTCCATAGCAGTGTCATCGACTCGTCGAACTCCACCACCGCGAACTTCTTTCCACCGCCGGGTGGATTGGACGACGAGCTGACCGATATGTACTCCGCGCTGTCGCCATATTCTGCGCCGAGTTGGTCCGGCGCGATGAGCTTCTCCTTGATGTCAGCAATCGTATACTTGGGGAGGTGGGTCGTGTTGTTCAGCTGACAAGAATTCACATGTTAAGTGTATTAGCAGCTGATAGACAAATAGATGATTTACTACAGCTGATGATAGCACTTACTTTGATGAAGTTGTTTTGACCTTCTTTACTGCTGCGAACATTTTCCCACGGCTTGAGAGAGATATTGAGCTTACTCTGCAGCAAGTCGACCTATTGCACGGATTGAATTACCACTGAGGGTCAGCAGAGCAGAGTAGATGGATAACTACTGCATGCACTGTACACAGCACATTGTATGATTGATGTCAACACACTGAACTCACCTGTGCATTGTGAAGTTCGTTGCTTTTCTCTACAGCCTCTTTGTACAGCCTGTGGTGCACTGGTACGGGCCGGGCTGCATTGGTGCTGTAGCGTCCCGATTCGTCCATTGCATACTTGGCCGGACTCCGATACCCCTTCGCAGTGTCCGATATCTTGGGGATGTTCGTGCAGATAGAGTTCTCCAGGTGGTATTGCTTCACCGAGTTGTTCAGCGTGGGAGTGATCTGCATACAGAAGCCCCAGTCATTCACAGTGCCGTTGGTCTTGAAGTGGATCACGAACCGACTGGCCGGGATGATCAGAGGGGGTCGAGTCCCTAAGCCCGGCCAATTGCATGGACTGCCGTGAGAGCCGCCGGAATACTTACCCGCTCCGAAGTACTGTGTGTGAGTGTCGTCATCAAAGAACTTGAGGTAGTCGTAGATGGGCTCCGTACGAGTGCTCTCGTGGAACTTGATCGAGTAGCTCACAGCGCCGGGGATAGACACCGTGGTGTATTCGTTCATGTTGTGCCTGTACGGGTGCTCGCTCTCGATCTGCAGCAACGGACCCTGCTCGAACTGAGCAGCCAAGGTCTCTGCCAGAGCGCTGTCCATCTGTCGCCTCCTGCTACCTACCGGAGCGAGGGTGGGGTCCGACTGGGC
>Ga0164295_10004356_pt1 | contig 11252 bp, 14 predicted proteins | sample GEODES006metaG_FD_111798 | JGI IMG/M metagenome (GOLD analysis project Ga0164295, IMG submission 111798) | Oligotrophic lake water microbial communities from Sparkling Lake, Wisconsin, USA - GEODES006 metaG | ecosystem: Environmental > Aquatic > Freshwater > Lake | place: USA: Sparkling Lake...
CCAATAATCACCCGCTGATAGACGCACTTGGTAACTAATGGTGGTTGCAGTTGCACCCGGAGAGATGAAAAGATTGCCCGCTCCCTCATTAAATACTGTCAGCACATCTCTGCCTGCTACTGCTGAGACAAGCGTGGTAGAGGCTGTGGTGCTGGTAAAATTGCTATTAGTTACAGTTGTGCCTTGTAGCGGGTAGAATGTGACTACGCTGTTAGAGATTGAGGCCGTAACAGAACCGATCTGGGCTGTGCCAGCCACCAAAGCGGGAAGCGAGCCAATAGTGACGCTGTTACCTACCGTAACAGAGGAGATGCTGATGGGAACCGTCCCGCTGATTGATGCGGTGACTGAGCCGATCTGTGCCGTTCCTGCTCCGATGGTGACTGTGCCACCAATATTTAATGCTGGGCCGCCAGCATTATTAACTACCGCAACTCCAACTTGAAATTCGTTATTATAATCATATGCGTAAACACCAGTACGAAGAACGGGAAAATCGCCTTCATCATTATTGGAGGATAAGTTTGGGTTAGTTGCCGTCACCGTTCCAGAGATGGCGGGGAGTGAGCTGATCGTTAGGCTATTTCCAACCGTGACGGAGGAGATGCTGATGGGAACTGTCCCGCTGATAGATGCGGTGACTGAGCCGATCTGTGCCGTTCCTGCTCCTATTGTTACCGTCCCACCACCAATCGTCACAACGCCGATGCGGTTTGTGCCAGCGGGGAGAGCAGAGCCGATGGTGACTGTGCCAGAGATGGGGATGCCTCCAGCTTCAGTCATTCCAGCGGCAATTTCTTCACCGAGGTTAAAGCCAGACTCAACGAAAGCATTAGCCGTCACCGTTCCAGAGATGGCGGGGAGGGAACTGACTGTGACTGTCGTGCTGGCCAACTGATCGTCGTAATAGATGACTAAAGCGGCCGTGGTAGTCAGGCCGGCGGTAGTCGCCACCAGGGTAAGGGCGGTATTTGCGCCAGAGGTGAAGGCAGAGGCAGTGACGGAGCTATCAGCAAAGTTGTACATGATCCGCCCGCGATCGGCGGCCGTCACAAGCAAAAGCTGGTCGCGATCAATGTTTAGCCCGGTAAGCGTCAGGACGTTAGTCGTGGGTGAATAAGAGTAATTTGGCCAGACTTGCTTCATATTGTGTTATTCCTTGTCATCCTAGGGCGATTGCCAGCGCCACGGCCGTGCCAGTGGTCACGCCACCCGCTGCGGCCCCACCCGTCACAATAGGCGTACCAATGGCAACGCTAATGCTGGCAGGCCCGCAAACTGTGGCTGTGATAGGCATTATTCGGTCACCTCACCCGCAATCGTCACCGATCCTTGCAGCAGGCGAATTTTAGTGGCGGCCGATGTAGTAAGCAGCAGATCCCACTTTCCTCCACTGATAGGTAGAGCTGAGGCCGTAGCTGCGTTCAACGCCAGGGTAAGGCTGCCGGTTGTGCCAGTAGCAGTAACGGTCGCAAACGTGGCAAGCAGGTTGCCGTTGTAGGTATCGCGGATTTGCGCGGCTGCGGTTGCGCCAGCCAGTGAATACGTTGCGCCAGTCCCGTCTTTCACGGCCACTTCAAGGGCAAGATCCACGCCCTGTTCAATGGTTAAATTATATACACCTGCAGCCATTCTTGAGTACAAATGTCAAAAACGTTACCAACGATCGTCTGGACATGTAGATCTGGCTAGTCGTACTTTTACCGGCATAAAACATTTACACTTCTTACAGAAGTTACCAACAAAAAATTCACATTTTCTGCATATATGTAACCTGTCTTTTCTTAGGGTTTCTTTGGCCAAAATGTGAACTGTAGATTTTACGAGGCCACGACAACAACTCATAATAGATCAATCTGAATAAGGCCAAAATTCAACCGCTGTAATCGAGCCTTTCCCCTCTCCTGCCTGCCCACTACCATCATCACCCCCAGCGGCTTCAAGGACTGTGGTTAAATTTCCGATGGTTATTGTGATTGGGAGAATATAATCTATCGGAAATTCGCTTGTGGTATAGGGGAAAAATAACTCACCAAACTCCGTAAAATTAGAACCAAACCCCCAATGATCACTATACATAAAGAAATTTGCATTACTAAAGGCATTAGTATAATCTGGTGGAGCTTCTGGAATATCAAAATCCCAACCTCTTCCGCCGAGATCACAAACGAGCTGTTCCTCTGCGGTTACTGGGATTCCGCCGTGAGGAGATGTTACGCTAAATGTTTGGGTTAATTTTTTGTTTGAAACAAATGGTTCATCTGGATATGTGAACTCAAAAGATACTTGCCAACTTTTTACTTTCCAATAGGCGGCCATCGCCATTTCAAGAGATAGCCCTCCCCAGCCCTCTATTGAATCACAATTTGTTGTGAGTGGAAAATAGGCCGGAAATAAAACTTTGCCCATAGGATTTCTTTAAGGGACTAGCCCCAAGTTAATACCCAATGACGGTGATTCGGTAGGTTGCGGTGTTTACATCCCTAGAAACACTATCTGCATTTACACAAGATAAACAGACAGTATTGGTCTTATAAACTACGCCCTGAATAATTACACCCGCTGAAATTGCTGATGGCAATCCAACCAAAACAATATCATTTACTGCCGCACCAGTCACAACTACATCCCGATAATGCTGATCGTTGCCCGCCAATGTTCCAAAGGTGACGGAGGTAAGTGTGGTGACGGTATAGGAAGATTGCGGGAGAACTCCGTAGCTCACCCCACTTGCAATTAGGCCAGTATTGATTAGGCCAGAAACGACATTGATGTTTGCGGGTTGTGCGGTTGGGGTGTTGCCATAAAAACCCATTACACCAGAGAGGGCTAGGCCAGTAGAAAAGCTAACTACATTTGAACCAGCACTATTTACTAGGGTGCGACCACCATAATTTACGGCAGTAACTCCGCTAGAAGATTTTAATGCTCGATTGGCCGCATTTACATTCGTAGCAGAATCGGCGATAAATCCGGCGTCTACTTGTGCCTTTGTATAGTAAAGAGCCAAATCGGCGGGAGCTAAAGCACCAGTCAAAATTAAATCTTTGCTGATTGAAGTGGTATATTGGAGGAGAGTTTTTGTTTGCCCACTTTCCGTCATTTCAATTTCTAGTGTAGGGGTGATGGTATCTGTGTTTGCCTCGTTGAATAGTTCCTCCATCTCGCTCGTAGACATAGTGACGGTGGCTGTGTACCAACTATAAGTTTGTATGCCTGTGGAGTCCAGTTCAAGAGCGGTAGATACATTTTGTAGGCCAAGACTATTTACAAAGGATATGATCAAGCCCCTTTTTGAATCGCTTACAACGGATATATTTCCCGACCCAATTCCAGTTATTGCTGAAAGCGATCCAGCAACATTACCTGCGCTCTGATTGTAGGCGATGGCAGTGGAATAGCCGCCATAGGCCAAGCTATACGAACCGCCATAAACATCGTTTCCAATAGTGAGTGCATAGGTTTCATTTAGTGTTGCCGAGCCATCTTGTATTTTAGTTAAGGCCACGCCTGTTCCAGAAACTGAGGTGAATGAGCTAGAAAATACAGCCGGGTTTCGACTCAATGAGACGATTTGCTGTGCATAGACAGAGGCAGTTGGCACTCTCCGTGTATTAACTTGAACCGCCGCCGTTGGGAAAAGCGTGAACGGCAACGCCCCAAAGCTGAGTGCTGTGTTTGCAGTGGCCGCCGTGATAATCCAAGCTGAACCAGAATCACCATAGGTGGCTACGCCTACATTCCCTGCGATAGCACTAACCGCAGAAAGCACTTGAGCGGTGGTAGCGTTAAAGGATATAGCCGTTGAAGTTCCTGTGGTAGTAGTTAGCTTAAATTGGCCGTCTGTTGCAGTTGCATCAATATTGCCAATTCCAAGAGAAAAAGAGGGAGAAGAAAGAATAGCATCGGTATATGCCCCGCTTGCATTGCGTTCCAACACCCTAATTCTGAAGGGGTAAACATCGTTGCGAGTGAAAGCTGGCAATGCCCCGTATGGTGCATCTCCGCCATTTAATAACCCACCAGACTTGTCTAAAAGAATATCAATGTTGGATGCCATATTGATTACTCCTTGTCACTTACTAAGCCTCTTCTTCTTTTGGAGGAACATAGGCATAAACAACCAATGTAGATGGAGTGCCATTAGAGCAAACATTTAATGTGACTCGTTCCGCATCTAAATGGAGCTTAATCCCATCGTCAACTTCTTCTGTTTTTATTGAATACCCAGCAAGCGGAACAGTACATTCAATCCTTCTAACCATCTTCCTAAATTTGTCGCCAGATATCTTCATATCTTTATCGGGCAACATATCGAGTTTGGCTTCTCTTGGCATATATGTTATCCAATCCTAGGGAAATTATAGACGGTCGTTTCTTTAACTAAAAATGCTGATGGCGTAAACATTCTATAAAGAACCCCGCACTCTGAAAAAACAAGTGTATATAAACTCAAACCACCTTTTCTATCTGTAATCATTGATTTACAGCAATAGCCGTAATAGTAGCCCCAATATCCATATTTTAGTTGTTGTCCTTCAACAACAATATTATCTCTATTATCAATATCAAATGGTTGTAGCGTCTGTGGGGATTCTACGCCTCGAAATGAAGCTGGTATTAGTTTTCCAAAGTAAGTATTGTAAATATCTGCCTCTTTTCCGATTGAACCAGAATCAATAAACTTAAATTCAATTTGTAGCCCAACCCCATCTACGCCAACCCCATTAGGGTTCTCTGATTGTATATCAGAACTTAACCCAAATATCAGCGGCCCACCTTGACGGATTGTAATCTTTGGAAGGTTATTGGTAATCGTGTTTTTTGTTCCAACCGTTTCGATTGTTAATTCTGTTAGCCCTCCATCTAGCTGAGTGCTTTCAACGCTCGTCACAACATATTGATTAGTTGAGCCAGAACTTTTAGAATACCGTAGTGCAAGACCATCAAAAATATCGTCTTTTTTTGGAATATAGAGATCAATTGTTTCAGTTGTGATTGTGTATTGATATGTTAGATAATCAAACCCATATTCATCGGTCTGCGATTTCTTTGAGTTAAGGATTGGAAATGTGCCAACTATATTTGTAGCCATATAATTATTTTACAAAAGCGTATGTTCGCATCTCCTTGAGGTTGTCCTCTAGGAGTTTATAAATATCATCAAGTCCTTTGTCGCCGCTATCGGCTCCGCCTTTATCGGCGCCTTCGCCCTTACCTCCCGCAGTTCCTGCCTCTTTTGTTCCGCTTCCTTTTCTCTGTTCTTCTCTGGTTTTTTTCTCTGCTTCCTCCCTGTCACGTCTTTGCCGATTTAGAGCATCCACATTGCTTATCTGGTCATCTTTATGGGATTGGTATTTGTCCGCAGCGTCGCGTTCTTTACGAATTTGTGCTTTGGTTGCATCTAGTGATTGCTGAGCGTCTCTGGCGTTTTCCGCTTTAATTGCTCGTGCGGTTGCTAGATCGCTTTGCTTGTTTGACTGGCGACCGTATTCAGATTGGGCGGCAACATCACGAGACGACATGCCACCACCTCCCTCACCGCCACCACCATAAGAAGGTCGAGACTCACGATCCGATTTATCTTGTGCTTTTGCTGCGTCTTCTTGTGCTTTTTTAGCTTCTTCTGCTTTTTTGGCGTCAAACTCATCGACAAGCTTTCGAGCGTCCGCATCCCCTTTGGCGGCGGCGTCTCTAATCTTTTCTTCTTGAATGGCCGCTTCTTTGCCTGCCTCAGCGACAGCTTTTGCGTGCCGATCGTCTTCCTTAATCTGCTCCTCAGCCGCTTGGCGCCTAGCGATATCTGACTGCGCTTTTGCACGGGTGGCTGGATCTGAGATTGTATTTGCTTGATCTAGCTCTTTTTTGTTTTGAGCGAGGCGATCGATCTCTGCACGTTGACCAGGTGTCTTGCCCACCTTGGCTTCGGCAGACATGCGATCCTGTTGGGCGGCTAAGCCGAGCAGTGCCTGCCTCTCGCGCTCTGTGGCCGCTGCCAATTCATCCATATTTTTGGCGGCTCCTGTTGCGTAATTAGCTATTTGAACAAAAGGATTTGGTGATTCACGAATGGCATCTGCGCTGGCTCTTATTTTATCAATAGCCGAGCTCATTTGAGCGGAAGAGGCTATGGCGCTTTTAAAGTCTAGGGCGTTAAATGCTTTGGACGCTGCGCTGGCCGATTCTGCGGCCGTGGTAAGATCCGCACCTACCCTGCGCATTGCGTCTGCAATCAATTTACCAGCTCCAACGGCGGCCGCGCCTCCAACTCCTTTTACCAGTTTATCCGCTAATACATCTGCGCCTCTGGTGGCAAGCTCGGCCGCGCTAGTGGCGCCGTCAAGAGCTTGACCGATTCCACGCATAGCCCCCTTAACCTTCCCCTCAGACAAGGAAAGGCGATCAAATGAGCCTGCTACTCTATCCGCAAACTCTGGGGCCGATCCCTCTGCATCAATTCTAATAGTTGCGCTCATGCCATTACCGGTTGGCCTTTAATAAACTTCCAATCCCTACGAAAACTGAATTTTCCCGCAAGATAGGTGCGAATGTCCTGGGCAGTGTTAGCCAGCGCCTTAGCAATGATGCCGTATTTTTGGTCGACTACGTTAAAGCCCGGAAGAAGGTTGGTAATAACGACGGCAAAGGTGTAATCGGTGCCCGAAAAGCTGATCGATCCATACTTTGAAGCGTTAGGCTGAAGGGCGGATGTTTTGACTTGTCCCTTTTTCCAAACATTTTTCCAAACGTAGGTGGCGGGCAACCAGCCGACCGAAAGAAAGCGAGAGAACTTAAAACGACGCATGGCCTCGCTGGTGCTGTAATCAATATCCTTTTTTTTGGTGTAGACGATTTCCTTGGTGCCTTTTGCCTTGGTTAAAATGCCTTTCGCAAACATGGCGGCGGTCTGCTTTTTGTAGTTCGCGCTGTCCGACGACCGATACATTTTGCCGTTTAATCCTTTGCCTCCGACAAGAGGGGCGCCCATCCCGCCGGTTACTCTGCTAGAGTAAATGCGTTTGATCCGATAGTTTTTAGCTTCCATCATAGAATCAATTTCCGTCCGCTTGTTAAAAGCAAGGGACCGGGTAAGGCCGTAAAGCCCTTCCCTCCTGTTGCCGTAGTCTCCGCCGCCTGAGCCCAGAATTACTTTGCGGGCGGTGTGGGCTAGTGCCTCCTCTACGCTCTTGGAGGTGTAGGCCAGATAGTCCTTCATCTCGGTGCGCAGTGCGGCCATGGCGCTATCTACGGTAAATTTATTGGCAGTCATATTCCAAGCAGGCGAGCTATGTCATCCCTGTCTTCTTCTGTTTTATAAAAATATCGCATAGGAATCCCCTTCTTCCAGAAAAGCCAAGAGTGGGCCTGATGAAACAGGCTTAAGGGCAGATCCCATAGAATATATTCAAAGGACCAGCCAAACTCTTGAGCCAGCGGAAAGGCGCCCATGGCGGCGTTCGCTGGCGTCAGGCGTTTCCCGGTGGAGCCAACAGGCCGCCCGTGTTATCGACTACCTCGTACTGAGCCAAAGATGCTTCATCAAAGATGGCGGAGACAAAGGCGGTGGCGGCCTGGCTGTCTTTCACGGTGCAGGCAAAATCCATGACGCGGGATCTAAACTCCTCCACGTTCCACGCTAGGCGAAGTAGTGCCTTACGATCTTTTTTAAGTTCCAAGTGAATGAATAGAAAGGAGTAGATGAAGTACATCCCGCTGTCTTCTTTGTTGCGCACTTGGCTCATGATAAGCCGTGATCCCTCGGTGTAAGGCGCCAGCTCTTGCCCCTGCCACGTTTTTGCGGGACTAATAAAGGCGTTATTTAGTTCCAGATCTAAAGAGTTATCGTCCATTACATTTTATTGAGGAGTGCCCTCTTGAGTTCTGGTTTTGCACGCTCACTGACTAGCAAGGTTTGCTCTCCCCGTTTGATGGCGGTGATGGGTTCTGCCCGTTTCATTAAGCCCAAAAGTGTTTCACGATTCTCAAGGGCGGCTCTGATGTAGCGAACGGCCGCCTCTGGTTCTGATTTCATCTGAGCCCAGCCGCACTCCATCTCTTCTTTAGCGTTACCCGTGCCGGAATCATTAAACCAAAAGGTGAACTGGCGCTGACCGTCTTTAACTATGCAGGTGACGGGATCGACCGGCCGGAGTACCGCCCCGTAAGTAGCCACAGCGGCAGCTACCTTTAAATTTGTGGTTCCCCAAAATGTCTCGATCATAGATAAGAGGATTTCGTTCCCGCGCGGGAAGTTAGGTCATGTTAGGGAAGCGGGTGACGGAGACGTTGACGGTGACGAATCCGTCTGAGCTCTTATTCGTCGTGACTGAATCGATGATCATTTTTCCGCCCGTGCTGGTGGCGTTGGCTAGGGTGGTGATGACTGCTCCGGCCGTGGTGGCGTAGGCGCCGGTGATGGTGGTGGTGAAGGTGAAGGTATCTGTGGGGTTATACATGGCTGCACCGACTACTTCGCCCGAGGCGTTGCGCACTTCGGCTCGCTGGACGTTACGTGCTTCCGTAAAGGACTGAACTAGACCGCCAGATTCTGCCGTAATTCCAAAGCTTAAGCCGCTCGTGCCGATTGTTGTTGCTGCCATAATGTTCTTTTATTGGTGTCAACTCGCGATGGAGTTAGGAAAAGCGATGACGGTGAGCTTGTAGTTTTGGGTGTAACTGCGCTCCTCGTTGTTGGCGCTGGCCTCGCTGGATTCTACCTTAGCGTCGTAAGTACGGGCGGAGCCGATGGCGGTGGTGGCGTTAAGCCGAGACACTAGGGTAGAGGAATCGTAGAAGCACTGCAGGATCTGGCTACACTGGGCGCTGTGGGAGGCGGGGGTGGCATCGTCATAGCTTTCTTCAAAGATAATTTCCACTGGGATGCTGAATACGCCACTGCCTTTGACGGGTTGTTCTGAGCCCATAGACGCTTTAATCACGATGCTGGGTGGCATGTTCTCTGTCTGATCGTGGGAAAGGTGGTAGGTAGGAGCGGTAACTACGGGTGAGATCAGCTCTTTGAAAGCGGCTTCGATTAAACGATCGAGCATGGTGACGGCGGGCATATATTCTTTACCTTGTCACCAGATAGGGCGAATGGATGGATCGAATGTAACCATGGTTTTACAACCCGCCCCACCATGCGGAAACGTTGGGGTGTAGTGGTATCGCTTCACGCAATCGGGCCAAGTCATCGTGGCTTTTCCCCTGGCTGCCTTGGGCGTATCCACGGAGCGATCGTTATCTTCAATAATAAAGGTGCAGGGTAAGTCTGCCCCAGCTACGTAGTTCACGGCCTCATAAAAATGCCCCTCATCCTCCGCTCCATCGCCCAAGAAGCACCACACCTTTGCCGAGTTTCCTTGTTCTTTTAATGTGTGCGCCACTCCGGCCGCTATCCCACAGGTGCCGGCCAACACGCTGGACGTGTAGAAATTCAGTTTACGGTCAAAGACAAACATGGAGCGACCTTCTCTAATCATCTCTTCGAGTAAATTGGGATCTCCGCCAGCGAGCAGATAGTGGTAGTGAGATCTGTGGCTTGAGAAAATCCAATCGCCCGGCTTAATGTCTTTGAATATCTCAATGAGCTGATACTCATTCCCCCCGCATAAATGAATCAGATATGGCAGTTTGCCCTGCTCAAATAGCGCCTTAATGCGCAGTTCAAAATCAATCAGATCCTGTTTGTTCATACAAAGGCATCGTGACTATCGGTGGCCAGCTTTTCAAACAGCGCGACCTTGCCGTGATTAGCGCATTCGTGCAGGCAACTGACGCCAGGGTTAAAGTTCTTATGCCATGCCCGCGCTTCTTCGCTAAACCATGCCTCGGCAAAACTTTGGTTTTTCATGGAGGCGATTCGGCCGTGATTGCTGTATGCGGTGTTGTGACAGGCGTAGATATCCAGATCCGCACCGACAACGCAAACCGCCTGAGCATAAAGACAGCGATGGAATGGCCGAACGGGTGACTTACTTGGGCTATCCAGATCGTAGGTGGTGTTGATTGTAAAATCGCCGTCACAGAATGACTGACATTCGGCCAGTTGTTCGCGCACACGGGTAGCGATTGGGGCGTGGTACTCTTTGAAGTTTTGTACGTAGACGGGTGAGAAGCGTACGTTTTCCACGCCGATATCTTTGAGCCGCTTTGCAAAGGGCACTAGCCCCTCGTAGTTGTAGTTTGTAATTATGAAATTCACGCCTAGATCACAGGACTGGGTTTTTGTCTTGGCGAATTGCTCGAGGTTGGTGATGACGCCGTCGAACCAAGATTCTGGCACGTTGCGACTAGCGACCATCTGCTCGGAGCTGGTGTAGTCCATCGATACCCTCACCCACTTTGCCTGGCCTAATAGTTCCGCCCGCAAGCCGGACAAGCTCTGACCGTTTGTAATCATCGACAAATCCAGACCAGCCTCGATGGCGCGGCCCATGATGACGGCGATATCTTTATGCAGTAGCGGTTCGCCACCGCCGGAGAAGGTGATGGCCTTGGTACCAATGGCGCCGAGATCGTCCATAAGCTCAAGGGCTTTTTCTGTGGGCATAGTGTCCCGCTCGTTCATGGCGGTGTGCATGCCTGATTGGAGATGTAGCTCTGGCCGATCCTTCTTGCGGGTGGAGCCGTCCGAGTAGGTGCAGAAACGGCAAGCGTGTTGGCAGATATTAATAGGTTTTATCCGCACGTAAATCGGTGCGGTGATAATATCGTCCCGAAAGCTGGCGATCTTTTCTGGAAACGAAAAGATTTTAAGATCACTGTACTTGTTCTGCTTCACCACTCATCCTTCCGCTCAACCAGCATGGTGGAAGTTCCGACGCTTAATCTATCCAATGCGCTTTGATATTCGCTGACTACGCTTTCTTTTTTTAGTTCGACGATTGGGAAATCGATCATTTTCCTAAGAGCTTTGGTGAAGTCCTGCGTGTGAGTCGGCCCCGTGTAGAGCGGCTTGCTTTTATTTCCTATGACTACCCGTAAGATGACGGCCGGCTTAAATTGATTGCAGCTAATGTGCTGGGCTGCGCCTAGGTGATTTACAATGGCGTCCAGTGCGTTCAGAATAAAATCCATCCGCTCAATAAATACGACTGGTTTCAGCCCGGCTAAACTAAGGCCCGTGGCTAGTCCTACCATCAGATTTTCAGCGACAGGCGTTTCGATCAGTTGTGAATCCGCAACATTATTGAGCGTGCCTGCCGCCCGGCCGCCTATCTTTACCCCGTAGCCTATAAACCTAACGGCCG
>Ga0164295_10004357_pt1 | contig 11252 bp, 10 predicted proteins | sample GEODES006metaG_FD_111798 | JGI IMG/M metagenome (GOLD analysis project Ga0164295, IMG submission 111798) | Oligotrophic lake water microbial communities from Sparkling Lake, Wisconsin, USA - GEODES006 metaG | ecosystem: Environmental > Aquatic > Freshwater > Lake | place: USA: Sparkling Lake...
ACAACAACAATAAAAACACTTGTTAAGCTTGCATCATTGCGAAGGATTAAGACTGATGGACTTCCTTCCTGTTACTGCTGGCAACCCTGCTACTTCTGCACAGGGTCTTCTTCTGGATCGGTGGCTACAGCAGCAGCTAAGGTCCTCTGCTCGTAGCAGCAGTGAGAGGAGACAACAACAACATCAGGGTGGAGGCTTCTCCCTCTTCGAGATACCCACTCAGCTTCTCGCTGTCATAATCGGTGGATTCAATTTGGAAGGAGAGGCTACAGCGGTGCATCCGTCTGACATTCTGTCCGTCGAGTCAAGGCGAGGACCAGGGCAGCCTGAGACAACATATAGGATAGGTGTCAATGACAGCAGAGATGGCATAGCATGTCCAGCTGTAGATCCTACTATGAGGGGCCTGACGTGCATCACTTGCGGACTCAGCTTCGACGCTGCTGCGGATCAGTACTCCCACTTCAAGACGGACTTGCATCTGATCAACCTGCGTCGCAAGTTGAAAGGGCTTAGTCCCCTCCTCACTGCTGCTGCTCCCAACGATGATGAGCCCTCTAGTAATGGAGGCGTTGCCGATCCAGTAAGTGCTTTGGATGTCGATGACGACGATTCTGGGAGCGACAGTGATAGAGATTCAACAAGTGGTGAGGAACACGAGCTACCTGACAAGCTACGCAATGGAGAGGAGGATCAGCAGAAGGACATCAACTTGCAGCAGTGCTCTTCACCTCGCGGTGATATCATAGTATCCAAGCAGACTGTTCCACACCTCGGTGCAGGACTGGTCGTGCGCAGCAGCCAGTGCTGTGAGTGGGTGTTCAGCTTCAGCTACAGCCTGTTCAGTATGCACCCTTCACTGGCTGTGAAGGTGTGGAACAACACTACAGTCGATGGTGATGGTGGTGGTGGTGATGGGGATACAGCGTGGTCAGTCTTCTCGAGGCAGGTGCTGTACCTACGCTTTCATCCCCGTATAGGTGTGTTTCTCCTCCGCTCAGGTCGATTCGCTGCCGCTCTGTTCGATGGTCCGTCCATGATAGTACACAAGGTAGGGTAGATAGGCTAGCTAGACCCCTACTACCTGCTACCCTTTCCAGCATGCCTATGACACTCATATCCACCTATCCATTCACCATACGTACTGTACATAAGGTCTTCCGGAGGTATACAGTGAGGGCCAAGTCAGGTGGGGGACAGAGCTCGCACGACAACAAGGGCGGCAAGGCAAGGTCTGCAGGTGCCATGCTGAGAAGGTACGGCGAGCAAGCCCTGAAGGACGACATCGCCTCGTTGCTGCAGCTCTGGAGTGGACACATACAGTGCTGTAGCGTGCTCCTTATCGCAGCCCCCAGGACGCTACAGCACTGCTTGTTCGATGTCAGCATGTCCAAAGGAGGAGCTACAGTGCTGAGCAAGGACGACCCTCGTATCAGCTCCGTGCCCTTCGCGGTGAGCAGACCCACTCTGGATGAGGTGCGGACAGTTCATGAGAGGTGCACCCACGTCCACTACAGCCGAGCACTGCACGATGATGGTATGGAGACTGTCACTCGTAGTGCAGCAGCAGCAGCAACAGTCGAGTCCATCTGTATCCCCTCCATTCAGGAGAGCTGTGAGATGACAGCAGGGGACAAAGAACAGTCCAACCATCCGAACAACCATGATTCAGAAGCTGGGAGTCCGGTCCCGGAGTTCGTGATGCATCCCGCAGCTCGGGAGTTGATCCAAGCATGCCTCGCGGGGAATGAGTCGTTGGTCATCTCCCTCGTAGCCGCACTGGAGAGGGACTCAGTTCCTTCTTCTGATACCTCTACTGCTCAGAGCGATGACCCCCTCGACATAGAGTCAGACCTAGACCCTAACTCTACCGGAAGCTATAGCAATAGCAATAGCAGATACCATCAGCAGATTATGGATGCGGTGGACTCTCTGGAACAGATGCGCACTCCGCTGCACATCTGCTCCGAGGCGGGCATGCACAGCGCGGTGTTCTCGCTGCTCCTCGTGGGAGGGGCCAGTCCTCTGCGGGTGGACGTGCGGGGAAGGACGCCCTACTTCGTCGCGAAGAATAAAGGTGAGTACCTACCTGTCTTATCCTACCTATATATGTACCTATCTATCTACCTATCCTTTCTATCTATTCTATGAACATTGATGCATGCATGAATCATATGTAGCAACACGCACTGTTGTTGACGATGCATGCACGAATCATTTGTTGTTGTTCAGAGACTAGAGATGCATTTCGGAGGTATCGCGGTGTAGTGGGTGAGGATCGATACGACTGGAACTCCACCGGAGTGGGGGCCGCTCTGTCGGAGGAGACCGAGAAGAGCCAGAAGGCTAGGGAGCGTGAGAAGAAGAAGAGAGCAGCGCAGCGCAAGAGGGAACAGAAGCTGAGCGACGAGGCGGCGGCCGCAGAGGCAGTGAGAAGGCTTCAGTCAGAGGCACAAGTCGCTGCGTCAGCTGCTAGTGAGGCGATGGAACGACGGAGGATAGAGGCGGGTCGATGCGCGATGTGCGAAGAGAGTCTCTACGGCCGACTCGCTCTCGATGTCTTCGACCGCCGCTGCTGCAGCTCCGGATGTGTCGTGCAGTTGCGCCGGAAGTTACAGGCGGAGGCGGCTATGAAGAGGATAGCTGCATCATCATCATCGCAGCAGAACAGCAAAGCGTGATGCAATAGTCAACAATAACTATCTTTCGTTAATCGTATGTTACATGAAAATATATATGCATGCATGCAAGCATGTCAGTCGGTATCAATAGCCATTCTTCCATCTACTATACTGTACTTTTACTTCTTTCTCCTGAACTGCTTGGTGATCAAGTCGTAGGTCCATTTGTAGCTCATGATGGTGAGGACGGTCATCGTCACCAGGCACATCGCGGTGGAGTTGAGGTAGCCGGACCGTGCGGCCAGTCGCATGTACTCGCTGTAATAGAACAGCACCAGTAGAGGGAACAGTAACAGACGGAAGACGATCCACGTGGCGTAGAACAAGAGGTCCAACAACTGATAGGCCGCGCTGTGCTGGGGTACAGACCTCCTGCATACCAGAACTAAGGTGTTAATCTCCACCACTATTCCGATGGCGAAGTGCCACGAGAGGTTCTGGTTCAACCATGGTACCACGAGCTGGACGAGGGTCACTATGTGATGCACCATCACTGCGGTTGATTGATTGCCGTGCACACTAGTGGGTATGAGGTAGATCCACACGATGTCCACGCATATGTAGAGGGTGAAGAGCAGCAGCAGTGAGAGGAAGATGGGGTAGGAGACGGGGTCCCGACCCAACTCGTCTGTGCCGAGCAGGTGGAGGTCGGTGGTGCAGGTGAGATACCACACATCAAGCACGGAGATGATCGTCAACGCAACAAGATTGAACTGGTCGTGAGCCCTGATGTGAGGGCCTATGGCTGCCGTTGTTACCTTGCTCTCAGCACTCATGCCTCTGCAACTTTATCATCGATTCAATTATTCCTGCAATTCCCGTACGTACTGTACTGCTAATGCGCGACAGAGCTAAAATCGAAATTGATTGACCGATGTCATCATCATTGGAAGGCAAGGTCTCAGAAGTAATTCGACTAGAAGTAAAGGACCAAGGCCCTCGGTTCAATGCACTGGTGGATGAATTGATCGCCACTGATGCTACGGGTCAAGAGTCGATTACCGTGCAGTTGCAGCTGATCCTCCGCCGCGTCCTATCAGAGGAGGTACATCCACAGGTCACTAAGACTGTGCTGGTGTACCTCGCGAAGGCGGCCCGTCGACTAGAGGAGGAAATCTACTTCGAGTTCGCCTGCTATATGCTCACGTATCTGAAGCAGCAGCACCAGTCGTCGTCTTCACAGTACGACGATGCGGACTTCGAGTTGCGCGACGGGTTGTTTGATTACTACATCAACTGCGGAGAGTACTCTGATGCTGCGAAGATATTGTCTGGTAGGTCAGGCTGAATGTCATTATCATCATTGTCCAGTAGTTAGTACAGCTGCACAGATCTATCTCTCACTCAACCATCTTCTGTTCCGTATGTATGTTGTATAGGAACCAACCTCGACAGTCCCTCCAGAACATTCACTGCGAAGGAGAAGGTCGACATCTACATCAAATGCGCAGGTAAGTTTATCATATGCACATCGCATTGTACCTTGTAGCTTATCGTCCATTCACTCTCTCTCCTTCCTTCATCTCCTTCCTTCATCTCCCTCCTTCATCTCTTTCCCTCCTTCCTTCATCGCTTTCCTTTATCTCTTTCCCTCTTTCCTTCATCTCTTTCCTTCTTTCCTTTCCCTCTTTCCTTTATCTCTTTCCTTCTTTCCTTTCCCTCTTTCCTTTCCTTCTTTCCTTTCCCTCTTTCCTTTATCTCTCAGAGGCTGTTCTGGAAGCCGATGAGGCTATCGACGCAGAGGTGTATGTGAACAAGGCGTCGCCACTGATCAACCTAGTGGACGACTGGCTACTGCAGCTGAGATACAGACTCACATATGCGCGGGTCCTGGATGCCAATCGGAAGTTCATCGACGCTGCGATTCGATACTATGAGTTGTCCATGTCAACTACCACCACTCACTCTAATGTACGTACAAACTCTTGTTCTACAGCACAGTACAGTACCCCTGACATCTTCCTTATCATCTGATGACCAACAGGTCAGCCAGGACGACGTGCTTGAGCTTCTTGCTAAAGCGGTGACTTGTGCTATCTTGGGCAAAGCTAGTAATCAGCGCAGTCGAGTATTGGGAAATCTTGCTCAGGTTCAGTACGTACAGCATGTACTCTGTCTATGTCAGCACGTACTGTGGGGACACACAGCATAGATGGTTGACTGGTTGTGTGTGTATGTTCTATACATGCATGCATACAGGATAACCGCATCTCGACCCTCGATCAGAGCAGCAAGTATGCGTCTCACAGCAGCATCCTGTTCAAGATGCATGAGAAACAGATCATCCGCAAGAGCGACGGGCTGGCTGGGTTCGAGGCGTCTCTGATGCCGCACCAGAAAGCGGTGAGCGCATTAACTTGATGATTACATGACAGAGTTGTACGTTCGAATCAGAGTTTGCTGAATGTTCCTCAATCTCTGTCTCTTTCTGTCTATCATGTCTATCAATTCACGTATCCATCTATCTATCATGTCTCCATCTAATTATCTATCTATCATATCTGTCTATTCATCCGTCACATCCACCCATCTATCATCTATCTATTTATTTATTTATTTATCTATGATGTCTGTCCACACATCTATCCTTCCGCTTATCCATCTATCATGTCTCCATCAACCCCTCCATCTACCCATCATCTATCTATCTATTTATCATCCACCCATCATCTATCTATCTATTTATTAATCTAACTAGACCACCTCTGATGGGTGCTCCATTCTGGAGAAGGCCGTCATCGAGCACAACATGACCGCCACTGCGCGCATCTACGACAACATCTGCTTCACGGAGCTCGCAGCCATCTTGTCCATGGATGCTCGGAGAGCTGAGAAGGTAGGTACGTACTGTAGGTTAGGTTATATCGCATACAGTGCTTGCATCATCACACATATAGTTCTTGACATATAGACTGCAGCAACCATGATCACAGAGGGGCGACTGGCTGGCTACATCGATCAAAGAGGTACCTTTCCTCATCCCACCATACTAATGTCGACTCCATCTGATTCATCCCTTCCCTTCCATCGATTGCAGAGCATAGTCTGGTATTCGCGTCGACCGACAGTGCATTGCGCGGATGGGACCGCGGAATCGCCGGCATCTGTGAAGAGGTAGCTTTGTTATGTTGTAGATCTAGCTGCACTTGCATTTCTACATCGTTGGATTGATTGATTGATTATCCATCCCTCACGAACAATCACTCTGCTACTGTAGGTGTCGAAATTCGTGGACGACGCGGAGAAATATTCCTCCTCGATGATGATGCATGTATCATGATGATACAATCGACACTATTCCGATAGGCCTGTTGTAATCCTGCTCCTCACCCAATATCACTATCATCATCCTTATCATCATCATCCTTACAACTTTAAGCTTACAGTACGTACACCTGTGATTTTTTGTAAAAAGTGTAACGGCTCCCATTGGTAGAGTTGTGTGGAATATTATATCAGCAGCTAGTAACCTCGATTACTATATTTTGAACAGATAGAGAGATAGAGATATAGACAGGTCAGATCCGAATGGATGGATAGATAGATATATAGATAGATAGATAGATAGATAGATAGATAGATATAGTACTGCGGTGATGGACGATGACAACTAACACAGTAGTTATCAGTACAACTGCTGTTAAGTATTATCATCTAACTTAAATGCTTCGGATGATTATCATCATAGCTTAATTACTTCACACAGCTATGGCAGAGGAGGATCGTCTGCTGGTGAAGACCCTCCATAGCACTGCAGTCGACAAGTCGCACACCTTCGCCGGGCTGTCCACCTTGAAGATGAACAAGAAGGACAGACACATGCGCACTCTTAGGGAGTTCTCTGTATTCTTAGAGGAGACCAACGAGAAAGTTGTGCAGGAGGTGCTGTCTCTGTCGAGGGCATTCCGAGAGACTATGGAGGAACTGGATGAGGAGCTCGACAAGTACTGCAGGCGCATCAACGAAGACTCCTTCCTGTTGCCCAAGAGCGAGGAGGACCTCATGCGACTGCTGGAGAACGAGCTAAAGCTGAAGATCGAACACCGTTCGAACATCGTGGATCGGTTCGCAGCTGATCTGGATCGAACAGAGGACAAGAGGTTCGACATGGTGGGGGCCGAACTGAAGAGGTTAGTAGACCAGCTCATCGCCATCTCACACCAGCTGCCCGACGATATCGAGCACATCGTGGAGGCAGAAGCCTTCGAAATGAACAATGAAATCATCAGTAACAAGAATGCGCATGCCCAGACGGCGGCGGGTCATCAGATCAAACAAGTGGTGTTGGAGGCGCAGTGTCTACAGAGCTGGGAGCAGTGCCGGTCCAGATGGAGGGTGCTGCGGCACGAGAAGGGGTTGCAGGACTTCCGCACCCACATCGGCAGCGCTGAGTTCACTGACCCGTCGGACAGACAGAAGTACATGAGCCGCTTCCGAAGCAAGCAGGGGGAGCGATGCAACAAATTGAAGTCGTGCTTCGATAGACTGGGGGCGTTGACTTGCGCTGACATCTCCTCGGATGCAGTAGCAGCAGTGCAGGCCGATGTGTCCGCCATCAGTGCGGCAGATATCCGAGCGATCCAAAGCTGTTACGACGAGCTGATTCGCCTGCAGGGAGACCTCAACTTCTCCGCTAGAAACAGGGTGGAGTCTCTCCGTCGCGAGCTGCATGTCTACGGTGCTCTCAAGGTGGAGCCTGATCTACACGCCAATGCAGACGCGCTTCAAGCCGCGTTGAACGACCCCACGCTGTCGGAGCTGTGGAGGCTGGGAGGTGGTCTCAAGTCCGAGTTCCAGTCACAGGTGGCGGATCTGCGTCATCCGGATGTGATCTACCACCGCATGATAGTCGCCATGAGCAATCGAATGCAGCTACTCACCTCTGGCTTCACCTTGAAGGCGACCTTCGAAGAACGAGGTCGCCTATCTCAGCTCGAGAAGATCCGCGGACTAGTGACGAAGATGCGCACTGCACCCAGAGCGGAAGTAGCGGGAGTGCTGCGCAGCTTGCTGTCTGAGCTGAATGATGTCATCGAAGAGGAGATGGAGACTGTGCCCGCCCTGTTCAAGGAACGGATCAAACAGATCGCTGTCGAGGTGGCAGAGGAGCTGTCAGCGGTGGACATGAAGAATAATGAGATGATGATAATGATGGCGTCGTTGCCGAAGAGCGCATCGATCTCGTCACTCGCTATGAGTATGACTGGCAAGCCGTCGTCTACATCGCTGAACAGAACTGCTGCCATGCCTGGATCTAGCGCATCCCTCTCTGGAGTCATCAAACCCATGGCGACGGAATCGAACAAGATGGTCAGCTCGACTTCTTCAGTCGGCGGCGGCTCCGTCGGGGGGTTGAGCAGAGGAGGAAAAGCACCCGACTTGAGTAAAGACTTGATGGTTGCTGCTGCTGCAGATCCAACTTTGGTCAAAGGATGGAATCGAACACTGGGCATTCTGTTCTTCAGTTCTGAGCTACCGTCGGACTACCAGCTGGCGTGTACTACTTCATTGGCACTGATCGAGGTCAGTGGGTGGAATAGATCGAATGGATGGATGGATGGAAAGATGGATGGATGGATAGATGGGATGGATAGATGGAATGGATGGATAGATGGAACGGATGGATGGATGGATAGATGGGATGGATGGATGGAAAGATGGATGGATGGATTGATGGATGATGGAGTGTAGTTTACCTAACCCTCTCCAACAGTCTCTTACTGCTTTTACTATACCTCTTTAACCGATTGCTGTACAGGAACAACGACAATGCAATTCATACGTGGATGACGTAGTGCTTCGTGAAAGTGAGTTGAAGCTGCGCCAACTTGACAAGCGTTACAAGCGCCTGACTGACCAGATCACAACTTATCTGGAGACTCAAGCCTCAGCTGTTGCTCAAGCAGCGAATAACTTGTGCGACTTCTTCTTGCTGGTGGCAAAGATGGTAGAGAAGCATCGGAAGGCGCAGAAGGGAGTGGACAACCAATCCGCGGATGAGATCTGGGACCTGAAGGAAGAGTTCCGATTCGAGCTGGAGGATCGCGAAGTGCTGTATAAGAGTGCTTGCCAGAAGATTAGGGAGTGCACCAAAGACGAAGAGCTGCAGATGCATTTCCAGGAAGTGCTTGGCGTCCTGGACGGTATCGCACAGAGCTATCGGGACTACCATAGTAACGCTTGCTTCGCGAACGACAAGTATCCGCTCATGTTAATGCACGATTTCCGAGGCTACTTGGATTCTGTCTGTCAAGCATTTTTCCTGGTTCCCGACATGGAGCACCACGTGGTCGCCCAGTACGAGCAGACCTTCAATGAGACCATCCGACTGAACCGGAAGTATTTCGAAGCAAATGCTCTCGCTGCAGGCTTCGAACGCATTCCGCTGCCTGCCACCCCTCCATTTCCCATCGATGGAGCGGGTGTCCATACGGACTCTACTCAGCCTGCATTAGCACAGAGTCCGAATGTAACGGATCCAAACAACCCACCGCAAGACGCGTTCTATGGAAAGTGCTTCTGGCTGCTCACTTTTGATCGCATCGCCTCGAAGTTCAGAGAAGAGCCCGAAGCATTCGCTAGTGTGGAGTCGGATGAGGTATCAGAATCCGTTGTGCCTCCTGCCGAGATGATGATGATGATGGCAGATGCAATCCCTCCAGAGACAGATGATGCAGCTGCGAAAGAACCACATCCAGCTTGCCCTTATATTTTCTCTACTTGTCCAGTCATGCCTAAGTCCGCGGCGGAGCTTGAGGCCCTGCAAGAGGATGAACTGGAGCAGTACGAGCTGACCATGATGAACAACTTGATCGATATCGGCGATCGCGATCCCAACGCAGTAGCACCGGCTCCGACCCCTGTAGTTCCCGTTGCAAAAGGAGGCAAGAAGGCAGCAGCTGTCCCGGTGCAGGAAGTCCCGAAGACTCCTCTAGAGCTGATGTCTATAGACGAGCTGCAGGTGTATATCCAGACGAAAAAGGTAGTAGAGGCAGTGAGAGTTCGCATCAAGAATGAGGCTGATCCGCAGTATATTCTGGCTCATCCACCCCTCGACCCAGAGGGAAGGAATTGGAGCTTGGTTGTAGAGGTGCCTGTCGATACGATTCTGAGGTTGTTCCATGGCATACGGGAGAGTCTTCTGTCTGCTTTAGAGAAAGAGGCCTTTCAACGAACTAGATATGCGGAGAAGCAGAGCTTGTCCGGTAAAGCAGAGCTGACGGATGAGCTTGAAGACCGCATCCGCAACCACTGGCCCCGGAGAGGGCGGGTAGAGACCCAGATCAAGCAGCCGCGAGAGGCGGAGCTCCTCAGTCACAAGGAGAAGACTTGGCGCCATATCTCAAGCATTCAGCACAAAATGATTGAAGCTCAGACCAGCTTCAATTCCATTCTGGATGAAGCAAAGGTGGAATGCGATCATTATGTGCGCGATGTGACGGGATTGCGTAATTCATTGACAGGAGAATTCAAAAACTTGGCTTTCCTTCAGGTGATTGATAATTAATTAACAATAGTTGCATGTCGACATGATCATCATATGAACATCATATGTATTCCAACTGCTTTATATTTTATATTGCACTTTAGGCAATCGACGTGCAAGCGAGGGGTGTGACTTTGACTTTCCAAGCTGCATGCGACAAGCGAAGAAGCGAGTTAGAAACGATCGCACAAGGCGACACTGCTGCGATTATACTTTACGCAAAGGACTTCCGAAAGATATGTCCTCCTCAGAGCCCAGGAGTGGAAGGGGGATACTCTGAGTCCGAGTTGCAGGAGATAGAGACCCTTGTGACTCATCAGTGTAGTGAGATCGAGTCCATTTCTACTTCTTGGCAGGAGAGCGTCGCTAAGCTGTTGAACTTGCAGCAGCAGAGTCTGAAGAGCCAGGACGAATTTAACGCGCGATACAAAAAAGCGACTCAAGATGTTGCCATGTCTGAAGGCCTAGGGCAGAAGTACGGTGCGCCGAGACGCAGAGCCCAGGAGCGAATCCGAAGTGAAGTTGCACGAGACGAAAAGACAGCGGGGAAGCTAGATTCTCTCCTCGCCCAACTAGAGTTTTCTTGCTCCGAGGCTGAATTAAAGAACTCTCTTAATGCATCAAGCACTGTCTCCTCATCTGTAACATTGTACAGCCAATCTGAGGTGGAGACTGATCGTAAGCTGGACACCTTCGGTCAGACAGAGTTGTTTTTTGCTGTGAACAATTGGAACCTTTTATTGCAAGTCAGACAAATGTTGGAGCAGAGAGTTCAGTATTTAAGCATAGCTCAAGGTACATTGCCTACATTATCGAAGGTATCATGGTTATCTAAGGAGCGCATTGCTCTCTGTGCCGATGTTGGAGTCGACAACGGAACTGCTGCCTTGGAACTCATCAACCAGGAGGCTCCGCAGATGCTGCTTTCTCAAATCTTCGATGATGTGGACAAAGTATGCAGGAAAGAAACGAAGGAGCTGTATGATAAGGAAGGCTTAGGGACAATGCTCGGGGATCGAGGAGTGCCCGAATCTTTGCACCAATGGTTATTGGAAAGCAAAGAAAAGCTTCTGGGGCATAAGAGC
>Ga0164295_10004359_pt1 | contig 11250 bp, 9 predicted proteins | sample GEODES006metaG_FD_111798 | JGI IMG/M metagenome (GOLD analysis project Ga0164295, IMG submission 111798) | Oligotrophic lake water microbial communities from Sparkling Lake, Wisconsin, USA - GEODES006 metaG | ecosystem: Environmental > Aquatic > Freshwater > Lake | place: USA: Sparkling Lake...
AAGAAGAGAGTGTGTGGACACTCTCTTCTAGCGACCCAGACGAGACTTGAACTCGCGACCTCCGCCGTGACAGGGCGGCGCGCTAACCAACTGCGCTACTGGGCCTTTCCACACATCTAAGAACTTTTAGTTTGTTCATCCCCACTTGCGTGGCAACAAACGTTCTTCGACGTGCTTTCGTATAAGAACGAATGTAAGAAATAAATCTCACAAACTTTCTTACCTAGTGCCCCCAACGGGGTTCGAACCCGTGTTACCGCCGTGAAAGGGCGATGTCCTAGGCCTCTAGACGATGGGGACGTTTTAAGGCAGACCGCAAGGGTATCGGACACAATCCCTACGGCAAAACTCGATTAATTATGCCCGTAATTTTAAGAAATTGCCCATCTGGTGGCAACTGAAACACTGACATCTTGCTGACCCAAATCAATTTGGGTTGCTTCATCCGATGCTTTCGCTTGTGCCATCGCTATTGGGTATGAAGACGGTGCTGAAGATTCTTGTAAGTAAGTAATACTTCCAAGATTCACTCCAAGTAACTTCGCATAAGACAACGCTTTACCCTTTGCGTTTTTCACAGCAGTGCTTCGCGCAGCTTCAGTCGCTTTTGTGTTGTCATAAACAAAAGGTGTCACACCATTTATCGCTAGTGAATCACCAGCACTAGCAACAACAGCATCAACAATCTCGCCCGCTTTTGTTGCGTTTCGAATCACGACTTCAAAACTCTGACTTGCGCGATATCCGATCAGAACATTGCCCGCTTCTTGGGTGTAGTTATATTCTGGATAAACCGTCAACGTGGTGCTTGTTAAATACTTTTTATCAATTCCATTCGCAAGTATCGCGGTTCGAAACTTCGATGCCGCAACATTGGCCGCCGCAAGGGCGTCCTTGCTCACCTTCGAAATATTAGATACCGAGGCATTCAATCTCACCGCATCTGGTGTCACCTTCACAGTTCCAACAGAACTAACGCTGATGTATCGAACTGGCGCCGCTTGGGTAACCTGCACACCAAAAACCGAAACCAAAGCAGCCACTAAAACAACTGCACTTACACGCTTGGTCTTGCTTAGTTGTGAATTCATACCCTAAGCCTAGAACACCTTTCATCAACAAAACCCACCAATTAACCGATAGTTTAATGAGAGAATTAACCCGTGTTTCTCTCGCAATGTTCAACCGATTCTATAAAGACCGCTGCGCAATCACTTATCGCCGGTCACTTGGTCGCATTCCCAACCGAAACTGTTTATGGTCTTGGCGCTGATGCCACAAACGAAACTGCAATTGCAAAAATATATAAAGCAAAAGGCCGCCCTGCAGATCACCCACTAATAGTTCATATTGCGTCAATCGATGCCATAGACCAGTGGGCGCAAGACATCAGCGAATACGCAATCAACTTAGCCCGTGATTTTTGGCCTGGCCCCATGACACTCGTATTCAAGAGAAGTGATCTTGCAAAAGATTTCATTACAGGCAATCAAAATACTGTTGGACTTCGCGTCCCAAATCAAAGCATCGCACTTGCCCTACTTAAAGAATTCGAATCACTTGGCGGCAAAGGCATTGCTGCTCCAAGCGCCAATCGCTTTGGCGCTGTCTCACCAACCACAGCCCAAGCCGTTAAAGACGAACTAGAAAATTACTTAGATCAAAGCAACGACATAATTTTAGATGGCGGCCCATGCCAAGTTGGTGTCGAATCCACCATCATCGATTGCACATCACAAACTCCACAAATACTTCGACTTGGTGCAATCACAAAAGAAATGATTCAAGAAAGCACCGGACTACTTGTCATTGATGAAGCACCAACAGATATTCGAGTTTCTGGCTCACTTGAATCGCATTATTCGCCAAGCGCCAAAGTAGTACTAGACACCTATCCCACAAGCGGAGAAGGCTTTATCGCAATTGATTCAATCCAAACCCCACCAGGTGCAATTCGCCTTGCCGCACCAAGTTCCATCGAAGGCTTTGCCCGTGATCTTTATTCCGCACTTCGCTTTGCAGATGCCCAAGGGCTAACAAGAGTTTGTGTGATCCAACCTGAAGGCCCTGGCCTAGCCGCCGCAATTCGCGATCGCCTAAAGCGCGCAGCTAATTAGATTACTTAACAAATAACGAATTCAAAGAGATTTCAGGAAATACCCCGACGAATTTATCTCGGCCCGGTAATTCATTAATCTCCAAAGCGACAGCAACTGATTCCACCACAGCACCACATTGATGAATCAACTTCACTCCGGCAATCAAAGTCCCACCTGTGGCCAAAACATCATCAATCAATAAAACGCGATCCCCGCGATTTAAGGCACCCACTTGAATTTCCAAAGTATCATTTCCATATTCCAAACCGTAACTCTCTTCCAAAGTTGCGCCCGGCAACTTTCCCTTCTTGCGCAAAGGAACAAACCCTTTGCCCAATTGCAGCGCAACCGCAGAACCAAGTATTAATCCTCGTGCTTCAATCCCCGCGACAACATCAATCACATTCGCGAATGCCGAAAGCTCTTTCGTCAGATTAGAAAAATGCTGTGGGTCTTTGAGTAATGGCAGGATGTCGAAAAATAGAACCCCTGGTGCTGGGAAATTAGGTACCTGGCGAATTGCGCCTTCAAGTTCTGGTCTGCTCACCCTTGAATCTTATTGAAAGTGGGCGCGTTTAGATCCCACACTTTTAGCCGTTACACTTCGCAGGCGCCCAAATCGTGCAATTCTTTTGGTAGCCAGGGCCTCTAGCTCAGTCGGTAGAGCAACGGACTTTTAATCCGTGGGTCGTCGGTTCGATCCCGACGGGGCCCACTATTTTTTAACGACCTGGAGGTTAATAAAATTAAAATACAAATTAAATCACTCGCTAAGAAAATAATTGCAATGTTAGGGTATTACGTAATTAAAAAAAGCACTTTGAATACTATGAAAACTGACGCCGTCTCAACGGTAAAAAACGTATTTAATACTACGACCGATAAGGAACTCATCCGTAATTTTTTGAGCTACCTAGTATCGGACAGTTTTAGCGATACACCTCTTTCAAAGAGCCAACTTGGGCAGGATTTTTTTGCCCTAGCTGCATCAAATAACGGCGTCAACAAATTCTTTGTTGAGATTGGTGGTGGCGATCCAATAATTAGCTCAAATTCTTATTTGCTCCAAAAAGGTTTTGGATGGAAAGGAATAATTGTCGAACCAAACCCTATATTTATTGAACGAATCTTGTTGGAACGATGTGATGAGGGGGAAGTTGAGCTGTATCCATATGCGATTGCTGAAAAAGAAGGGACTTCTGATTTCCTACCCATTGGATTAATTGGAACTTTACCTGAATATATTGATGGAGATTTTCATGGAAAGCAGAGAAAGAAACTACTCAGCAGGGAAAAGCTAATCACAATAGAAAAGAAATCACCGCGAACATTTGTAGAGACGGTAATAAATGGCAGGAAGATTGATTTTTTAAGTGTAGATACGGAAGGTTCAGAATGGGAGATAATTAAGCATTGGCCCTTTGAATTATGCAAGCCGCATGCAATCTGCGTTGAAGTAAATAACAGGACTTGGAAACCTGAACTGACTTCATTTTTGGTATCGCATGGATATTCTCAGAAAATGGATAAACTTTCAAAGTTTGATTCGTGGTTTATACTCAATACTTAATTAATTGAATTTCTCCGATAAATACTTTTATTGTGCAACACTTCTTTTCGCCCAACCATCTACTCTCTTTGCTTCTCCAAGGGCTTTCTACTAGCCCAGGATTCAATTTATTTTCAAACTATCCTTTAGAAAGAGTGATGTAATGGTTAAGCTTTAAGACAATTGGACTATCGAATACTTTCCCTTGAGCTTTCGAACCAAATTCTTTTGGCATTTTAGTGATATGTGCAAAATGCCGAATTACGTATGCATCAGGCCTTTTCACCTGGCTAGAGGGGCCCTAGCCCCCACTTCACAGGTAAATTGAGTGAGCGACTTGTTGTATATGTGTTGAATGACTGTACTAAAAATGAAATAAGATGGTCGAACTAATCACAACTCAAATGCTTAACTAATTAAACAAATGAGCATGTTCAGCAGTGGGGCACATGGCCAATTCTGTGAACCAACGGACTTTTAATCCGTGGGTCGTCGGTTCGATTCTGATGGGGCACATAAAAAGATAGTGGGGGCTGGAATAGTGAAGCGTGATAATCGGTTCAAATTTCGAGTACTTATGTTCCTGCGCCACCCGGTTAGAGTTATTAATTTTCTGCGATCTGGCCAAAATGATTATTCAAAAATACAGTTGCAAGAACTGAAAAAATACCTGTCAAATCCCTCAGTAATCATTGAAGCTGGGGCTGCTGATGGCACCGACACAATTTTTTTTGCTGCTGAGTTTCCTCAAGCAGACATATTCGCGATAGAGCCTGTGAATGAGCAATTTGAACACCTAAAGATATTGTGTGCGAAAACGAAAAATATAAAATTGTTCAATTTTGCGTTTTCGGAACAAAATGGTGAAAGCGAAATAATAATTGGAAATTCTGAAGGCAATCTCGGAGGAATGGGTTCTAGTTCCATTCTTGAACCACTTGAACACGAGAAGTATTTTCCTAAAATTTCATTTGATCGGAAGCAAAAAGTTTCTACCAAGACTCTCTATTCATTTATGAGCGAGAACAAGATTAAGCTTGTCGACTTGTTATGGCTTGATATTCAGGGCAAAGAATTTGATGTATTGAAAGCTTCCCAACAAGTGGTTAAAGATCAAGTCAAACTTATACACCTAGAAATTTCTAGGATTAAATTTTATAGTGACATGCCAAAAGAGAAAGAAATACGCAAGTTTATGAAAGATTTAGGATTTATATGCGTAATTGACAAGATTGGTGCAATCTCTGGAAATGCACTTTTTTTAAATTCTAAATTTAATTTTGTAAATTAAGGAGATTCAAATCATTGTGTTCGAAAGCAATTAATGAAGAGATTTATCGAGTAACCTAAACAAATCTTTTTTGTAATTTGGAAGTCTTGAAATAAAATCGATCCACTTTTCATTTAAATCAAATTTTGGTTTTTGATACCCAGCTAGATACCAAGAGCTTCTAAATGTGTCAAAAAAATACATTATGACCAATCTTTCACTATTCACTTTTGTTCTAGACCCCTGGTGAAAGCACCTGGCAGTGTCAGTAGCTAGAACAGTTCCTGGATTTCCGATTGCTTTAAATGCAGACTTAATGACATTCTTAAAGGGTTCATCATTGGCCACTTTCCCCCTCGGACTATATGAAATCTCTTTAGAAATCTTCAATGAGCTATCAGCAGGTATCAAAGTTGTAGGACCGTTCACATCGGTAATTTCATTGCACAGAATCCAAACTTTAACTATCCCATCGCTGTCACCATCGATATGAAATAACTGACTACCTGTCCATGTACCTTCGAATCTTTCTGTGATCTCCGACGGAGGTGACCACATCACATTAATGCTGTTCAATTGAGGAGCAACACCTAGATAGTTCGTTACCGTGCTTAGTAGTTCATCATTCATTGCGATTCTAACGATAGGGCCATTTGGGTCAAGATTTGTTAAATTGCCAATCACACGCAGATAATCCTTTCCTCCGACATTTGGCATTGATCTCGCCTTATAGTTATCCAAAATTTGATTCGCTGAAGAAACAGCCTCTTTAACGTCTTTCGGATCCAAAAAAGTTATCTCAGTGAATCCCAGATTTTGTGGGATTTTGTTTCTAGGCGTTGGCGTTTTATACACTATTTTGCTTGCATTTCTTTTGGCTCTAAAAAATCTCCAAAAATAAGCAGAATTTAAAATCGGTCTCAATCGAGTTTTTATATGGACAGGGACGCCATCATATCTTTGGTAGTAAAATTCTCGAATTTTTGTGACTGCCATACACCCATCCTCGCTACTAGTTCCAAGTTTTCACCACATTGTACTTACCCTTGTTTCATGCTGCAATGCTGTCGCATGTGAATATCTTACGGAAAATTTATTGGGGGCTTAATTGATTTTGCCGCCGTGCAAGACTTACACGTTTCAAAGACTGGTGGATCTGAAAAGAAGTATTGTATAAAGATCATTTTGAAGAAATCGGGAACAATGCCGTGAAGCCTGGGGCTAATACGGTGATTGTGAAGGTCGGCTCCACCGTGATCTTCAACAAGACGTACAGGATCGCATAGCTAGAAACGCTCTTCCGCCCGCATCTCCATTAGAACTTCTGTTGAATTGAATCCGCTAGTCGCTTTGATTAATTGCGGCATAGGCTCGGCACTGGGAATTGTTGGGGCAACTATTAGGCCTGCTTCTACAGCTATTTCGTATTCTGATCGATTTGGAGGATTCATGCTCAAAGGTTAACCCTGCCAATTGATTGGGGAGGGTAATTAACTCATTCTCAGGAACCTATGTTTCGAGTCGGGGCCAGAACCAAATCAGCCTAATTTGGCACTGACTGCCAGAGCCTCTCGCCCAGTCGGTAGAGCAATGGACTTTTAATCCGTCGGCCGTCGATTCGATCCCGACGGGGCCGGCCCGGTTAATGAATTACTCCGGTTAATGCTTGACATATCGTGGTCACCAGTTCCTCTACAGATATTCGGCTGATGCTTTACGCCATTTTCGGCTGATGCTTGACACTTCTCTTATGTTAATGGAGATAGCTGTTGTAGCATCGTAATCGCGTTGACATGGTTAGAATCAAGAGGTGAAACCAGATGCCCTTGTTGCTGATGTGCTTCCGTCTAACCGTAAGTTTGGACTCTTCTTTACTTCTGTTTTTGCGATCCTTGCATCTTGGTATTATTGGCGTTATGAATCAGCGCTAACCCCTCTGTTCTTTGCTATTTCTGGTTGCTTTGCTCTGACAACTGCTCTTGCTCCTAATCTGTTACAACCCCTTAATCATATTTGGTTTTTTCTCGGTAAACTGTTAGGAAAGATTGTTCACCCCGTGGTGCTTGCACTGTTATTCTTCATTCTTATCACACCAATTTCATTAGTATCGCGATTGTTTGGTAGAGATGAATTGAAATTAAAGAAACGTTTTGTACAAAGTTTTTGGATCGAGCGAGTGCCCATAGGACCTGCGCCTGAATCATTCAAGAATCAATATTAGGAGGCTAACATGAAATTTATAATGGAGCTTTGGTCGTTTTTGAGAGTACGGAAGAAATTGTGGCTTGCCCCCTTAATCTTCATCATGGTTCTTCTTGGGGGATTGCTCGTATTGGCACAGGGCTCTCTGATCGCCCCATTTATCTACACTCTATTTTAGGCCAGAATGAAAATACTTGGTATCTCCGCTTACTACCATGACTCAGCTGCATGCATCATCGAAGATGGTGAAATTATTGCCGCTGCGCAAGAAGAGCGATTTACTCGCAAGAAGCACGATTCAAACTTTCCTAACAATGCCATTGCTTATTGTCTCAGTGAGGCAAAAACTACACCAAAACAAATCGACTTTGTGGTTTTCTATGAAAAGCCATTCTTAAAATTCGAGCGGCTTCTAGAGACCTATCTGGCATTTGCACCAAAAGGACTCAAGAGCTTTGCTACATCGATGCCGATTTGGCTCAGAGACAAACTTTATCAGAAGGTAATTATTACAAATGAATTGACAAAAGCTATGGGAGAGGATTGCGGTTGGGGTGACAAGTTACTCTTTTCTGAACATCATTTAAGTCATGCAGCAAGCGCATTCTTTCCGAGTCCATTTGATCGGGCCGCTGTGTTGACGATGGATGGTGTGGGTGAGTGGACAACTACGTCACTCGCTCTTGGCAGAGGTCATGAACTATCAGTCTATAAAGAAATTCACTTCCCACACTCAATTGGGCTTTTGTACTCAGCCATGACTTATTACACAGGATTTAAAGTTAATAGCGGCGAGTACAAGGTTATGGGCTTAGCACCATACGGTGAGCCGAAGTACTCAAATCTAATTAAAGACCATCTAATTGATATCAAAGAAGATGGCTCATTTGCCATAGACATGAGCTACTTCAACTACTGCACTGGTCTTACTATGACAAATGAAAAATTTGATGATCTATTTGGAGGGCCCCCTCGCAAACAAGAGGGTACGCTCACGCAAAGAGAGATGGATTTGGCAGCATCAATTCAAGAAGTTGTTGAAGAAGTGGTGTTGAAGCTTGCTAAGGGCGTAGCTAAGACCACAGGTGAGAAAAACCTATGTCTTGCTGGAGGTGTGGCACTTAATTGTGTAGCCAACGGGAAGCTTTTAAGAGCAGGAATCTTTGATCGCATTTGGATTCAGCCAGCTGCTGGAGATGCAGGTGGTGCCTTAGGGGCAGCCTTAGCGGTTTATCACATTATGCTCGGTCAGCCGCGAAAAATCACAAACGGTCGTGACGCCATGAAGGGATCATATTTGGGTCCAGAGTTTAGTCAAAAAGAAATTGAAGAACGATTAGAAAATTGTGGTGCAGTATTTAAAACCCTCTCAAGTGAAGCTGTTATTGATGAAACTGCCCAAGCTTTAGCTAATGGTAAAGCTGTGGGATGGATGAATGGTCGCATGGAGTTTGGCCCGCGTGCCCTAGGTGCTAGAAGCATCATCGCTGACCCGCGCTCGCCAACAATGCAAAAACTATTAAATCTCAAGGTCAAATACAGAGAATCGTTTAGGCCTTTCGCACCAAGCGTATTGAGAGAAGATGTTTCAGAATGGTTTGACTTAGATGATGACAGTCCTTATATGTTGGTCGTCGCGGATATTGTTGCGGGTAAACGTAGGCAAATGACCACAGATGAATCTGCGTTGTTTGGCATCGACAAGTTAAATGTACCTAGATCAGAAATTCCAGCCGTAACCCATGTCGACTACTCCGCAAGAATACAAACTGTACACAAAGAAACAAATCCAAAATATCACGCAGTCATTACACGATTTAAGGAATTGACCGGATGTCCAGTCATTGTAAATACGTCATTTAATGTGAGAGGCGAACCTATCATTTGCTCGCCCGAAGATGCATTCAGATGTTTTATGGGAACGGAACTTGACGTATTAGTCGTAGGAAATTGTCTACTAGAAAAGTCAACCCAATCGCAATCACTTATAAAGGACTATAAACTAAGCTATGAAGCTGACTAGGACTTCCCAACCAAAAGCATTAGGAATTACAATTATTTTGAGCATCTGGATTGTTAGCTTTTTATTGTTAGTCGTCGTATTTTTAGAGATATATTTTCAAATGGCAGGTAAAAAAAATGAGCTAAATGCGTTGCACAAAACTAGTTACTATGGGAAGGCTTTAGACGACGATCCATATTCTCGCTTTGTGGTACAACACCTACACCCGTACTATCTGTTTAGCCTTCCATGGAGACACCTCGACAAGATTAATGCGAATAACCCTGTTGTGAATCTCGATAAATTTGGGTTCCGCGTTAACTCATACGAATCATTATCAAATGTCGTCCTTCTCGGTGGTTCAACAGCATTTGGACACTTTTCCTCTTCCGATAAGACAACTATTGCGTCAACTCTCTCCAGCGCAATGAAAGTCCGAGTTGTGAATAGAAATGCCCCAAGTTGGAATTCACATCAGGAATTAATTGCTTTAGCTAAATATGAAGATAGATACAATTATTCTATCTCGTTTTCAACCGCCAATGATATTAGTATTTTTTGTGGGGATGAATTGTGGAATGAACCATTTTCCGATCGAATGGAAAACTTTGGAACTCTAGAGTCTTATTTCAATGACATCAGAAAAACACCCTCTTTTCTCAAATCCCTTAGAGAATACTTGTCATCTAGATTTCCTGGAACAACCTTAACATATTTTAGATTAAAGCAAATATTTGTCGGCGATTCGGTAATTAGTGCTGTAGATAGTCAATACTGCGGTGGTGTAGGCAGTGCGAAAAAAGTAGCTTCTAATATTTTACAAAATCAAAAAACTATGCAACTTCTAACTGAAGCTAGAGGCGGTGAACACTTTTTAATAATTCAACCGTGGTATCCAATGCACCTGAAAGCAGATGACGAAACAAAAACTAAATATAGAGAGGAAATTACTTTTCATAATATGGTTGTCTCCATATTACTCAAGGACAATTTTTGCCGACTTTCATGTTTAAATTTGTCAAAAATATTCGACGATTACACCCCCTTAGCGGAGACTGCACCTAAATCGCTAATTTACATTGGTACGAACGAATCGAGCGAAACTGCAGTTTTCATTGATTCTGTGCACCTTAGTGATACAGGAGTAAAAGTCGTAACTCAAAAAATTATAAATTTTTTAAAAAATTAGAAGATTTAGAACAAGTGTTGTCATACAACTTTTATAAACTCATTTACTTGCACTACAAAATCAAGTTAAAAAAGCGAGTTTTTCTGACTGAAATACATATTTGATTTGGACAATTCATTTGGTTGAGTTACTGGGTTCACTTTTTCAACTGTCTTGCTAATCTCAAACAAAATCCGTTGGGACATTATAGACTTAATAGGTATTAGCGTCACAAAAGGTTAACTGGTTTTTATGTGGAAGAGCAGTAACCCTATAGCTGAATGGATGATTGGGGATTTTTACCTTTGTTACAATCTGTGAGTTAGAAACCTGTGCCGGATTCGTGCTCAAATTTGCCAATAGAGCCAAGTATCTGCCGAGCTAACTAATCATTGTAAAGTTAGACCAGCAAGAGGAGGTAGCTCAGTCGGTAGAGCAATTGACTTTTAATCCGTGGGTCGTCGGTTCGATCCCGACGGGGCCCACTACGGTAAATTCACATCAGATAAAGGAGACAACAAATGTGTTCAAAAGTAACTTGTGATATCTGCAAGAAAGCCACTTGGGCTGGCTGTGGCGAACACATCGAGGAAGCGCTCGAAGGCGTGGCTGAAGCCGATCGCTGCACCTGCTGACCTGATTCGCCCCTTATTTCCAGCCTGCGCCCAACCCAATCCCAGCCCGTCAGGGCAAAATCAGTCTTGAGCACGGATTCCACGTTTATATATAGGTATGAAATCCCCAAAAATAGTTTCCCCCAGAGCACAACATTTGGCCCCCAGGGGTGTCTTACTAAGTAGAGGGCAAGACGTTGTCATCTGCTAGACCGGCCGCAATGCCACTCGAGTAAGAAATCCGGAGAAATACCCAAAATGGCACTTCGTAAGAAGAACACCACAGAAGGCGTTGCCGCTACACCAGCAACCGTCTCTGACTGGTCTGTCGCCGATCTCTCCGCGC
>Ga0164295_10004361_pt1 | contig 11247 bp, 6 predicted proteins | sample GEODES006metaG_FD_111798 | JGI IMG/M metagenome (GOLD analysis project Ga0164295, IMG submission 111798) | Oligotrophic lake water microbial communities from Sparkling Lake, Wisconsin, USA - GEODES006 metaG | ecosystem: Environmental > Aquatic > Freshwater > Lake | place: USA: Sparkling Lake...
ACCGTGCAATTCTGCTTCGGGGCATTCGCGCCCCTGTTGGGATGGACTGCGGAAGACGCCGGCAAGACCCTCGCAGCGCTCGTCGCCTCGGCTCCGGCCCATGAACTCTTCACCCCCGGCTCCGACCGACTCCTTCCGCTCCTTCTCCAACTCCTCGCGGTGATGATCCTCACCGTCACGCAGGCCGCCTTCAACCATTTCGGCATCCGCGCGACGACGCGGATCACCGATTCGAGCGGCTGGCTGATCCTCATCGTCGCTGCCGCCCTGACTGTCGCCCTCCTCGTCTTCGCCCCCGCCCTCGATCCCTGGCGCCTCCTCGAGGTGCGGAATCTGACCGGCATCCCGGCAGGAGAGCCGATCTGGCCGGCGACCGAGAGCCCCGGCTGGGCCTTGGCCCTCGGCCTCCTCCTCCCCGCCTACACGATCACCGGGTTCGATGCTTCGGCCCACGCCGCCGAGGAGACGGTGGGGGCAGCCCACGAAGTGCCCCGAGCGATTATCCGCGCCGTCGTCGTCTCGGCGCTGGCAGGCTGGGTGATGCTCGCGGCCCTCGTGATGGCGATCCCCGACATCGGTGCGGCCGCCGCCCAGGGGGGCAACGCTTTCTTTTGGACGATGTCGGAAGTGCTCCCAACGCCCCTCCGATTCCTCCTCCTCGTGGGCATCGCCGCGGCGCAGTTCTGCTGCGGGCTGGCCACCGTTACCAGCGGCTCACGGATGCTGTTCGCGTTCGCCCGCGACGGCGGCCTTCCCTGGTCACCGTTCCTTCGCAGGGTGAGCCCCACGCACCACACGCCGAACGTCGCCATCTGGGTGGTGGCCGCGTTCGGCGTGATGTTCACGGCGCTCGTCCCCTATCTGGCGATCACCGCCGTGTGCGTGATCCTCCTCTACATCTCGTACATGATGCCGACGCTTTCTGGGCTGCTGACGTACGGGCGGACATGGACAAGGATGGGGCCGTGGTCGATTGGGCCAGCCTACCGGCCCCTCGCGGCCCTCTCGCTTGTCGGCGGACTCGCCCTGTTCGTGATCGGCGTCCAACCGCCGAACGACGTGGCCCTGTGGATCGTGCCGGGATTCGCGCTGGTCCTTGTCACGTGGTGGTTTGCCCACAAGCGCCGTCACTTCCCCGGCCCACCAAAGCTCGACACCCTCGCGGGACAGCGGGCGTGATGGCTGCCGCCACAACGAAACTCGTCGGCCTCGACTTCGGCACGACGACGTCGAGCGCGCTGGTGGCGGAGGCGGTGGTGCGCCGCAATGCGGTCACCGGACGGATGGAGCTTTCCCTCACCCGCGAGACCTTCCGCTCACCACTCGTCTTCACCCCGCTCGAAAACGACAGGCTCGACCTCGCCGCCACGCTCCGCCTCATCGACGACTGGCTCGCCCGAGGCGGGATCACACCCGGCCACGCCGACGTCGGCGGTGGCGGCGCACTCCTCACCGGGCTCACCGCGCGAAGGGAGAATGCCAGAGGGCTCGTGGCGGCGATTCGCCAGCGCCTCGGGCCGGCCCTCGTGGCCACGGCCGACGATCCCTGCCTGGAATCGTGGCTGGCATTCCAGGGGAGCTGTGCCCCGCTCTCGAGGCGTTATCCGGAGCAGACGTTTCTCCATCTCGACATCGGTGGCGGCACGACGAACATGGCGCTGGGGCGCAACGGCGACGTCCTCGCGACCGGCTGCCTGTTCGTCGGGGCCAGGCATGTGCGTTTCACGCCAGGAACGAGGCGGATCGAATCCCTCTCGTCGCATTCGAAGGCGCTGTTCGCGGCGCTCGGGATCAGCGCAGGCCCCGGCGACGATCTCCCGCCCGACGATCTGACACGGATCCTCGACTGGTATCTCGACCTCCTCGGGCGGGCCGTCGAAGGCCGGGCCGATCGAGCCCATCCAGCCGATCGCCCGACGCTCGACCACGTCCAGGTGCCGCTGCCGCTGCCGCCGACGTTCTATGGCGATGTGTCGGAAAAACAAGTGACGCTTTCGGGCGGGGTCGGGGAACTGGTCTACGCCGCGGCCCGCGGAGCCGCTCCCCCCGGCATCACCCCCTATGGCGATCTCGGCGTCGATCTGGCGCACCGGCTCCTCACCCACCCGACATGGGCCCGACACTGGCGGGCCTCTCTTCCGGAGGGGGGAGGCCGGGCCACCGTCGCCGGACTCCTCCGGCATGCCACGAGGATCTCCGGGACGAGTATTCATCTCCCCGCGCCGTCGCTTTTGCCACTCACCGATCTCCCCATTGTCGGCTCGCTCCTTCCCCACGCCGACCAGACCGTGCTGCGGGCGACGCTCGAACTCGCCCGCCGGGCGCCCGGAGGCGCTGCCGTGCACGTGCGTGGGCTCCTGCCGGAGGCCGACGGCGTGCGAAGCTTTGGGGCCCGAATCGCGTCGGCCCTCGAAGAAATGGCCTGGCCGAAGGATCGGCCGCTCGTCCTCCTCCTCGAGTCGAATTGCGGCAAAGCCCTCGGGCAGTGCGCCAGCCGCTGGGGGCAGCTCACCCTCCCGCTCGTCGTCGCCGACGAGCTCGACCTCCCCGCAGCCCGCTGGGTGACCCTCGGGAAGGAGCGTGACGGCGTCGTGCCGGTGTCGTTCCACGGCCTCGAGGGTTGACGCCCGCCGCTCGCGCTCTTTTTCAGAGCTGGCCGAGCCGCTCGAGCTGCTTGTAGCGGAGGAAGGAGTAGACGATCGGCACGAGCGCCATCGGCGCGACGAGGAGCAGCGCCGGCAGCGTCAGCCCTGCCGCGGCGAGCACCGCGCCGAGGAATCCACCAACGACCCAGATCCGGGCCGCAAGCCGGTGGGTGTCGTCCCACACCCGCTCCGAGGCGATCGTCCAGGGAACGCGGACCCCAATGAAGAAGTTGCGCTTGATCCCGCTGAACGTCGTCCCCAGGGCCCCGAGGAAGAACATCACACCGGCAATCATGGCCCGGCCGACGGGCAGGCCGGGCCGCATCGCCGCCGCGAGCGAGAGAAGATGGATGAAGACCATCAGTGCCGTCAACGCCACCAGAAGCACGCTGAAGGCGCGGCTGTGGACGTCGACCTGGAAGCCCTGCGGCGACAGCCAAGGGATGAGGCACATGAAGCCGAGAAGCCCGAGCGCGACCATGGGGAGGAGCCAGGCAGCGACTCCCTTGGGCCCGAAGCCATCGGCCTCCCCCTTGATGTTCCAGTGGGTGGGGATGACGTCAGGAAGACTTGTGTACAGCCAGGCGGAGACGGCGAGGGAGGCGCCGATCAGGGCCAGCGAGACAAGAAGTGCAGCGCGGGGCATGACGAACAATCTCGATGGTGAATGGACACGGTACGACGCGCCGCTTTGTCGCGGCGGGCCGCTCTGCCTCCACCCCGCTGGCGGCGAAGCCGGCGAACGGTATCGTACAAGGCATGTCTGCCCGTCTCACCCCTCTCCCCGAGATCGAAGTGCCGCCCCCGCGGCCCGACGAGACCTATGCCATGGAGGGCCCCGAGAGGCCGATCCGTTTCGTCGGTCTCAAAGCCCTCCTCGGCGCCGCCGACTTCTCCAAGGCAGGGGATCGGCACGCCGGACTCGCGGCTGCCAACGAGATCGGTCGGGAGGCGGCACGCTCGATCCTCGCCGGGCTGACGATCGCTCATCTTCACGAGCGTCCCCTGCTGACGGCCGACGGCCGCGTCGATGACGTGATGCGCGTCAACTACGACGTCGACACCGACGTCTACAGCGAAATCGCCCACCTCACCGTCGGCGACCTCAAAAACCTTCTCCTCGCCTGCTCCGGAGACGAGGCGGTGCGACTCGGCCGCGGGCTCACCGGCGTCACGGCCGCCGCAGTGGCGAAGCTCTGCGATGTACACGAGCTGATCCTCGTCGCCCGGCGGATCGCCAATCCGACGAAGGCCCGCACGCTCCTCGGTCGCCGTGGCACGCTCTCCTCACGGCTCCAACCGAACCATCCCACCGACGACCCGCGCGGGATCGCGTTGCTCACTTGGTGGGGCCTGTCGATGGCCGCCGGCGACGCACTGCTCGGCGTCAATCCGGCGATCGACACCGTCGAGAACGTGTCGGCGGTGCTCCGGCTCCTCGACAGCCTCCGTCGCCGTGCCGGCGCTCCGACCCAAATCTGTGTCCTCTCGCACATCAAGACGCAGCTTGCCGCCCTCGATGCCGGCGCCCCAGTCGAGATCCTTTTTCAAAGTCTCGCCGGCACCGAAGCGACGCTGACTGCCGAGTTCGACGTGACGGTCGACCTCCTCGACCGGGGTTGGCTCACCATGCGCGACCGCGGGCCGCTCAAAGACACAGCCCCGCAGTGCATGTACTTCGAGACCGGCCAGGGGAGCGAGTTCTCCTACGGCCGCCACGAGGGGATCGACATGACGACGACCGAGGCCCTCTGCTACGGCCTGGCGCGGCGCTACGATCCGTTCATGATCAACAATGTCACTGGCTTCATCGGCCCGGAGACCCACGCCGACAACTTCGAGCTCCTCCTCGCCAGTCTCCAGGATCTCTTTCTGGGGAAGCTCCTCGGCCTGCCGATGGGGATCGGGAGCTGCTACACGCTCCATGCCGGCAGCGGCCTCGAGGGACAACAGGCGACGACCGAGCTCCTCGCTGCGGCCGGCGCCACCTACTTCATGGACGTGGCCCTCAACACCGACCGGATGCTCGCCTACTTCGATACCAGCGCCCACGACAACCAGACCCTCCGCGAGATCCATGGCCGCGAGCCGGCGGGGGAGTTTCTCGAGTGGTGTCTCGGCCGGGGAATCCTCGCCCGCGACAGCGGTGACGCGGTCGTCCGCGGACCGGCGTGGGGCCGGCCGGAGTTGTTCTGCGACTCGGTGGAGGAGTTCGAGGAGCTCGTGGCGGCCACGCCGGCCCTCCACGGCTTCGAGAACGCCGGCCCCCGTCCCGCCGACGCCGTTGCGCGGAAGGTTCGCTGGCATCAGGCGGTGGGGCGCGGAGCCGTCCACCTCCCCCTCGATGTCGATCGCCTCAGGGCTCTTCACCCCGTCCGCGAGATCGCCACCGAGGCAGCCACGCACGACGCGCATCTCGCTTCGCCGGCCCTCGGCACCCGGCCGACTGCCGAAACGCTCGCCAGCCTCGGGGTCGAGCCGTTCCCCGTGCAGATCCTCATCTCCGATGGCCTCTCGGCACCGGCCGTCCACCACAACCTCCCCGATCTCCTTCCGCTCCTCCTCGACGGCCTGGCCGCCAAGGGGATCGGCGTCGGCACGCCGCTCGTCGCCCGCCATGGCCGGGTGAAGCTCGCCGAGCCGGTGGGGGAGAAACTCGCTGCGGATCTCGTCATTCATCTGATCGGCGAGCGGCCCGGCGGCGATGCCCTCGCCTCGCGGAGCCTGTCGGCGTATCTCGTCTACCGGGTGCCGGCCGAACAGCAGAGCGAGGCGGCCCGGGCCAGCGGCAATGCCGACATCCGCCATGAGGTGACGGTGATCTCAAACATCTATTCCGCTGGCCTTCCCCCCGTCGAGGCCGCCGCCCAGATCGTCGAGAAGGTCGAGAAGATCCTCCGCCACAACGCTGCCGGCAACCGGCTCGAAGGTCTTCTCGCTCAGGGTCCCTGAAGGCCCAGCGGCTCACGCCACCGGCACGACCGCGTCACTGGGGCGAGCCCGATTCATCCCCAAGGTCTCGAGGAGCGCCGTGAGCCGTTCCCCGAGCACTGAGCGGTCGGCGAGTTGCTTCGCCGAGGCCGGCTGCCTGGAGGGCCCCATGCGGAATCCGCGACACGAGGCCGCCACCCGGTAGCCTTCGGGAAAATCGGCCCCCTGCATCGCCATGTCGAACAGTTCGATGATCCGCGGCTGGAGGCGCATCGCCCCCTTCACGTCTCCCGCCATCGCCATGTCGTACACCGCACGCGTCATCTCGGGCATGATTCCGCTGGTGGCGACCGTCGCGCCGCTGCAACCGACCAAGAGCATCGACGTCAGGGCCGGATCCCAGCCGGTGAGGAACGAGAAGCCGGGGCGAACGGGACGAACAGCGGCGATCAACCGCTGCATGTGGGAGATGTCGCCGCTGGAGTCCTTGATGCCGATGATCCTGGGAAACTCTTCCGCGAGCCGGCGAACCACCGGGATCTCGATCGGCGAGGCGAGCATCGGGATGTGGTAGAGCGTGACGTCGATCGGGCTGTGGGCCCCGATCTCACGGAAGTAGGCTTCGACACTTTCAGCCGAAAGCCGGTAGTAGTACGGCGCGACGACGGCCACAGCCCGCGCCCCGGCCTCGAGGCAATGCTCGCAGGCGCGGATCGTCTCGGCGGCCGTTCCCTCCGCCGCGCCGGCGACGACCGGCACCCTTCCCGCGGCGGCCTTGCAGACGATCTGAACGATCTTCCGCCGCTCCTCGACCGTGAAGCGGAGGAACTCGCCGGTCGAGCCGTTGGGATAGAGGCCATGGACGCCCCGGTCGACGAGCCACTGCACGTACCGGAACAGCTCGTCCTCGTCGATCCGCCCCTTGGCGTCGAGCGGCACCATGTGGGGAACGAGGATACCGGTGATCGCGGGGGCGTGGCTGGCAGCGGACATGCTCGGGATGGCTCCTTTGAACGGGATAAGGGAACGGCAAGCGTACACCCATCTGCCCCCGCTCGGCCACCCGCGGTAGCATCGACTGTCGCGGATCCCACGCGGATCGACCCGTTTGCCCCCGTAGGAAAACTCACCATGGCCGGATCGGCCCGCGGACATTCGATCGACACGATCCCCACGCCGGCGCTCGTTCTCGATGCAGCCAAGGTGCGGCGGAACATCGAGCGGATGGCGACCTACACGAAGTCCGTCGGCATCGCCAATCGCCCCCACACGAAAACGCACAAGAGCATCGCCATCGCCGGCCTCCAGCTCGCCGCAGGCGCGACAGGACTGACGGTGGCCAAGGTCGGGGAGGCGGAGGTCCTCGCTCACGCCTTCGCCGACCGCCAGCCCGACATTCTCGTCGCCTACCCGGCCGTCGATGGCCCGCGGACGGTGCGGCTGGCCGCCCTCGCCCGCAGCGCTACCATCCGCGTCGCCGTCGACAGCCCCGAGGCGATCGCCGCCCTCTCCACCGCGGCCCATGAAGCAGGCACGACGATCGGCATCCTCGTCGATTTGGACGTCGGTTCGGGACGGACTGGCGTCCCCACGGCGGATCGGCTCGTGGCGCTTGCCGAGGCGGTCGACCGCGCCCCCAGCCTCCGCCTCGACGGGATTTTTTATTACCCGGGGCACGTCACCGTCCTCCCCGACCGGCAGGAAGCAGCGCTCAGCCTCGTCGCTGAAAAACTCGCCGAGGCGATCGGCTGCTTCGATGCCCTGGGCCTGTGCCGGGGGATCGTGTCAGGGGGCTCGACGCCGACGGCGTACCAATCGCATCTCATTCGCAGCGGCACCGAGATCCGCCCCGGCACCTGCGTCTACAACGATCTCAACATCGTCCGCGGTGGCTTCGGCTCGATCGAGGACTGCGCGGCAAGTGTCGTCTGCACCGTCGTCAGTGATGCGGTGAAGGATCAGGTGATCCTCGACGGTGGTTCAAAGACGCTCACAATGGACCGCTGCGGCCCAGCCCCCGATTCCGGCTACGGCCTGATCGTCGAGTATTCAGAGGCCTTCATCGGCAAGCTCACCGAGGAACACGCCCAGGTCGATGTCAGCCGCTGCGCTGCGCGGCCGCGGGTCGGAGAGCGCGTGACCGTGATCCCCAACCACATCTGCCCGGTCGTGAATCTCCACGACACCGCCTGGTGGTGGGAAGCCGACGGCAGCCTCCAAGTGCTGCCCATCGACGCCCGCGGGAAGCTTTCTTGATCCGCTGATCACGGCCTCCTCTGGCCGACGTTGCCCGTCGATGTCGGCCCAAGGCATACTCTCAAAACTGGTGGGGAACCGCGGCTGTGCGCGCTTCCCCGCCGTTTTGCTTGGGGAGTCGTCATGACATCGCTTGCCGCCCGCGTCTCCAGAGTCGCCATGGGTGTTCGGCCACTGCTTGCAGCGGTTGCCGCACTCCTCCCGCTCCCCGCTCCCGCCAGCCCCCCGGTGGCCCCCACCGAGGCGCTCTCCCCGGCCGAGCAGCGGGAAAAGTTCCGGCTGCCGGAGGGATTTGCGATCGAGCTTGTCGCGGCCGAGCCGGAGATCCAGAAGCCGATGAACATGGCCTTCGATGCTCGGGGGCGGCTGTGGGTGACGCATTCGGTCGAGTATCCGTTCGCGCCGAAGGACGGGGCCCCACACCGCGACGGGCTCACCGTCCTCTCCGATTTCGGCCCCGATGGCCGGGCGCGGAAGGCGGTCCGCTTCGCCGACGATCTCAACATCCCGATCGGCGTCCTCCCCCTTGGGCCAGGCGACGAGGCGATCGTCTGGTCGATCCCCAACATCTGGAAGCTCGCCGACACCGACGGCGACGGCAAAGCCGACACGCGCGAGATCCTCTACGGCCCGTTCGATTTCGTCGACACCCACGGCGATCAAAACTCGTTCCGCTTGGGCCCCGATGGCTGGGTGTATGCCTGCCACGGCTTCCGAAACGATTCGAAGATCAAGCTCAAGGGGGAGGGAGCGGTCGTCCTCACGATGCAGTCGGGCAACACCTATCGCTTCAAGCCCGACGGCTCGGCGATCGAGCAGGTCACCTGGGGTCAGGTGAACCCGTTTGGCATGTGCTTCGATTCCCTCGGCAACCAGTTCTCCGCTGATTGCCACTCCCGGCCGGTGACGATGCTGTTGCGTGGGGGCATCTACGAAAGCTTCGGCAAGCCGCACGACGGCCTCGGCTATGCGCCGGCGATGACCGGCCACGACCATGGATCCACCGGGATCGCGGGAGCGCTTGTCTACGACGATTCAGAAGGCTTTCCTGCCGAGTATCAGGGGAACCTGTTCGTCGGCAACGTGATTACCAACACCATCCACCGCGACCGGCTCCAGTGGAAGGGATCGTCGCCGTGGGTCGAGGCCCCGGAGGATTTTCTCGTCTGTGACGATTGGTGGTTTCGGCCGGTCGACCTCCAGACAGGCCCAGACGGCGCTCTCTACATTGCCGACTTCTACAACTGCATCATCGGCCACTACGAAGTCGATCTCCTCCATCCGCGCCGCGATCGCGAACGGGGGCGAATCTGGCGGGTGGTGTGGAAGGGGGATGGCGCCGTTGGCCGCGACCAGGCCCAAACAGACGGGGCTCTCCTCCCCTTCGACCTCACCTCGGCCCCGGCCGAAAGGCTCTTTCCCCTCCTCGGCCACGCCAACCAGACCGTCCGTCGGCTCGCCTTCGAACAACTCCTCGCCCGCGGTGTGACCGACGAGCGCGTCCCCCGCGACTGCCTTCTGCTCGCCTCCGACACCGCAGCGCCGGCAACCGCTCGGGCCCTGGCGACCTGGATCCTCGCCCGGCTTGATCGGCTCGATTCACGCTCCATCGAGGGGCTTTCGCACCACCCTGAGCGGATGGTGAGGGTCCATCTCGTCAAGGCTCTCGACGCCGCGGCCGGGTGGTCAAGCTTCGACGGCGAGCGGGCGGCGACGGTGACGCGGATGCTCGCCGACGACGACGCGTCCGTCCGTCGGGCCGCCGCCCAGGCCCTCGGCAGCCATCCGTCGCGAGCCAGCTTCGCGCCCTTGCTCGGAGCCCTCCGCGACACCGACGCCGCCGACGTCCAGCTTGTCCACGCCCTTCGCATCGCCATGCGCAACCATCTCCGCTCGGCCGCCGGCGGGCGGGCCGTGGCCCCATCGGACCTCGCCACATGGCATTTCCTCCCCGGCGACCGCGAGCGGCTCATCGACGTGCTGCTGGCGGTGCCCGACGCCGAGGCGGCGTGGCAGGCGTTCGTGATGGCGCGGTCCGGCGGCACGCTCCTCGAGCGCGCCTCGTCGGGCGTCGCCCGGCTCTGCCCTGATGAGCGGATCGCCGAGGGGGTGCTCCTGACCCTGACGCGCGACGCCTCGGGCGACGCTGCCGGCGCGGAGATGCGGTCGTTCGCTGCCTTCCTCGAGGGCCTCGGCCAGGCCGGCAAGCGGCTCACGCCCGGCACGACGCTCGCCGACTGGGGGGGAAAGCTCGCCGCTGGGGTCCTCGCCCGGCACCAGGAGCGTCAAGCCGCGGAGACGCTCGTGGCGCTCAAAGTCGTCGAGCAGCTGCCATCCACTGCGCCGGCGGGCGACGTCGCCGCGGCGCTCAGCGACCGTTCCCTTCCCCCCGATGTTCGCTCCGCTGCCGCCAGTGCGCTCCTCTCCCTCGATCCCGACCACGCCAGCCCCGTTTTGGCAGCGGTCGCCCTCGACGCGGCGGAGCCCGCGCCGCTTCGCGAGGCGATCTTTCGCCAACTCGGCGGTGTCGATGCCGAAGCGAGCCGGGAGACGCTCTGCGAAGTGGTCGCCACGGCACCGCCGTCGCTCCGGCAAGCCGCGGCCTGGGCCCTCGCGACGCGGCCGGCCGGAGCCGAGCGGCTCCTCCAGCTTGTTGCCGCCGGCAAGACGACCGGCGCCGTCCTCCAATACGGGCCGGTGTCGGAACGGCTGCGGGCCTCGAACATTGCCGATCTCGACGCCCGGCTCGTCGAGCTGACGCGCGATCTCCCCGCCGCCGACGAGGCGATCCGGCAGCGGATCGAGCGGGTCGCGGCGATCCATGCCCAGGGGAAGGCGTCGGTCGACACCGGCCGCGGCCTGTTCAACAAGGTCTGTGCCAATTGCCACCGGCTCGGCGGATTCGGGCCGGCGATCGGGCCGCAGCTCGACGGCATCGGCCAGCGGGGGAGCGAGCGGGTCCTCGAAGACATCCTCGATCCGGCCCGCAACGTCGACGAGGCCTTCCGGCTCACGACCGTGATCACGACCGACGGCCGGGCGATCTCTGGCCTCAAGCTCCGCGACGACGGTGGCGATCTCATCCTCGCCGACACCCTCGGCAAGGAAAACCGTGTCACCGCAGCAGAAATCGACGAGACCAGCGTCTCGCGGCTCTCGCCGATGCCCGCCAACGTCGCCGAGCTCATCGGCGAGGAGAACGTTCCCCACCTCCTCGAGTTTCTCCTTCAGCAGCGGACGGCCACGACGGGTCAGTGACGCGCCTCACGCCCGCCAGGCGTTGCGCAGAAACCGCAGCCAGTTGCCGTGCATCACCTTGGCGATGTCCGCCGCTGAATACCCGCGCTTGGCGAGCATCGTCGGCAGCCGTCCCAAATCGGCGATCGTCTCCAGATCGTAGGGCGACTGCTCGCGG
>Ga0164295_10004363_pt1 | contig 11245 bp, 5 predicted proteins | sample GEODES006metaG_FD_111798 | JGI IMG/M metagenome (GOLD analysis project Ga0164295, IMG submission 111798) | Oligotrophic lake water microbial communities from Sparkling Lake, Wisconsin, USA - GEODES006 metaG | ecosystem: Environmental > Aquatic > Freshwater > Lake | place: USA: Sparkling Lake...
GCGCTCACCCTCGGTGGTACGTCCTCGAATACGGTGGAGGTGGCGACGGGTGCCACCGCGACCATCTCGTCGCCGATCGCCGGAACGACCGGCCTTGCGAAGACTGGAGCCGGTGCGCTGGCCCTCGGCGGAAACAACACCTTCACGGGTGCGACCGCCGTTCAGACGGGCACGCTTCAGGTTTCGAGCAACAACGCTTTGGCCACGAGTGCCGTGACGGCTCAGAGCGGGGCCACTCTCAAGGTGGATTCGGCGCTCACGATGAAGTCTCCGAGTGTGACGGTTGCCTCCGGCGCCACGCTGGCTGCTTCGGGTGTGACGCTTCTGGTCAACGGAACGAGCGGTATTGCACAGCTTGTTTTCGGGAGTGGTACGACCGGGTCGGTGACTGGAGCGCCAGGCCTTTCGGTGAGCGGCAATGGAGTGGTGTCGATGGCGACGACCGGCCGAGGGGTCGTGGACGTTTCAACTCTGGCGGTCGATGCGGCGAGTGGTGGCAAGATTGATATCGGCAGCGGCCGTATCAATGTTGCGGCGCTTGGGATTACCGAGGCCGACTTGCGGGCCGACGTGATTGCAGGTCGCTCTGGTGGTAGCTTCTCGGGCACCAGCGGCATCATGACGACCGCAGGAAAGGCCTCGTTGACGAGTACAAACCCTGCTGTCGGCTATCGGGTTCTTGCCAATAATACGGCTATCGTTGCTTGGGCAGCATTCGGTGACTCGAATCTGGACGGGCAGGTCAATAACACGGACATCACGCTCATTAACACTGGCGGGAAGTTCAACGCGGGGGGCACGAATGCCGTTTGGTCGCAGGGAGACTACAACTATTCGGGGGCTGTGAATAACAGTGATATCACGCTTCTAAACACTGCCGCGCTGTTTAATGCAGGCTCTTATGTGAAGCCATTTGCACCAGGCCTGATGGCGATGGTGATCGGCGGGGAGCAGGACGGAATGGTATTCGAACTGTCGAGCCTCGACGGCTTTACGGGCTTCGATGGAACTCCGCTGAGTGGGAGTGGGGTGGCGGCTGTGCCCGAGCCTTCGGTTTGGGCCCTAGCCGTCGCGGGTGCTGCCTGTGTTGGAGCGTACCGTCGCCGGAAGCGGTCGTCGTAAGATCGCGATCAAGTCCTTGCAGCCTGAAGCCTCGCTTGGAGAACCCTCCAAGCGAGGCTTCTGCTTTTGGCAACCGGGGTTTGACCCAAAAAAGAAAAGGACCCGTGGGTTTGAAACCACGGGTCCGGAAGCGGCTCTAGAAGTGAGGGTCTTTGGGGGGGGGGGAACAGCCGCTGACAAGAAGCAAGTGTATTGTTGGGGGCCCAAGAACGAAGACGTTCTGCACGCCCTTTACCGACTATACACGACGGAACCCTCCCGTGTCGAATTCTTTTTTCGCCACGGACATGGCGGGCCGAAAACGGGGAGAGACTGCGGTTTATCGGGTTCGTAAGGCCGCAGGGCGGCCCGTTGGGAGCCCTGCGGCGGCCGTGTGAACCCGTGGGGAATCTCTGCTGGCGTAGCTGAGGGCCTGCCGTCTCGCTCCAGCGACTTCTCTCCGGCTTGGCCTGTCGGCTACGCTACCGGGTCACCCCGGCGATGCCGTGCTGGGCCCCCATGCCTTTGACCCCCCCGGATACCCATGGCTGCCACCCCTGCCAATCCATTTTCTTCCCGGGCCACGTTCGACACCGGCTCTGGCCCCGCCACGCTCTATCGCCTCCGGGCGCTGGACGATGCCGGCATCACCACTACCTCTCGGTTGCCATACTCGATCCGGATGATCCTCGAGGCCCTGCTGCGGACCTGCGACGACTACGAGGTCACCGAGGCCGACATCCGCACGCTCGCAACCTGGAATGCCGCCCAGCCTGCCGAGCAGGAGATCCCCTTCAAGCCGGCCCGGGTCGTGCTGCAGGACTTCACCGGGGTGCCGTGCGTGGTCGACCTGGCGGCGATGCGGGCGGCGATGAAGCGACTCGGTGGCGATCCCGGAAAGATCAATCCGCTCGTGCCGGTGGATCTCGTCATCGACCATTCGGTGCAGGTGGACTTCTTCGGAACGCACGACGCGCTCGAGAAAAACGTCGACATCGAGTTTGGTCGCAATGCCGAGCGGTACGCCTTCCTGCGGTGGGGCCAGCAGGCGTTCCGCAACTTTCGCGTCGTGCCACCGGCGATCGGCATCGTCCATCAGGTGAATCTGGAGTACCTCGCCGGCTGCGTATTTCTCCGCGACGATCCGGCGGGCAACGGGACCATGAAGGTGGCCGTGCCCGACACGCTCGTCGGCACCGACAGCCACACCACGATGATCAACGGACTCGGGGTGGTCGGCTGGGGGGTGGGTGGCATCGAAGCCGAGGCCGTGATGCTCGGCCAGGCGCTGTCGCTGCTCCTGCCCGAGGTGGTCGGGTTTGAGCTCACAGGCCGCCTGCCGGCCGGCGCCACCGCCACCGACCTGGTGCTCACGGTCACCGAGATCCTGCGGAAGGATGGGGTGGTCGGAAAGTTCGTCGAGTTCTTCGGGAGCGGTCTCGAGGGCATGTCGCTGGCCGACCGGGCCACGATCGCCAACATGGCCCCCGAGTACGGGGCCACGATGGGCTTCTTCCCGGTGGACGACGAGACCCTGACCTACCTGCGGCTCACCGGCCGGCCGGCCGAGCAGGTGACGCTCGTCGAGCGGTACATGAAGGAGCAGGGGATGTTTCGCACCGCCGCGGCCCCGATCCCCGAGTTCACCAAGCGGTTGTCGCTCGACCTGGGGAGCGTGGTGCCGAGTCTCGCCGGCCCGAAGCGGCCGCAGGACCGCGTGCCGCTCGTGCAGGTGAAGAGGGCCTTTGCCGAATCGCTCACCGCGCCGACGGCCAAGCGGGGCTTCGCGCTCGAGGGGGCGGCGCTCACTCGCACGGGCACGGTCCGCGAGCCCGGCCGCTCCGATCAGATCGGCCACGGTGCCGTGGTGATCGCCGCCATCACCAGCTGCACCAACACGAGCAATCCCAGCGTGATGGTGGCCGCCGGGCTCGTCGCCCGAAAGGCGGTCGCCAAGGGGCTCGCCACGAAGCCGTGGGTGAAGACGAGCCTGGCTCCCGGCTCCCGCGTGGTTACCGACTACCTCGAGAAGTCTGGCCTGGCCAAGGATCTCGACGCCCTCGGCTTCGAGACGGTGGGCTACGGCTGCACGACCTGCATCGGCAACTCGGGGCCGCTCCCCGATCACGTGGCCGCCGCGGTCACCGAGGGCGACCTCGTCGCGGCCGCGGTGCTTTCCGGCAACCGCAACTTCGAGGGCCGCGTGAATCCCCTCGTGAAGGCCAACTGGCTCGCCAGCCCGCCGCTGGTGGTGGCCTACGCGCTGGCCGGCACCACCGACATCGATCTCGCCACTGAGCCACTCGGGATCGGCACGGATGGTGCGCCCGTGTTTCTTAAAGACATCTGGCCGACCGCCGAGGAGGTCCGCACTACCGTCGAGGCGAGCGTGGTGCCCGGGCAGTTTCAGAAGCGCTACGACAATGTCTGGGAATCGAACCCGCGGTGGAATGCGGTGCCGACGAGCACGGGTGAACTCTACGACTGGGATGAGGCGAGCACCTACATCCAGGAGCCGCCGTTCCTCGCAGAACTCTCGCGGGAACCACAGGCACCCGCGAGCATCCATGGAGCCCGCGTGCTTCTCGCCCTCGGCGACAGCGTGACCACCGACCACATCTCTCCCGCGGGCAGCATCGCCAAGGCGAGTCCGGCCGGCACGTTCCTGGTGAAGCACGGCGTGCCTCCGGCCGACTTCAACAGCTACGGGGCCCGCCGCGGCAACGACCGGGTGATGACCCGCGGCACCTTCGCCAACATCCGCATCCGCAACCTCCTCGTGCCAGGCACGGAGGGGGGCGTGACCCGGCTGCTGCCCGGCGCCGAAGTGATGCCGGTGTACGACGCGGCCGTGAAGTACCGCGAGCAGCGGACGCCGCTCGTCGTGCTCGCCGGCGCCGAGTACGGCACGGGCAGTTCCCGCGACTGGGCCGCCAAGGGCACTATGCTGCTCGGCGTCCGGGCGGTGCTGGCTGCAAGCTTCGAGCGGATCCACCGTTCGAATCTGGTGGGGATGGGGGTGTTGCCGCTCGTGCTCCCCGAGCCGTGGCAGCAGCTCGGGCTCACCGGCGAGGAGACCTTCGAGATCCCCTTCGAGGGGCTCGCACCGCGGTCGACCGTCGTGGTCACGGCGACTGGGGCCGACGGAACGACGAAGCAGATTCCCTGCCTCGTGCGGATCGACACCCCGGTGGAACTCGACCAGTTCATGGCGGGCGGCATCCTGCCGTTCGTGCTCCGGAAACTCCTGATGAGCTGACGCGGGGCCGACGGCCGCTCGACGCGGGGCCGCACACTCCATACGAGCGGAAGATTTTTCCGCGCGGCGGCGGCTGCCTAGGCTTTTTCATCGCCACGGGGGCTTGCGGGCGCAGCCGACTCCCCGCCGTTTTCGTATAGTGCTGCTCGTCGCGAGTCACTGTGATCGACGATCCCCGCGGATCGTTCGGCACAACGATCCAAAGAGGGCCACGTCATGGCACCCGAACTTCTGCAGCAGGTTGGTCCTGGTTTCGGCTCCGCCACCGTGCCAGCCTGGCCCCATGGGCTTGCCGTGCGAAAGGTGCCCAACGCCTCCGGCCGAACGGCTATCTCGCGGGTCGTGCTCGCGGCCCTCGAACAGGTTCGTCCCGCTGGCGAGATGCGGCGGCTCTCCGCAGACTCGGTGATCGCCGACGCCGGGATCGACGCCGAGCGGTTTCTCGATGCTGTCAGCCGCCTGGAGGGCCACTACGAGATGCGGTTTCATGCGTCGTGGCTGACGGGCATGCGTTGCTGTGGCGACGTGGTTGAGTGCATCGCCATCAACATGTTTGATGCCGCTGATCGGGCGGCGGCCCCCGCTGCCGCCGAGCCTCTGTCATCGGCCCACCGTCCCGTGGCCCCGGTAGCGGCCGATTCGCCATGGCCGGAGTGCGAGGCGCTCGAGGAGCGACTGGCGGGGCTGGAGCATGCCGGCCTCGAAAACCCGTTTCTCCTCGCCAACGAACGGGTGGAGGGCCGCGTCGCCACCGTGCGGGGCCGCGAGACCATCTCCTTTACCAGCTTCGATTACCTCGGGCTCGCCGGGCACCCGGACGTGAAGCGGGCCGCGAAGGAGGCCATCGACCGCTTCGGCTGCAGCGCCTCGGCGAGCCGGATGGTCGGCGGCAACAACACCGTGCTCGACGCCCTCGACGCCGAACTGGCAAAGTTCATCGGCACCGAGCGGGCCGTGATGTTTCCCTGCGGCTACGGTACCAACGCCTCAGTGTTTAGCCACCTCTTCGGTGCCGAAGACCTGATCCTCTACGACGAACTCGCCCACAACAGCATCGTGCAGGGAGCGGCGTCTTCGAAGGCCGGCAAGCGGTCGTTTCGACACAACGACCCCGAGCAACTCGATGGCCTGCTTCGCGACCTGCGGTCGCAGTACCGCCGCGTGGTCGTCGCGATCGAGGGCGTCTACAGCATGGATGGCGACTACCCCGATCTGCCGCGGTTTTTGGAGGTCAAGCGGAAGCACGATGCGCTGCTCTACGTCGACGAGGCCCACTCCATCGGCACGATGGGGCCCGAGGGTCGCGGCATCTGTGACTTCTTCGGAGTGGATGCCCGCGAGGGTGATCTCTGGATGGGTACGATCAGCAAGGCGCTCGGCGCGCAGGGAGGGTACCTTGCGGGTCCCGAGCGGCTGATCCGCTACCTCGGCTACACGACGCCGGCATTCGTATTTTCGACCGCTTGCTCCCCGGCGAACTCGGCTGCGGCACTCGAGGCGATCCACGTGATCCGCCGTGAGCCCTGGCGACTGGCCGTTCTCCGCGAACGGTCTGAACTGTTTCTGAAACTCGCTCACGACGTCGGCCTCGACACCGGCCCCAGCCACAACACGCCCGTGATCCCGGTGATCGTCGGCAGCTCGGCTCGGGCCATGCGGGTGTCGCAGCTGCTGCTGGAGCGGGGCATCAACGCCCGGCCAATCCTCTATCCGGCCGTCCGCGAGTCGGCGGCCCGGGTGCGGTTTTTCCTGACGTGCGAGCACACGGAGGACCAGATCGTCCGCACGCTCGAGACGCTCGCCGAGGTCGTCGCCGAAACTCCGGCCTGAGGCGGCCGCCCGCAGCCCGCGCGGCCGGCCCGGGCGTTCTTCTGGGCCGGTGTTCTGGGCGGATTACAGGCTTCTCGGCAGGTTACAGGCTGCTCGGCGGTGCCGGTAGAAAACCTGCCCCGACGGTACCGCGGGCGCGACAGCCCGGCGACGTGCCGCCGAAGATCCCATCGCGGAACAGGGGCCAGCAGCGGGTGACGACGGAGTCGGTGACCACCAGCAGGGCCGGTAGGAACAGCAACTCAGCCACCGTGGCAGACGCCACCGCGGCACAGGCAAGCACGCCAAACCCGGCCAACGACGGCACGCTGCTGGCCGTCACGGCTGCAAACCCGACGGTGAGCACCACGCCACCGATCACCACGGCATTGCCCATTTCGGACACGGCCCGGCGCACCGCCGAGCCGATGGAGACACCCTCCTTGCGGTTGCGGGTGAGTGCTGAGAGCACGTGCACCGTGTCGTCCACGGCGAGGCCGAGGCAGACGTTGAACACGATCACCGTCGCCGGGTCGAGCGACCGGCCTGTGATCACCAGCAGCGTTGCGATCACCACCAACGGGAAGATGTTGGGCAGCATGCTGACGATGCCGGCCAGGGGCGAGCGGAAGGCGACGGCGAGGATGCAGCCGATTACGAGCACCTCCACCACGAGGCTCGAGCCAAGGTCACGAACCAGTTGCCGGATGTTGCGGGCCGAGACGACCGACATGCCCGCCAGCCGAAACCGCCAGCCGGGTCGATCCTGCTCCAGACGTGCCAGAGAGGCATCGACCCGATCGTAGATCTCCTCCAGCCTGCGTGAGCCCAGGTCCGCCACCCGGGCCCGCACCAACGCCATCCGCGACTCCGGCGAGACGAGGTCACTGACGCTGTCGACATCGAGCCGCCGGCGAACCCGCGGCGGCATGCCGGCGGCGACCGTGGAGAGCGAGATCGTGCGGGAGATGCCCGCCTCCCGGCCGACGGCCGCCTCGGCCAGGGCGAGCGCGTCGAGCACGGCAGGATCCCGCCAGTCGACATCTGCCGGCCACTCGACGACCACGTCGACCCCCATCACCCCGCCAAACTCGGCATCGACGCGGGCCAGGGCCTGGGAAGCCGGAGCCCCTGACGGCAGCGAGTCGATGATCCGGGTGTCGGCGTCGAGGCCTGAACCGACGAACGCCAGGGCCGCTGTCAGGGAGCAGGCGACGACCACCAGCGGCCGGGCATGCCGCACCGACAACGCCGCCAGGACGTTTGCCACTCGGCCGGCCAGCGGTGAGGATCGGCCGAGCCGCAGGCCGCTGCAGAACCGCGTCGAGGCGATCAGCGGAGTGAGCAGGGTGACCGCCATGAAGCTCGCAAGGGCCCCGATGGCCGCGGCGATGCCGAAGGTGCGGACGGCCTCGATCCTCGCGACGGCCAGCGAGGCAAAGCCGATCGCCGTGACGATGCTCGTCAGGCCGCAGGCCATGCCAATGCGGCGGATGGCGCCCGACGAGGCTGCCAGCGGGTCGATCCCTCGCCGGGCGCTGCGGCGCATGTCTTCGATGAAGTGGATCGAGTCGCAGGTGCCGACCACCAGGGCCAGCGACGGCACCACGCTGGTGAGGATGTTCACAGGCGCGCCCAACAGGCCGAGGGTGCCGAGTGCCCAGATCGCGCCGACGAACGGGGGCAGGCTCGCGACCACGGTCGATCGCAGGCTCCGGGCCACGACCGCCGAGAGCATCACGGCCAACACGAGGCCGATCGAGTTGAACATCAGCATGTCGTGGCGGAGCGCCCGGGTGGCCTGTTCGCGCAGCGCCGGCAGGCCCGTCAACTCGAGTGCCAGCGGCCCCTCGGCCGGTGCCGACTCCGCGAGCACCGCTTCGATCCGCGCGACGACCGCCGACGATGCTGGGGGGCGGTCCGCCTTGGCCGACAGCTGCACGAGCAGCAGCGACGACGACCCGTCGGCCGAAAGCAGGTGGCCGGCGACGAGGGGGTGCCCGCTGGCCCGGGCCTTGGCGCGGGCCAGCGACTCGGCATCGAGCGGGTCCGACGTCCGTGGGATCACCGGCAGCACGACGCCCGCGGTTCCCTGCCGGCGGATGTCGAAGATGCTCCGCACTTCGTCCACGCCCTCGATCCCCCGCAGCCTGCCGGCGAGGTCCTCCAACGCCGTGAGCGATTCGGCGTCGAAGATGTCGCCGGATCGGGCCGCGGCCCGGACGATGCAGTCGCGGTCAGGGGGGCCGAAGACGTCGGCGATCTCGTCCACGAGGTCGAGCTGGGCACTGCCGTCGCGGACGAGCGCCTGCAGGTCGTCATCGAACCGCAGGCGGGAAATGCCGAAGGCTGCCAGGCCCGTCAGCGTGGCGGCCAGCAGCCAGCCCGCGAGCCGCCAGTCACGAACCTGGGGCCGCGTCAGGTCGGTTCCACTTCTTCGATCAGGTGCCGCTCCGCCGGGTCCACGATCCAGCCCCGACAGGTCAGCGCCCCGCAGCGGCACGGGATCGCCGCGTCTGCCGGCCAGCAGTAGTCGATCAGGATTTCCTCGCCTGGTTGGATCGGGCGAATCGTCTGCATCCACAACCGTTCTTCCTCCGCTTCGCCCGGTTCAGCCTCCCAGTAGAAAATCTCGCAGTTAGGATCGCAACTGTGGTTCACGAATCGGAGCGGAGGGGCCGGATCGAGGAGCCTGCCGCCGGCCAGTTCCATCACGTAACTGGAATCCTCCGGATGGTTGTCGAGGATGGTGCCGAGCACCTCTCCGAGCACGACGTCGGACGAGATCCGGCGGCGGGCGAAGACGCCCTTGCCGACGTGGGTTTCCGCGATCCGGAGGAGACGTTCGAGGCGGGCGCGACCGGACTCGCGGGTCTGGGTGTCGTGATGGGGCATCGGAGGGCTTGAGGGGCGGGGCGGTCTTCAGAGGGAGGCGGCGAACTCTACCGGTCACCAGGCGAACCGGTCAACCAGCGTGAGCGACCGGGCCGCGGGACGCCGCCCAGGAAAACCGTCCCGCGGGCGTCGTCACGCGAGTTCCTCGCGGACCCGTTCGAGGAGCTTTTTCGTCGCCAGGATCCCCTCCGGCTCGCTCAGTTCCTTGCCTTCGTATTCCACGCCGACCCAGCCACGAAAGCCGGTGTCGAGCACGAGCTTCATCATTTTCTTGAAGTCAGTCCGCACCTCGTTGCCCTCGGCGTCGAAGTCGTGGCTCTTGGCGCTCACGCCCTTTGCAAACGGCATCAGGTCGGCGACGCCGCGGTAGCGGTCGTAGTCGTAGAAGTTGCCAAAGTCGGGCAGCGTGCCGCAGTTGGGCTTGCCCACCATCTTCATCACGCCCGCCAGCCACTCGCCGTTGCTGGAGAGGCCGCCGTGGTTCTCCACGATCACGTTCATGTCGAGTTGCGACGCGAACTCGGAGAGCCGCGACAGGCCGTCGGCGGCCAGCTTCTGCTGCTCCTCGAATTCGCCCTTGCTCGCTGCGTTGACCCGGATCGAGTGGCAGCCCAGCCGCTTCGCCGCCTCGACCCACGGGTAGTGCTTCTCGATCGCCGCGGTGCGGGCCTTGTCGTCGGGGTCGCCGAGGTTGCCGAGGCCGTCGCACATGATCAAGACGTTCGTCACGCCCTCGTCGGCCGCCCGCTTGCCGAGTTCGGCGATGTAGTCGGCGTCTTGGGCCTTGTCCTTGAAGAACTGGTTGACGTACTCGACCCCGTCGATGCCGAACTGCTGCTTCGCTGTCCGCGGAAAGTCGAGGTTGTCGAGCTTGCCCGAGAAGAGCGTGTTGTGGAGCGACCACTGGGCGAGCGAGATTTTGAATGCAGGCTCCGCGCCGGCCGCGGCTTCAGCGGCGGCAAACGCCCGGGGCGCGGCGGCCAGCGTGCCGGCGACGGAGGCCGAGGCGGCGAGGAACGAGCGGCGGGTGGGACGATTCGGGGAGCGGGTGTTCATTCGGGGAATCCTTGGGAAATGAGAGCTACTCCAGGGCCGGGGCGTCGGCTTCCTGCTGGAGGTATTCGCGGGGACGATAAAGCAAGACTACCGGAACGAGCAGGAGTGTTGCCACCACCATGCAGCCGGTGAAAAACCAGTAGTAGGCGGCGCCGGTGAGAGTCGAGTTGCCGGAGCCGTCTCGGGTGAACATGTTGACGGCGGCAGTGAACAGGTTGCCGAGCGAGATACTCAGCAGGTAGAGGCTCATGACGAACGACTTCATCTGGGGCGGGGCCTGGGTGTAGCTGAACTCCAGGCAGGTGATCGACACCAGGATCTCGGCTGCCGTGATCACCACGTAGGCAGCGAGTTGCCAGACCACCGACGGCCAGCGGGCCCCCTCCGGCCCGAGACCGGCCGCCGCCAGGCGGGCCGATTCGGCGTCGATCAGCTGCTGGGCCGTGGCCGAGATCGCGAAGGCGGCGATCGCCAGCACGAACCCCACCAGGATCCGGCGGAGCGGCGTGAAGTTCAGGAAGCGTCCAACGAGCGGATAGAGGCCCAGGCCGAAGAGCGGAATGAAAAGGAGCACGAGGAGCGGATTGATCGCCTGGATCTGGCTCTCGAGCCAGTCGATGCCAAGAAAGCGGCGGTCCATCTGCTGCGCCTGCTGCACCCATGCCCCGCCCGTCTGGTCGTAGAGCGACCAGAACACGGCCACGAGGAGGTAGAGCGGCACGAGCTTGGCAACGGCCCGGAGCCCCTGCGGCCCGAAGGTTTCGGAGAAGTAGGCGGGCCCCCGCGGCGGCACGTGGACGAAGCGGTGGCGGCCCAGCCAGAAGACGAACGTGGCGATGGCCATCAGGATCCCCGGCACGCCAAACGCCCAGCCGGCACCGTAGTGCTCGAGCAGCCACGGTGTGAGCAGCGTGGAGAAGAACGAGCCGAAGTTGATCGCGAAGTAGAACCAGCCGAACACCCGCTCGAGAAGGTGGCGGTTGGAATGGCCGAACTGGTCGCCCACGTGGGCCGACACGCACGGCTTGATCCCCCCCGAGCCGATCGCGACCAGCGCCAGGCCGGCCAGCAGCCAGCCGCGGGGCTCGAGTGTGGCGGTCAGGAAGGGCTCGGGCATGTCCATCA
>Ga0164295_10004364_pt1 | contig 11244 bp, 6 predicted proteins | sample GEODES006metaG_FD_111798 | JGI IMG/M metagenome (GOLD analysis project Ga0164295, IMG submission 111798) | Oligotrophic lake water microbial communities from Sparkling Lake, Wisconsin, USA - GEODES006 metaG | ecosystem: Environmental > Aquatic > Freshwater > Lake | place: USA: Sparkling Lake...
ATCAGATCTCGTGGCTGGGGGCCTGATACACACGTGACACGCGCGTGTCTTGCGACCACGCCGGGAAACGAATCCCGCGGATTCACACACAGACAGTTATTCACAGACAGAGTTCAGAGATGCATTCAGACACGCCGGAAAGGCGAAGGGCGGGGGAGTGCACTCCGTTCCGGTCGCGTCGCAGACGCACCCCCCTGATCCGGTCTGGGGAGGGCTCCGCCACCAACCGCCTCGTGATTCGTCCGATCAGAAGCTCACCTTCGAGCGCTTTCGCCCGGAGTACTTAGAGTCATGTGTCACCTCCTTGCCGTGCCTCCTGGCCGCCTCCTTTTTGAGAGCGATCCATTCGCGGCTCTTTTTGGCAATCTTGCCGTGGCGCGACTTCTCGCGTGAGCCCATTGCACGCCGCGCATGCCGCTTGCGCCCATCATTCCGCACGCTGCTGCTCGCACCCGCGTCCGCCGCGCCGCCGCCGAGACCGCTCGCCGCTGACGAGGCACCGCCCACGCTCATCGCGTCCGACTCGCCTAGGGCGGTGGGCATGCTGAAGCCCGCGTCGGGCGGCCCCGCGAGCAGCACCAGAAAGTACTTTTTCGCCTTCGTCGAGTGTGGGAAGTCGATCACGAGCCCGCCGCCGAAGCCGGCACGCATCGCGCTCGCGGTGATGAGTTGCAGCTGCTCGGCATTCTGCGGGTAGAACTGGAGCACCGCGCGCGCGCCGCGGCGCAGCACGCGGTACAGCGATTGGAAGAAGCGGTGCAGTCGCAGTCGCGGATTGCCCTCGTCGTTCGAGTAGCACAACCACTGGATGGCCGAGATGGAGATGGCGCCATCGAAGGCGCCTTGCCGGAAGGGCAGCCCAGTGCCCATGTCCGAGTGGATGAGCTCGCCCTCGACCTCGCGTTGCTGCGCGACGCCGAGCATGTCGCGGCTGATATCGCAGCCCATCCATGCGTGGCCCTCCTCCTCAAGAACTTCGCCGCTCAGCCCGGTGCCGCAGCCGACGTCGAGCAGAAGGCACGGCGTGTCCTCAGGCAGGCAGAGCATCTCGACGGCGCGCTCGGCCATGCTGGTCTGCACCTCGATCATGCGGCTCGAGTGCAGGTACTTGTTCGCCTCCGTTTCGTTGTAGAAAATGTCGGCCGGCCCGCTCTCCTCGGGTCGCGTACGAACCTTTGTCGCCATGTTGCTCCGCGCGGACGGGGAAGGTCCGAGCGCGCGACGTGCCAGACAGCCAGACCGTTACCAAAACTTTATTTCGAAAATTAAAGGTGAGGGAAGAGCCCCCAAACAGCAACAGCAGCCATAATCGAAATTCCGCAGACTCAAGAAACTGAACAGAAACGAAGCCCAGAATGGAGGGCAACGCATCCGACCCGTTGGCGGACGACGAGGACGACGTTGCCTCGAAGGCGAGCGCGGAGCCGATCCGCGTGGTGGTACGCGTGCGCCCACCGCTCGATGACCGCGCCGGCCCGGCCTCGCAGCTCTCGATCCAACCGCCGAACTCCATCTGCGTCCACCGAGGCGGCCGTCACCAGGGCGATGTGGAGGCGCAGTTCGACGCCGTGCTCGGCTTCGAATCTTCGCAGCGCTCTGTGTATCAGCACGTTGCACCCGCCGTCGACGCCGCGCTGGCTGGCATCAACGCCACCGTCTTCGCGTACGGCCAGACGGGCTCGGGCAAGACCTACACGCTCTTCGGCGGGTTGCTGCCCGGTGACCCGCAGGCGCGCGCGGACGTGGGCTCATCGGAGTGGGCCGCGAGCACGGGTGGGATGTCGGAGGGCATGGCCGCGCGCGCGCTGCGCCACATCTTTGATCGTGCCGAGGCGCTCGCCGCCGAGGGCACGCGCCTCGCGCTGAGCTGCTCGTTCCTCGAAGTTTACAACGAGCATGTGTCGGACCTGCTGCTGCCCTCGGGCGCTAAGGCGGCGTGGGGGACGAGCGGTGCGTGGGGCGGCGGCGGCGGCGGTGGCGGCACCGCCGACGGCGGCAGCGGACTCACGCTGCGCGAGGACCACGGTGACGTGCGCGTGATCGGGCTGACCGAAGTCCCGGTGCACCACGTGACGCAGGCGCTCGCGCTTGTGCGGCGAGCGCTGCGCGGGCGCGCGTCGCGCCAGACAGACATGAATCAGCGCTCGTCACGCTCGCACGCGGTGCTCCAGCTCACGCTCGAGCAGGCGAGCCTCGCGGGCTCACCCTCCCCGGGCGGCCGCGGCGCCAACCGCACCGTGTGTGCCAAGCTCAACCTCGTCGACCTCGCCGGCTCCGAGCGGATGGCGTCCGAGAGCGGCAACGCGGCCCTGGGCGAGCAGCAGCACAAGCGCGAGATGGTCGCGATCAACAAGAGCCTCTCCGCCCTCGCCAACTGCATCTCCGCCCTCGCGCAAGGCGGGAAGCGCTCTCACGTGCCGTACCGAGACTCGGTGCTCACGCGGCTGCTGCAGGCCTCGCTCGGCGGACACTCGCGCACGCTGCTGCTGGCGACGGTGGCGCCCTCTGACAAGTGCGCCGATGAGACCATCTCGACGCTCCGGTTTGCCGACCGCGCGAAGCACGTGATGCTGCGCGCCGTGCCGAACGCGCCCGCCGACCTGGGCGAGACTCTCCAGCAGCAGCGGCGCCGGTTCGAGAGCCGAATCGAGCGGCTGCAGCAGCAGGTTCTTGGGCTCAAGGAGATGCTCGCGCGCCGTGATCGCGAGATGCACGAGAAGGACATGCATGAGAGGGAGCTGCGTGAGCGCGACTGGCGCGAAGGGCGCGAAGGGCGCGAGGGGTGGCGAGGCGCCCTTGCAGGGCGCGGCGATGAATCGGCTCGCGCTCGTCAGCTGCGAGCGATGGTGAGCGACGCGGCGACTTTGGGCTCCCCCGAGCGCGGCGGCGGCTTGGGCGCCGCCGGCGAGCGCGCGCTCGAGATTGAGCGAGAACGCGCCGCCGTCGCGAGCGAGAACGAGGCGCGACTGCGCACCGCGCTCTCGGAGGTCATGACCGAGCTCGAGCGCGAACGCAGCGAGCGTCGGCGTCTCGAGACGCTGCTGACTGAGGCGCGCGCTCAGGGCTTCGTCGTCGGTGGCGGCGGCGGCGGCGGCGGCGGCGGCGGTGGCACGGCGCGCCAGCGCCACTCAGAGGCGGCCGAGCAGAATTCCGCACCGAGTGCGCGCCCGAGTGTCGTGAGTGCAGAGGAAGACGCGATGCTGCGCGAAGTGATGGCGGAGCTGCAGCTGCAAGAGAGGGAGCTCGCTCGCATTCGGCAGGAGGAGCGTGAGATCGAGGCCCTGCTCCGCGGCGCGGGCGGCGGCGGGGGAGGCGGCGGCGCAGGAGGCTTACCGGCAGGGGGAGGCTTCTCGTCACGTGCGGCCGTCGGCTCGGTGTACGGCGCCGGCCATGGCCGCCTAAACATGGTGTCCCCACGTGAGCCGCCGCCTTCCGAGAGAACCAAGGCGCAACAGCATCCTTTCGCCTACAGCTGGAACGACGCGGGCGCGCCCCCGCCCGTGCGCACCGGCTGGCAGCCTCCCGGAGGGATCGGTGCGCCCCACCCACCACCGCTGCCCGCTGAAGCAACTTTCGGTCGCGGCTCCGGCAGCGGCGGTCGGCGCGCGCCCGCGTTCAACCTGCTCGCCGACAAGACCTCCGTCCATTACGACCCCCGCGCCGACAAGAATTCGCGCTTCTACGACCCTGAATGCGATCCGAATTCGAAGTGGTACCGTGGCGGCGGCGGTGATGGTGGCGGCGGCGGCGGCGGCGGCGGCGGCGGCGGTCTTAGTGCCGGCAGCGGCGGCTTTGGTGGCGGCGGCCCGCCACGATCGGCAGAGCCACCCCTCGAGTACGGCGAGACGAGCCCGAGAGACCAAAGCCCTCCGCATGGTCAGCATGGCCGCCGTGGTGGCGCCGCCAACGGCCGGCGAGAGCGCCGTGGCAACAAGCCGGCGGCGGATAAGGAGATCGGAGCCGCGCTCGCCGCCGCGCAAGGCCTCGCCTGTGTGGGCAAGGCCGATATGGGCTCGCTCTACTATGTGCTCGGCTCCCAAGCCTCCTCGTCGCGGGTCAAGCAGCTACACCACATGCTCCAGAGGCGCCGCGCACCCTCGTCCGACGAGGTCATGACCGGCTGGAGGCCGGAGGCGGATGGGCACCTGCCGCTCGGCGCGGCTGGCGAGCTGGGAGGAGGTGGCGGCGGTTAGTGAATCCCCGCGTCTCACGTTAGGTAACCCCGGTTCTTCGCTGGCATTCCGTGACCTAGAAATCGTGTTCGGCTACAACGTGTACAGCCGGAAACACAGGATAAATTTCGTTTGTCTAGGGTTTGGCTCGAAACGCAGATAATTTTTCATGCTCGTAACGGCGCCTTCCAACGGTCGGCCACAAACGTCCGCAAGCCGTCCCTGTCGCTTCTATGCCCGAGACAGGCCGCCGCCCCGTGAGCCGAATGCACCGGCACGAGCCGCAGTCGCTAGCACTTCGAGCAGCAGCCGGGCTCTCCACAGGCGTTGAGTGCTTGAAAACTCCGTGGGGTTTCGATGACGAGGAACCGCGGCGGCGCGCAGCACCTGCACAGCCTCTGGCCCCGGCTGGCACACGGCCCATCCACCCGAGGCCAGGCGGCCGACGTGCCTTTGGCCACGATTGCTCCGCTCTGGTGACACGTGTTGGCGAAGCGCTCGACCACGGCGAAGATTACAAGGAGCAGCTACAGGCCAACCGCGTGCAGCCATTGTCGCCACCATCCCCCGAGCCGTTGGCCGCGCCGCCACGCGTTTCGTCGCCTGTTGCCGCCAGTGCGCACCCTAAGCGCGCCGCTATTGGCCACCAACCGTTACTAGCCGTTGCGCAGCCGAAACCCTCTGCTGCAAGGCGACCACCACCCTTTGCTGTGGACAGCTCGTACGACGCACGTCCCAGCAGTGCCAGGGAGCCTCGGCACTTGCCCGTCTCTCACGGGCCTAGGAGTCCTCCTCGGCCGGAGCCGGATGCTACGAAGCACACGATCCTTGAGGCGACCAGAAAACTGAAAGAGGCGGGCGTCTCTACTCGTGACAGCCCCGTACGCCGCCACAGACTCGGCTGAGACGACGTTGTCTACGACTTAGACGACGACCCGCCCAATGGCATCGTGCGCGCAACCGCGCATTGGTAAGTCAGTAAGTAAGTAAAAAAACTGAATTTCGTCTTCAGGCAGCTGATAACGTTCCGATACAATATGAACGCTCGGCAACGCTCGACCTTAAAAGCTCGACACGGTGATTGAATGCCTGATTGATTATTCTTGCAATTTCGGAAATTCAATTTCGACCGCCGTACATGTGTAAGTTGTTTCAGTTAGAAGTTACCTACTTATCCGGAATTGTCACGAATACACGGTTCTCACGATCCGATCGTCACGATATGAAATATGATTCGAATGTAACGTTCCTCGTTCGGGACACGCACGGGAAGTTGGGATGGTTGTGAGGTTCGTCTGTGTGATCCGTGTGCCCGTGTGCGCCCGTGTGTCCAGTGTGTGTCCCGGCTCCCCCGGTGTCTTTTTACATGTTTTTACTTCGGTATTCCAGTAGGAAATCTGAATGTGCGAACCGGAAAATATTTTAGACGGTTGAAGAAGCGGCCCGCGTTTTTGAGGCGACGAATCTTGAAAAGATCAACATTGGCTTCAATGGGGATCCTCTCGCTCAGTGGCTGCTGGTCAACCAGCGCTGCGGTCAGGACCCCGAATCCGCGTCTGCAGCCAGGCTGGGGCGAGCTCGCGACGTGGATGCAGACCTGGGAGCCGGCCGATGCCACGCAGGTCTGGCTCGTGCAAACCAAGTTCTTGGGGTTGCTCTGGATGATCGCGGTCGTCACCTTCGGGACCTCTTATGTGTCCACGTCGATCACGGCACTCTTCTTCGCGTCAGTCGAGTCCTTCGCATTGGCCGTCTATGGCATGTTCCTCGTCTATGGTCTGCAGGAGCATCACGGCCGCGGCGTGTGCCGTCGCATTGCATCGTCCGTGTGCATGGGGCTCATGTCCGTGTTCCTTACGCTGGAACTCATCGATCGCTCTGTTTGGGACTACCATGCAGTACACGACGTCAAGCTCCCCACCCTCGAGCGCGGGGCGAAGCTGGCGGCGCATATGCGGATACGGCCGCAGGATATCGTCCTCATTGGCAACGGGCCGCTCAGCACGCAGCAGCGCCACAGGCTCATCCGGCCGGCTTCGCCCAGCCAGGTGTATCGCTTCAACGGACTGTCCAACCTGCACCCGGGCGAGCCCCTCGGGCACGTTTTCGCGCGCCTGATCAATCCCGACAGCGCCCCGTTTGGCATCCCCGCTGGCGCAGTGGGTAAAGATCGCGACGCCGTGCCATGGTACTTTTGGGGCCTGGAGCCGCCGTTGCGACTGGACACGTTCACCCTACAGCTGCCTATCCTCCGGCAGCTCTCCACGCATTGCCATCGACTTCCCAACGAGGCGGTGTCCATCACGCTCGTCAACGGCCGGGCCGAGGATGCGGACTGGTATGCGAAACATCTCGGGATACCCGTAACGTACATGCCCTGCGATGCCGTGTGTCGCTCGCCGCCGCCGGGGAGCAAGCACGGTTGGACGACTGGAACGAGAGCCCTGTTTCATCTGCTCAATCGCACCTTGGAGGCACGATCGGGCCATGAGGACTCTCATCATAATGCCACCCGACGTGCGGCTGCCAAGCGCGCTGCCCCTCGAATTCACGTGCTTGGGATGAACTGGGCGAATAAGAAAGGGAGCTCTCAGGATAGTTACCATTCTCGGGAAAGGGAGAAGCAGGTCGTGCTGCGCGAGCTTGGGTCCAGTGGCCGCATCGTCGTCCACCCGACGCCAAGTTTGGCATACCACACCCGCATGAGCGTCAGCCACCTTGGCATCAAGGGCGAATGGCTGCAATTCTTCCCGTGTGAGGTCTGGACCGCACATTATAACGGCGATTCCCTGGGCGAGTGGCCGCCGCCGCACTTGGTAGAGTTCGCGATCACCCTTCCAGTTGTGGGCATCGCCTTGGGTATTGCACTATGGTGGCTGTGCAGCCCATACGGACGATACGCCGCGCACCACTCTCACATCGTGATGATGGTGTTGGCAATCACAGGTCGTGCTGCGGCGCTGATGGCAGCGCTGCTGGTGCTGAGCTGGCTCCTGCCCGCCATGTTCTCAAGCATAGCGCTCGTTGGAAAGGTCGCCGAAGCGCTGTGCCATTGCGTCTGGATCGCGCCTTGGAAGTAGACCGGACGTGAAAGGACGTGATCGTGATTTCGTGTTGTATTCAGTATTGAGTATTCAGTTCAGTTTGAGTTTCAGTATCGCTCTGTCCGTCGGTGAGGAGTACGGTACCCGGGTGGGGGTGCTAGCGTCTTTCTAACTTAAACTTTCAACGTTCTGCGCTCTCGCGGTCGTCTCTCGCTTGAACGACGTTGGTGAAAGTCTTCCGGTATTTTCCTTATTCTTCGAAACGCGCAGTTTCTTAGGATTTGACGAACCCGGAGATGCGGCGAGGAATTTGGCGATCTTGCCTTCGTCCATGCGCTCCCGGGGAGCATTGATGCTCCGCTCCTCCTTACTCATCTCTTTGTTAAGCTTGGCCGCACCCTTCGGATTTCAAGCGGCGTGCTGCCCACGAGCCGTGCGCAGCTCGGCGCGTTCGCGCATCATTCACCTCGATGAAATCGTTTCCCCATTTGAGACGCCGGGTCGTGCATCCACCAGACTGGAGGGACCATTGCCGCTGACGCCCGAGAACGTCGAGGCTGTACTGGAAGAGATGCGCCCGTACCTCATGGCGGACGGCGGAAACGTGGCGCTGCGCGAGATCGATGGCGGCACAGTTGTTCTTGAGCTGCAAGGTGCTTGTGGCACTTGCCCATCGTCGTCCATGACATTGACGATGGGTCTGGAAAAGGGTCTGCGCGACAAGATCCCTGAAATCATCTCGGTCGAGCAGGTTTCTGCCGATGGCGTGCCGATCACCGAGGAGGCCATTGAGGCTGTGCTCAAGGACGTGCGACCCTTTTTGAAGATGACAGGCGGCGATGTAGTGCTGCTGTCGGTGGATCCCGACGACTTGCAGCCGAGCTGCACTCTGCGGCTCACAGGGTCCGGTGCGGCGCTGCGTTCGATCAAAGGCGAGATCATTCAGCGCTTGAGAAAGGAGATGCCGAGCATGGCGGGCGTACTATGGGACGAGTAACAGACACAGGTTGACGTGGTGGTGTCGGCACGCCGCTGGGTCTGTGCGTGTGTAACGCTTCTCGTTCTTAAGGTAGTCCGCTCATGGTGTGCATGGGGCGAAACCTGATCTCCAAAAACACGAAAGGTTTTTGATGAGACTCGAGCCAGAGGTGTCCACTGCTCTCCATCATTCTCAGTTCCGTTTTCGAGCTCAATGGACACGAGGCCGGCCACAATACATGAAATTGAAATATGAAAACACATGATGGACAATGCTCAAAAGCGTCGGAGTTTTTTTGAGTTACTTTTGAGACGCGAACGTGGTTCGTGGAACGGGATCCCGGTCCACACACAAACTCAAGGATCACAAACCAGCGCAAAACCCTATCAAAAATCGGGCGCGGAAAGTGCCCCCTGAGATACGATCCAGGGGTTGATTTCACTGTCTGGCTGGACCGTTGTCCATTCTTTCCCAACCCTCCCCCTCCCCGCACCGACGGAGGGGACGGAAGTCGGAACCCATACCGCGCACACCCGGACCGCACACAAGCGGGCGGTGTCGGAACCACCGCACTCGACTAAGCCGAGCACCTCAAACGCCTGGTACGATACCTGCAGGCTGCAGCTGCACATGCATAACGGAGTCGAGTAAGCTACCACAGCGGTACGGCCCGCGATACGCCCGTACGGACTGTGCTGTCATATCGGCGAGTTGGAAACGGCGCAAGGTCACAGGGGCCGGGGGCCTCCAGGTCCAGCTGTGTGTAAACTGACTACTGAGGTCTTCTTGGGTGGGGCATGGGGGGAGGGTATTGCGGCTCTCATTCTCGTTCCCGTATGCACCGGACGGCGATTCTTCCAATGGTACAATCCTAGTAAATCGCGAGTCCCCGCTAGATCTCCCAAGGGTTCTCAGCGTTACACGCTCCGCCACTACTGGCCGGCTGCCCCTGACCTTGGCCGGAGCCAGTACAGTAGTACAGTCCCGCACTGTACCACTCCATACGCACAGCTGGGTACGCGTTAAACTGCTAAATAGAGGTGGAGGTGGCGCTCATCGCCCCACCCCGCCCTCCTCGTCCTCCGCGCCCTCCTCGTCCTCCTCGGCCAAGCACCGGCTTGCTTGGCACGGTGTTGACCCCCGACTCGCAGTCATCACCGCCGACACCGGCACTGGTAGTGACAGCCGCAGCACTGCGTACGACGTCAGCGGCTGCGGCATTGTCGGCAGTGCCGTCGGCTGCTGCGACGGGCACGGCCTCCCGCTCGTTGCTGCCGTCTAAGTAGTCACCAAGCTGAGCCTCGGCGGTGGCTCCTCGCCCCCCTCGCCCTCCTCGCCCCCCTCGCCCTCCTCGTCCTCCTTGACCCAGCGGCGGCTTGCTTGGCATGCCGCTGCCATCGGCATCAGACACGCGGGAATCGTCCTCGTGCCGAGTTGTTCGCAAGTTCTTGGAGTTGAGGTATTCCTTGAGCATCTGAGCCACGCTCTTGGTCTGTCCGTAAGGGACAAGCGGTACGTACGGCGGCGGTCTCTCGGGAGGCAACGCGGCCGGCGGCGGGCGCGCCTCAATGTCGACCGCCGACTCGCAGTCATCACCGCCGACACCGGCACTGGCAGTGACAGCCGCAGCACTGCGGACAACGTTAGCGGCTGCGGCATTGTCGGCAGTGCCGTCGGCTGCTGCGACGGGCACGGCCTCCCGCTCGACCGGCACGTGGCGCGCCGATTGCATGTGATTGCCTCCATCATCCTTTGCGGCGGCCTCCCACTCGTCGTTGCCGTCAAAGTAGTCACAGAACTGAGCCTTGCTGTACGCGCAGCCGTCGGGAGCCAGGCGCAGCTCAATGCTGCCGCTAGTGCGGCCCGGGATGGTTTCGAGGGGTTGGGCTGGTTTCGCGGGGTGCGGCGGCGCACCGAGCGCCGTGCAGAGCGCCGTACCGGGCGCCGTGCCGGGCGTCGATCCACTCGGCTCGACCTCGGCCTCCAAGGTCGACGTCGTCCTAATTAGGGTCGGAGCGGAGTCCGATGCGCTCAGGAAGGCGCCGAGGCCGCGCCCGCCCCCCTTGCCCGACCTCGAGAGCTCCCTTCCCGCGCCCCTGAACGGCGCCGGAACACCCGTGCTGGCCACCGCTGGAGTCATCGACGCCGGCGGCGCCGCCGGCACCGCTGCAACCGGCACCGCTGTAACCGCTGTAACCGCTGTAACCGCCGGCACCGCTGCAACCGGCACCGCTGCCGCCTTGGATGGTTTGGCGGGATGCGGCGGCGCTGCAGGCGGGGTGGTTTCGCAGCGTGGTTTCGCGGGGTGCGGCGGCGGTGCAGCCGGCTCCTCAACAGTGCTCTGCCGGACGATCTGGCCCTGTCCAATACGCGCGGCCGCCGCGAGCAGCGCGGGCGACATCGTTGGACGCGGTCTGTCGGCTCCCGGCTTGGGGGCCGTCGTCGTCGGCGTCGGCGGCTGCGGCTGTGCAGGCACCGTCGGCTGAGGTATACTCTCTGCGGCTGCGGGCTGCTGTTGCTGCTGCTGCTGCTGCTGCTGCTGCTGCTGCTGCTGCTGCTGCTGCTGCTGCAGCAGCAGCTGCAGACTGCGCTCAATTTTCGCGCCGAGGTTGCCCTGAGCCTTGTCGAGCCGCTGCTGATCGATGGCCGCCTCGACACGCCGCTTGCGCTCGCGCCTCTCCGCCGCCTCCGCCTCCGCCTCCGCCTTCAACTTTGCCTCTGCCACCTGCAACTCTATCTGCCTTCGTCGCTCAAGCAGCTCCGCCGATTGCGTCGCGGCCGCCGACGCCCCATCAACAGCACCCTTTTCTAGCTTTGCCTGCGGACTTGCCAGCGTGTCGAGCTCCACTTGGAACGCTGGGTTGTGCCGGCCATACTTCGCCGCATCCTTGAAGAACCGCTTCGACGACGCATCGGTGCAAATGGTGCGGAGCGAGGTGGCGTGTTGCTGCAGCAACTTGCGCTCGTCTGGCCGCCCCACCCACGCCAGATCGAATCTCTCGCCGCGCTCCTCGAGGGCGCGCTTCAGTTGGCGCACGGTCATCTCTTC
>Ga0164295_10004365_pt1 | contig 11242 bp, 11 predicted proteins | sample GEODES006metaG_FD_111798 | JGI IMG/M metagenome (GOLD analysis project Ga0164295, IMG submission 111798) | Oligotrophic lake water microbial communities from Sparkling Lake, Wisconsin, USA - GEODES006 metaG | ecosystem: Environmental > Aquatic > Freshwater > Lake | place: USA: Sparkling Lake...
ACTCTCAAGGCAGACTCATGTGCAACGAGCTCATATTGGGCGGCGCGGCATTGGCCCGGGCAGCCACCAGATGGAGCACCATTGATGCTCGCCCGGCTACAACGACATGCGTATGTCTCGACCTGTGAATGGTGCAGGAGTGCAAGCTCGGCACGGTAGTAGGCGGTCTTTTTGCGTTGAGCCCAATTATCCTCAAAATCTTTAGTGTCACGTGGGCCTATCTCCCACTCGATCTTTAGATCACGCAGGACGCGGAAGATGTCGTCAGTGTAGATAGATTTGTACCGCGCACCATCGACATCGTCGATTCGAAGGGCAAGCGGGATGTGGTGTTCTTGCGCGAGACTCGAAGTGACCTCGAAGTTGTAGCGATTTCCTTCGTGCAGAAAGCCGCTCGGAGTGGGGGCGATTCGAGCGACCATTAGGTTGACTCCCGATGTGCGCTGTGTATTCGCGAAAAGGTGTGTTCGTACGGCATTCCGCCGAGTTCTATGAGCGCGTGGGTGACTACCTGGGTGATTGTGTCTGCAGACTCTTCACGATTGATGGTGAGGCACTCGGAGAATCGGATCTCTACGTTTCGGCGCCACAGAGATTTATCGGTATAGGCGATCGTCATCGCGTGAATAGGCACTGTGGCATTGGACTGCAACACCGGAATAAGAACCCGTCGATGAAGGCGATGCAATGTCACCCCGTCGGCTGAACGCGTGCCCTCGGGATAAATGGAAAGTTTGCATCCCCGCGCCACAGAGTCAGCGGCTATCTCCAAGGCCCATTTTGTGGAAGCCTCATCGCCCCGCCGAATCGGAATCTGTCCGGTCCATCGGAAGAAGATGGCACCGATCCGCTCAAATACTTCGACCTTGGTGAAGAACGTGACTCGGAAACGATTGCTCAGACCGACCAGAACCGGATCTAAAAGCGAGAGGTGATTGCCGACCAAAATCGCCGGACCTGGGCCAACATGGGATCGCCCATGGACACGAATGCGATAGCGCAGTCGAAGTACCTGGGCGGGTGGGAAGACCAGCCAATACAGCCGGCTTCGCCCTGGCCGCCCAATCCTCAACCCATTGAGGATTCGCCGTCCCTCGGCAACGAGTGCGTGGTAGCCAGCGTCAGATGACACGCTCTCATCCTTGCAGTGAGTGGGTGCGAAAAGACAAAGGCCCGGCGCTTGGCCGGGCCTTTCTGTACGTCTTAAAACCTTGCGTGTCCGAGGGGGGACTTGAACCCCCATACCCTTTCGGGCACTAGCACCTCAAGCTAGCGCGTCTGCCTATTCCGCCACCCGGACGAGGTGTGCGTGAAGGATAACAACCCGTGGCTCGGCCCGGTGCACCGCCCGCTTGCGGGGTCGACGGGGCAGGATGGGGGCATGAGCGAACTCGCCCCCACCGTTATGGAGACCGAGACTGTGTCGATCCTTCGGGATCTGATTCGGATCGACACCACCAATAACGGCACCGCGGAGACAGTGGGCGAGGCTGAAGCTGCGGAATATGTTGCGGCGAGCCTCGGCGAAATGGGCTACTCCTGCGAACGATTCCAAACGGCACCGCGACGCGAAGGTGTTCTGCTGACTATCGAGGGAACTGATCCCGAAGCGGACGTGCTTCTCCTACATGGGCACCTTGATGTAGTGCCTGCAGATCCGGCTGACTGGACAGTTGCGCCATTCGAGGCTGAGGTCGTCGACGGCATGGTGTGGGGTCGCGGTGCAGTAGACATGAAGGATACCGATGCCACGATCATTGCGGTGCTGCGCGAATGGGCAAGAAGTGGCGTGAGGCCGCGACGTACGATCGCGGTTGCCTTCACTCCTGATGAAGAGGCGGGTGGCCGACTGGGCGCGCATTGGCTGGTAGAGAACCGACCTGAGTTCTTTCATGGCGCCACGCAGGCCGTTGGTGAAGTAGGTGGCTTCTCGGTGTCCCTCAACGACAAGCGCGTGTACCTGATTCAAACTGCAGAGCGGGGCATCGCGTGGATGCGGCTACTGGCTCGTGGTCGCGCAGGTCACGGATCTTTCCCCAATGATGACAACGCAATCACTGAATTGGCGCGCGCGGTGGCACGGATTGGTGAACATCAATTTCCGCTCGAACTCACTTCGACTACGCAGCGGCTCGTGCGAGAGGTCTCAGCTTTGCTTGGTGAGTCGGGTTCTTTGGAGGATCAGGTTGCGGCCGTGAGTGCCGCTTTGGGTCCGCTGATTGAAGCCTCCATGCGAAGTAGCGCCAATCCCACTGTGTTGCGGGCTGGCTACAAGCACAATGTGATTCCTGAGCGGGCGGAAGCCTTGATTGACGGGCGATATGTGCCGGGCCACGAGTTGACATTCGTCGCGGAGATCGCTCGACTTGCTGGTGACAAGGTCGAAGTACTCATGGAACATTCTGATGTGGCGATTGAAGCGGAATTTGATGTGCCTCTCGTTGCGCGCATGACAGCGGCGCTTCAGACTGAAGACCCGGGAGCAATCACACTTCCCTATATGGTTCCGGCCGGGACCGATGCGAAGGCATTCTCGCGACTTGGAATCGCCGGATATGGGTTTGCGCCGTTCCAACTTCCTGCCGACCTAAATTTTGCGGCGATGTTCCACGGTGTTGACGAGCGCGTGCCGATTGACGCGCTGCGTTTTGGTGTGCGCGTCATGGACACTTTCCTGCGCTCAGCCTAGGCGACTTAGCCGTTCAGTGTGTTGAGCAGATCGCGCAGTTCGGCTTCGCCCACTACATCCACGGGGATCACCGGCACGATTTCGCCTGAAGCGAACTGTCTGGCGAACTCGCCTCGTAAGTCGACCGGCATCAGGCGTAGGACGGCGTCGAGAACTTCGTCGGATTCGGCCCGGGTGGCCACGATAGTGACGAGGTCGGCTCGAGCGTCGGCGGTGAGAGCCCGGTGTTCGGGATCGCAGATGCTGACCTTCAGGCGGCCCGAGGAATAGTCCCGCACCTCCTCGGTGAGCAGGTCAAGCAGTCCCGCTAAGGAGCCGTCATCAGCGTGGAGGGGCATGTAGCGAAGGGCCAGGGCCGAATCCTCGCCCACCCACTCCTGACACACCGCAGCCACGTCTTCGAGGTCTTCGTTGGACGCATCCACGTCGTGAACAACGATGATCCGAGGCCGCCGGTCCTCGGTCCACTCATCCCAGAGGCTCAGCCAGGCGCCAGGTTCGTCAGGGAGATTGGCCGCGGAGACCTCAAGCACGAGGGTGCGGTCTTCAATTACGCGTACGTCAGCTCCATCCACGGCACCATCCTCCCCGATAGTCTGTGGCCACGGCGCTCAGGTGGGCGCGAAGTGGCCACGGCGATTCGGGCGGGAGTTGAGATGCTCAACAACGCTGGGGCTCGCCGTGTCGTGGGGGTGGTTCTGGACCCGATTGCCCGGGTCCTGCTCAAGCTGCGCATTCCTCCCGATGCAGTGACCGTATTTGGCACGGTTGGGGCATGCGTGGGCGCACTGGTGTTCTTCCCGCAGGGAAAATTCGTGGTGGGGGTGTTGGTCATCACCGCCTTCATTTTCAGCGACCTACTCGATGGCACGATGGCCCGCATGTCCGGCACGTCTGGGCCGTGGGGGAACTTCCTCGATGCCACGCTGGACCGTGTCGCTGATGGCGCTGTCTTTGGTGGATTGTTGTTGTGGACGATGTACGACGGCCAGTCACCATGGATCGTCGCGGCTGCATTAACGACGTTAGTCGCAGGTCAGGTGATCTCGTACGCCAAGGCGCGCGCCGAGGCTGTTGGCGCGACAGCTAACACCGGCATCGCGGAGCGGGCTGAGAGGTTAATAGTTGCCCTCGTGGCAGCCTTCGTCGCAGGGTTTGGTGTGCCTTTCATCCTGCAGGGTGCGCTCGTTGTGTTGGCCGTTCTGTCTGTCGTCACGGTGATCCAGCGCATGGTTACGGTGCGTAAACAACTGTGGCAGCGACGTGCCTGACTGGCGTGAGGCTGCGGCCGATGTAGGTTTCGGCCTCGGTTGGAAGGCCGTCAATCGCATGCCAGAACGGGCGGCCTATGCGACATTTCAGCGATTCGCAGATCGTTCGTGGGTCAAGCATGGGGCTGGCGTGCAGCAGTTGGAACGCAATCTGCGTCGGGTGCGCCCCGATGTGAGTTATGACGAACTTCGCGAGTTATCGCGAGCTGGCATGCGTTCGTACTCTCGCTATTGGTGTGATGCATTCCGTCTTCCGAGTTGGAGCCGCGAGCGCATCGTGAACTCCATACGAGCCGAAGGCGAAGAACACCTGATCGCAGCTAAGGCGGCAGGCAGGGGAGCAGTCTTGCCTCTGGCTCATAGTGGCAATTGGGATCACGCGGGTGCATGGTTGGCGATTACCCATGGCCGTCTCGTAACCGTGGCGGAACGCTTGAAGCCGGAGAGTGTGTATCGAAAATTTCTCGCCTATCGCAATTCACTCGGCATGGAGATCTTGCCTTTGGGGGAGCCGGCGATAGTACGTGATTTATTGCGCGCCCTGCAGGAGAACGCTTTTGTACCTTTGCTTGCTGATCGTGACTTGAGCAATAACGGCATTGAGGTCACTTTCTTTGGTGAGATCACCAAGATTCCACCAGGACCTGCCGTTCTTGCGGTGATGTCTGGTTCCCCGTTACTGCCGGCGACGTTGTTTTACGAAGGCGACACGGTGGTGACCCAGATTCATGCACCGATTCCCGTGCCAGCAACAGGAACACGCACACAGAAGGTTGCGGCCCTGTCTCAGGCGTACATAGATGTAATCGCGTCCGGGATCGCGGCCCATCCCGAAGATTGGCACATGATGCAACCACTGTGGCTTTCTGATCTCACGCCGCGAATGATGGCGCGATGAGAGTCGGCCTCGTGTGCCCGTACAGCTGGGATGTTCCCGGCGGGGTTGCAGTGCACATAAGGGACCTAGCCGAAAGCCTGATCCGCCAGGGGCATCAGGTCAGTGTGCTTGCCCCTTTCGACGGCGAGGGCGTATTGCCTGACTACGTCGTTGATGGCGGTCGTCCTGTTGCGGTTGCATACAACGGATCGGTTGCTCGGCTCAACTTTGGCTGGAAGGCGACACGTCGAATTCGCAAGTGGATTCAAGAGGGCGATTTTGACGTGTTGCACGTGCACGAGCCGTTAAGTCCCAGTCTTTCGGTGCTTGCGTGTTGGGTGGCGCAGGGGCCCATTGTGGCCACGTGGCACTCATCGATGGCGCGATCTCGCGCCCTGTCGGCGGTCTTTTATCTTGCCCAAATTTCGATGGAGAAGGTTTCTGCTCGGATCGCAGTGAGTGAGGAGGCTAGACGGACCCTTGTCGCGCATATTGGAGGTGACGCTGTATTAATCGCCAACGGTGTGACGGTGGCGAATTTCGCGGACCCCTCAGCCTTGCCCGGATATCCGCGCTCGGGTGGAACGCTCGGATTTCTCGGGCGTCTCGATGAGCCGCGAAAAGGCTTCGACGTTCTAGCCCGAGCTGTTCCTGCCATCGTGTCCCGGTTCCCCGATCTGCGGGTACTCGTGGCCGGCCCAGGTGATTCTGAAGATGCGCTCAGTGACGTTCCGGTGGAGTTCCACAAGCATTTTGTTTTCCTTGGACGCGTAAGCGACGACGATAAGGTGCGTATGCTCCATTCGATTGATGCTTACATCGCGCCGAACACTGGTGGTGAATCATTCGGCATTGTGTTGCTAGAGGCGATGGCCAGCGGTGCGCCCGTCATCGCGAGTGATCTCCTCGCTTTTCGCCGGGTACTTGATGAGGGACGATGCGGACGGATGTTTTTGACCGGTGATCCGCAAGCGCTCGCGGACCTGGCTTGTGATCTTCTCGCGGACCCTGACGCCCGCTCGTCAATGTCAACCACTGGGCACGAACGGGCCAGGCATTTCGATTGGGAGCGCGTGGGACGTGAAGTAGTTGCGGTCTACGAATCAGTGGTGCTTCCTGGCGTGAGGGTGAGAGAGGATCTGCGTGGCCAAATCATGGGGCGACTGGCTCGATCAAAACCCATTGATGTGAGCGACTCATGAATTGGTGGTGGCTGTTCGCGCTCGCCGCAGTGCTTCTACTTGGCATCTACCTGAGCATGACTGCAGGCCGACTCGATCGACTCCACTTGCGCATCGAATCTGCGGAGCGTGCGCTGGATGCTCAACTCGCACTCCGCACGGCCATCACGATTGACCTCGCTGTTTCGGGACTGGTGGATCCAGTTTTGGGCGCGGTGCTCACGGATGCAGCCCACACGGCTCGGAGATCCGCGGAGGCAGGGGTTCGCGATCGGGAGATTGCCGAGAGTGACTTATCTCGCACCCTGTCACTCGCATTCCAAGATCCCGAGGACGTGTCGGAGATTCAGCGGGATCCGGAGGGCGCGATATTCCTCGAAGAATTGGCTGCAGCGTGCAAAAGGGTTGAGCTATCCCGCCGTTTCCTTAATGACGCCGTTCGAGCGTGTCGACAGGTGCGCTCCCTGCGAATGGCCCGGTGGTTCCACTTGGCCGGCCACACCTCGTGGCCCCAGACTGTGGAGATGGATGACACGCCCCCGCCGTTGCTGTCGGCTTCCTGACGCTTTGCCACTTACTGTGGAGAAGTGATTACGCGCCCCGCCCTCGCGACTGTGACGCTCGGCCTCATGTGTGCCACTTTGGCGGCATGTTCGAGTGGGGGCTCCGGGGATGGCACTTCATCGGGCCCGGCATCGTCTAATTCGTCAAGTGCTTCAACAGAGGCGGGATCACCCACACCGTCTGTGACGACCCCCGACCGATCCCCGTTCACTGGTCGACCCAACTGGGTGGCGAAGCCCGTGTTGGTGGTCAAGATTCCTAACACGGGGCGGGCGCAGCCGCACGCGGGACTTACTCAGGCCGACATCGTGTATGTCGAGGAGGTGGAGTGGGGGATGACACGAATTGCCGCAGTGTTCAGTTCGAATGTTCCCGACGTCGTGGGTCCAGTCCGCTCTGCGCGTATCAGTGACATTGAGTTGATGGCGCAATTTGGCAAGCCGATCTTTTCATTTTCTGGTGCGCAACAGAAGATGCAATCAGTAATTGCGGCGGCCAGTGTCTTCAACGGATCTGCCGAAGTTGCATCGCAGGCCTACTTCCGTGACGACTCCCGGCGGTCACCCGACAACCAAATGGTGCGCACGAAGGACTTGCTCGCCCTTGCCCCTGGTGCATCCCTTGCGCGTGACATCGGGTTTGCGTTCGCCGTAGAACCTCCGTCAGGTGGCGAGGCTGCCAACACGGTGTCGGTCCGGTGGCCGGACTCGCATGTGTCCTTTGAGTGGAAATCGGGTGAGGGCTATGTCGTGTCGTTCGACGGCTACCTCGCCCAAGCCGCCGAGGGGGGCGGCCAGGCCGCATCGACTGTCGTGATCCAGTACGTCAAGCAGACGGATTCTGGCTACGAGGACCGATACGGCGGTCGAACGCCCCTGGCACGCAGCGTAGGTACGGGACAGGCCCTCGTCTTGCGAGATGGCAGGGTCTGGGAAACCACGTGGAGCCGCCCCGAAGCAACCGGCGGAACGACCTTCACCATCGCCGATGGATCGGCGATGCCTTTCGCCATTGGTCAGCCCTGGGTTCTGCTCGTCAATGACCAGATAAAAGCGGAGATCGGCTAACGGGCCTAGACTGGTCCTCCGGTCGAACGACCGGGAGACGTACGTCGAGGAGTGATCAATGTCGAGCGCACAGACCACCACCGGGACCACACGCGTCAAGCGGGGCATGGCCGAGATGCTCAAGGGCGGCGTCATCATGGACGTGGTCAACGCTGATCAGGCCCGCATCGCCGAGGATGCCGGTGCTGTAGCCGTGATGGCCTTAGAGCGAGTCCCGGCCGACATCCGTGCCGAGGGCGGCGTGTCGCGTATGTCAGACCCAGAGATGATCGAGAAGATCCAGGCCACGGTCTCTATCCCAGTGATGGCCAAGGCGCGCATTGGTCACTTCGCTGAGGCGCAGATCTTGCAGTCTCTTGGCGTCGACTACATCGATGAGTCTGAAGTTCTTACTCCCGCGGATTACTCCAACCACATTGACAAGTGGGCCTTCAGGGCTCCCTTCGTGTGTGGCGCCACCAACCTCGGCGAAGCTTTGCGCCGCATCAACGAGGGTGCAGCCATGATTCGCAGTAAGGGTGAAGCCGGCACCGGTGATGTCTCCAACGCCGTGACGCACATGCGCAAAATTGGCGGTGAAATCCGTCGGCTGTCGTCGATGGCCCCTGATGAGTTGTATGTCGCAGCGAAGGAACTTTTGGCGCCCTACGACCTTGTTGTCGAGGTAGCCACCTCAGGCAAGCTACCCGTCGTGCTGTTCACGGCAGGTGGCATTGCGACCCCCGCAGATGCCTCGTTGATGATGCAGCTGGGCGCTGAGGGTGTGTTTGTGGGATCGGGCATCTTCAAGTCCGGTGACCCCGTTCAGCGTGCTAACGCGATTGTCCAGGCAACCCTGCATTGGGATAATCCTGATGTTGTGGCGAAGGCATCGCGCGGACTCGGTGAGGCCATGGTCGGCATCAATGTGGCAGACATCCCGGTCCATCACCGGCTGGAGGATCGGGGCTGGTGAGCGCGTCCCCGCTCGTCGGGGTGCTCTCGCTCCAAGGCGACGTACGCGAGCATGAACGAGCACTCGCGTCCGTCGGTGCCCGAACCTGCCGGGTGCGCACCGAAGATGAACTCTTACGTGTCGATGGTCTGGTGATACCCGGTGGTGAATCCACCACGATGTCGATGTTGGCAGTGCGGACAGGGCTCATGCAGCCACTCCTCGATGCTGTCCGCGGCGGGCTTCCCGTCTATGGGTCCTGCGCTGGGTTAATCCTGCTTGCTACTCGCGTTCTGGATGGCCGGTCGGATCAGCAGACGCTTGGGGCCCTTGATGTCACCGTGCGGCGCAACGCGTTCGTCCGGCAAGTAGATTCCTTTGAGTGCGATCTCGACATGTTGGCGGTGCCTGCTGGACCCATGCACGCTGTCTTCATCAGAGCGCCGTGGGTCGAGGAATGTGGCCCGGGTGTAGAAGTCCTCGCGCGCGTCGAGGAAGGCCCAGCCACGGGTAGAATCGTCGCCGTTCGTCAGGGGAAGGCCCTGGGAACAGCATTTCACCCAGAACTGACCGGGGACGGGCGCGTACACGCCCTATTTGTGGAGATGGTGAGGCAGGGATGAGCGGTCATTCCAAATGGGCCACGACGAAACATCAGAAGGCGGCCAAAGACGCCAAGCGCGGCAAATTGTTCGCGCGTCTGATCAAGAACGTCGAGGTGGCGTGCAAGATGGGTGGCGCAGATCCAGCCGGCAACCCGACCTTGTACGACGCCATTCAGAAAGCCCGCAAAAATTCGGTGCCGCTAGACAATATTGAGCGCGCGGTCAAACGCGGTTCTGGTCAGGAAGCGGGCGGTGCTGACTACCAAACGATCATGTACGAGGGGTATGGCCCCAGCGGCGTGGCGGTCCTAGTCGAGTGCCTGACCGACAATCGCAATCGCGCAGCGGGCGAGGTGCGCGTGGCGCTCACCCGCAATGGCGGGTCCATGGCAGATCCCGGCTCGGTGTCCTATCTCTTTAGCCGTAAGGGCGTTGTCATTGTGCCGAAGGCAGGTTCTACAGAGGACTCGATCCTCGATGCGGTGCTTGATGCTGGCGCGGAAGAAGTTAACGATCTTGGCGAAGTTTTCGAGGTGATTTCCGAAGCCACCGATGTGGTCGCGGTTCGAACCGCTCTTCAATCAACCGGCATCGACTACGACTCCGCCGAGGCAATGTTCGTGCCGAGCATGTCCGTGCCTGCTGATCTTGAGCTAGCCCAAAAGGTGATCAAACTCGTTGACGCGCTCGAGGATTGCGATGACGTGCAGGCTGTCTATAGCAATATCGACATTAGTGACGAGGTCCTCGCCGAGCTTGACGCCTGACATGCTGGGCTCATGAACGACAACGTCGGCCACCAACTCACTGGGTGGGATGCCGCCACGTGGCGCACCGCAAGTGGCGATCCCACATTGCGCTCGACCGTTGTGGCACTTGCTCTCTTTGACTCTGTTCCCGACTGGGATCGACTTCGGCAACGACTCGAGCGACTCACGCGCCTAGTCCCGGCCCTGCGGATGAAGCCCCTTCACGGTGCAGTAGGTCTGTCGGGACCGAGGCTTGGCCCTGACGCAGATTTCGACATTGATGTGCACGTACGTCGTTATCGTTTGGCCGGACGTGGATCTTGGGCCGATGTCTTGCACGAGGCGCGACGTATGAGCCTCACCGATTTCGATCACGATCGTGCATTGTGGGAAGCCTGTTTGGTCGAGGGGCTACCCGGCAAACGTGCCGCATTGCTGTTGAAGTTGCATCACTCGATCGCGGATGGCCAGTCCACAATGCGTATGGGCATGTCACTTTTTGAGTTTGCTTCCGAAGGTAATCCGCTTGAGCCCGAGGCCCCGCTTGCACCCGATGTTGAAGCTGTGTCTGCACCCGAGGTCACCTTGGCCAATCTTGGTGACAACCTCAAGCGCGGCGCCGAGTTGGTTAAGGGCGTCGCAACGATTGTCGCGGGACTTGCCCTGGGCTCGGTGACAGACCCGGTAGCCACGTGGACCAAGGCTCTCGAGGTCGCCGCTTCGGTGGGTCGCTTCACTGCAGTTCCAGACGGCTCGATGTCTCCGGTGATGACCGGGCGTGGCACTACCTATCACTTTGCTGCTTTCGATTTACCTTTTGATGGATTGCGAGCGGTGGCCAAGGCGCATGACCGCAGTGTCAACGATGCGTTCATGGCCGCGGTGGGCGTTGGACTGGACCGGTACCACGCTCGACACGATCAGCCGGTAGATGAGTTGCGCTTCAATGTGCCCATCTCCCTGCGCGGAGACCCGGGGGACCGTAGCGGTCGTGCGGCAAACGCCGTCACCATCGCACGGTTTCTTCTCCCCATTGCTGGGCTGACGGTGGGGGAGCGAATGGCAAGTGCGCACGAGCAAGTTGATCGGTGGCGCGCCGAGCCTGCCCTTCGTCTAGCGGACCCATTGGCCGATGTGAGTTGGCTGGTGCCGGTCCCCGTCATTGCCCAAGCCGCGAAGACGAGTGACGTGACAACCAGCAACGTGCCTGGGCCGCCTATTCCGCTCTACCTCGCCGGAGCGCGGATGGTGGGGGTCTACCCGTTGGTGGCCACGATCGGCGCTGCGGTCAACGTCACGATGATC
>Ga0164295_10004367_pt1 | contig 11239 bp, 8 predicted proteins | sample GEODES006metaG_FD_111798 | JGI IMG/M metagenome (GOLD analysis project Ga0164295, IMG submission 111798) | Oligotrophic lake water microbial communities from Sparkling Lake, Wisconsin, USA - GEODES006 metaG | ecosystem: Environmental > Aquatic > Freshwater > Lake | place: USA: Sparkling Lake...
TCAAATGCTTTTATATTGAGCTAAAATTTTATAAAAAATGGTAATCTATTTCTTACAAAAACATTTAGGACGGCGTATAACATAGATTATCTATATATATTTTTTGATGCAGGAGAAACACTTTCATTGCTACCTGTGATCGAAAAAATGGAAAAAGAAAATTTAAAATACTTTTATTAGGAAAAGGTTCTTTAAACGCAATTGAAAAATCAAATTTTACCAAAAATATTATTAACATCAATAAAAGCTGTAGCAATGATTTTATGATTGGAGAATCTACATCTCGCGAAAATAAAATGAATGAAAAAATTATTCATGAAGTTGCATCTTGTTATAATTCTAAAAAAGTAATTACAGGATTAGTTAGCAGCTATCAAAGTCAAATAATAAATTATTACCATCATACATCAAAAGTAAAACTAATTGGATTTTACGATGGTTTTTCTTTACCTGATTTAAACATTATATCTCCTTTTAATAACAAATTAAACGAAATACTTGTTCCTTCAAATAATATTTATGATTATTTAAATAAAAAAAATATAATGAAAGATAAAATTAAAATAGTTGGACAACCTTCAATAGATAAATTTATTTTAGAATCTAAAAATACCAACATTCAAAAAGTTAAAAAAATATTAAACATTGATTCCAATAAAAATATTATAACATTCATTGGTGGATATGGAAAAGAATATGAAAGTGTATTTCAAGATTTTGTTCAGAAGTCTAGTTCTATTGAAAATACTTTCTTTATTATTAGTATCCATCCAGCGGTTAACGGAAATTTTGAGTCTAATATTATTAAAAAATTAAACCTAAAGAACTTTATCATTATTAAGAATGAATTCCCTACAGTTTCTTTAGTTACTATTTCTAATTTAGTAATAAGCCAAAGATCGACAGTTGGAATTCAATCCTTATTTATAAATGTTCCATCTTTATATTTTGACATTGAAAATACTTCTTATACAAATATAGCAATTCAGCAGGGCTGGTCTCCTCAAATATTAATTAACAAAAATAATTTACGTAATGAGATTGATAAAATTTTAAAAAAGAAAAATACAAAAATATTGCCCAAAAATATAGAAGAAATTATTCCTAAAAACTCATCCGAACATATTTATTCTTCATTGCTTACTAAATAATGAGTTTTTTAAATTTAAATTAAATAAAAAAATTAAAATTGACTTATAAAAAAAAGATGTTACCATTCCTATCGAATCTTTAAATGTCTTTTGCTTCCTTTAAAAAATATTTTTTTTAACATAACATCCTTAAAAGGACTAAATATGCGCTTAAAAAATTTACTTTTTCCTATATTTTTATTTCCAAGTTTTTCATATGCTATTGAGCATAAAGATATTATATTAAACGAAAATCCTCTTGTTCCATTTTTCAATGAGTATTTACAAAAAAATGATACAAAACTAAATAATGTGGATTTTATAAATATGTCATGCGCGTCAGAAATTATTTGCGTTGCTGTCTCATATTCTTTTGATAGTGAGTGCTTAATATACAATCTAGTTGCTAACTATAATGAAAATAAAAAAATAGAGTACATTGAATTAATATCAGAATACCCAAACGGGAGCTATATAAATTCTGAAATTATTCGTTTTACTAAACCAGACAAAAGAATAAAAAGAAACAATTATTTTAAACCATCCATTGATGGAAGCTGGCTTGCAAATGAGAGAGCTCTTTTATTAAGACATGCAAGAAATCAATTAAATAAAGAAAAAGCGGAAGAAAATAAAAAGAAAGAAATTTTAAATACAGATAAAAAGAAAGTTATAACTCAAGATATTATAAAGAAAGAAACAAAAGTTATAAATCAAGATGTTATTAAGAATGAAAAGAAAAAAGATACACAAACCTATTTTTTCAAACCATCCATTGATGGAAGTTGGCTTGCAAATGAGAGAGCTATTCTTCTCAGAGAATCCAGAAAACCAAGACCCCAAAATAACTAAAAATTAATTTACATTCATTTTACTATTTAAAGTTTCTTTTTGTAACTTTAAAATTCTTTGCATGCTCAAAGGATCATGGGTCGTACTGTCATAAAATTTACTCAAATCATTTTTCATTTTAGTTCTTGAATTTTCATCTAAATAAATCATATGACCAGATGGGTAAACATTTATTTCAATATTTTTTCTTATAATTGGCTCAATATCCATCCCAGCTAAATCTAAATTAGTTTGATTAAAAGGTGTTACAGAATCATAATAACCACTTGCTTGAAATAGTTTTAAATCAGGGTTTAAACTCATAGTAGCTGCTAAATCACCTGCTGTATAAAGCCCGCTCCCACCTTTGTTTTCTCCAGTAGGATCAATGTGTCTATAATCCCAATTATTACCCACAGCTAAATTTAAATCTTGAAAAGCTGAAGTTGAAAAATATTTTAATTCACCATTTAAGTAAAAATTCCAAGCCGCAGTATAAGCTGCTTGAACATTAACAGTTGATGGATCCCTATCGAGATAATTTAAAATATTTTTAACAATTCCTGTGTAAATACCAGTTGCTCTTCCATCATAAATACCAATCGCTTTTCCTTTATCTGCAAGCAATCTTCCAATCGCATAATCTGTAATATCAGAAAATGGAGCTTGATTATATGGCAATACTGTTTGTGATTGAATGATAGAAGCATCCAATCCTGTGTAATTTGCAGTTTGTTGTGCAATTGAATTAGACATAACATTCATGTTATTTATAAGATCAGAAAGATGTTTTGATAATGTTTTTTCCGCAGTTGTACCCATAGAAAGTACAGTAATAAGATCATTATAATTCGAATATTTTTTTAGCATATCGGGAAGTTCATTTTTAATAACTGGATCAGAATTATTTGTTAAAAGTTTATTAAATTGATTATAATTATTTATCCAGTTTTGCACTACAGGAGCATAAACATTTTTAGAATATGTTTTCATTTGTTCCATATACTGAGGAAGCGTTTGAGTCGGAACACCTATTGTTTTTTTATGATACCAAGCATTTGCTGCAAGGGTTGGTAACATTCCTTCTGGCGCCCACCATTTACTATAATCTAAAATCGAAGAAATTAGAGTTATTCCATTCAAATCAATACCAGATTGATGTAAAAAGTACGATGCTACAGCACTTCTTGGTGTTCCATATGATTCACCCATTAAATATTTTGGTGAATTCCATCTTCCATTTTTGGTTAAGTAACGTTGAATAAATCCAGTGATTGACATGGCATCTTGGTCAACACCCCAAAAATCTTGATTTTTGTTTGGAGCAATGGCAGTTGAGTATCCTGTACCAACAGGATTGATAAACACAAGATCTGTTTTATCTAATAAACTATCAGGATTATCTTCTAAAGTATAAGGTGCTGGAGGAGTATAATCTGGTAAAGATGTTTTTATTCTTTTAGGAGAAAAAGATCCCAATAATAACCAAACAGCAGAAGATCCAGGTCCTCCATTGTATAAAAAAGTAACAGGACGAGTTTCAGCTTCTTTATTATTTGCAGTAAATGCAACATAAAATATTTTAGCATTTGGAAAAGATGTATTTGGATTAATCGTAACCAAATGACCTGCAGTTGCTTTATAATTTATTTTTTTATTATTAATTATAATACTATTATAACTTATAGATTCACCTTCTGTTTTATCTGTCACAAAATCATTTGGTCCACTTCCGTAAATTATGGGATCAAAAAATGGTTTTTCAACTTGATTCAACCCCGAATTTGAATTTTCTTGGTTTAGTAAAGAATTTTCATTCGATAATGAAGTATTTTTCACACTATTAGATTTACCGCAGCTATTAATAGCGCCTACAATTATAGAAATAGCAATCATTTTTTTACATAAATTTCCATGATTTTTTAAGCTAAAATCCATCATAATATCCTTATTATTAAATTTTTTAAATTAAATCCTCAATTACGTAATTTAAAAAATATTACTCTTAAAAATAAAAAAAGGAAAATAGAAATTACATATTTTTATTATTAAGATTTTTTATATTAAAATTTTATTTTTTATAAAGATTATAAATTTAATTTATTTTCGCGGTAACATTTGTATTTATACCACTAGAAACTGAAAATTCCTGGGCAGACATCACAGAACCAGTTACTAACGATGTCACAACCAAGCGATACTTACCTGGAAGTATCCATAATTTTTTTTGAACGTTATTTGATAATAATAATTCATTTTCAGAACCTAATGTTTCACTTTTAAATTGATCAAGCTCTTTTGAAAAAGCCTTTTCAATATTTAGAGGAACTCTAAAATAAATATTTGAACAGTTTTTAGATATTGTAGATTTAATTGCAAATTGTCTAGCAATTTCTATTCGTGTTTGGACATCCCATACGCCTCTTACAGAATCTGAATTGATTGCAAATTGAGGCGCGTCACCTAAATCAATGCCAATTTTCCCATTATTAATTTTACACATGCTATCAAAATTGATATCCATTTTTTTTGCAAAAGACTGTCCATTTAAATAAAATGTTCCAAGGGATTTTTCAATATTTGCAGGGACATCATTTAAACTTGATAAACTCATATTAGGATTTTTCGCTGATTCAATTATGAAATTTAAAGATGAATCTATTAATTTAATTTGAGCTCTTACAACTGCTCTAGGTTGTAAATTTGTAATATTTAATTGAATTCCAACCAATGATTTTCTACTTCTGTCTAATTCAAAATTATTTTCCAATTCATTTAATGCAGTCTGTGTAATCAGTGAAGTTATTCTAGGCCAAAGAAATGAAATGGTGTCATTATAATATAAAATGGTATCAGGCGAGTATGCTAAAAAATAAGGTAACTCTTGTGCGTTTTCTTTTAATAAAGTTTTAACAGAATTAGAAATAATATTTAGTTTTTGATTATACGGCTCTTGTTCTTTTTGATTTATTTCCCTATTTAAACTCAAACAAAAATGGGACATATTAATAATTCTTCTATAAGATAAATAAGAGCTTTGAGGTAAATAACGAATCATTCTACTATTAAGACTGGAAGTTCTACCTGCGCAAGAATCAAGAGATTTTTTTAATGTTTCAAACTCGGTTTTCATAGACGTTAAAGATGAAAACCAACCAAAGTCAATTAAAGTCTCAGCAATTGTTTTTGTTAAATCATTATATTTACTTTTTGTAATTCTTGTAAAGCTTAATTCAGCCCCACCTTCAAAAACAATTTTACCAAAATTTAAAAAACCATCATCATCATATTTTGGTTCAACATCTTGTAAATTAAAAAAAGAACCAATAAATGGTATAAATACTTTATTTACTTTTGAACTTGTTTCTTTTGGAGAAAAATAAAATAAATTAGATGTTTCATCAAGTTGTATTTTATTTTTTGCTCTTGTTAAACTAGCTGGAATAATACCTAGTAGACTCGCTCCTGAATCTTTTGCTAACTGCAAAACTCCATCTTTTTCTTGTCTCCATAAATTTTGAATTTCTTTAAAGGATCCATTTTCAGTATTTGATAATAGAGATTGTTGTAATTTATAATTACGGGATTCATCGACAGTTAAATCTCCCTTTAAAACTGACAATAGTGGGGAAGATCCAATTCTACTTACAAATTGTACGGTATAATTTAAAGGAAAACCTGTGTTTTGATTTTCAACTCCAACAACAACAAGTCCGATAGGAATATTTCCTAATTTAATGACATACCAAGAATTATATTTCAAATCTGAGGTTGCTGTCTCTGGTACAGGGAATGCTTTTGTATCTTGTGCTGCACTGGCAACTCCAACTTCTGGGATGCTTTTTTTAATTTCAAATTTTTCGTTTTGAAAAAATAATAAAGCAATAGCAGCTCCAATCGCTAGCAATCCCAAAAAGGATAGAATAAAAACCTTAAGTTGTTTTGACATTAGATTCCCCATAAGCTGTTCGCTGGAATAGAACCAGTTTTGCCATTAGGTATTATTGTTTATAAGAAAGAATACCATGAATCTACTTCATGATAAAAAAAAGCGATACAAAAATATTTTAAAAAACTATGGTCCTCTAATTTTATCTTTTCACATTCATTTTATAGTTTTTATTATTTTTTTTACTTATCAACAAAAAAATCAAAAGATAACTTTAAACAAAAACCATAAAGAAAATATTTTACATATAAAAATCATAAAAAATTTTGATAAATCCCAAAATATTCCTTTAGAAAACAAAAGAGAATCAACAAAGCTAATTAAAAATAATTTTCAGAAAATAAATCATTCAAATCAAAATAAAATTGAAATTTCTAATCTAAATAAAAATTCTATTGATCAAAAAAAAATAAAAAATAATGTTTCATTAGAAAATGAAACTATTTCAAAAACTGATAAATTATCGGAATCGCTAAAAGACGAAGTAGTTATAAATCCATTTGGTAATCTTAAACTTCCTAAATCATTGCTTGGACAAAACCTTTTTCCAAAAAAATATAAAGCACATTTTAAAATAACTTATGAAAATGGAAAAACCCATAATTTTGAGCTTATAGAACTTAATTCTGAAATGGAAAGTTCATCTTTTTTAGACAAATCCATCAAAAAAGCTTTTGAAGAGCAAATATTTAGCATACCAAAAGATGAATTTTTGCAATGGCTTGAACATATAAGGGAAATTAATTACCCTTCTTCTCAGTTTCAAAATCCAAATAAGGACAATTTATTCATTGTTCTTGAGTTTCAAGAACCAAACTGATAATTCATTTTAACGTTAGAGGTACAACTCCTTTTCAATTTTGGAGATTTTGTTAGATGATAAAGATGGAAAGACATTCTACGCCTGAAGATGTGCTCTCACTAAAAAATACACGTATTTTCATTGCCGGAGATATTATCCTTGATACGTATATAGAAGGAAAAGTTTCTCGCATTTCTCCCGAAGCCCCTGTACCTGTTGTTTTAGAAACACATAGAAAAGCAGTTCCAGGTGGAGCTGGAAATGTGGCGGCCAATGTGGCTTCAATGGGTGGAGCGGCCTTTTTGTGTGGAAGAGTAGGGAACGACTCCGAAGCGAATGTTCTCAAAGGCATCCTTGAAGACTTTGGTATAGATATTCATTCTCTTATTATCTCTAAAGAAATTCCAACTACAACAAAAATGAGAATTGTTTCTGGAAATATGCTTACCTCAGGTGCCCAGCAAATAGTACGTGTAGATAAAGAAAAAAATGAACAAATTTCTCAAGAAGAAGAAAATAGAGTTTTAGATCTTTATGAAAACTTTTTAAAATTTGGTGGAAACCGCTGCCTGATTATTTCAGATTATGGAAAAGGATTTTTAACTAAAACGTTAATACGTTCTTTGATTAAGTTAAGTAAACAATATCATATTCCTGTTGTAACAGATCCTAAAAGCGAAGATGTATTTCGTTATGCAGGTTCTACAGTGATTAAACCGAATTTAAATGAAGGCAGATCTGTTTTAAAAGTAATTAAACCAGGTTCTTTATTTACTAATTTTGATGAAGAAATGAATACCATTGCTGATTGTTACTTAGAAACAAGTGGCAGCGAAAACTTAGTAATGAGTCTTTCTGAACACGGTGTTATGTGCAAGGGTAAAAATATAGCTGGAACTCTTAAAATAAATACCCATGCTTTACAAGTCTCCGATGTTTCTGGCGCAGGAGATACTCTTATCTCATTTCTAGCGATGAGTCTTGCAGCAGGACTTTCTATTGAAAGAGCTACAGAACTTGGAAATATAGCCGCAGGTATCGCTTGTGGAAAAGCAGGAACAGCAACAATCTCTTTAAGTGAATTTTTAGAAGCATTAAAAATGAGAAACGAAGCAATACATCCTGAAAAATTAATGAGCCTTGATTCTCTTACTCAAATTTCACAGGATCTTAAAATTCAAAACAAACGCTCCGTATTTACCAATGGTTGTTTTGATATATTGCACGCTGGTCATGTTGATTATTTACAGAAAGCACGCTCAAGAGGTGATTTACTAATTGTTGGCTTAAATTCAGACAATAGTGTTTCTAAATTAAAAGGTCCTTCAAGACCCGTTCAAACTTCATCGGATAGAGCCGCTATTTTAGCCTCTTTAGCATGCGTTGATTATATTGTCATATTTGAAGAAGATACACCTATAGAACTTATTAAAGCATTAAAACCTAATATTTTAGTAAAAGGTGCTGATTACACAATTGAAAATACAATAGGTGCAAAAGAAGTTTTATCTTGGGGCGGAAGTGTAGAACTTATTTCTCTTTTACCAGGAAGAAGCACAACCTCAATTATTCAAAAAGCACAAATTGGCGGATAATTAAATAGGAAGTATTATAACTTGTTCCTGAACTTTTTTTAAGATAAAAACAACATGTCGATTTTAGTTTATAATTTATTTAAGGAATTTACTAAATGAAAATTATTGCTACCGAAAATGCACCAAAAGCGATTGGTCCTTACTCACAAGCAATTGTATTAGGTAACATGGTTTATTGCTCAGGTTCTATTCCATTAAATCCAGCAACAATGACTGTAGAAGCAACGACAATTGAATCTCAAACAGAACAAGTATTTAAAAATATGTCCGCAATTTTAGAAAATTCTGGATCTGGTCTTGAAAAAGTAGTTAAAACCACAGTTTTCTTGAAGAGTATGGATGATTTTCAAAAAATGAATGGTGTATACGAACGCTTATTTAAAGGACATGCTCCCGCACGTTCAACTATTCAAGTAGCTAAACTTCCATTAGATGTAATGGTAGAAATTGAATGTATTGCTACTTTGTAAAAGTAACAGTACATTTTCATAATGACTTAATCAATTTTATATGATTTTTTAAAAGGTTCATATTTATTCAAGACAGATTCTTTTTATTTTTTTTGACGAAATGCTTTCTACAAGTATAAGATACCTCCTAGCATGCGATAAGAGGAGGTCTCAATATGAACATGAAACCCATGCAAAAAACAGCAATAAAGCCTATTCCAGCTGCAAAAAATTTTAATACTTTAGAAAAGTCCTCGTTATTAACGCGTATTTTTGGATTTGAAAGTCAAAAAGTAGTTAATTCTCTATGTGCTGAAAATCAAGAATTAATTCTTATGAATCAAAGAAATATGGAATCTATTAAATCGCTTTCCGATCAACTAGCAGAGAGTTTAAGTTTTCAACAAAACCATATTCAAACGATTTCGGAACGGCTTAAAGCATTAGAAAATCTACCAGCAAAACAAGAAGCATTACAAGAAAAAATAATGGATTCATTTGATAGAGCTACTTTTTTTATTCAAAATGCTTCACAGGATCTTGTTCAAGCAAAAACAAATGTCGTTAATATTCAAACAGATACCATTGAAAGTTCAGGTACAATAGAAATAGCTGAATTTATGCGAAATTTTCTAACAACAAATCTTTTAGCAAAACAAATTCGTTCTGTTCTTTATAGTGCCATTGAAGATAAATTAAATTCAAAAGACGCTGAAATACACTTATCTAAACTTCAAAAAAATCTTCAAATTGTCCAACATCAATTTGCACAAATAAATTTTAAATTAGAAAAATATAATTTAAAAATAGATGATAGTATTTGGAAACCTTATGCCCCAGAACTTCAAACAGCTGAAGTAACAGAACATTGCACTGCAGAAGAGTTTTATCTAATCATAAAATTATCCCAAAAAATTGGTATATTTGAAGAAAGCGAAAAAATTAAATCACTTGTAATCGGTGAAATTTTACCTTCAATTTCATTTTTTAGTAAAGAAAAATCAGCTTGGATAGTAAAACGCAGAGCTAAGGTTATTGTTTTAAAACCAAATTAAAGAATTATATAAATATTTTCAATTGTTACATCTCTATTTATAGTAGAGATATATTGTGATTTATCATTTTATGTCTCTAGTGTAATTTAAAATCTGCCTTCTATAAAAAAACCCTTGACCAATTGATATATTACCTTAAAATTAAAAGTTAAACCAATATTTACTTTAAAAATTGGTAATATTTTTTTAACATTATAGAATGTATTTAATTTTTTAAATATTAAATAATAATAACTTTTTATAAGTAAACAAAGAATTTTCCATTCACAAAATTTCGATGAAAAAATTGATAATAAATTTTTACAAAGTATGGTTATATTGCTCTTTAGTGAATTGACTTGTCAATTCACTCGAACTACATTTGTTTCTTTTTTTCGCAAAAAATTATTTAACAAATTAAATCTTATAGTTCGATTTTTATAACTTATAGCTGACATTTATTATTTCGTCTTTAGATTAAAGGTATTATTATGATTTTATGCAGTTACTGTAATATAAATATTGCTGATGATGGTGCTTTCCATACTTGCTTACCTATAGTTAATAAAGTCAATCAAATAAAAGCTAAATATTCTTCTATTCACAGAATCATGAATCAGTTTTTAAAAAGCGGTACAACAAACAATGCTGATTTATATTATGATTCAATATTACGCTATAGCGTTCAAGATTATAAAATGACGAATTCACTTTTACGAAAGGATTATAAATCAAAATTTTCTGAGTTTTTGAAAACGAATTTAAATAAATTAGATCTCATTGATACAGTTGAATGTTTAGGACATTTAGTCCCAGCAGATCAATTAATAAATGAAACTATTAAGGAAAATTTTGATGAATTTTCAAGAGTAACTCAAACAAATAAAATAATCAAAGATTTGTTTAACTTTCCAACTTTTAGTGATCAAAACTATTTACTAAGAGGAGTTACATTACCAAATTACAATAATTATTCTAATTGTTTTAAAAATTTTACAACGGGTCTAATTAATAGAGCAGTTATTACAGAAAAAGCATTTACAAGTACTTCTACTTCAACCCCTCTTGATAATGAGTTATTGTTACTTATCTTTTTAGATTCAGAATTTAATAATCATCAAGCTAAGAATATAAAATCAAGTACTAAATTCAAGACAGAAGATGAAGTTCTTTTCTTTCCAGAGTCTAGATTTGTTGTGACTTATTACTGTGATATTAATACCTTTCCAAAATCTATGTTTTATAAAATTTCTCCAAACCTTGGAAATAAATTTAAATACGTTGCCGTTTTATTAGCTCTGCCTTTGTACTACAATGAAACAAATTTCGAGAAAACACAATTTATTCAATCTGCTGTTAAATATTGGACTCATTGGACTTCTGAAACGACTCTCGATAGCCTTGCACTTCGTGACCCATCGGTTTCAAAAGAAAGAAAAGAAATCAAGA
>Ga0164295_10004372_pt1 | contig 11234 bp, 12 predicted proteins | sample GEODES006metaG_FD_111798 | JGI IMG/M metagenome (GOLD analysis project Ga0164295, IMG submission 111798) | Oligotrophic lake water microbial communities from Sparkling Lake, Wisconsin, USA - GEODES006 metaG | ecosystem: Environmental > Aquatic > Freshwater > Lake | place: USA: Sparkling Lake...
CCGCTGTGGGGGGCATCTTTTGTGGCGGTGCTCCTGCTCGACCGTTTGGTCATCCAAAAAGTAGGACCGCTGCGGCGGGCATTTGGTATGCGCGACTCCGGCGGCTCTACGACTGACGCTCAACCAAGTGGCACGCAATCAAGCAGCGAACCAGCAACTGAGTCGGTCAGTCCGTCACCAATGTGATGGCAAATTCGGGGCAGTTATCGGCCGCAAGTTGGGCCTTGCGCTCAAGTTCCTCTGGGACGGTTCCTGCATCCCGCAAGATTGCGTAACCCTCGTCATCGACGTCGAAGAGTTCGCCCGCAAGCATGTAGCAACGGTTGTGCCCTTGGCATTTCTCTCGTTCGAACTGGATCTTCATTTGGACTCCATGGGGGTCTGACTCGAATCGGTACCACTCATGCTCAGGATGCGAATTGGGAGTTCGCGGGGACCTCGCACCTGGCCGGTGGACCAGCGCACTCCGGTGTCGTCAGCAACCTCAAACTCGCCTACTCGCCGCAGCCACTCTTCCAACGCCACGGTGAGTTCCATTCGGGCCAAGTTCGAACCAATGCACCGGTGGATTCCCAGCCCAAATGCGAGATGGCGATTTTGCTCTCGATCAATAATCACCTCATCGGCGCGATCGAATGCCTCCGGGTCGCGGTTGGCAGCTGGGAACGACAACAAAACCCAATCATCGACCTTCATCGGACAGCCGCCAACCTCAACAGGCTCACTCACTAACCGCGCCATGGTGACCGGCGCGTAGGCACGAAGAAACTCCTCGACAGCAAACGGCAACAATTCGGGGTTGTCATGCAATCGCTGTCGATCCGCAGGGTGAGTCGCCAGATGCCAGATGCTGGCTCCGATTGCCGACCACGTCGTGTCGATCCCAGCTAGCAGCAGCAGCGCACATGTCCCAACGATGTGCTCAGCGGTGAGTGGTTTGCCCTCAATCTCCGTTGTCAGCAGGTAGGAAATTAGATCGTCCTTGGGATCCACTCGGCGTTGCTCAATGAGATGCCACAAGTAAAAGCTCAGCGTGTCTTCTTCGGCAATCGGACCGGTTTGCCCGGGGGCCTCAAGAATTCGGTGAATAAACACCCTGAAGCGATCACCCTCCTCTGGGGGAACCCCCAACATGTGGGCAATCACTTGCACCGGAATGTGCTGCGCATAATCGGTTGCCGCGTCTAATTCCGAGGGGTTGTTCGCCAACAGGTCGTTCATCAGCCCCGCACAGAACTCCCTGGTGTACGGCTCCAATGCTGCGACGGCCTTCGGGGAGAACGCTGGCAGCAGCAAACGCCGAGCTTCTTGATGAAACGGAGGGTCAGAGGTGATGGGAGGCGCGTACCCAACTGGTGCGTCAATAAATCCCCGAAAATCCGAAACTATGACTGCCTTTGAGGTGAAGTGCTCCGTGTCATGGGCAATGGCCGCGACATCCGCGTGCCGCACTGGCAGCCAAGCACCACCGAAGCGCTCCGTGTGTGCCACCGGACACTCCTCACGAAGCTCGTTCCAAATCTCAGGAGCCGCCGCCGCATAGTCCGGGTGAGTGTGATCAAAGTCATTGGCCCAATCGTCAATTGCTGGCCGGGCTGGTGCTGTCATTACATCGCTCCGTGATTCTCAAGTGAGTTCGTTCTGTTTGATGTGTTACCCCGGTTGGCACCGGCGAGTTGGTCGGCGGGTCGACAACCTGCATATGCCGTCATGGCGCCAACCTTGACCATTGGCTCACGACCGCGGGATCGCCGAAGGACTCGAGCGAGCCCTCCCCGTCGGCGAGCCGTCCCCACAAAAACAGCAGCAAATCCGACGCTGTGCCGCGCACGGCCACCTCGCCCTTGCCGTGGACATGTTCAATCTCCACGGCGCCGTCATCGGAGATAGTTACCATCCACTCAGCACACCCCTCCCCCTCATCGATCCGGTGCAGGTGTAGCGAGGGGCTTGGCGCCGGACGCTGCGCGCGGAACGCAAGCCGCAACATGACCGTCAGAATCTCATCAATCCCATCAGCGGCCTGAGGCGCATCGATCGGATGGACGGTGCCAGTTGCCATCTGCGCGTCGACGCGATGAATCGCTGTCTCGTGGCACATGCGACGTGCCCAAAAAAGCGATGAGCGAGGCGCTCCAAATGTCCAGCAATTCAACTGGGGACCTACTTGGGCGAGGAGTGCGACGAGCTCGGCAACGCCGTCGGAGAACCACGCAACAAGATCGCTATCGGCAATTTCAGAGGTTGGTGACGCGGACGCAGCAACCACTCCTTCTACCCCCGACTGCAGATTCGAGATGGCCCATCGGTGCGTGTCACCGGTATGACGAACAACGTCGGCAACCGTCCATGAGGGGCAGGTAGTCACTTCTGCGGAGCCATGTGTGCCATAGGCATCGAGAAGTAACTCTGATTCAGCGATGATTCCGGCGAGGAACTCGGCAAACTGCATAGCGGCATTCTTACCTGCTCCACCCCCACGGAGGACCGGTTACCACTTGGTAGGTGCCCATCAACTTGGCACCTTGCCGTCTATGGTCCCCCCATCCGCCCCTTGGAGGCTTCAATGCAGCAGCTACTCAACCGATCACACGGAACGCCTCGCCGGTATGGGACGGCCGCTCGGTTTGGGCTGGGTTCGCTCGCTGTAGCCGCCTGCCTGCTCGTTTCCTCATGCTCAGGTGGGTCCGGTGGCTCAGATGAGGCCACGGTGACCACCCCGAAGCCCAAAGATCACAACCCTTGCAAGATGGTGACAACAAAAGAGGTCGCAGCCGGACTCGGTCAAGCGGTCGCCGATGGCGCACCCATCACACCGTCAAAGAATGAACTGGGGAAGACCACCGCATGCGGATGGAAAGCAACCTCGGGTCCCGATGCAGGAAACGTGGCACTCGGAGTCGCAATCCACGAATGGGCCGATGTGCCGAAGTCCGAAAAGAAACAAGGCGATGCAGTCTTAGAGGATGCCGCCTCCTATGTCCGTTGGCTATGCAACAAGCTCACCACCGATGCCGGCGGAATTGGAGCCACGGACGCAGAGGACGTGTTGTTGAACTACGGCGGGCTCCCCGCGTGCTCAACCGGTAATTCAACGCTGCTTGCAAACCAGACAACCCTCGTTGTTATTGAGGTCCCATCGGACGCGCCGACCGAGGTTGAGCGACGAGCAACCCAACGAATTGCGGCAGACATCGCTCCTCGTGTCTGAGTCGAAGGCGGTGGGCAATCCATCACTTACTTGGAAGCCAGCGCAATCGTCATGACTGAACGTGTTGACGCAGTTGTAGTTGGGCTCGGGGCAATGGGCGGTGCGGCGGCGTGGCAACTTGTTGCCTCTGGCCGATCAGTGGTGGGGCTCGAACAGTTTGAGCCAGGCCACCACCGAGGTTCCTCTCATGGCGCAACCCGCATCTTTCGGGTGGCCTACCGCGACAGCCGATATGTGGAGTTTGCAACTGCTGCTCTCCCACTGTGGCGTGAGTTGGAGGACCTCTCCAACGAGGTGCTCCTTGAGCAGGTCGGTCAACTCGATCACGGCGATTCCCGAGCGATCTCTGAGGTAGCAGAGAATCTCCGGCTCGGCGGATTCAGTGCTGAGGAACTTGCACCAGCAGAGGCCGCTGAGCGCTGGCCCGGTATGCGTTTCGACGAGGCAGTCGTTGTCAGCAAAGACGGAGGCCGAGTGTGGGCCGACCGCACGGTGCAGGCGCTTGCGCGGGTCGCCACCGCCATGGGAGCAGACCTTCGCTACTCCACTCCAGTGATCAAAATTGAGTTAGTCGGAAATGAAGCCGTGGTGCACAGCGACAACCACACTTGGGTGACGCCGCTCGTTGTCGTTTCGGCAGGAGCCTGGGTGGAGCACGTACTTGGTCAGATCATCGAACTTCCAGCCCTCCAAGTGATCTCGGAACAGCCTTCGCACTTCGTGCCGAACCGTGTGGGTCTTGAGTGGCCCAGCTTCTTGCACCACTCTCCGGATGCTGCCGGTAGCGCCGGCTTGGGCTTTGCCGCTTACGGCCTTGAGACGCCGGGGTTGGGCGTCAAGGTGGGAGGGTTCGGAACCTCCGCTCCGACCGACCCTCAAGTGAGCGAGTCCGTAGATCCGCTGCGAGCCAAAGTGCTGAGCGACTATGTCAACGACTGGTTTCCCGGCCTTGATCCGAAGCCGATCGACACGACCACTTGCCTCTTCACTTCCACTGCCGATGAGCATTTCGTCTTGGACCGGAGAGGTCCTGTGGTGGTCTGTTCACCTTGCTCTGGCCATGGCTTCAAGTTTGTCCCGGCTGTTGGTCAGGCCGTGGTGAACCTTGCTAACGGCGGGTCAACTAACCCCGCATGGCGCCTTCCCCGCTGATCCTCAGTCGAGAGTTCGAACTCTCTCACCGGAAGCTCAACAGATCGGTAGCTCAACAGAGAGCGCAGAGACCAAGTGTTAGTCCTGCAGCGGAGTAGCCACCTCGGGATGGTCGCCCTCGAATACATATTCGACTTCGCTGAAGGAATCGGCGGCGAACACATAGAGCAGCCGAAGCACTTCCTTGCCGGTGTTGCGAACCGAGTGCACGGCGTTTGACGGAACAAAGACAACCGCTCCGGCGTCAACATCATGCTCGATGCCGCTCACGACAACCTTCCCCTGACCCTTCAAGAAGTAATAGGTCTCGGCGTGCTCATGACGATGGAGATACATGCGGTCAGGGTCGCCGGGCTGGATCTCGGTGACCCCCAGCGTCATTGCCTCAGTAGGCGTGCGATCCCCGCTCAGCAGGGTTTTCCACGACACGGCACCAGGGCCATCGTCGCCCCAGCACTCATGCGGGACGTCGTTCTCGTGGACAACGAATGGGTGGAATTCGTCCATCTCTCTTCTCCCGAAAAGGCGCTACCAGTCAGCGGGTCGGGAGAGATTATCCCCACCGGCATGATCTGCTGAACGCGGAATTGCGAGCGACCCGTGGTACGGTGCGGTCCTCGCAGCCGAGCAGTCAATGCTCGACGCGATCGCCAGATTCAGGTGTCGTGACGACCACCGGCATTCCGGCGAACCACCACCTGTACATCAAACTCACGCGTGTCGGCTCCTAGCTGGGCGCGCTATAGCTGGCTAACTGAGTCATGTTGGCCCGAATAGGAACCCCTAGTGACCACCTCTTTCGCCGATCTCGGCGTCCCACCGAAGCTTGTCGCGTCGCTCACAGCGCGCGGAATCGAACAACCATTTCCGATCCAGGTACTTACGCTGCCCGACGGTCTTGCCGGCAGGGACGTGTCTGGTAGAGCCCCAACTGGCTCAGGCAAGACCTTGGCGTTTGGCATTCCGCTTGTCGTCGGCTGCGATCGAGCAGCCCCCAACCGTCCACGACGCCTCGTCCTTGTTCCCACTCGGGAACTCGCGACTCAGGTGTGTTCTGAATTGCGGCTTCTGGCTGGAACCGGCGGCCCACGGGTTGAGGCAGTTTTTGGCGGCGTTTCCATTGGTCGTCAGGCTCAGGCACTTCGGCGCGGCGTGGAGATTGTCGTGGCCTGCCCCGGTCGCCTCGGCGACCTCATTAACCAGCGGATGATCTTCCTCAATGAGGTTGACGTGGTTGTGCTCGACGAAGCCGACCGCATGGCCGACATGGGCTTTCTTCCTGAGGTACGCAAGTTGCTCGACCAGTGCCCGGATGACCGCCGCACCATTTTGTTCTCTGCCACTCTCGATGGCGACGTGGACATTCTCGTCAAGCGGTATCAACACGATCCGGTTCGCCATGAACTCGACGTCCCCGAAGAGGACGCCCCCGATGTAGACCACCATTTCTGGGCGGTCGATCGAGGCGATCGCGTTGCGGTGACTGCCAACCTGATCGACCGTATGGGCCCAACAGTCGTTTTCTGTCGAACCAAACACGGAGCCGACCGTGTTGCCAAACAACTCAACACGGCCGGAGTGACCGCTGTTGCCATTCACGGCGACCGTTCGCAGGCTCAACGAGACCGCGCACTTGACCAGTTCCGATCAGGTCGAGCCGACGCCCTCGTGGCAACCGACGTAGCGGCACGAGGCATTCACGTTGATGCCGTGGCGGCAGTCGTTCATTTTGATCCTCCAGCCGATTACAAGGACTACGTGCATCGTTCGGGCCGTACCGGCCGTGCCGGTGCTCGTGGCGTGGTGGTCACCATGGTCGTCGCCGACGTCCGATCTGCAGTCAAAAGCCTTCAGCGATCCTTGGACCTTCCCATTGGCGTGGATCCGGTCAATATCGACGCTCTCGCCGAGCCCGGCGCACGCCTCTCCACTTCCCCTCCAAGCAACCGAGCAACGCGCACCGCGGCCAAGGACGAGGAGCGAGATGATCGCCCGTCCTCGAATCGAGGCGAGCGGCCGCAACGAACCGGCGAACGTCGGCCGGCTCGGAGAAAGCCGTCAGATGGCGCTAGGTCTCGTTCGGACCGGCCGCGCTCCGAAGGTGATAGGCCGGAAAGCTCCGGACCGCGACGCACCGACGGCTCAGGTCGCCCCAAAAAACCGCGCCACGCTCGATCAGGCAGCGGCGGCGGCTCTGGTGCGCCATCGTCAGGCGCCCGGCGTCCCTCAGGGTCGTCACGCCCTAAGCGTTCCAGCTGAGTCGCGAGGTTGTCGCCCTGGTGTGATTGAGTTGCTGGAATTCACCAGCACAATCCACAGAGTTAGGGGCGACCCGTGAAGTTGTATCCGGAAATTCCTCAGCGCAGGAATCAGGTCATAGCCAGAGACATCGCGATCGTCGGTGCTGTGCTCGCGTTTGCGTTTATCGGGTATCGGGTCTTCGGCGCTGTGGACCGCATCGGCGTGCTCGGAACTGGAGTCACAGACGCAGGTAACTCGGTGCAAGGCGCTCTTGACTCTGCCGCAAACTCAATTTCTGGCGTGCCGATTGTGGGCGACTCATTGGCTAACGCTCTCGGTGGCGTGGGTGCTGCAACTGGCGGCAATGCGGCCGAATTGGGCCGGGCGGGCACTAGCGCGGTCCACCGGCTCGCGGTCCTACTTGGGATGCTGACGTTTCTATTGCCCACTGGCGTACTGCTTGGTTTCACGGTTCCGGGCCGCATTTCAGGAGCGCTCGAGCTCCAAGCCGCGCACGTTGCAATTGGGGACCTCAGCACTCCTGAGCGTCGCCGTTTGTTGGCAACTCGCGCTGCGTACGGGCTCCCCTACCGAACACTCCAGCAATTCACGAATGATCCGCTCGGCGACCTCGAAGCAGGTCGTTACGACGCCCTCGTCGAAGCGGCTCTGAACGAAGCGGGACTCACAGGAAGAGGGCTTGCCTCATGACACACATCAACGCTCAGCCAGACGAACTCGCTGGCTATTGGCCCAGTCCGTGGCCTGGTGAGGACGGTGGCCCAACTCGGCAGCAGCGAAGCCCAATCTCCCTCACAGCTCCATGGACCAACGTCGTTGCACGCCAGGAATTCGGTTCCAACATGGTGGTGCTGCGCAATCCCGGCGAAGTGTTCCTTCAGGGCAACACCATGGGCGGGGTCAACACCACTGCTTGGGTCGAGCGGCTTCATCCCGAAACGCTTGCCACCGAACTCCGCTCCCCTGACCTGCCTGGAGGGCCCTTTTGGGCCGGTGGGATTGCGGTTCACGCTAACGGCGACCTGTACGTCACGTATGGCCGCTATGTGCATCGCGTCAATCCGCACACGCTGGAGCCAATCGCATCCTGTGAACTTCCACGCGAGCGCCCGTACAACTCGGCGGTGATCCTGCCTGATGGTTGCTTGGCCCTCAAAGACTTCTGCGGCGGGTCCGGCGCTCATGCGATTGGGGATGGAGCGCAGGGTTCGGAGTTGTTGATTCTGAGCCCTGATGATCTTTCGATTCTGGCTCGCAGGGAACTACCAGAAGGCTCTATCGCTCGCCTGTCGGCCTACACAGACTCAGAGGGAAGTCCTGTCGTGCTGGCAGTTGGCGATCAACATCTGCACCAGATCAAGTGGGACGCGACAAACGAGACCCTCACACCCGCCGCTGCGCCTCGCCGCTACCTCCGCAATCAAGGACAGTCCTTTGGCTGGGATGCGGTCGTTGCAGACGGGAGCGCATGGTTCCTCGACAACGGCGAGGGCACGTCAATGTTTGGACCATCGTTCAGCGGCAAAGGCCAAGCGACCGACCCGCTGCACTTGGTTCGGATCGACCTAGAGCACCCAGACAGGGATGCAACGCTCACCGAGGTGTGCGGCCTCGCCGGAGGAATTATTGCCAACCCTCCACTCATCAGCTCATCACGCAAAATTGCGATGGGATATGACTCCGGCAACGGCATGCTCGCAGCGTGGTCGTATTCTGACGACTCAACGGCGGATCTGGTTCCCCTATGGACCCGCCATCAGCACCATGCCGGGCACATGCTGCTCGACGAACCCAACGGCCTAGCCCTGACATTCGATTACGACCACGATCGCATGATGGACGTCGCCGTTGTGCTGAGCCTTGAATCAGGCGAAGAGGTTCACCGCAACGATACCGGAAGCCCACTTCAGGCCGTGTTGTTCCCAGCCGCTGGGTGGGCAGACGATGTCTACACAGTCACGTTCTCGTCGGTCACACGCCTAGGACGCAACTAAGCCTGCCGGCTGCGAGCAGTGAGCACGGAGTAGGGAGCACTGAGCGTCAGGAGCCCGCCACTCTCGGGGCTACGCTCGGCTCACCTTGACATCCGAAAGGAATTTTTCAATGACCCGACGTGCACTACGACTCTCTGCGGTGGTCCTCGTTGCCGGCCTGGCGCTGGCAGCTTGTGGCAATTCCGATGAGGAAACCACCGCCCCTAAAGCCGATACCGGCAAAGAGCTTTCCCTCTGCTCCGACATTCCTTATGAGCCGATGGAGTTTGAGGCCACCGACACGAAGACACCGAGCGGTTACACCGGTTTCGACATCGATCTTGCTCAGCAGATTGCTGATGGTGCGGGTCGCACGCTCAAGGTAAAGGTCACCCCGTTCGACGGGATCTTTGCTGCGATGGACGCCGGCAACTGCGATGCAGTGGTCTCCTCGGTCACCATTACCGACGAGCGCAAAGCCAACATGGACTTCACGGAGCCGTACTTCGACTCTGACCAGTCCTTGTTGGTACTCAAGGACAAGGCCGAGACCTATAAGACCCTTGCAGATCTTGGCGGCAAAAAAATCGGTGTCCAATCCGGGACCACCGGCGAGGAGTACGCAAAGAAGAACACTCCCGCAGGCGCAACGATAACGGCCCTTCCGGGCGCAGCAGATCTCTTTGCAGCAATCGATGCAGGGACCATTGATGCGATCGTTCAGGACTATCCGATTAATGCCTACCGCGCCACGCAGAACGACAACGTCGCGCTCTCCGAGCGGATTCCCACCGGCGAGAAGTACGGAATTGCGGTAAAGAAGGGCAACTCCGAGACGCTGGATCTCTTCAACAAGGGACTAACTGATTCAAAGGCCGACGGCACCTACGACAAGCTCTATGAGAAGTACTTCGGGCAGAAGCCACCCACTTCCTAAGAGTTCGAACTAACTGACTGCCAGCGTTCCAACGTGACTCGCCAACAACGATCGACCCTCATTCAATGGGGCGCGTTCGCTACAGGCTTTGTCATCATCGGTGGAACGCTGGCGGTCACGGTCCGCTGGAGTGCACTCGCCGACCGATTCTTCAAATGGGATGACTTCACCGGTCAATTTCCGGAAATCATCTTTGAGGCAGCACGCAACACACTGCTCTACACAGTCATCGGATTTTCTGGTGGCTTGATCTTTGGCCTTGTGGCTGCGCTCATGCGCCAGTCGTCCGTTCCACCGGCTCGACTACTCGCGTCGCTCTACATTGAGATCTTCCGAGCGCTGCCAGCCCTGCTCACCATCTTGATTGTTGGGTTCGGTATTCCCATTGCGTTTGGTGCAGAGAACCTTCCCTCGTTTTTTACGACCCTCTATGGGTCCGGCGGGTTGGCTCTCGCTCTTGTAGCTGGCGCTTACCTGGCAGAAACCATCCGGGCAGGCATTGAGGCGGTGCCGCGTGGCCAGGTCGAAGCAGCCCGGTCCCTCGGCATGACCACTTCGCAGACCACCCGGTCGATCGTCTTGCCTCAAGCGTTTCGGGTGATCCTTCCGCCGCTCACCAACGAGCTAGTGCTCCTCCTGAAGGACACCTCGCTGCTCGCCGTCCTCGGCGTCGCGATCGGTGAGCGAGAGCTCACCACCTGGGGACGAACCTTCTCCAACTCAATTGGCAACTACACCCCGCTCATGGCGGCGGCTGTGTGTTACCTCGCCATAACGGTTCCCCTGAGCCAGCTCGTGAAATATGTGGAGAATCGAACCAAGGCAGGGCAACGATGACCGACCCCGCGGCCCAATCGAGTTCCGCACCCGAGTCACACGCCCTGCCGACTGTGGAGATTCGGGATCTCCACAAAAGTTTCGGCACGAATGAGGTGCTCAAGGGAATCGACTTTCATGTCAACGACCGGGAAGTCGTTGTGGTAGTCGGGCCGTCGGGTTCAGGAAAGAGCACGCTGCTGCGATGCGTCAACCTGCTTGAGGTACCGGATCGCGGGCAGGTGCTCATTGACGGCGTTGACATTTGTGATTCAGGGACAGATGTCAACGCCGTGCGCAGGAAGATCGGAATGGTCTTCCAGCAATTCAATTTGTTCCCGCATCTGACCGCACTCAACAACGTCACCATTGGGCCGCGGAAGGTACTTAAACGCACCACCGAAGAGGCTGAGCAATCAGCACGATCGCTGCTCGACCGGGTTGGTCTTGCCGATCATGCCCACAAATATCCGGCGCAACTCTCAGGCGGCCAGCAGCAACGAGTAGCGATTGCGCGAGCGCTCGCTATGAACCCAGAGATCATGTTGTTCGACGAAGCTACGTCAGCACTCGACCCGGAACTGGTCGGTGATGTGCTCAGCGTCATGAGGTCGCTCGCCGATGACGGCATGACCATGATGGTGGTCACCCACGAAATGGGCTTTGCCAAAAATGTTGCCGACCGAGTGGTCTTCATGGCTGACGGAGTGGTGGTCGAGGAAGGCACGCCCGACGCTGTTCTTGGCAGTCCTCAACACGCTCGAACGCAACAGTTCTTGCAACAGGTTGGCGACCACTAACGGCCAGTTCGCGACGGCCAGTGCGTGGAGGCTAGGTCTGGCGGGCAGTTCGCGGCGGCCTGTGCTTGGCGGGCAGTTTGAGG
>Ga0164295_10004373_pt1 | contig 11233 bp, 12 predicted proteins | sample GEODES006metaG_FD_111798 | JGI IMG/M metagenome (GOLD analysis project Ga0164295, IMG submission 111798) | Oligotrophic lake water microbial communities from Sparkling Lake, Wisconsin, USA - GEODES006 metaG | ecosystem: Environmental > Aquatic > Freshwater > Lake | place: USA: Sparkling Lake...
TCCTGGCACGGGAATTTTTGGATACAAGCGTGCATCGAGCATTTCTTGTGGCACACCAATGGCGTACTCACTCACTTCAGTGAGCGACACATAAGAATCGACTACTGCTAACCCCGCAGCTTGAATGGCCGACTGAAACGAACGCAATTCACGCATATCGGAAGCCAGTGCCATAAACGCCATGTCGCACTTGTGGCCAAGCATGGAAACCGTAATAACAGTGAGTCCTTTTGCTTCTGCCGCTTTCACTGCATGCACAGTTGCTTCACGGTCGAATTGGGCTTCTGGCTTACAAAATAAATGCAGCACTGCCATTCCGATTGAGGGTGACATTGGCTCGCTTGGGGTCACTGAGGTCATGAGTACAGGTTACCTGTTTGCCGCAATGATGGCTTGTGCTGCGCGATCTGCCGAGCCTGCACTTGCCCACAAGAAAAACGAGGGCTCCACCAATTCCAGTTCCATTAATTGTGGCTCCCCATTGTTTTGCGGAATGAGGTCAACTCGCGCATACAACGGCATCGCTCCAAATTTTTCTTCCACACACCGCAAAACCTGCACTGCGATTTCTTGCTCCGCCCCAGATGCAATGCGCTCCCCTACATCTTCGGCGGCATACAGCCCATTCGACATATCGGGTCGATGCTGCAAAATTGCACCTTTACGAAATGCGTGACTAAATACACCGTTCAAATACACCAAGCCAGTTTCACCTGCCCCATCAATTGCATGCTGGTATTCCTGCACCATTGCTGTTGCGCCACTTTCCACAATGCGCGCAATGTGGGCATTAACTGCACCTATTTCTTGAGCCACATCGCGATACCGAAACGTGTCGTGTGACCCGGCGGAAACACTTGGCTTCACAACTGCATCCATGGCATGTTTCGTGATGTGAATTTCTGCAGCACTTGAAACAAATTGCGTAGGAACAACAGCAATACCTAGTGCACTCAGTTCACCAAGATATTTTTTGTCGCTGTTCCACTCCACCACTTCGCTGGAGTTACATACCGTGGTGAGTTGCGATACTCGCCGCAGCCATTGCAAAAATTCATTGCGCCGCAAGTGATAGTCCCATGTGCTGCGCAAGACGAGCAACGAGTACTGAGACCAGTCAACAGATGCATCGTGCCAGTCCACAAAATGAAACTGGGTGCCGGCTCTTTCGAGCGCGGCACCCAGTAACGGTAAATCGGTATCTAGTTCACGTGCGATTGCGGCGGTAACAAGACCAATCACAATGCGCTACAAACTTTTATTCTCAGTAATCTTCCATGCCTCCACCTGGCATGCCAGATGATGCTTCAGGCTTGTCGGCAATGACGCACTCTGTGGTGAGGAAAAGAGCAGCAATTGAGGCTGCGTTCTGCAATGCAGAGCGCGTTACTTTTGCTGCGTCAATAACGCCAAGCTTGACGAGGTCTTCGTAGACGCCGGTTGCTGCGTTTAAGCCTTCGTTGCCCTTCAGCGACTTGACTTTTTCTACAACAACGCCACCTTCCATGCCAGCATTTTCAGCAATTTGCTTCAATGGGCCTTCGAGTGAGCGACCAACCAAACGAGCACCAGTTGCTTCGTCACCGGTGAGCTTGTCGGCTACTGCATATACCGCTGCTTGTGCACGTAGAAGTGCAACGCCACCGCCAGGCACAACACCTTCTTCAATTGCGGCTTTTGTGGTGCTTACTGCGTCTTCAATGCGGTGCTTCTTTTCTTTGAGCTCCACTTCAGTTGCAGCGCCAACTTTGAGAACTGCAACGCCACCCGACAACTTTGCCAAGCGCTCTTGCAGTTTTTCACGGTCGTAGTCAGAATCGGTGTTGTCGATTTCAGCTTTGATTTGGCTAATGCGACCCTTGATGTCGTCTTCGCTGCCAGCACCTTCGATGATGGTTGTTTCATCTTTGGTAATGACAACTTTCTTTGCGCGGCCCAAAAGATCGAGAGTCACGTTTTCTAGCTTCAAACCAACTTCTTCGCTGATGACTTGGCCACCAGTAAGAATTGCCATGTCTTGCAACATTGCCTTGCGACGATCGCCAAAGCCTGGGGCTTTTACTGCGGCGCTCTTGAAAGTTCCGCGGATTTTGTTGACAACCAAAGTTGCAAGTGCTTCACCTTCAACATCTTCAGCGATGATGATGAGTGTGCGACCGCTCTGCATGACTTTTTCAAGAATTGGCAACATGTCGCGCACGTTGGTGATTTTTGAGGCAACAAACAAGATGTATGGATCTTCAAGTGAAGCTTCCATGCGGTCTGTGTCGGTCACGAAATATGGCGAGATGTAACCCTTGTCGAAACGCATACCTTCAACGAGGTCCATCTCCATGCCAAAGGTCTGGCTCTCTTCGACGGTAATAACGCCGTCTTTGCCCACCTTGTCGATGGCCTCAGAGATCATTTGACCAATTTCTTCATCGGCTGACGAGATGGAAGCAACTTGCGCGATTTGCTCTTTTGAGTCGACTTCTTTTGCGAGTGCCTTGATGCTGCCAATGGCTGCTTCAACGGCGGCTTCAATTCCTTTTTTGAGGCTCATTGGGTTTGCGCCAGCGGCTACGTTACGCAAGCCTTCACGCACCATGGTCCAGGCCAAAACGGTGGCTGTTGTGGTTCCGTCACCGGCAACATCGTCGGTCTTTTTGGCAACTTCCTTCACCAATTCGGCGCCAATGCGCTCGTATGGATCTTCGAGCTCGATGTCTTTCGCAATAGACACGCCGTCGTTTGTGATGGTGGGAGCGCCCCACTTTTTGTCGAGCACAACGTTGCGGCCCTTTGGTCCGAGCGTGACGCGTACAGCATCGGCCAACTTGTTCATACCGGCTTCAAGACCGCGACGGGCCTCTTCATCAAAAGCAATCAACTTTGCCATTGGATTCCTCCATTAGGTGGGGTTCGCACTCGGGATATTCGAGTTCTAGCACTCTACCGCCGAGAGTGCTAACCCACCAACGCTGGCCACAGCCCTTTCCCACGTAATGCGGTACTCCTGGGCTCGCCGCATGATATGAAATGTCCCATGTTTAATTATTCATTACCCCCGGCCCCGATTTCTGGCCCTCAACTTCGCTTTCCTCGCAAACTGGGCCTTTTCGTACTCACCGTGGGTGCCCTCCTTGCATCTGGCGTCGGTTCAGCTCATGCCGCCAGCGGAACCACCCCCACCGTCACCTGGAAAGTCACCAGCCTCACTGCATCAACCTCGGTCAAGGTATCCACTCTCGCCATATCAAATTCATCCGGAATAAAAACGTGGAAGGCCTCGGGAAGTTGCACATTGAAAAGCACCACTCTCACCACAAAAGCATCTGGCAAATGCAAGGTCACTATTTCTATTGCCGCAAAGGGCAAATACACAAGTAAGCAAACCAGTCGAACATTCACCATCACGACAGCAGTTCTCAGTACAAACATTGCCGTCGGATGCTCAGCAGATGTGAAGTTTCCCAATTTGTCGGCTGCGCCAGGAGCTGGGGGCAATTATGCGAAACCCGCGGTTACCGCAACCTGCTCCGGAGATTCACTGAAAGTTACGTCGAACGGAATGATTGGTTACGCCTTCACGTCGATGACTCCGAATGGGTTAGCAGCAGCAAACTATTCGTGGACAATCACTACGAAGCCAGTTCCCGCTGCAAATACAACATCAATCAAAAATCAAATGGGAACACTCGGATTCACCGTGACCGGAATCCCTATATTTGGTCCAACCGAAGGACCACAACCGGCAGCAGAAGCATTCGGTGACCCCGTGTACAACAACATCCTTGATATGTGCAAAGGACACACTGGCTTCGCGAGCGACTACCACTATCACGCAATTATTGCAACGAGCACTTGCTACCTCAACGAGACAATTGTTGGTTATGCAAACGATGGTTTTCCCATCTACTCGAACCCCGGAGAAACATACACATCAGGTTATGCAAAAACTGGTAACCCCAAATCAAATTCTTGGGATGCCTACACGTATTCGGCGGGGGGTGCAAACACTCTTGATGCATGCAACGGACGCACCGCAAGCGATGGCTCTTACCGTTACTACGTCACGTCGGCGTTCCCTTACATCATTGGTTGCTTCAAAGGAGCGGTTGCCAAACAAGAAGGGCCAGCAGGAGCGCCAATGCGCATGTCTACATCTCGTGAGCCAAGCGTGAGCACAACAAAGTACTCAACAAATTCTGTGTACTGCTCGTTGCCGAGCGAACGCAGCTGAAACTAAATAGCCCCGCCGGCAACGGCAGGAATGATAGAGACAGTTTCAGTTGCTGGAACTGGAGTATCGAGACCCTCTAGATAGCGCACGTCGTCGTCAGACACAAAAACGTTCACAAACTTGCGCAAAGCACCTGTTTCATCGAACAAACGCTCACCAAAACCAGGGTGTGCTGCTTCAAGATTGCGCAAAACGTCGCCAAGTGTGGCGCCTTCAATTTGCAGTGTTGATGCTCCACCCGACAGGGGGCGCATGGTGGTGGGAATGCGAACTGTTGCCATGCCGTCAGACTAGCGGTGGCATGCGGTGGCTCCACGGCGCAGCTGCCTCTAGTTGCGAACCTAAACGCACTAAAAGATCTTCGCGATGCGTGGCGGCCACACATTGCACGCCCATGGGCAAGCCGTCAGCACTCCAGTGCAAGGGCAAGCTGATGGCTGGCTGACCAGTCACATTGAACTGTGCGGTGTACTGCAAAATGGAGCGCATATTCATGCCACCATCGGGGCCACTTAACCACCCCAACTTGGGTGGTGGCCCAGCCAGTGTGGGGGTCACCAAAATGTCGAAGGGCTGTGCACCGTCTTGCGGGTACCACCACTCGAGCATGCGTCGCGACCAGGCGTGCATCCAACTCACCCATTGCACGTACTGAGTACCACTGACCGTGCGACCAACTTCGCGCAAGAAAAGATTGTCGGCCTCAATGTCGTCTTCAGTAACGGGCCGCCCAATGAGCGCTTCAATTTCACTCACGCCAGCATCGGTAGCCACCGACACAATGCCAGTGAACGTGTCGGCGAAATCTTCTTCATCCATTGCTGCGGGGTATGCATCTTCCACCATGTGACCAAGCGACTCGAGCAACTTACGCGTGGTTGCCATTGACGCACGTGTTTCGGCGTGGTCTACTCCGCCAGGCATGAGAGGGTGATCGAGAAAACCAATGCGTAAAAAACCAACGGGCTTACCCACTTCTTCCATGAGTGGTCGCGCGTAAGGAACAGCGGTGTATGGGTCGCCTGCTTCGTATCCCGACAGAATATCGAGCATTAGTGCTGTGTCGCGCACACTGCGTGTGACAACACCATCAACAGTTGCACCCATCCACGACTCGCCTGTATCTGGTCCTTTACTAATGCGACCACGCGAAGGCTTTAGCCCCACCAAACCACATTCACTTGCTGGCACGCGAATTGAACCACCACCATCATTTGCATGGCCAACAGAAACAATGCGCGCAGCAACAGCAGCAGCAGAACCGCCCGAAGAACCACCTGTGGAATGTTCAAGATTCCACGGGTTGTGTGCAGCGCCATAAGCAAGTGGTTCCGTTGTAATGGTGCTGCCGAACTCTGGAGTATTTGTGCGACCAATGACAATTGCACCCGCGCGCTTCAGGCGTCGCGCAATGTATGAATCGTGTGTGGCGCGGTAGCCGAGGTTTTTTAAAACACGTGAACCCATGTGATGTGGTTCGCCACCAATAGCCGCTTCAAGATCTTTCACTACAACCGGCATTCCGTGCAGTGGCGTTGTAATTGGGCCAGCAGAAATGGCAGCAGCTTCACTGCGCGCACGTTCATATCGTTCATGAATAATGGCGTTTAATTGTGGGTTCACTGCTTCGGCACGGGCAATGGCAGCATCAACAAGTTCCACCGGCGATACCCACTTGCGATACAGCGCACCCACCTGGTCATTTGCGTCGGAATTTAAAACGTCAGCAATATTTTGGGGTTGTTGTGCAGGTGCGTTCATAAGTAAACCCTACGCTGTGGTGATGCGCGTTCTTGCTGCACTCGATAAGTTCCGCGGAACGGCAACCGCACAAGAAGCCTGCGCTGCAGTTGGCCACGCCTGTTGGGAACTCGGCATCGATTGCGATGAAGCACCACTTGCCGACGGCGGTGAAGGAACACTCGATGTACTTGGTGGACCGAACCGCACCAGCAAAGTGACGGGGCCACTCGGCGACATTGTGGAAGCTCAATGGCGCCTCAGCCGTGACGTCGCTGTTATAGAAATGGCGCGCGCAAGTGGCTTGCAACTTGTTGGCGGCGCAGAACGCAACGACCCCATTGCTGCAAGCACCACTGGTACTGGCGAACTCATTGACCAAGCACTCGATGCAGGCGCGAAAAAAATCATTGTGTGTTTAGGCGGGTCGGCAACAACCGATGGTGGCTACGGGGCAGTTCGCGCCATTCACGCCCCCGCTCGTTTGAAAGCAGTGGAGTTTCTTGTTGCATGTGATGTAACAACGCCATTTACCAAGGCAGCTCAGGTCTTTGGACCGCAAAAAGGGGCCTCGCTACGCCACATTGCATTGCTCACCGGACGCCTAGAACGACTTCAACAAATTTACGCGGAACAATACGGCATTGATGTGAGCGCCATTGAAGGAGCGGGCGCAGCTGGTGGTCTTGCTGGCGGTCTTGCAGCGCTCGGTGCCACACTTGTTCCCGGCTTCGATGTTGTTGCAGAAGAAATTGACCTCGATACGCGCGCCGAAAATTGTGATGTCATTTTCACCGGTGAAGGTTTTCTTGATGCGCAAAGTTTTGATGGAAAAGTAGTGGGTTCAATGTATGACCTCGCACTTCACAAAAAGAAAAAACTCTGCGCCATTGTGGGCGATGCAGATGCCACCGTCGATCCACCTTTCAGCGTGATGAATCTTGTTCAGCTATACGGAAACGACACTGCGATGAATCGCACACTATTTTCCATCGAACAGGCAGCTCTTAGCTACCTCAAAAAAATGAACTAGCCAGCAACAGTTGTTGTCGCAGCAGCAGGCGCACCAGCAATTGGTTTACCGGCAAGGTCGGTGGCAAGTAATACCAACACGCTTGCTTCACCCATGTTGCCTGTTTCTGTTGGAACAGGGTCGGGCATTGGTGCAGTTGCAACACCACCAAGTGCGGCGGCAACATTTGCTGCGTTCGCTTCTTGACCAGCGATGTAATACACCATGGTGAGAGTTTGTTTTGGAGTGGCGTCACTCTTGTTCAATGGTGGTTGAACAATGAAACCAAGACCTTGCAAGGCCACGCTGACGTCGCCAGCACTACCAGGAACACCCGAGGCATTAGCAACGAGCACCTTGAATCCGGTGGTGTTGGTTGCGGCTGGCACAGTAGTAACGGCGGCATCAACAACCGTGGTTCCTACGTCGACGCTGGTGTCATCGGTTGGCGACGATGAGCTTGTGCTATCGCTATTGATATCGCGCAAGATGAAAAATCCGACGAGGACGGCGACGACGGCAACAACGATGCTGAGCGTGGAGTTGAAGTTTTGGCCTGCACCATTTCCACCAGCTTGTGGGCGCGCTTGACGACTCATGACAACCTCCGAAGGTTTTGGCGGGTTTTCCCTACCTTATTGCGAAATGTGGAGCCGAGTGTGGGATTTGAACCCACGACCTACCGCTTACAAGGCGGTTGCTCTGCCACTGAGCTAACCCGGCGTAATCGTTGATGATCCTAGAGGCAAACGCCGAATTATTGCGCTTGCCGGGCGCGAACTACCTCATAAGTGGCCAATGCACCCGCTGCCGAGACGTTCAAAGATGACAATTGCCCATTCATAGGTATGGAAACCACCACATCGCAGCGCTCGCGCACCAAACGGGCAATTCCCTTGCCTTCTGCCCCCAGAACAATGCAAATGGGGTCGTTGGCAAATGAGGCAATGTCGAACAGGCTGCGGTCGGCATCGTCGTCGAGACCCACCACCCACACTTTTGCTTTTTTCATTTGCGCAATTGCGGCGGGCAAACCGGAAACAACGGCAATATCGAGATGCTCTACTGCGCCCGCAGCAGCTTTTGCCGTGGTTGGCGTGACATGCACTGAACGGTGACGAGGCAAAATAACTCCGGTGACTCCGGCGCCATCACAGCAACGCAACAACGCACCAAGGTTGCCTGGGTCGGTGACGCCATCAACAGCAACGAGGAATGGTTGCACGCCATTGCGTGACTCCAGCAATTCTTCAATACCTATTTCTGGCAATGGTGCTGCGAACGCAATAATTCCCTGTGGGGCTTCACTACGTGCAGTGTTTTCAATGTGCTTACGCGGAACATCGGTCACCGTTACGCGCACGGCTTCAGCAAGTTCACGAATGTCGTCAATGACATCGTTGGCATCAATGTCGTTAGCAATCCAAATTTCTCGCGTTTTGCGACGACCAGCAATAAGCAACTCGCGTACTGCCTGACGACCTTCTACTTGCTCTCCACCTAAACCTTTTTCTGCTGGGCGCGAACGGTCGCCACCTGCACGTGGGTCGAAACGATTACCGCCGCGTGCAGGTGCACCCGTGCGCTTTGCTCCACCAAATTTTTTCGGCGCTCCCGATTTTTTAGGTGGGTTCGAGCTGCGTGCCGGAGCCGCAGACGTGCGTGCTGGTGCACCGCGGTTGCCTTTCGGCATGCCAGTTTTTGCACCTGGTGCTGGTTTTCGTGCGCGTTGTGCCACTTTTTATCCGATCTCTTCATTCGTTTTCGTAATGACTGCGACTGCCCAACAAGCAATGCCTTCGGCGCGCCCCAGCGCGCCAAGACCTTCTGCGCGGCGTCCTTTAATTGTTACAGGCGCGCCCGCTGCAGTACTTACATTGCGTTGCATTGCTTCACGGCGTGGAGCCAACTTTGGTTCTTCACACACCACACTGCAATCGACATTGCCTATGACCCAACCCGCAGAAGTAACCATGCGTGCAACTTCTGCAAGCAACTCGATTGAGTTTGCATTTTTCCAGCGTGCATCGGTGTCGGGAAAATGTTCACCAATATCGCCTAGGCCTGCTGCACCAAGCAGTGCATCGGCAACAGCGTGTGCAATAACATCGGCGTCGCTATGCCCAACAAGTGAGCGCATACCATCGAACACTTCGCCACCCAAAATGAGTGCACGTCCTGGTGTTGGCTCGTCGCTAAAGCGATGTATGTCGAACCCTTGACCTACGCGAATATTCATGAGTTACCTTCAAGCACTTCGGTAACGGCATTTTGCGCCCATGCAAAATCTTCTGGCGTTGTTATTTTGCGATTCATCACGTTTCCAGGCACCACTACAACGTATCCACCAATTGCCTCAACTAGAGATGCATCATCAGTGCCTTCTCGATTTTCAAGTTCGGCCGAAAGGTGTGCTTCACGCAATATTGCGGCGTGAAACGCCTGCGGGGTTTGCACTGCGCGCAATGTGCTGCGCAGCAAAGTGCTCAACACTTCGTTAGTACTTTCATCAACCACCTTGACCGTGTCGACCACAGCAAGAGCAGGAACCGCAGCCTGCACCGTTGGGGAGAGTTCTTGCACAACCGCCTGAAAAAGTTCCACCGAAGCAAACGGCCGGGCCGCATCGTGCACACACACCACTTCTGCTGAAGTTGGTACTTCCGCAAGGCCATTGCGTACCGAATGCGTTCTGCTTGCACCACCTTGAACAACGTGTACTCGCGCATCGCTCGAAGCAAAATCGCTCACTTCAGGCACAACAACTACCACCCCGGCACTTACCTGCAGTGCGGTATCGACCGCCCACGCCACCATTTGCTTGGGGCCAAGCGCCAGAAACTGCTTGTGAGCACCAAAACGCTGCCCGCTTCCCCCTGCCACCACAATGGTCCACACCCCCGTCGGGTCAAACAATGCTCGAGATGTGCCTGTGGGCATATTTGGAGGTGTGCTCATGGCACCGAGGGTAGTACCGTGATGGTGTTATGTCACACGCTTCCATCATTGCCTCCAGCGAGTTCTTCTCCGCCGCCTCCCCCGCCGTTATCGATGCCATTGCTAGCTCGGCTCACGAAAAGAACCTGGTACGTGGCGATGTGCTGTTCAAAGAAGGCGATGTCCCCGACGCCCTTTACATAGTGCTCTCTGGCCGCATTGCCATTGCAATCGACAACAAGCCGCTCGATTCACGCGAAAGCGTTGTGGCACTCATGGTGGAAGGCGACCTCTTTGGCGACCTTGCGCTGCTCGACGGGGGCGCTCGTAGCGCACTTGCCCGCGCGCTTGAGCCCTCTACCGTTTTGCACATTCCATATTCCGCAGTAGAGCCCCAACTTTCAACCAACCCCGATCTGTTGTGGGGCATCACTCGTGTTCTTGCCCGTCGCTTGCGCGCTATGGACGAAGCACTTGCCGACAGCGTTTTTCTCGACGTCACTGGTCGCACCGCAAAACGTCTGCTCGAATTGTCTGAAGGCAAAGACGAGTTCGTACTTCCCGTTACTCAAGAAGAACTTGCCGGCATGGTGGGCGCTTCACGCGAACGCGTGAACAAAGCAATTGCCAGTTTCATTCGTTTGGGTTGGCTCGAGCAACGCGATCGTCAATACAAACTTCTTAATCGTCAAAACCTTGAAGTGCGTGCGAGCTAACTCGCACCCAGCACTCTTACTGCGCAGCACTCAACCATTCTTTTGCGCGTCGAAAAGCATCGGCCGCATCATCGGCACGATGCGCTGGTCTACTTGCATCGTGAGCAAAGGCGTGTTCACCTTCAGGGTAAAATGCAACAGTTGCGCCAGTTTGTCGCAACGCATTTACATCGTGTGCTGGCGTGTAGTGATCTTTACCACCAATAATTGCTAAAACGCTTTCTGCATTTCCCGCCTGCAAATACTGCAGTGGTTCAACCTGCCCGGTACTCATCCAAGCCTCTGGCAACGTGATCATTCCGTAGAAACTTGCAATGCGTGCAAACCGACCACTACGAGCCGATTTAAAGCAGTACATCCCACCCATACAAAAACCCATCAGCACGGTGACTGGGGTATCGAGCATGTCGGCGGCCTCGTGGAGGTCATGCAAGTGCTTTTCGTCATCAATATCTTTTACTGCGGCATATCGTGGTTCAACGTCGGCTCCAAGGTTTTTCCCTGGGAAAGGCTCCACAGCCGCAACGGCCATGCCCCACTCGGTGGCCCACTGCACTACCAAGTTGTCGTAAAGCGGCCGCAAACCAAAAATATCGGGAGTCA
>Ga0164295_10004374_pt1 | contig 11233 bp, 3 predicted proteins | sample GEODES006metaG_FD_111798 | JGI IMG/M metagenome (GOLD analysis project Ga0164295, IMG submission 111798) | Oligotrophic lake water microbial communities from Sparkling Lake, Wisconsin, USA - GEODES006 metaG | ecosystem: Environmental > Aquatic > Freshwater > Lake | place: USA: Sparkling Lake...
GGTGGCAATGGCTTAGATACTGTATCTTATTCTGTTTCCCCTATTGCAATTAATGTAAAATTTGATAATCCTGATAATTTAGGGGTTTTTGGTGATGTTGCTAGCGATGGCGATCATATAAAAGATGTAGAAAATATTATTGGTTCTGCATTTAATGACTCTATAACAGCATCGGCATTAAAATTTTTAAGCAATCAAATAGTGGGTGGAGCGGGAAATGATAACTTATCTGGTGGATTAGGAAACGACACATATATTTATAATATTGGTGACGGTAGTGATATTATCAATGAAAGTGATTATGATTATTTTGGCAATCAAAAGGGTTCTGGTGTAGATATAATAAAGTTCGGAAAAGGCATAGCTGGGTCTGATTTAACTTTTTCTAAAAATAACAATGATTTAGTAATTAAGGTTGGTTTGAATTTAGGTGACAAAATTACTATTTATAATCAAAACCTACCTAGTAATGTCAATAAAGTTGAGTATTTAGTTTTTGATAATGGTGATAAAATTAATTTATTGAATAATTTATATCTAACTATGGAAGATAGTAATTTGTTAATTAACAAGCAGAATATTGATTCTTATTTTTTAGGAACAAATCTTGGCGATAATTTGCTTGCTAATTCATTAAATAATAGAATATATGGTGTTGAAGGCGATGATATTCTGAAAGGAGGTGGAGGAGATGATAAAATTTATGGCGAGCTTGGTAATGATAAGATTTATGGTAATGGTATAGATATAAGAAGCGGAGCAATATCGAAAAATATCTTTGATTGGCAATATTATTTAAAAGTCAATGAAGATTTGATAGGTGATTACAATATTAATAACATTGATTCAGTATGGAATCATTTTTGGAATTATGGTAGATTTGAAGGAAGATCGTTTAGTTTAAATATTTCTTTAGAAGATGTTAATGACAGCAATGAATTATTTGGAGGAAAAGGAAATGATGCGATATTTGGCGGTTACGGTAATGATAAAATCTTTGGAGGTAGTGGTAATGACAATTTACAAGGTAATTTTGATGCAGATTATATTGTTGGAGATTTAGGCGATGATAAAATTTATGGCGGAGTTGGAGATGATATTTTGTGTGGTGGTGGAGATAGTGATATTTTATCAGGAGGAGATGGTAATGATAGTTATATTTATAATATTGGCGATGGTCTCGATATAATAAGAAATAGCAATATTTCAAGTTCCGTAGATTATATTAAATTTGGAAATTCAATTATTCTTAATCAATTGATTTTTGTTAGAAGTAATAATGATTTAATTATTTTATTCAAAAATAGTGGTCAGGATCAATTAAAAATAGAGAATCATTTCTCGCAAAGCTCATTAAATAAATTATCTTATATAGAATTTAGTGATGGAAGTAAACTAGATCTGATTAATGATTTTACTAACTATAAAATATTGAATCTAGTTGCTGGAAGTATTGGTGCTGATAATTTTGCTGTATCTTTATATTCAAATAATGAAGTATTTTTTGGTAATGCTGGTGATGATGTAATACAGGCTGGTAATGGTGATGATATGGTAAAAGGCGGTTCTGGTGATGATATAATTTATGCCAATAATTTTATAACTAATATTTTTGAGTCTCCGGTAAAGAAAACCAATGATTATGGGCTTGATTTTGCTTCAATGTCTTTTGATGTCAATCCTCGTCAATTAGCTGATGTTAATGGCGATGGTAGGGCGGATATTATTGCCTTTTCTGGCGATGGAGTTTATGTTTCCTTGGCAAAGTTGAATGGAGAGTTTGATATAAAATTTAAAGCTAGCAATGATTATGGCAGTTCTTCTGTTAATTGGTCTTCTTTTAATTCTAATCCTCGTATAATCGGAGATATTAATGGTGATGGTAGAGCTGATATTGTAGGATTTAGTCGCAATAGTATTTATACTTCTCTGGGTCAAGTAAATGGTTCATTTGGAATTATGAATCTTGTTAGTTCTTTTACTTTTGAACAATTTGAGAATGTCCCGATAAAATTAGTCGATGTTAACGGTGATGGTAAAAAAGATATAGTATATTTTGGTTATGGCAATATATTTACTTTTCTTGGAAATGGCAGTGGTGGTTTTAATAGTAGCGGATATGGTGGCTATATTTTAAGTAATGATTTTTGTAATCCAATTTTTAATTTGTATGGTGCAAAGGGTATTTGGTACTCTTATAATAGAAATCCTCGTGAATTAGCTGATATCAATGGTGATGGCAAGATTGATATTATTGGTTTTGCTGATGACGGTGTTTATATTTCTTTAGCTGGAGATAATAATTTAGCTTATGGAAGCAATAATATTTCGACATATTTACCTAAAACAAAAGCTCTAGATGATTTTGGTTATAATCAGGGTTGGCTATCAAATGATGCAAATTTAAGAAAGGTAATTGATATTAATGGCGATAAAAAAGCTGATATTGTTGGCTTCTTCAGTGATGGATTTTATGCTTCATTTGGTGATGGTAAAGGCGGCTTTGCAACAAAAGTAAAAATTAGTAGCGATTTTGGTTCAAGTAATGGATGGAGTTCTAATAATCAAAATCCTAAAGATCTTGTCGATGTAAATGGAGATGGTAGGTCTGATTTTGTTGGCTTTAAAAATGACGGAACTTATTATTCTTTGTCATATCTTGGCACTACTAATGAAGTAAATATTATTTATGGTGATGATGGTAACGATTTTCTCTATGGTTCAAATGGCAATGATATTTTGGATGGCGGTTTAGGGAGTAATATTTTTGATGGTAAAAATGGTGAAGATACAATTATTATTAATAAGGGTCCTGATATTGCTAGCACTGCAATTGATATTATTAACAATTTTAATCCAGTTCAAGATAAAATTATTGTTAATATTGATAAACAAAAAGCTTCTGTGGACCTTCAATTTTATATATTGCAAATTGATAAAGATGTTCATATTGCAATGAATAATAATCAGAAAATTATTATTACCAACACTGATAAATCAGATCTTAATAGCAATAATTTTATAGTCTCAATTATTTCAGATGATGGTTCGCAAACTATTTTTAGTGAAAATATTTTAATTGATAATGTTGTGGAACAAAACAAACTAACATTAAATAATTTGCAATATAAATCTTCAGATTTTTATAACGGAGTTGTTAATGTAACATTTTTTGACGAAATGGCTTATTATAAAAGTCAGTGGCCTTATACCTATACCACAAGCAAACTCTATTTATATACACCTAAATTAAATAGTATGGTTAATAATTCTAATATCAATGCTGGAGATGATGTTGTGATATCTAGTTATTATACATTGACCAGCAAATATTCTTCTAAATATAAAATCAGCAATAATTTATCTAAGTCTCAATATGAGCCAAAGATTTACTATACAGGGGGCTTAACTCAATATCCTTACATATTAGATTATGCTGAAAGAGAAGATTATATCTACACAGCAAAAGCATTTTATGCGACTAAAAATTTTTATAATAATAGCTTGACTGCACTTGATGGCCATAAAAAATCAAGCAATATTTGGGCTGGAACTACTGGTCGTGATGCATTGGTTATGGGGGATGGCAATGATATGTTGGCACTTGATGATCCAACTATTGTTAAAAATGCTGCGGGGGCAATGATTAGAGATATCGAAGTTATTTATGCTGGCGGTGGAGATGATATAATTAATTTTAGTACTTCAAGATATAATTATCAAAATATAGCTATTTATGGCGGAAATGGTAATGATAAAATTTGGAGCAATATTGGCAATGATATTTTATTTGGTGAAGATGGTGATGATGAAATCTTTGGCGGTATTGGTGATGATAGAATTAATGGTGGTTTAGGTAATGATTATCTTAATGGTTGTAGCGGTAATGATACTTATATTTACAATGTTGGAGATGGTATTGATATAATAGCTGAACAAGGAGCTGATGGATCTGATGTTATAGAATTTGGTTCTGGCATTACCAGATCTAATTTATTATTTCTTAATAATGGCAATAATTTAATTATAAAAATTAATGATAATTTAGGTGATCAAATAACTATTCAAAATCAAAATCTTACTACTGGAAAGATAGAATATATAAAATTTTCTGATGGAATTATTAGAAAAATTTCTGATGTAATCAATAATATTGGATTCTCGTACGAAAATATTAAGATTGATCCAAATGATTATGATCCTATAGTGCCAGTAAAAATAGATGTAAGTGCTAAAAACGGAATTGTGAAAATCGATTCAAGTGGCAATATTAATTATATTCCAAATCAAAACTTTTTTGGTGTTGATAAAATAACTTATAATGAAATCGGTTTGAATAACGAAATTATTTATAATAATAACTATTATATTTTTATTGAAACAGTTAATGATATTCCAACAACGACCATTATTCCAAACATTGAAAGCAATCCAGAAATACAATTTTCAATTAAATTATCTGATTATTTTTTTGATAGTGATGGCGATAATTTAGATTATATTATTAAGGTAAATGGGAGTGAAGAATTACCAAGTGGGATTATTTTTAATCAACAAGAAAAAGTTATTTTAGGAATATCGCCTATAATTCAAAATTTATATTTTGAGATTGTTGCAAATGACGGTAAGAATGGTATTGTAAGTAATAATTTTTATGTTAATATTGTTGCTCCAACAATTTCTGGTATGAATGTTGTTAATAATTTATTAACAACATTTTCTGCTTCTAATCTAGAAAATAATCATAAATTAGTTTTAGATGCACAATTAGTTGAAAAAATTTCTAATGATGTTTATTTTGTAAAAGATGGCTCTAATTTTAGTGAAGATATTGCTGGCGAACTAGATGTGAATAACTTTATTGATTCTGGAGCGGGCAATGATAATATTCAAACCACAAAAGGCGACGACATCATTAATGCAGGAGCGGGAGATGATAAAATAAGTTCAGGTACGGGAACTGATATTCTAACTGGTGGAGAAGGTGCTGATACATTTATTATCGATCCTCATAATATTAACAAAGAAACTATAATAACTGATTTTGAGTTTAATAATCCTGCTGAAATTATCAATATTTCTAGCTTTGTTGGTATTCGTGATTTTAATGATATTACAATTACATCGGGTTCAGCTATAATTAATTTGCCAAATGGACAAAAGATCCATATTTTAAATGCCACACCAGAAGATATAAAATCTACAAACTTTAAATTTGCTCCTAATTTTAACCCCCAAGCCTCCGATTTATCAATTGAATCGCTAGAAGATCAATCAACAATAATTGATGTTTTATCAACAGCTAGCGATATTGAGAATGATAATTTAACTATTGATAAAATCTCTTTAAATCCTAGTAATGGGGTAGCGATAATTAAAGATGGAAAAATTATCTACACTCCTAAAGATAATTTCTACGGTAGTGATAAATTAAATTATATCATAACTGATGGTAATGGTGGTTTTGATAGTAAAACCATTAACATTAATATTGCCTCGGTCAACGACACTCCAATCATTAAAACCGCAATTAAAAACCAAATTATTACAACAGAACAAGATTTTACAATTGCTTTTAATGATGCATTTACCGATATCGATAATAATAATCTTGATTATCAAATGATCTTAGACAACGGTAATAATCTTCCTGATTGGTTAAGTTTTAACAACACTACTAAAACATTAAGCGGTAAGCCATTACAAGCAAATGCTGGCGAGATTTTATCAATTAAGTTAATCGTCAGTGACGGCAATTTATCATCTACTCAAAATTTTAATCTTGCTATTGCTAAATCAATAATTTCTGGTTCAGCTAATGATAATATCTTTGGCACTATATCAAATGATATTATCCAAACAGGAGCAGGCAACGACATTATTCAAGCAGGAGCAGGTAATGATTATATCGATGGCGGTATAGGTTCAGATTTATTAAATGGCGGTGATGGTGATGATATATTAAATTATAGCAATGATGAGAATTGGGAAGATGAAGGATTGATAGCGGTTAATCTTGGTTCACCAAAAGAATTAATCTATAATGGGCAAAAAGTAATAATAAAGCCAAGAGGTAGAAGCCTCGATGGTTTTGAAGGTGGCAATGGCTATGATATAATTAATATGTCTAATCAAGCAGAAATACTATGCCTCGATGATATGTATAGTGATAACCCATTTAATAGTTATAGTGCAAGAATAAGAAATATCGAAGAAATCAATGCTGGTGGTGGTAATGATGTTATTGATCTCACCTCAGATCGTTTCTCTTATGGTGATATTATCATTAATGGCAATGAAGGAGATGATGTTTTATGGTCAAGTGAAGGTGATGATATAATTAATGGCGGAGCAGGTAATGATAATATTGATGGTAATTATGGCAATGATAATCTCAATGGTAATGAAGGAGACGACATTATTTACGGTAGAAGCGGTAATGATATAATTAATGGTAATTTAGGAAGAGATCAACTATTTGGCAATGAAGGTAATGATATTTTTAGATTCGATAACAGCAATCAATCCATAACCAACAACCCTGATTACATCGCCGATTTTACTAAATATAATGATAAAATTGATCTCCAAAATCTTAATTACGAAACAATAACCTTTGACAGCAACCCCAATGATAATATAACTCCAAGTGGTTTAGTCTATTACTTCAGCAATAACGAAACTATCATCACCGATCAAGAACACAACTTCACCATCAAACTTAGCTCAACCATTAATCTCGATGATAATGATTTTGTGTTTTAGTTTTGTTGTTGAAAGAAGTTGAGAGATTTAAATTCTTATTTATTTGTTTTTTTAATCTCGATATGGAGCTCTCTAAGTTGTTTCGGGGAAACTTCCGCAGGAGAATTCATCATTAAATCTTGTGCCTTGCCATTCATAGGAAATGGTATTACTTCGCGGATATTTGGCTCGTCGGCTAGAAGCATTATAATGCGGTCAATTCCGGGGGCAAGCCCACCATGGGGAGGAGCTCCATATTTAAAGGCATTTATCATTGCTCCAAATTGTTTTTCTACAACTTCAGAATTATATCCAGCAATTTCAAAAGCACGATACATGGTTTCTGGCTTATGATTTCTGATTGCTCCTGAACAAAGCTCAACTCCGTTGCAGACTATATCATATTGAAATGCTTTAATATCAAGAGGATTTTGAGAATTGAGGGCCTCAATTCCTCCTTGAGGCATAGAAAATGGATTATGAGAAAAATCAATTTTTTGAGTTTCTTCATTCATTTCATACATTGGAAAATCGACTATCCAGCAAAATTTATAAATATTATTATCAATTAAATTAAGTTCTTGGGCGATTTTATTTCTTACTAAACCAGCAATTTTTGAGGCTTCGTTAATATTTCCGCAAGAAAAGAAAACTGCATCTCCAGAATTTAAATTTGCAGTTTGCTGTAATTCTTTTAGCTTTTCTGGGCTCAGAAATTTAGCTATCGGGCCTTTGGCTTGATTATTTTCATCAAAAATTATATAAGCTAAACCTTTGGCACCGTTGCCTTGGGCAAATTCTATCATTTTATCAAAAAATGAACGAGTTTGATTGGCGGTTTTTGGAGCAGGAATAGCTCTAATTAAGGCTCCACCCTCAATTGCTTTGCTAAAAATAGAAAATTCTGAATTTTTAAAAATCGCAGTAGCATCAGTGATGATTATAGGGTTTCTAAGGTCTGGTTTGTCGCTACCATATTTTAGTATCGCTTCTTGATAAGGAATGTGAGGCACTTGATTATCATTAACTTTTTTGCAACCAAATTGCTTAAAAATATTGATAATTACTGGCTCAATGGTGGCGAAAATATCTGCTTGAGTAACAAAAGACATTTCAATATCTAGTTGATAAAACTCGGGAGAGCGATCAGAGCGAAGATCTTCATCGCGAAAACATGGTGCAATTTGAAAATAGCGGTCAAAGCCCGAAACCATCAATAATTGTTTAAATTGTTGTGGGGCTTGGGGTAGGGCATAGAATTTGCCTTGATGTAAACGGCTTGGAACTAAGTAATCTCTGGCTCCTTCTGGCGATGAAGCGGTAAGAATTGGGGTTTGAATTTCCAAAAAGTTTTTTGCTGTCATTTCCGCTCTAATTGCCGATATTACTTGGCTTCTTAAGATTATGTTGCGATGAGTTTTTTGTCTTCTGAGGTCAAGAAAGCGAAATTTTAGCCTTAATTCTTCAGGGTAAGATTCTTCATCGTTGATTTGAAAAGGAATTTGCTCGGCAAGAGATTCAATAAGCAGTTCCTCGACTGAAACTTCAATTTTACCAGTAGGAATGTTTTTGTTGATTGCTTCTTGGTTTCTTAAAATAACCTTGCCAATAATTGTAATTACTGATTCTAGTTTAATTTTTGCTATTTGCTCAAGATCTAAATTATTTTTTTGTTGATCAATTACTAATTGAGTAATGCCGTAATGGTCTCTTAAGTCAATGAATATAAGGCTTCCGTGATCTCTTTTAGAATTAACCCAGCCAGAAAGTTTAACTTTGCTATTTATATTGTTTTCTGTAAGTTCCGAGCAATTATGGGTGCGATATTGATGCATAAGATTGATTAATTATTTTGTTGATTTTATCAGATGTAATTTAGCTTAAGGCTGTTGATGATATTAATAAAAGCCTAAAAATCAATAAATATTATTAAAAAATAATCGCTTTAAATTGAGTTATTATTTTTTCTCAAAAACCATTATATAATTAACATCAATATTTTTATAGTTTTGTTGCCATTGATTTTTTATAATGGAATATTCAAATCCGCAAATTTCTTTTAATTCTAATTGATAATTATTAGCAATTTCATTGATTTCCGAAGGTTTAAGAAATTTCTGCCAATCGTGAGTGCCAATTGGTAGCCATCTTAACACATATTCAGCAATAAATTTAGCAGTTAATAATGATTTTATATTGCGATTAATCGTTGCAATAAATATCAGCGACCCAGATTCCCCTAAGTTATCTCCTAGGGTTGCACAATCGCTAATTAATTTTTCAATATCAGCAACATGCTCAATTACTTCTAATGCTAAAACAACATTAAATTTTTGTTGTGGAAATTGCTTTAAATATTCTTCGCTTGAAGCCTTTAAATAATTGATCGCAACTCCTGTTTTTTCGCTATGAATTTTTGCAACCGCAATATTTTTATCGCTAGCATCAATTGCGGTTATTTCTGCTCCCATTAGGGCAAGCGGTTCTGCAACTAAGCCTCCTCCACAACCAATGTCGATAATTTTTAAGGCTTGATTATCGTGATAATTGGTAAATATTTTTTCAGAATTCGTGTTGCTTTGAAGATTAAAATATTTTTGTAAATAATTTTTAATATAATTTATTCTGGCTGGATTAAAAAGATGCAAAGGCTTAAATTTGCCGTTTTTATCCCACCATTCATCGGCAATTTTACTAAATTTCTCAATTTCAATTGGGTCAATGGTTGATTTTTCTGGATTATAATGATTGTTCATAATTTAAATTTTACTAAATTGAGTGACTATATTGGCGAAATCTTGTTGCTGCATAAAATATTCGCCAATTAAAAAGCAGTTAATGCCAAGACCTTTTAAATGTTTTAGGGTGCTGATGTTATTGATTCCGCTTTCACTAACCACAAGATAATCAGTTGGAATTTGCGGTAGTAATTTTATTGAATTTTCAATATCAACTTGCATGGTTTTAAGGTTGCGATTATTGACTCCAATAAGTTTGCTCTTTAATTTTAAAGCTCTTTCCAGTTCTTCCTGATTATGAATTTCAGTTAAAACCGATAAACCGCAATCAAGGGCTATTTGCTCTAATTCTGCAAGTTTTTTATCGTCTAACATTGCTACAATCAATAAAATAGCATCTGCACCAAGCATTTTTGCTTCATATATTTGATATTTACTAATAATAAAATCTTTTCTTAATATTGGTATATCGTAGTTTTCCCTAACTTCTCGCAAATATTTATCGCTTCCTAAAAAATATTTTTCATCAGTGAGTATAGAGAGACAAGTTGCACCATTATCTTGATAGATCTTAGCAATTTCTAGGTGATTAAAATTGTGACGAATTATTCCTTTTGATGGTGATGCTTTTTTTAATTCACAAATTAAAGCAGTTTGGTTTGCTTCTTTTTTTGCCTTCAGAGCATTAAAAAAGCGGTTCGGAGTAAAATTTTGACATTTAATATTTTTGCAAATATTTTCAAGAGATAGATGCTTCTTTCTTTCTCGCACTTCAATAATTTTATCGTGATAGATTTTTTCAAGAATGTTAGTCATATTTTAAATTTTAAAATCTAAGCAGGTAATTCTATTACGAATAAACCTTGATATATCAACCACCTCTTGATATTGAGAATTTGATATATTGAAATAATCAAGATTGCAATCAATTTCAAAGTGATGAAATATAGCTATTAATTCAGCAATTGGTAGATAAATTTTACTTAATTTTTGCTTGATTGCAAGCCATTTTTCTTTGGTAATTTGATTAAAAATATCATTTTTTTGTAAAATATTTATTTTTAATTCATATTCATGCTGGCATTGATTCGCGACCTCTGCATCAAAGAAGCTGGCTATTTGATTATAATTGAAGGTTGCATCTTTTAATTCTAAAATTTCTTCGCTACTAATGATTTTTTCTTGCAATTCTAAGGAGGTAAAAATCGTGCTAGCTATTTGTCTGCCGTGATATATATTTTTAAAAATATTGCCATATTTCATTTGTAAGCTATGAGCAATAAGATGCTCTGATTGACTTGCTGGATAAGAGCCTTTCGCAATAGTCATTGCTTGACCAGATCTTAGTAGCATTGCCATAAGGTGATTAATAAAATTATCTTCTTTTAGATTAAAATTTTTAAAATTTTTTCTTAGATTATCGGCATCGGCGCTTGTAAAATCAATTGCTGATTGGCAAAAATTGGTATTAAATAACAAATGAGATAATAGCCAGTCAAAATAACAGCTGTAAAAAGCTAATAGATCTGCTATTCCTGCCTTATTTAACTCTTGCGGAGCCTCTTTTATTAAATTACTATCTATAAAAACTGCGATTGCTTGTTTTGTTGCAATGCTTTGTTTATGATTACCAATGGTTAAAGAGCTATTTGCCGATAAATAGCCGTTCATCGATGTTGCGGATGGGCAAATTATGTAAGGAAGATTAATTTCTTTGGCAACAAATTTAGTTAAATCGTTAATAGTGCCAC
>Ga0164295_10004375_pt1 | contig 11229 bp, 9 predicted proteins | sample GEODES006metaG_FD_111798 | JGI IMG/M metagenome (GOLD analysis project Ga0164295, IMG submission 111798) | Oligotrophic lake water microbial communities from Sparkling Lake, Wisconsin, USA - GEODES006 metaG | ecosystem: Environmental > Aquatic > Freshwater > Lake | place: USA: Sparkling Lake...
CATCGCCCCAAAATTGTGGATGTGTTACCTCTCGCCATAGTGGTGGACTTCGCTTGGGTGAAGATCATCGATCTGTCTGCTCTCTTCGCGATGACAAGCTTGGCATCACTATTGAAGTTGAAGGGAGTCAAGCTAGTGCTCATCAATTGTACGCCTGATATCGCCCAGTCCTTCAAGAAGACTGGGTTCGAGAACGACTGTTCATCAGCACACCTCAACCTGGACTTCTTCCTCTCGAGAGCAGAAGGCATCCCCGTGCGATCCGTAGAAGAGAAGGAGATCACCTTCGAAGATGTGCCTGTACCCACTGCCGAGGTATACCTGGGTGAAGTGGAACTTGTAGCCAAGGAGGTAGTTTGACACGCCCTCTGGTTCGGTCAGCTCTGCTCTCAGTTGATGTATTGGTTTCAGTTGGCCTGGTTCATGCGATTATAAAATTTAGCACGGGCAATGATGATGAGACATAAGTAGCTTCTTTCTTTGTTTATATAAGTAGAGAAAAGAGCATTTCGAGCTGTGCTTAACAATCAATAATGAGTAGTGAGGTGCGGTGCTGATGAGGCAGCCTGTATCACTCACTACCTAATCACTAGTACTACTGAAGAGGCAGCCTGTATCACTCACTACCTAATCACTAGTACTACTGAAGAGGCAGCCTGTATCACTCAATACCTAATCACTAGTACTACTGAAGAGGCAGACTGTATCACTCACTACCTAATCACTAGTACTACTAGAGTCGCAGTCTGTATCACTCACTACCAAATAACTAGTACTACTGAAGAGGCACTCACTACCAAATACAGTAACTAGTACTACTGAAGAGGCAGCCTGTATCACTCACTACCAAATAACTAGGGATGATTTATATTTGCGCTTGAAGACCTGCGCAGCCTTGCATACAGCCTTCATCTGCTTCACCCTCTCGTTGAATTCTCCCCTCATCTGTAGGTACTTGGCCTTGAGCTTGGCCCCATCATAGAGGTCATCATCATCGTCATCATTACCATTGGACTCATCGTTCGAGGCGCAGTACTCTTCGTATAGAGCTTGAAGCAGCTCTCCCGGTGGCTGATTCTTCCTCCTCAACTCCTTTTGAATCGCCCTTTCCACCACTCCTGCAAAGGAACACGATGTCTTCTGCTGATTGGTTCCGGGATTATTGGTATTGGTTGAACCTATCTTGATATCACACTGACCATTGCTTGTTGGATATGCTTGGTACTTCTGGTGGTGACATTGGTCGTCTGCTCGACTTACATAACGCTCACGCCGAGCGGGCGATGCCATAGTAGAACACGTAGAGGGTCTGCAGCGATGATGCTGACGACGATGATGACTTCTGTGAGTCAGTACGTCAATATTCGCTTGGGATAGCGGTGGAAGAGGGATGTTTGCTCGTTGTCTGGTCAGGACTGATAGATCTACTGAGCAATTTCCGACACTGTTACGAGTCTTCTTCCTCAGCAACTCGCTATTACAGCATGTAATATCTTCATTGTCTCTCATGGTAGCATTAGCTAAGCTTGCATCAAGTGATGCTGTGCATAAGCCTGACTTGACGAGTTGTATGGGGGGCAGGGTTCCCGATGGTTGCGGAAGTCTGCTGGATCGGTTGGCTAAGTTATCATCAACAAATACCTGCACACCGTCAGTAACTTTAATCGAATGGATAAGTGTCTTTCTGTCACCAATGCTGCAGCATCTCATGGCTTAACTTGCCACTACCACTTTAGTATCTGCTTATCTCGAAGACAGAATGACAACTGTTTAGTTACTTATTGCGCTTCAACGACGTCTTACTGTTCATCTGTTCACTTCAACTTGTCCAACTTAAGTTAACGGCAGCACATCTGGGAGGAAGTTGAACGTTCCAACTGAATTATTTGGTTCGTGACTTAACTCCTGTTTTAAAAACTGTACATGTATGATACGACATTAAGAATAAAGGATAAGGTACTGTATTGTGGTAGACTCGTTATGAGAGTGGATTAGTTATGCTAGAGATGCTTGCTTCTGCAGCTTTCCGAAGCTTTTCGATCTCCTTATCGCAGCAATGTGTGGTGGATTGTTCGCTCGGGTCTTTTGTGCCTGCGCGTGATAGCGATTTTGTATATCCAACGCTTCATCTACCCTTTTCTGCTGACACTGCCTCTCCTCCTCCAGGAAGGACTGCGTGTCCATCTCCTCCTCCAGATCGTACAGGTCACCAACGGTGCTCCTCCTCGATAACATGCCGGACTTCTTGTTGTCATGGCGAGACTCGAAGCCTCCCTGTCCGGAGTTCTCTTCGTAATTGTACTTGCCGTCGTCCAAACTCTGCAGTGGGTAGGCACGTAGGAAGCTGAGCTTCTGGAACAACGAGGAGATCTTGCGATCCTTGTTGGCGATGATGCCCTTGAGCTCCGCCACCTCCGCACCATGCTTCTCGATCGTCGTCAGGGTATTCTTGTAAGCTGCCGTCTGCTGATTCTTCAGCTCTTGCGAGTGATTGCTCTGCGATGATATAGCCCCCGCATCGACTGCACCCCACTCGGGGCTGCTGCTCGGGACGTTGACTTTCGTTCGTAGAGCGGCTGGAGCACTTGTGGGCCTCTTCTTGTTCTGCGGCCTATTCTGCTGCATGGCATTATCACTCTCGTTATTCCCCTCCGCGGCCCCACCGCTGTTCAAAGCATGTTGCTCCATGGCCGTCTCCGCATCCACAGCGACAAGCTTCTTCACTTGGTGATTCTTGATGGTCACATTAGCATGCGGGTTCAGCCTCTTCAACGTATGGAAGCTGACCAGCAGGTTCTGGTACCGGCCCAGACTCAGCCTATTCTCCTTGGTGAGGTAGTCGATGTCAGCCTTCTGCTTCTTGGCCATCTCCTCGAGCGCCTTGGTCTTGTTCTTCCAGAAGAGCAGCGACTTCACGTCCTCGGCGATCTTCTTGAACTCCATCTCCTTGATCGTGTTCTCCACCTCTACCTGTCGAACGATGCTGCGGGCCTGCCGCATTGCCTGCTCCTCTATGCGCGGCACCTCCAACAGCTTCTTGGACTGCTTCTTGAGCTTCTGGTCCAGACTCATGTGCTCGTTGCGGAGCTGCTCTATCACATCCTTCAAGTCACTGATCTCCTGGAGGAAGCGAATGGACTTCGAATTCTGCGTCACGGTGAGCTCGGTGCACAGCTGAGACGACTTGTCCAGGTCCAGCTGAAGACCATCCACCATTTCCTGTAGCTTCTCAATAGTAGCATCCTGTTGTGATGCAGTGTGTGGGTTCATCAGTGCCATCGATGGTCATACATAGATCAAGAAGCAGCAGATGTTGAATAGACATCATGGAGCACACACCTTCTCCCTAAGCAGCTCATCGCAGCGCTTGTTCATCTGAGACACCTGCTCCTGTGCCCCCAACTTCTCATACTGGATGCGCTTATACAGGTTCTGCACCAACAGCAGACCCGAAAGAATGTCATCGAATCGGTACTCAGTCCTGGCGATACCTGATAGATGATAGAACAACGATAAAAGCTGCTGATGGAACCTATTATCTTGGAATCTATTGGACTCTATCGGTTGGTAGGTTATCACCTAGAGATATGGCCGCATCCTCGCACAGCCCGGTCAGCACGTTGCACGCCTCTCTCTCGTTGATCTCCAGCTGGGCCATACGGATGCTTAGTTCATCGTAGGTCTTCTGCTGCTGCAAGAACTGTTGCAATTGCTGCTCAGTCTCTTGCGAGTTCCTCCTTGCGACACCCCTGCTGGGCTTGTAGATGGGCGTGGACAAAATACGACGGGACATACTCCTCTCTCTCGTTGTCCGTCGATCGACGGCAGTCACCGCTCACTAGATACTGTACACTAAGTTAGATGATGACAATGATGCTACGGCGACCGTTACGGATATTCGTAAACTTACGGACGTCCCATCAAAAGGTACAGTACTGTAATGTTAGTGGAGATATCTGTATAATGTTGCCTTGTGCTCCACCTCATTCATCATCATCAGCAGCAGCAGCTCAGTGACTAGATGATCATTAGCATCAAATAGCCTTCATTAACTTACTTCTATTCTATCTGCAGGCTTCTAATCTGCTTATGTATTTTGCTCATATATCATGTAAAATTTTATTTAATCTTCATCACCCGCAGATTACATACAGTAATTATTCCAAGTTGGTGAATAAAGCCGATTATTCAAAGCAAGTGTATTGATGATGGACGTTCAGGAGAACGCACTGCGACTGCTTAACATCGTAAACCATGTTTATGGTGTCTCAAAAATATGACTTGACTTCCATTTGTGCCATACTGGCCTCATTAGATGATCGCCGGTTCGATACCGGAATCCATATCTGTGTCCGTGACCATTCGCTGCATGAACATCACAGAGGCACGCCGGAATCGCATGTTGGGGTTGTTAACCACCCGCTCCATCACTGACACCCGCCGCTACAGGTAACACATTTTTACACGTGATGATGATATGATGATTGCGATAATAAATAGCATGACAATAAATACTTATTGTGTAGCAAGAAGATTATGATACAAGAAAGGAGAGACAGGATAGTACCTACAGTATCTACTGTACCTACCTTGGGATTCTTCAGAGCCACCGGTGGATCGTTGAGAAGGATCGCCTCTGGGTCCTCGACTGCCAATGACAATTGAGCCGCCTGCTGTGCCTTGCGGGTGAGCTCATCCAACACCTTCTGTTCCTCGATGAGGATGTCTTCTTGGGGGAAGTACCGGTCCATGAACTTGTTGAACTCCACGTGTATGTCTCCGGACACGACCATGATGATGACGTATACGATGTAGCCGATGGAGACACCGTCCATGACGCTCTGGGTGAAGGGGATGAGCACGAGGGTGAGAAAGCAAGGCATGGCGTACTTGCTGTCGATAAAATTGATCTTAGACACATTTCTGATAGACGACACGCCGATCATGATGAGGATAGGTGCCACTGCAGACCTGGGCAGCGACGACAAGATGGGACTGAAGAACATCATCAGGCTAAAGAGGGATGCACACACCAGGGAGGTGAACCCTGTGCGTCCCCCTGCCATGATACCGGAGTTGCTCTCCATCATCAGCCCTAGGGGCGGTCCGTTCATACCGCCGCTTAGCACGTTCATCAATCCTACCACCATCAAGATGATGCGTCCCTTCGGGATGGTGCCTTGGTTAGGCAGCGATAGACCAGCTCTCTTCATCAGTGTCGGAGCAATACCGTAGATGTACAGCAACAGTAGGATGCTGGTCTCGACGAACAGCAGTACAGTGTACTTGTTGTGCAGGTTGTCTATCGTAGCGGACGAGAAGGTCGGTCGGATGCCCCACAGTGATGGCCAGCTAGTCATGTTCCAATACACAAATGCTCCCCAGCACATACCGAGGATGCAAGAGAACTTGGACTTGTAGTAGTTGAACAGAGCGATGATGCACACGGACGACAGGGAGATCAGGATCACGTTGGTGATCTTACCAGATGCCAGTAGAGTAGCGTTACCACCTACCACCAGATCAATCAGAATCAGTCCATTGAGAGTGCTCAACAGGCCGATGCCCACCAGCATGCTGGCCTGCAAGGTGCGAGGAATCAGGTCGGTGATGAGTCTCGTGATGGGCTCGAACAGACCGATGAACAGTAGCAGCCACCCGGCGAAGAACACGCTCTTGCTGCCTTCATTCATGTCCAGGTTGTTGTTCTCCATATTCGAGATCATGTATGTGACCAGCTCAACCGATGGTGCCACTACGATAGGTGCGTTGGTGAATAGACCGAGCACGGTAGTACCTATAGCTGTGTTCAGAGCGATGGTGTTCGAAGTGATGTATTGGTCGTAACCCTTCTCCTTCATCTTTCCTGAGATCACCGGCATGCAGAAGAGGCAAGCCAAGAAGCTGACGATCCCAGCCTGGACCTCTGTCTCGATGGTCGATCCGCGCTCTTTGATCTGGAAGAATCTCTCGATGGGATCTGTGAGGACTCGTAGGAATGGGGGAGGGGGAGGCAGCTTGAAGTCATACCACTGCTTCAACAGTGGCTTCAGCCAGGGGAACAGCTGGTATAGGATATGATGTGCCTTCTCCTTTGTTACTGTAACTTTAGGAGGAGTATTTTTATCTGCTGCTGTTGTTCCGATGGGAGGTGAGCTGAAGGTGTGTGGGGTGATGTTGGTAGCAGCAGCTGGGGCATGCAGACTGACACCAACGTTGGACTGCCGCTCCTCCTCCAAGATGGGGTTCATCAACTTGCTAACGTAAGACATCTTTATTTGGATTGGATGTGCAAATCTTTTAAGTTTGTGGGTTTAATTTGTTGAGATGAGAGATAAAAGGTTGAAAAACCACATTTGTGGAATAACTGTTACAGTACAGTACAGTACAGTACAGTACAGTACAGTACAGTACTGTACTGTACGTACATAAACGTTACAATAAGTAACCACTGCATTGGTCGAGAAGACTTATGAGGTGATGTAACTTACAATTCACAGCGTCATAATAGTGAAAACGGTCATGGTAATGGAATGATTGTTAACTTATAACAACGTTAATGATCATGATAATTATGATAATGATGATGATCATGATGAGCTGCTTATTGCTGCTGTCTCATGGAGTGATGCATAGTGCATCAGCATCAGCTGCAGACAGACATAGCAACGCTGTATCAGTATCCTTTCGCACCACCTACACGATTTCATATTCGAACATCCCAGCTGAGGAGCTGTCCGCCCTCTACGACTTGTTCAGTACCACTGATGGCGACAGCTGGAAGTGGAAGGGGAGCAGTGGGAGGTGGAACTTCTCTGCCGCAGGTGCGTGATATGTTATCTCTCTTAGACATGATTATAGAGCTATGGACTGATGTGTATACTTATCGCTACCTGCAGAGGTTGATCCTTGTGAGCAGAGCTGGCAAGGAATCACGTGCTCCAATCACAGTACGAACCACTCTACGCACAGCTATTTGTGGCATGTGGTGGAGCTTCAACTGAGTGACTATAACGTGACGGGCTCCATACCCTCTACACTGAGCAACTTGACGGAGCTGACGATCCTGGATCTGGGATCAAACTCGATCACCAGCAGCATCCCCTCCTCCATGGGTTCCCTGAGGAGCTTGCAGTACTTAGACTTGCACAACAACAGCTTGACCGGTACGATACCTGAGCTCCTGCTCTACTTGCCCCAACTGGTCTATGTGAGTCTGCACACCAACAAGCTCCATGGACCTATGCCTTCTCTGATGAGTCCATCCATCACCAGCATGCTGCTCAATGGGAACCTGCTGACCCACTCCATCCCCTCCAGTGTGTGCCTCTTGACTAATCTCACCTACCTGGCACTGCAGCAGAATCTGCTCAGCGGCACCGTGATGGACTGTATAGGGAGGACCTTGACGTCACTGTACTACTTCAGCGTGGGAGACAACTTCCTCAGAGGGACCATCCCTGCTTCTCTGGGCCAGCTGAGCAGCATCGGGTGGTTCGGTCTCTATAATAACACGTTGACAGGCACCATCCCGGACCTCATTGCTGAGCTATTCGTGCGCGCGACAGACTTCTACCTATACTACAACATGCTGACAGGGACTCTCCCTTCATCTCTACAGTACATGAGTGGGCTGATCAACCTCGGCATGGACAACAACCTACTGGTGGGCACGGTGAGTGACTTCTTCCAGTACATGCCCCTGCTGCAGTACGTACAGATCTACGACAACCTGCTGTCAGGCAGCCTATCTGCCTCCATATCTCAACTGAAGAGCTTGCAGTATCTGTTCGTACAGAGTAACGTGCTCACCGGCCCTGCGCACAGCCTGTTCAACTCCTCTCTACAGCGGCGGGTGCTGAGTATCCAACTGAGCGACAATCGCTTCACTGGATCCCTGCCTGAAGACATCTTCGACTCCCCTCAGCTGCAAGCCTTCTCTGCGGTAAAGAACTGTCTAGATGTATCGCTGCCCGAGACTATCTGCAACGCGAAGACCCTTATCACTCTAGCGCTAGATGGGCTACGGAGTGCAGAGACGTGTCGGAGCGTCATCATGCAGGGATTATCACGGGCCTACATGTTGGCTCCACAATCCATCAACGTCCAGATCCCACCGTGTATGTACCAGTTCCCTCAACTGAAGGTGCTGCACTTGTCAGGCAACGGCTTGAAGGGCTCTCTCCCTGATGCATTGCAGCTGTCCACTGCACTGGTGGACCTCTCTCTGTCCTACAACTACCTCACTGGTACCATCCCTATCGCCTTCCAGAGCAAGCGATGGATCGATCTTGACCTGTCGCACAATCGACTGGGTGGCACGCTGCGATCCAACTTCCACGCCTTTTCATCCGGCTCCGCCCTTTATCTGAAGGTCAATCGACTGTCAGGATCCATCCCTGACTCTCTCTACTCATCTACGAATATCTCCATCCTCAGCGGCAATCTATACTCTTGCAACCTCGATGAAAGCGACCTGCCTATTCATGATGAGCGAGTGGCCACCTACAACTGCGGCTCTAACGTGTTCGATGTCACCTACTACATATGGATGGGCCTGATGGTCACCGTCCTCTGCGCAGCTGTTCTGTACAGACACTTGAGCTCTCGGTATGACCTGGGTAGCATCGACTACAGGGAGATGATGTTCAAGCTACAGAAGTGGCGCAATCTGCTCATGCTGCTAGAGCAAGACACCGACGATAAGATGAAGCTCAGGAGTCTTATGCAGTACAACGTGGTCAATGAAGTCGTGCGAAGAGCAAGCTGCCATGCCACCCTCTACATCCTACTGGTACTGCTGCCTATGTACATCGCCCTCGATGTGCTCTACTCCACGCATACCTACTGCTACGCGTGGACCGTGTCGTCTGCCTACTTATCCGGTGCCGCGTGCTTCGCGATCATGATGGTGTCGTGGGTGCTATTCCAGGGCGTGCAGCTAGTCGGGCCTGTCTACGAGCTGCAGAGGAGCTCTTATGACATCTCGAGTGATGAAAGCAAGAGACAGCTCATCACTCGACGATACCAAGAGACAGCTATGATGAGAGGCAAGAGGTATCGAGTGAAGCGCTGGCTGATCTACCTAGCCTATATACTGGTGAATATCATCGTAGTGGCCGGAGTCAACATCTCGTATGTGTACTTGACCCTGTATCAGAGCCACAAGGTTATTATCGCAGTGCAGGTGTTATTGTCTATCTTCACCTTCTGTTGGAACAGTCTGCTGTCCCCTTACACCGTCCGTTGGGCGTTGTACTTCATCTCGCAGCTGAACACACAGATCAAGATATCGATCAATGAGTTCTTTACATGTCAGTTGTTCGTGGCGTTGACCTGCAACATCGTTATCCCCTGCATTACTGTGCTAGTCATCAGTCCGGACTGCTTCCACTCCTTCTTTATCCCGGATAAAGTCGTTACTTCCACCTTCGCAGATGATGAGTGCTTTAACTACGACTACGTGAGTAACACCTGCATCGACCTCTATGACTATCAACGCACCACCTCCTATGATCCACCATTCATCTATGGATACCAGTGCAGCTCTACCATCCTTAACTCATACGCATCGGTCTACATGATGGTCTGCATCGGAGCCACCTTCATCTCTCCTCTGGTAAAGGTCACCATCCATCGCTTGTATACCTCATCGCGCAAGAGCTCGGCTTGGTTCTTATTCTTACGCTATATCTTCCCGCGCGTACTGATGCCGCTGGACTGCGACTCCATCGACTTCGACTACCTACCCAGCAGGGATATCTTCGATCCATTCATCGGTCAGTGATACTTGATGCGTCATGATGCTAGGATGGATGATGGTGGTGTCGTTCCTTGCTTTGGTGGATGATTCACTTGCTGCTCTCATCGTGCTGTCTATGTCTATCTTGATTATCATTTCATCCTGATCATCATTCTATCCTAATCTCGATGAACGATTCTGTCTGATGCTTCATCCATGCATCCACCTGTTGCTACTATTAGAGGCCGATCAGCTGCTAGTGTCAGATCTCATCTATGTGGGACTGTTGTTCACCTTCGGGGCAGCCTTTCCTCCACTGGCTGTCGCATTAATCATCACTCTGACCACTCGACTGTACCTACGCAACGTCACAGTGGGCAGGTTTGTGACTATCTGCATTGAGAAGCGTCTGTTCACCTATGTGGATATCGTGGAGGAAGAATGCAGAGACCTACCGCTGATGGAGACACTGAGGAAGTGCTGGTTGATGATCGTGGTGCTCAGCAGTAGCTTCTACTCACTGTTCCTCTTCGACACCCTAGGCTCCTCATCCTCTTCCTCACAAGTGCCTTTCTGGATCATGATCGTTGTGCCGGGAATACCATGTATTGCATTTATGTTGTCGAAGTGGAAGTGGGTCGTTCAGTGCTATAAGGAGGGGATGCGGTCGTCAGCAGTAGCAGTATCAGCAGGGAGGGTCCAGGAGGAGCGATCAGAGCTAGAGCAAGAGGAACTACAGTCCACCAAGGAACAACATGTGGTGCCAGTGATGGATATAGTGGTCTGTAATCCGATGATAGAAGTGAGGGAGGATGATGTGAAGGATGGAGTGGAGTTGGCAGCAGTCGTCCACGAGGAAAATGGATGATGATAATGATGATGATGATGATGATGATGATGATGATAGTAGTGATGATGATGATGGAGATGATGATGATAGTGATGATGATAATAGTGAAGATGATGATAGTAGTGATGATGATGATAGTAGTGATGATGATGATAGTAGTGATGATGATAGTAGTAGTGACGATGATGATGATAGTAGTGATGATGATAGTAGTGACGATGATGATGATAGTAGTAGTGATGATGATAGTAGTAGTGATGATGATGATGATGATAGTAGTGATGATGATGATAATAGTGATGATGATAGTAGTGACGATGATGATAAGAGTGATGATGATGATAGAAGTGATGATGATGATGATGATGATAGTAGTAGTGATGATGATGATAGAAGTGATGATGATGATAGTAGTGATGATGATAGTAGTAGTGCCATGAATAACTTATACAGTTATTCATGGCATTCCTTCGTTTCATATTCACTATTCATCTCCACCATCATTATGTTACAGCATTACTGAGTGATAGTAGTGACGATGATGATGATAGTAGTAGTGATGATGATAGTAGTGATGATAGTAGTAGTGATGATGATGAAAGTAGTGACGATGATGATAGTAGTGATGATGATGATA
>Ga0164295_10004376_pt1 | contig 11228 bp, 8 predicted proteins | sample GEODES006metaG_FD_111798 | JGI IMG/M metagenome (GOLD analysis project Ga0164295, IMG submission 111798) | Oligotrophic lake water microbial communities from Sparkling Lake, Wisconsin, USA - GEODES006 metaG | ecosystem: Environmental > Aquatic > Freshwater > Lake | place: USA: Sparkling Lake...
ATCGGTCGCTCCCTCGGATTCTGATCTTCGAGCAGACCGGACCGTTCCAGCCGACGTGCTGACTTCACAACTCGACTACACGCTGCCAGCAGAGGCTGTCGCTCAAACCCCTGCGGTTCCCCGAGATTCAGCGCGTCTCCTCGTAGACGAGGGTCAAGGATGCGACCCTCGCCATCTGAGCGTTGCCGACCTACCGTCGTTGTTGCTCCCCGGGGATCTGCTCGTGGTGAACGACACCCGCGTGCTGCGTGCGCGAATTCCGGTGGTGCGATCAGGTGGTGGCGCCGGAGAGGTGTTATTGCTCGAACCAACGGCTGATGGTTGGTGGGTGGCGTTGTGTCGACCATCGCGGCGACTCGCTTCGGGCATGGTGGTCAATTCGGCGAAGGGATCATTGCGTATCGAAATGGGTGCGACAGTCAACGGTGGTCGGCGACTTGTTCGGCCGATTCCGCCGGTGCCTGATTCACCAGATGGATGGCTACAAGATGCCCTTGAGGTCTGCGGCGAGGTGCCCCTTCCGCCGTACATAACGGAGCAACTCGAGGATCCCGAGAGATATCAGACCGTCTTTGCCGATCGGCCTGCCTCTGCTGCGGCTCCAACTGCAGGCTTGCACCTCACCGATGAGGTGCTCGAGCAGTGTCGGGTAGCGGGTGCCGATATTGCCCATGTCGAACTTGTCGTTGGCATCGACACCTTCCGGCCCATCGATGTCGAGCTGGTGGCAGACCACCCGATCCATTCAGAGTGGTATCGGGTTCCGCCAACAACGTGGCAACGAGTGCAGGACTGCAAAGCCGCCGGAGGAAGAGTCATAGCGGTCGGCACAACTTCCGTGCGGGCATTGGAATCAATGGCTGCGACCGGCGATGCAGAAGGCCGCACTCGCTTGTTCATCACACCGGGCTTCAAGTTCGCCGTGGTGGACCTACTCATGACCAATTTTCATATGCCGCGTTCGTCGCTGCTTGCCCTAGTTGAGGCGTTCGTCGGTCCGCGGTGGCATGACCTCTACAATGAGGCGCTGGCTTCCGGATATCGGTTCTTGTCCTTTGGGGACGCGTCGCTGCTACAGCGGACCGACGCCGTAGAGGTCACCGAATGAAACTGAACCTAGAGGTGACTGCAGCGGACGGTAAGGCCCGCACTGGCACAATGCAGACCGCCCGGGGGGAGATCCAGACTCCGGTATTCATGCCAGTTGGCACACGAGGCTCAGTTCGAGCTCTAACTACCCATGAGGTCGAGCGGCTCGAGTCGTCCGACGGAACAACTCCAGAAGTTCTGTTGGGCAATACCTACCATCTGATGTTGCGGCCAGGGGCCGAGGTCGTTGCTGAGCTGGGTGGACTTCACCGGTTCATGGGCTGGGACGGGCACCTCCTCACGGACTCAGGCGGGTATCAAGTGTTCTCGCTCGATCCGAAGGTCACCGATGAGGGCGCAAAGTTTCGATCCACCTATGACGGGACTGCTCATCTGCTCACCCCGGAGCTCGCCGTAGTCACTCAGGAGTTGCTGGGGGCCGATATTCAGATGGTGCTCGATGTGTGCGCTCCGCTGCCATCGCCGCCGGAGGTTCTACAAGCGGCGGTGGATCGCACCGCACAATGGGCAGAGCGGGCACGGTCGGCTCATGAGCGGACACATGACCAAGCGCTCTTTGGGATTGTGCAGGGCGGTGACATTGAAGACCTCCGCGGGCAATCTGCTCGCCGAACCGTGGAGTTGGATTTCGATGGCTATGCCATCGGGGGCTTGAGCGTGGGGGAGAGCAGGGAACGGATGCTCCCCGCTCTGGCTGCGGCGCTGGCAGAGTTGCCGGCCAACCAACCTCGCTACTTGATGGGAGTGGGGGATCCGGTTTCCATCGTCGAAGCAGTGGCGCTTGGCGTTGACATGTTTGATTGTGTCATGCCGACTCGCTTAGCTCGTCACGGGACCCTGCTCACCGATGCTGGCCGGCTCAACATCTCGCGAGCCGAGTTCACTCGAAGTACTGAACCGCTTGAAGTCGGGTGCCCTTGCCCCACTTGCGTGCGTTACGAGCGCGGTTATCTCCGGCATCTCTCGGTGATCGATGAGCCAGCAGCAGCCACGCTTTTCACCCTTCATAACCTCACCTGGATGCTCGCCCTAGTAGGCAAAATCAGGGCCGCTATCACCGCCGGGACACTGAGCGCATTGCGCGCGGAGATTGGCGAAGTGTGGGCGGGGTCTGGTCCTGGAATTCACAAGTCGTAGTTCGGTGATTCACACTGAAGTCGGCGCAGCCCTAGAGTCTTCGACTTGTGAACGTATTTTCTCTTTCCCCCGTCATGGAATTTGCTGCCCAGAAACAGGGGGGCAGCATCTTTGGACTTTTGATTCTGGTTGTTCCGATGGGGGCAATCCTTTGGCTCACGATTGTGCCGCAGCGCCGGCAGCGTCAACGCCAAGCCGAGCTCATGACCAAACTCGAGGTTGGCGAGGAAGTCATCACGAATGGCGGAATCATTGGCACGATCACCTTTGTCGATGCTGACCGGATCCATCTCGAGGTAGATACCGACATAGTGATTCAAGTCACTAAAGGTTCCATCGCCCGAACCACCTCAGAGCCGCCGCCGGCGGCACGTGGCGCTCGGCGAACCCGAGGAAGCGACGCAACTGACGATTCCTCAGCGCCGGAAGATTCGTCATCCGAATAGTTATAGGGGCGAAAGTGTCGAATTCCGGACTGAGGATCGTCTCGGAAACATCTGTTGAGAGTCACCGGATCGTTTGCACTGACCGATAGCCTGACCCGGCCCGGTCCCCGCCGTGGTCACAGAGGATAAAGATGCGACAGCACCCACGCAGACAATTGATCGCCACCATGGTTGTGGCCTACGGCCTACTCATCGCCACCATCCTTTCGGGCCGCAGCCCAAAGTTGGGACTTGACCTGCAGGGCGGTATCTCCGTGAACCTGCAGCCGGTGGTGAATGGCAAAGTCACCGACAAGGTGAAGCCTGAGCAACTTGATCAGGCCATTGAGATCATTCGCAAGCGCGTCGACGCGCTCGGCGTAGCAGAGCCCGAGGTGTCTCGACAGGGCAACACGATCACCGTTCAGCTGCCTGGTGCCAAGAATCAGCGAGATGTGCTCGATGTGGTGGGCAAGACCGCCGAGCTCAGGTTCCGTCCCGTGTTGAGCCAAGTTGGACAGGTTCCAACTGGCGCAGCAAAGACAAAAGCCAAGAAGGAACTCGCAAAACTCCGCAAGGATCTCAAGATCCCAGACGGCGTGACGGCTAATCAGGTCGCTGCCGATGAGCAGGCCAAGACTCCGGTGCCACCAACGACTCCCACAACGGCCCCAGCCACGGCACCGGCAACCACCGCCCCGCCGGTACCGACTATCGCTCCGTCTGACAACACCAACGCTGGTCCGGCGTCCACCGCTGCTCCAGGGACAACTATTGACCCAACTGCTGGTAACGGCGGCAAGAAGTCAGTTGCGGTGATCAGCCAGAAAGACTCCACCACCACCACAACAACGGCGGCTCCCTCCACCACCACAACCACAGTGAAGCCGGTTGCCAAGAACTCATTTGGTGTCGACGTCTACAACCCAAAGTTCGCCCAGATCTTTCAGATCGAGCAGCAACTCGCTACCAAGACCACCCCTCAGGGGGAGGACAAGGCAAAGGCCAACGTCACGTTGGTGGGTCGCGACGGGGTTGTGTACAACCTCGGCCCAACCCAGCTGACGGGCCAAGCGGTGGAAACCGCGCAGGCCGGTTTGGGGCAGACGGGCGAATGGACCGTGAATCCGGTCTTCCGTAAGGGAAAAACCGGAATTGATCTCTTCAACGCTGTGGCGTCCAAGTGCTTCAACGGTGACGCAACCTGCCCTGCGACTCCTCCAGGCAAGGGTCAACTCGCCATTGTTCTCGATTCGCAAGTGCTGTCAGCGCCGTCCATCAATGAGCCGACGTTCTCTCGAGATCGAATCCAGATCTCAGGTGCGTTCTCCGAGGATGAGGCGAAATCGCTAGCAGTCGCCCTGCGTTTCGGTTCTCTTCCCATTGAGCTCAAGGCGCAGCAAGCAGAAACAGTCGCGGCCTCGCTAGGTAAGGGAGCGCTGAAGGCAGGTCTGATCGCAGGTCTCATCGGGCTCCTCTTCGTGGCGCTGTACCTACTGGCGTATTACCGGAGACTGGGGCTTGCCACTATTGGTGCGCTGACCATCTCTGCCTCGCTTCTGTGGGTGATCATGGCCAACCTTGGAGCCACCGTGACGCTCGCCGGCGTGGTGGGCATCGTGGTGTCTATTGGTATCTCGTTGGACTCCTCCGTGGTGTTCTTCGAGAGCATCAAAGAAGACGTGCGCAACGGAGCGAGCATGCGAGCTTCGGCTGAGAAGTCGTTCTCCTCGGCGTACTCCACTGTGGTGAAGGCAGATATGTCCTCACTTATTGGCGCAGTTGTTCTGTACTGGCTCTCCATCGGACCAGTGCGTGGATTCGCCTTCTACCTCGGCGTAGCAACCCTTCTGGACCTCATCGCGGCGTACTTCTACCTTCGCCCAGCGGTGCTCCTCATGGCCCGCTCCAAGCAGGGTTCGCACCCAGAGAAGTTTGGAATTCCCACGGACGATCTCAGTGATGCCGCATCGGCTGCCGCACACGGCGGACGTTCTGTGCCCGCAATGGCAGGCGCCGGTGCCGAGTCCACAGATACGGGTAGCAAGTCCCCCGACAAAGAAAACGGAGTGGTCTGATGGGTGTCGGCTACGACCTCTACCGAGGACGCAACGATTTCAACTTCCCCAAATACTGGCGACCGATGTTGCTGGTCTCATTGGGCTTGGTGTTGATCTCGATCCTGTCGCTGTTTACTCGCGGCTTGGATCTCTCGATCGACTTTGAAGGCGGCACAGTTTGGGAGGTTCCTTCCAAAACGCTGACGCAAGCGCAGGCATCGAAGGTGCTCGCTCCCTACGGCGAATCTGCTGCCGAGAAGTTCCAAGAGGCAACTACCGCTGATGGCGTGCGCATTCTCCGGATCTCTGGACGCGTCGACAGCGTGGAGACTGCAACAAAGGCGTCAGAGAAGCTGGTTGCAGCGGCAAAATTGGACGAAGGCGCGGTGAAGGTCACCACAGTTGGCCCATCATGGGGCAAGGACATCACCCGACAAGCCCGCAATTCGCTCATCGTGTTCTTGGTGCTGATTGCTGCATACATCGCTTGGCGACTTGAGCCCAAGATGGCAATAGCTGCGTTGATCGCAGTGGTTCACGACGTGGTCATCACCGTGGGCGTGTACTCGGTGTTCCAGTTTGCGGTTACTCCCGCCACGGTCATCTCCTTCCTGACCATCTTGGGATTCTCCCTCTACGACACAATCGTGGTGTTCGATCGAGTTCAAGAGAACGCGGTCCGACTCGGCCGCACCGGTCAGTACACCTACTTCGCCATCATGCGTCGTTCTCTCAACCAGGTGTTCATGCGATCAGTCAATACCACCCTGATCACGTTGCTCCCGGTGGTCTCGATGCTGGTAGTCGGGCAATTCATCTTCGGTCAGGCGACCCTCGGTGAGTTCTCGTTGGCGCTACTGATCGGGTTGGCTTCTGGTGCGTACTCCTCGCTGTTCGTCGCTGCGCCGCTGACCGCGTACCTCAAGGAGCGCGAGCCGCGATTCGTGGAGATTCGCAAGCGACTCGAATCCCGTGGCGTAGACACCACCGATACCGCTTGGCACGGGCTGCAAAGCACCGGTGCTGGTACTGCGAAGCGCCCAGTTGCAGCAGGCGTAGCGGGAGCTTCGGCACAAGGTTCCGGTGCGGCGCCGGTCACTGAGACTTCGTTCGATGGTCACCCGCCGCGGCCGCGCAAGAAGAACAAGCGCTGAGCCACCAACGGTGTCAGTCGGTGCGATCTCTGCCGGCAGCGCATCAGCGCTCATGATCTGTAGCGTGTGCCCATGAGAGGTTCATGGCTGGCTTGCGTTGAGGTGTTCCGATGCCCACGGTGACGCGTGTTCTGCCATGGAAGCGACATACCCAGCCTCCTAAGGCTGAGGTCGCTCAGATCCTTGAGGACTTTGCGAAGTATCACCCTCGTCGATCCACGGAACTCATTACAGAGTCATATGCGTTAGCGGCGGGAGCGCACCGCGGCCAGCTGCGACGGTCGGGCGAGCCTTACATCACTCACCCGCTGGCGGTAGCGGGCATCGTGGCTCAGTACGGCATGGACGATGTATCTATCGCCGCAGCGCTGTTGCACGACGCAGTCGAGGACACCGTGCTAACGCTCGAAGAAATCGACGAGCGATTCGGCCCTGAGGTCACCGCCATCGTCGATGGAGTGACCAAACTCGAGCGTGTCCACTTTGATTCCAAAGAGGCACAGCAGGCAGCGACGCTGCGCAAGATGCTGGTGGCGATGGCAAAGGACGTTCGGGTCCTCATCATCAAGCTCGCCGACCGGCTTCACAACATGCGAACAATCGCCGCACTTCCAGCCTGGAAGCAGGAGCGGACGGCGCTCGAGACGCTCGATATTTACGCTCCGCTCGCGCATCGGTTGGGCATGCAGGACCTTCGGCAGCAGCTAGAAGACCTTTGCTTTGCCGCTCAGCATCCCAAGATTTACGCCGAGATCGATTTCATGGTCGCTGAACGCGACCCGGAGCGTGACGCGTATGTAGAAACGGTTATTGCTGGCGTTCGTGACCGACTTGATGAGGTGCATGTCGCCGCTGAAGTCACTGGTCGACCCAAGCACCTGTGGTCCATCTACGAAAAAATGGTTCGTCGAGGCAAGGCCTTCACCGAGATCTACGACCTCGTCGGCATACGGGTTGTGGTGGACTCCATCAGCGACTGTTACGCAACCCTCGGGTCAATCCACGCGCTGTGGACGCCGTTGCCCGGGCGTTTCAAGGACTACATCGCAAATCCGAAGGTCAATGGCTATCAGTCGCTCCACACCACGGTCCTCGGTGTCGAGGGCAAGCCTGTTGAGGTGCAGATCAGAACTCGGGAAATGCACTCAAAGGCAGAGTGGGGAGTTGCAGCGCACTTCTCCTACAAAGAGGGCCACTCCGAGGATGTTGCATGGCTCAACCGCATTGTTGACTGGCAACAGGAGATGTCAGATCCGGCTGAGTTCATGGCCAATCTCAAGACCGACCTTGAATTCGAGGAAGTCTTTGTCTTCACACCCAAAGGCGATGTCATCACCCTGCCCGTCGGTGCGACTCCCATTGATTTTGCCTATTCGATCCACACCGAAGTGGGGCACCGTTGTATCGGCGCTCGAGTGGGTGGGCGGTTGGTTCCGCTGGATCATCAGCTGGCGTCTGGCGACACCGTGGAGATTTTCACCTCCAAAGTCCCAGGCCATGGACCGAGTCGCGATTGGGAGCACATCGCCACCACCCGAGCCGCTCAAAGTCGGATTCGGCAGTGGTTCTCCAGAGAGCGCCGAGAGGACTCGCTAGAGAGCGGTCGGGAACAACTCGTCAAAGCCATGCGCCGTGAAGGTCTGCCGGTCCAAAAGGTATTGGGCTCTCCGGTGCTCACCGAGATCAGCGCCCAACTCAAGTACCAAACCGACGATGCGCTCTTCACCGCTATTGGAGAGCATCACGTTTCTGCCGATTCGGTTGCCTCGCGGGTGGCCGCTGCATTGCGAAGTGCCGACGATCAGCGGGAGGACGTGGTTTCAGCACCAAGTCGGCCCCGGGGACGCCGAAGGGATCAGCCAGTCGGGGTGCATGTCGAGGGATTCGACGACATGTTGATCCGCATGGCTCGCTGCTGCACACCTGTTCCCGGCGACAGAATAATGGGATTCGTTACCCGTGGGCGCGGAGTGTCCGTGCACAGGGTTGATTGCGCCAACTCGGCCTCCCTCGCTCAGGCGCAGAAAGAACGAATCATCGATGTGTATTGGGACGAAGAGTCAGAAGGCCATTTTGTGGCCCTCGTTGAGGTTAAGGCGCTGGATCGGCCACGTTTGCTTGGCGACGTCACCTCAATGCTGGGCGATCACCACGTCAATATCTTGAGCTCTCAAAGTCATTGTGGGCCTGACCGAGTCTCTCGAATGCGGTTCGAGTTCGAACTCGGTGAACCGGAGCACCTGGAGTTGTTGATCGGTCGACTTCGAGCGATCGACAGCGTCTACGACGCCTACCGGGTGCTGCCCGGAGCGCGGGGGTAGTCGTCGGCCACCGCGTCGCTGAGTTCGGGCGTCGCTGAGGTCGGTCGTCGTTTAGTTCGGTCGTCGTTTAGTTCGGTCGTCGCCACCTCGAGAAGCTGTGCAGCCAACGTCGTGCGGAGAATTCTTGTTGGAATCCGGCCGCAGCAATGTGGTCGCCAAAGCTGCGCTCCTGCTGCAGCCACTGAACATAGGTTTCACCCTCTTGGTCCACAATCGTTTTCTTGTCGCGGGTGAACTTCGAGAGTCGATGCAACGGACTGTTCAAGGGAATCATGAGCGCTCGCCGCGTCCAAGTTTGGGCGGGCTCGCACAGATAGAACGCACCACCCGGCACGAGAACCCGAAATATTTCCTTCACTGCCGGGTCGAGCTGTTCCAGCAAAAGGTGATGCAGGACATCCATGACCACAACCGCTTGCAGCGAGTTGCCAGGAAACGGCAGGTTGGTCGCAGACCCGGTGGCCACCAGAGTTCGTTGGGGGTGAAGAGCAAGCAGTTCTGGCTGGTACTCCACTCCAACGACGGAGGTGAAGCCCATGGCAAGCAGGCTCGCTGCGAGGTTTCCATCGCCAGCGCCCACGTCCAATAACCGGTCGTTGCGGGGCTGGTCGTTCAGTCCCATGAGTCGCAGTCGGCGCTGGTTGCTTGCCTCGACACCAGTGAACGGGTCTTTGCGAACCTGGGTGTAACTCGACCGCCAGGCTTCAGAGGTGTCACCCGTGGCGGGAATTGCCGCAGGCTCGGCGTCCCGGGAATCGACCATGGCCCAACTCTAGGGGGCGAGCGGAGAGCGCTCCTCAAACGTGCAGAGAGTGTTTTCCTTGAGTTGGGTGGCTCTGAGCATCGACACTGCGGCCGCGTGTGGGTACGGTCGACCTTGTGACGGGGACATGGTGGCGCCGTTATCGGACGCCGCTTTCTATCTGGATGGGGCTAACAGCGCTCATGTTGCTGCTGCAGCATGTGTCGGCCCGCGTGCTGAAGGAGCATCCGTATCGCCCGTGGCCGTGGCCTGGGGTCGAGTGGTATCTCGGCGGATGGAGCCAATTCGACGGACCGGAGTACCTCAAGATTGCCGCCTCCGGGTACTTCTACAGCCCAGGCGTGAGATCTCCGGTCGTGTGGTTTCCGCTGTATCCCATGACGGTTCGTGCCGTAGAGGTCGTAGTTGGCAACTGGTTGATCTCTGGAGTCCTAGTTGCGGGGGCGTGCGGTGCGTTCGCTGCGGCATTGCTGTGGCGCTGGCTGTCCGTGCAGGGAATGTCCGGGAGAACCCAAACTGTGGCCTTCCTGGCAGCAATGATGTACCCGTACGCCTGGTACCTCTACGGGGTGGTGCACTCCGATGCGCTGTTCCTCATGTTAGTTCTCGGTGCGTTTTTGCTGATTGAGCGAGACAAGTTCGTGCTGGCGGGACTGGTGGGGTCGTTGGCTACGGCGACTCGACCAACTGGGCTGGCGCTCATTCCGGCGTTAGTCGTTCTGGCCTGGGAGCGGTCTGGAGTTCTTGTAGTACCGGAGTCGGCAAGCCAACTCGTTCGCCGCTTCAGACTCCCCGTTCACTTGGTGAAGGAGAAGGTCACGGCAAAGTCGTTTGCGCCGCTCCTGAGCTGCTGCGGTGTGGGCGCATATATGGTCTTTTTAGGAGTCCGATTCGGCGACCCGCTGGCATTCAAGACCAACCAGCGCGTCTACCACCCTGAAAACCTCCCGCTCCTGAAACGGGCGTTTTTCGTACGCTGGAGAGACTTTGGCGATGCTCCTTCCTACGCGCTGACTATTACGTTTCAGGCGTGTCTCGCAGCGCTGGTCATCTGGTCGCTCCCCGCAGTCGCTCGCCGGTTTGGCTGGGGCTACGCAGTGTTTGCCGGTGTGCTGGTAGCGATTCCAATGGTGAGCACTGGGGACTTCATGGGCACCGGTCGCTACATGATTGCTGCGTTCCCGGTGTGGGCAATGTTGGGGGAGCGGTTGGCCGCCCGGCCACGCGGTTGGACGGTCGTGGCTACTAGTGGTGTGCTCATGGTGCTGTTGAGTATGGGATTTGCGCGAAGTTGGTACCTGACATGACGAGTGATGACGCACAGGTGCCCCGGCTGACGTACCTATTTCCAGCGTGGAACGAGGAAGCAGGAATCCTCACGACGCTTGATGCCGCGTCGGAGTCCGCTGGACAGCTTGTGGAAGACGGTCAGATCGCAAGTGCCGAATTCGTGATCGTCGACGACGGTTCCTTGGACGACACCGCCAAGTTGCTCGCCGAGCGATCGATCGTTGATCCTCGAATCGTGGTGGTTAAGCACCCGGTAAACCGTGGCCTTGGCGCAGCGATTCGATCTGGGCTGTCCGCTGCAACTGGTGATGTCGTGCTCTATACCGATGCCGACCTTCCCTTTGATCTTGTTGAGATCAGCAAAGCGCTTCGCATCATGCGCCAACGCGATTCATCGATCGTGGCGCTGTATCGACACGACCGCACCGGGGAGGGTGTCCGACGGTTCGTCTATTCGTATCTCTACAACTCGTTGATCCGGACGGTTCTAGGTGTGCGAGTCCGCGATGTGAACTTTGCCGGGAAGTTCCTGAGGCGTGACGTGATCGATGGAATTGCGTTGCGCAGCGAAGGATCCTTCATTGACGCTGAGATGATTGCAAAGGCCGAACGAGCAGGTTTCGCCGTTGCGCAGTTTGGGGTGGATTACTTCCCCCGATCGCGTGGGGTGTCCACGTTGTCATCGGGCAGCGTCATCGCCGGCATGCTGAAGGAGATGCGGCAACTGCTTGGCGAGATCCGTGCGGTCGGCCCCCGCCCTGTGTTGAGGTAGAGCGGAATATGGAACACGTGGGTGAGCGTGGTCGAGCTGTGCTCGCAGCATTTCGCACTGAGTCGGCCGTAACCCGGCGACACGTCGCTGGCCGTTGGAGGACCCTGCCGATTCGACAATTGGAGTCGATGGTGCCTGACTCGGGCGATGTTCTGGAGTTCGGTTGCGGGAATGGGTTGGTCGCGCTTGACCTTGC
>Ga0164295_10004377_pt1 | contig 11226 bp, 9 predicted proteins | sample GEODES006metaG_FD_111798 | JGI IMG/M metagenome (GOLD analysis project Ga0164295, IMG submission 111798) | Oligotrophic lake water microbial communities from Sparkling Lake, Wisconsin, USA - GEODES006 metaG | ecosystem: Environmental > Aquatic > Freshwater > Lake | place: USA: Sparkling Lake...
ATGGCTCGGTGGCTGGATCGCCCGCCGCGCCTTGGTCACCGCTGGCTTGAATCCAGTCATCCAAATGCTGCTTCATCGTTGCCAGACGGCTGGCCTGATCGGGATGCGAAGACAGGTCGTGCAAGCCCTGCGGATCCGTCTTCAAATCATAGAACTCAACAGGTGCCCGCTTCTCCGCCAGCCACTGAGCTTGGAAGGTGTTGAGAGCGCCGGACTTGCTCAGCACACGCAAGAGAGGTAGGCCGGGATAACTGGCCTCCTTGTAGCCGGACCAGTTCAAGCGCGAGAGTTCGGGATGGAAGTTCTGCACTAGCCAGGCATCCGGGCTGATCACCGCGCGGATTCGATCCATGGCATCGCCACAGCGATCACGCGCCGCGAAGAGTTTGTCGCGCTGAGGGAAGTCCGCCCCGAGGATGGGCTTGCCTTCCATCCAGGCCGGCACCGGCAGCGCGGCGAGCTTTAGCATGGAAGGCGCGAGGTCGATCAGGCTCACCAACCGGTCTTCCACACTCGCCGCCGGAATCTGTGGGCCGCGCATGATCAGCGGCACTTGCAGGCCTTCCACACTGAGCCATTGCTTGCCCCAGGGCATGGGCCTTCCGTGATCGGCGAAGAACATGACAATCGTGTTCTCGAGCACGCCCGCCTCACGAAGCTGTGCAAGGATCGCACCCGCGCGCTGATCCACCACCTCGACACTGCGCTGATACGCATACCAGTCGCGTCGCACCAAAGGATGATCGGGGTAGTTCGGCGGCAGTTGAATGGCCTTCAACTGCGCTTCATCGTAGGCTTCAGGAATGGGGAAGGGACGATGCGGCTCGGTGATCTGAAACTGGGCAAAGAAGGGCTGCCCCGGCTTCCGCTTCCGCCAGTCATCGCCATCGAACATGTCCTTCGGATCGTGGGCGAAGTTGTAGTGCGTCTTGCCCTTCTTGATCGCCTTCCCACTGCGCACCGTGCCTGGCGCGGCAGCATTGGTGACAAACCAGCCCGCCTGACGCAGCAGGCCCGGCAAGTGCTGATAAGGCGCGGGCAGTGGTTGAGGATTCTCGACATCATGCGGATGCAATCCGGTGGTGGTTTGATAGCAGCCCAGGATGAAGGCCGAGCGCGAGGCGCTGCACACAGGCGCTGTGGCATAAGCGCGAGTGTAGCGACGGCCCTCTGCCGCAAGACGATCCAGGTGGGGCGTGCTCACCTGCGCTAGACCGTAAGCCCCGGTGTCGGGCGACATGTCATCCGCGATGATCCAGACAAAGTTCGGCGATGCCTGAGCCGAAATGGCGAGCAGCAATGAGAGGAGAGTGGAAATCAAGCGCATGAACGCTCTGAGTAACGGGCGCATGCCCCTGAGATTTCATCGCGCTCGACAGAACTGCGGAATGCGATTTCATGTTGCATGATTCTCGCTGACTTCTGCGCTCACTGCCTTGCGTTGCCCGCTGTGGAAGAAACGACGCCCTTTGGTCCTGACGTGCTGGTTTACAAAGTCGCTGGCAAGATGTTCGCTCTGGCAATACCTGACGAAGAGCCGCATCGCGTGAACTTGAAGTGCGATCCCGAGCGCGCGCTTGAATTGCGTGACCGCTACGAGGACATCATCCCCGGCTATCACATGAACAAGAAGCACTGGAACACGATCATGCTCGGCGGCCGACTGTCGAACGCGCTGATCAAAGAACTGATCCAGCACTCGTATGAGCTGGTGGTGGCCTCGCTGCCGAAGAAGGTGCGGGAGGAACTGGCCAAAGCCTAGCGGGCCAGTTCTCTCAATACTTCCACGGCCTTCGTCTCGAAGAGCTGCTGCCACTCGGGCGCGACTAGCACATCGCAATCCTCTTGGGCGTAACCGGTGTTCCTCCGCTGCTGTTCAGTCGCGGTATACCAGAGGTAGCCGTTCGTGTAGCCGGAGACGTGGGCGTTGGCATCCTGCGCTGCTTTTTTGATGTTCAGGCCGACTTGCACGGTGACTTCACCAGGAAAGGTCACGAGCTTGAAAGCTCCCACACGAAGGCCACAGACCTCGGCATCAAGGGTGGCGCTGTTGGCGGCCTGAGTGTCAGCGAGGTGCTTTTTGAGCAAAGCGAGGTTCGCATTCAGCCGCGTGAGCTTTTCCATGATGGCGAGGTTGCCGAGGTAGGCTTCGACAAGCGCTTGATTGTCGGCGTCGAGCTGTTGGAGGGGCTTGGCGTTGTCGAGATAGCCCTGCGCATAGTGCGACGGCATCTCGGGGAAGATTTTGTGCTGCATGAGCAACGGCAGGAAGGTTCTGAAATTGATGTTCGTCGGCTTCAAGGCCGCCACGAGGCTCCGTTGCTCGGTTTCGATGTTGGCGATGCGTTTTTCGAAATCGGCGGCGCGGGGCAGTTGAAGCACTTCGCGGCTGATTTTCAGCGTGGCGTCGTTTTGTGGCTCAAAACAGCGCATCGCGGCCAAAACGCTTGCACCGAGCATGGTGCCGAGCGGCTCGGCATCGGCGGGACGGCTGACTTCTTTGTAATGCACCGGATTGATGTCGCCGCCGCAGCCTTGGACGAAGAACGCCATCGCGCCGGTGGCCTCTTCGATGACTTTGGAGGCAAAGCCGGGGTAGTCGGCCGAGTTGCCCTTGCTCGGCGGGTTCATGATCGGATGGCAGGCGAACTGATAGACGATTGCGAAGGGCGTGCCGTCCGCTCGATCCAGCCGCAGCAGACCGATCTGCGGATCAATCGGCCCGGTGCTCACCACGTCCTCATCGCGTGGCATCGAGTAAGCGCGACGCATATCCGTCTGCGAGCCGTCTTTGAGGAACATGCGGCGGTTTTCGCTGATGCGGCTCTCGCTGCCGGTTCCGGCGCTGACTTTGACCGGCACGAGGTTCTTCGCGGCATCTCGGATGGCCTGCACGACGAGTTGCTGCAAATCCGTGCGCACGATGCCGTGGCAATGGCTGGCATTGATGATGACCTCGTCCGCGAGATCGCCGAGTTCCTGCCGCACATTCGCGAGAAAGCCATCACCGATGCGTCCGATACCACCAATCGCCACCGCATCCACGGTGACGAGCACCGCAGTCGTCTCGCCGTTCTTCAAAACGAGTGCTTTGGCAAAACACGGATCATTCACCGGCACGGTGCGGTCGGTGATGTCCACTTTGGCGATGCCCGCGAGGATTTCGGCGTGCAGCGGCAATGCGAAGAGAAAAAGGGCGAAAAAGTGTTTCATGGCGTGGCCTCAATGACAAAAGACGATGAACGTGGAAGAACCTCGAAGCGTAAATGACCGTCTGCCGCGTTGATCGTTTGTCCTTTGGCATCACGGAGGATGATCTGCCCGGACTTCCATGACTCTGGCGGGCTGAGTTCGAGGGTCAGCGGCTGGTCGTAGAGCGCCGCGTCGGTGGCGCAATCGAGTTGGAAGGCGAGGCTTTTCGCATCGGATTTCACCAGCGTGAGCTTCGCGCTGCTGCGCTCGGTTTGATACTTGTGGATGTCCGCCATGCCCGCGATCCAGAGCTTGTTCTGATGCTCTTTGGCGATGTCGAGCGCGGCGCGGAAGTGTGCCTCGCTGCTGCTGAGGCCCTCGCCGATGTAGTGGAAATGCACGCGGCACCAGAGGCCGCGCTGGAGATGGGTTTGCAGCGCCTTGCGGAAAGCCTCCACACGCCCGCCATAGCTGTCATCCATGCCGAGCGACCCGCTGGAGGCGTCGAACTGATGATACTTGTCAAGGTAGTGGCGCAGCGTGCGTGTCGTTTCCCAGAGCGTGCCGCCGCCGAGATTGAGAGCCATGAGCTTGCTCTTCCCCGGCGTGAGTTTCCAAATCGCTTCCGCTGCACCGCCGATCTCGCGGTCCATGTCGTCGTCCCCCTTCGCGCCGCGATGATGCGCGGAGTGGTTCGCCAGCTCCATGTCGCCCTGCTTCATCACGGCCTCCCATTCGGCGTGCTGCGTCTCGAACGAGTAGTTTTGACGGCTTCCAGGCTCTTTCGGGCCGGGATTGACCATGAAGGTGCCTTTGAATCCATATTCGCGCAGGATGGGGATGGCCTTGCTGAGGTGCGTGGGATGCGAGTCATCAAAACGAATGCTCAGCGCGGCGGCGCGGCCCTGTGGCCAGTTCGCGATGCGCACCTGCGCACCGCTGGTGGCATCCTGGATCACGCGTTCCTTGTCCGACGTGCTGCGTGGCAACGGCACCGATGGCGGAACGGCCTGCACGATGAACGCGCTGACCTTGTCAGCCACAGGCACGAGGAGATTTTCCCATTCGATGCCAGAGCGTCGCACCGGCATTGCGTCGCCAGCCTCATCACGCACCTCCACATCATTCGCGGGCCAGACGTTGCGCCCCGACTTCGGTAGCTCCACGCGCACACTCAGCGGCTGCGATTCACCCATGCGCTCGACCTGCACCCGCAGCTTGAACTTGTCCAAGCTCGTCGCGCTGACCTTTGCCGGGCCTGAATAGCGTTCCAACGCGACTTGCACTCCACCGAGATCGGGCGTTTGCGCACCAAGCCCAGTGATGAGCGAGGAAATCAAGATCAGGTAACAAACGGTTTTCATCGAGCTTCTGGATTCAGAGTCCACTTCACTGCATTCACGAGCAGCCTGCGCACATCCGCGATCTGCATGTCCTCCGGCGCACCGAGGCTGATGTAGAAGATGCGGGCCTTCTTTGCGCCGTAGCTGCGTGTCCAGGCGATGGGCATCGGCGGACTGGTTTCGGTCTTGGCGGTGCCGATGAGCAGCGGGGTGACATCAGCGGCGAGATGAGCGCGGATGGCGGCCATTTGATCCTTCGGTGGGAAACGACGTCGCGAGAACCGCACGAGCAGATCTGCGTCTTTCAGTGCCTCGACCAGTCCTTCGAAATGATGCATTTGCGGTTTGTCGCCGTCGATGATCGTGACATGATGACCGAGCTGCTTTTCGGCGAAGTCACGCATGGTGCGTGGTGCTTCGTAATTGTTCGGATCCTCGACGACCATGATGACGATGTTTGACGCCGCAAGCGGTGCGGCGAAGGCAAACAGGCTGAAGAGGGCAAGGACGATAGCTCTCATGTGCAATCAATGACGGGCGGTCAGGCCGTTTCCGGCATGAACGTGGGGAAAACGATGCCTTTGGCCGTGGCCACGGGGGCCGTGGACTGGGCGACGTGCAGCTCGACATTGCGCGCGCCCCAGGCATAGGCGGTGCGCACGAGGCTGGCAGCCGCGCACGGCGCGAGGAAGACAAGGGTGCGGCCGCGCATAAGGTCCAGCGCCCGCCAGAGCAGCGCGGTGGCAACGGCTTCGTCGGCAGCGACGCCGGGGCCAATCATGGTGCAGGAAGGATGCGTGCTCATGGCGAGGAATCCCTCCACCGAGCCATCGTCACGCTCGGAGACAAGCACGCGCCAGGCGCCCACCTCATTGCGCAGGAAGAAAGCGAAGTCCTTCTCGCGACGGATGCCTTGCTGCGCGTGCTCAAAATCGGCGATGCGTGCCGCATCAGCCCATGTGGCCTCCCTCACACGATCCTTGTCGGCGGGGGCGGCAGCGGCCATGCCAGTTTCAGGCACGGTGATCAGCAGGTCTTGAAACAGGATGCCGGGCACGAACCCAAGGCGGGTGTAAAGCGAGAACGAGTCGAGGTTCATCAGGCTCGACACCAGGCGCGCCGGCTTGCCCAGACGCCTGGCTTTGTCGAGCACCAGCGACATCATTTTCCTGGCCATGCCTCGCCCTCCTGCGTCTGGCGAGGTGGCGACAATGCCCACGGACAAATGCGTTTCCCTCTCGTGGGAAAAACACACGCCGACGATCTCTCCACTCTCGGAGCGTGCCGTCACGCATTCACCGGGATCGAGGGCTTCATACACTTCCGGGAACAGCAGGAAAGGCTCGTGTCGGTCGCCAAAGCGCGAGCCCTGGCCGAGACGGCTTTCATACCAATGAACCAGCGAGCGGTGCAGCAGCCGCGCGATGGGCTCGTAGTCGGCGGTCGTGAGGGGCGTGAAGTCGATGGATTCGGTCATGGTTCAGAATGAAGTGACAATCGCGAGGCTCCAGCCGCTGCATGGCGCGTGGTTACTTCAAGGCTGGCGCTCCGGCCGGAATCAGCCCCTCTTTTTTCTTTGCCTCCGCTTCGAGGCGTGCCTCGGTGGCGTAGGGGTTCAGCGGCATCAAGGTGGCTGGAACCGGCGCGCGCCGGTAGTTGGTGGCGTCACCGGGGCCATAGTTCGCCGCGAGGTATTGGACGATCGTCTTCTCCACCGCAGGATCAAGCTTCCACAAGCCGCCATACTTTTGCATCCACTCCAGCGTGGAGGTCCAGTTCGCCTCCGTGGCACGTTGACGAAGAAAGGTGGCCGGTGAGTGGCACACGATGCAATGGTTGCGCACGATCTCCCAATTGGGCGCGATTTTCATGCCAGTCACCGGATCAAGCGCGGTCTTGTCCTCCGCAGCGTAGGCGGTGGAAATCAGGGCTAGCAGGGCAAGAAGAAGAGGGCGCATCGGATTAGGCGGCCTGGATGGCGAGCCGGTGGCAGGAGTTGTTGAGGTAGCCTTCCGGGTTCCAGCCGGGCAGCACCATCGGCTGCGAGCGGCCCTGGTCATCCGTCGCGCGCGCCCAGACCTCGTAGTAGCCCTTTTGGGGCAAAGTCAGTTCGGTTCGCCATTGCTGCCAGGCGTAGCGATTCGCCGGCTTGTCGAGATTGGCTTTCGTCCAAGTGCTGCCGAAGTCGATGGAGACCTCGACGCTGGCCACGGCCCCCTCGCCGACCCAGGCCTGGCCGCGAACCGCGAGCTTTTCCGCCAGCAGGTGCGTGATGCCAGACTTCGGAAAAGTGATGAGCGACTTCACCGGCATTGCCGCGATGATGACCATGTCCTTCTCCGGCACCGTTGTGCCCGGGGCCACAGGATAGCGTGGCATGCGGTAAGAGTGGCCCTTCATCTTCTCGCCGTCGTGCTCGCGGTCGCGAATGACGATCTTGTTTACCCATTTCCCGCAGGTGGAGGCCGCCCAGCCGCCAAACATCAGGCGCAACGGATGACCATTCTGCAACGGGATATCCTCGCCATTCATGGCAAAGACCAGCAGCGACTCGTCCTCAAGCGCCTTGGCAATCGGCACACCGCGAGAGATGGCCGACTTCTTCGGATCGCCCGATAGATGTGCGTCCGCACCGTAGTAGCCGATGTAAACCGCGTCCTTCTTGATGCCGCAATGCTTCAGCACATCGGCAAGGCGGATGCCGGTCCACTTGGGACAGCCGACACCACCTGTGGTCCATTGATTGCCCTTGGCGGGCGGGTTGAACTCACTGCGGCCGTTGCCCGCGCACTCCAGCACCATTTGCAGCGTGTGATGCGTGAACTTCTCTTTCAGCTCCTTCAGCGTGAAGGTCGTGGGCTTCTCACAGCTCTCGCCCGCGATCTCCAGCGTCCATGTGTCGGCGTTGAGAAGCTCCGGCGCGGGCGCGAGGCCGTTGTTGCGGATGAATAGATGCTTCGCAGGCGTGACTGCGTCGTCGAGCAAATGAGCGGGTGTCTCCGCGACGAGCGGCCGGTCGTTCATCACGCTGAGGCCCTCCTTGCCGGGAACCGTCCATCCCTCCGCCCCTTGAGCCAGCGCCACAGGGATCAAGCCCGGAGGCATCTTGTCCGCGAACACGATCTCCGATCCGATGGCTGCCGTCATGGAGGCCAGGCTCAGGCGCTCCAGAAAACTGCGACGCGAAACCGGGCGCGTCTTGCCGGCTTGCCGCGCAGGGGCCAAATCAATCGGAAGCGGGCTGGACTGCCTTGTGGGAGGAGGGAGCGGAGTGGACATCGGTCCAACATTAACGCCAGGAGAAGCCGGATTTCATCCAGGGCTTTGCTTCCCCATGCCAAAGCCGACTTTTTGAATCGCGGCGCGGTTCTGTCTTCATTCAGCCTCAGTGCCAGATCACCGGATCATGGTGCCAGCTTCTGGTTGCTGATGCCGCGTGTGCCGGGTGGAAAGACATTGTTGCTGAAACGCAGGTTGCGCGGCGCGTTGGGCTCGCTGGCGATGATCACGGCATAGATGTAGCGCGGCGGGCCTGGGTTGTGGACGAGGTTGCCTTGGATGAGCACTTCCGTCAGAGGCGGATCATCAGGCTCTTGGCCGGCATCGAATTTGAACGGCGAGCGCTCCGGGCCCCACATCCAGTGCGCGTCGCCGTGGCCGAAATCGGAGATGATGTTGTTGGCGATGATGGAGCCGCCGTCGGCGTTCTCTGGCTTGCCTTCCTGTGCGGGATGTGCCGCTGCACCAGGCATCAGCCCGATGGCCCAGAGGTCATTGCGGGCAAACTGGTTGCCAGTGATGAGCACGTTGCGGCTGCCGTGCATGGCCTTCATGCCGATGTGGGCGTGGTTGATGATGTTGCCGCTCACGATGACGCGGTCGCAATGCAAGTCGATACCCTGGGCCGCATTTTCGATGTGGTTGCCGAGAATGCGCGTGAAGTCGCTTGTCTCCGGCGCGGTCACCTGAATGGCGCTGCCTTGCCGCCAGTTGTCCGTGTAGCCGGCGTCCCACGCTTGCTGGCTGAGATGCGGCCCTTTCTCCGGGTTCTTTTTCACAAAGTCGCCCAGCTTGTAGCGGTCTCTTACCTCCTTGGATGCGGAGAAGACTTCCTCCACGACACGGTTGCCCTCGATCAGTGTGCCGGTGCAGTAGCGGACCATGATGCCCGTGCCGTCGGAGCAGCGGAAGGCGTAGCCGGAGACCGTGCCTTGCGTGCGATCATCAATCGCCACGCACATGTAATTCCGCACCAGGCAGCGGCTGATCCGTGTGTCGCGCGAGTCGGTGACCAGGACGGAGCCCGACTTCGAGTGGTTGTCGAAGATTCGCACGTTTTCGATCACCAGATCGCTGCATTTTAGGGCGATGATGCCCTCCTTCCGCGTCTCCATCTTCCCCTCCGGTCTCGTCAGCGTCAGATCACGAATCTCCGCGCCCTTGGCATTCTCGATCTCGATGATGGGCTGGTCCTGATTTTGTTGAAGGATACGCCCTGGGCCAAAAAGCCCGCTGCGTTCGCCACGGATGCGAATCTTCTCCGTGATCGGATAGTCACCCGCCGGAACAAAGAGCATCCGATTCGGATTCGCATCCAAGGCTGCTTGAATGGATGCGTATGACGTGACGGACAGCTCCGCCGCCGAGGCGTGGGCGATCAGGAAAAGGGCAATGAGGTGGCGCATGAGCTTGCGAGCCTAGAGCGGGATGGATTCAAAGAAGCACGGGCTGCGAAGCCCATGCCACGTTCACTTCTTCGGTGCGCCTGCTTTGTATTTCTCCATCAGCGGCTGAAGTTGCTTTTGCAGCTCGCGATACTCGGGGCTCTTGCGGTCGAGCTTCGCACGCTCAGCCGCGAGCGCTTTGATCTGATCCGCCAGTGCGCGACGTTCGGCCGTGGCTTGTCGCGCGCTGGTATCGACTTTGATCTCCACGTCATCCCAATCATCGGTGCGGAACACGGAGGCGGGCAGGCCGTCGCTGTTGATCAGGTTCGCGCCTTCAGGATTGGCGGCCCAGGCGTAGCGCACGGCCACGGGTTGCGTCACTTGTGGGCTGCTGACGATGACGCTGTCTGTGCCGTCGATCTTTGCCTCGGCCCACTTCCACACCTTGTCGGCCCCCGCGATTTCGAAGCGCTTCAACGCCCCGCCGTCGCGTGACTTCAGGCCAGTGCCGCTTTGATCAAAGGTCACTCGGATAGCGCCGTCCTTGACCTCGCTCGATTTGAACAGCGGGCCGGAGTAAACCAGTTCCTTGCCATAGTCCTTCGCAAGTGCCCAGCGGGCGAGACGCTCGCCGGGGTCCTTTTTGTTCTTCGGATGAATGTCATTCGCCTCGCCGACATCGTTGGTGATCGCCATGCCCGTCTTCGGAGTCGTTTCGAGCACCCGCCTCATGCGATCCTGCAATAGCGCCCATGGGTCCGGCATGCCGGGCGCGGTGGACGGCGCGTGGTAGCTCGCGAGCTGCACGTAGTAAAAGCTGAATTCATCCGCCCAACGCTTGCGCCAGTCATTGATCATGAGCGGCAGCGTCTGGTCATAAGGCACCGCGCCGGGCTTTGCATTGCCCTCGCCCTGATACCAAATGGCACCTCGCATGGTGTAGCCGACGAACGGATGGATCATTGCGGCATAAAGCACGCCCGGCTTGCCCTCGGTGAGCAGCGGACGCTTCGGTGCGTCCGGCTTCTTCGGCAGGCGCTTGCGCTCCTCCGCTGACTTGCCCTTCGCCGCCGTCATCGTGGCCTTCCATTGCTCCAGCTTGATCGTGTAAGCTGCTTCCGCCTTGGCTTGATCGTAGCTAGCTTGTTCTTTCAGCATTGCATCCACGAGAGCCTTGGTGCCCGGCAGCGTATTCAGTGCCTCGCGGCTGGTGAAGGTCTCCACCGGCTTGCCGCCCCAGGCGGACTTGATCACGCCGACGGGGATGCCAAGCTCGAGATGCAGCTTCCGCGCAAAGAAGAACGCTACGGCGGAAAAGCCAGGCACCGTCTCCGGCGTGGAAGCCTGCCACGAGCCTTCGATGTCCTCCTGATCTTCCGCAGCCGTGACCAGCGGCGCATTGAACATCCGCAGCGCTGGGTGCTTCGACTCCGCGATGAGCCCCGTGTATTCCGGCGAGCGGTTCATGGTGTAAAACATGTTCGACTGACCGGACGCGAACCATACCTCGCCCACAAGCACATCTTTGATTTCCAGCTTGTCCGCACCCGCTGAGACTGTGAGCATCGCTCCTGCTGAGTCGGCTGCGCCCGTGTCGATATAGGCCCGCCACTTGCCATTGGCATCGGCTTTGGTTGTTGCTGACTTGCCTTTGAAGATAACCGTCACGTCCGCGCCTGCATCCGCTTTGCCCCAGATGGATGCCGCCCGCTCGCGCTGGAGCACCATGTGGTCGCTGAAGAAATGCGGCACGCTCAGCTCAGCGAAGAGCAAACTGGGAGCGAGGAAAAGAGTGAGGATGAGTTTCATGCGGTGATTGAGCTATTTGACAGTGATCCACAACGGCGACGACCAGGCCATGTTGCCGTCCGTTTGTTCGATGCGGAGATAGTAGCGATTTTCGCCCTTGATTGGCGAGCTGTCAGTCCAGGTGTCGGTGACAGTCGGAGTGTTCGGTTCCATGACGTGATGGTCCTGCTCATTGCGCACCAATGTCAGGCGCTTGATGGCTGCCGTGCCTGCGA
>Ga0164295_10004378_pt1 | contig 11224 bp, 7 predicted proteins | sample GEODES006metaG_FD_111798 | JGI IMG/M metagenome (GOLD analysis project Ga0164295, IMG submission 111798) | Oligotrophic lake water microbial communities from Sparkling Lake, Wisconsin, USA - GEODES006 metaG | ecosystem: Environmental > Aquatic > Freshwater > Lake | place: USA: Sparkling Lake...
CTTCTATCACCGCTCCTCTCTTTCAGGATCTGGAATCAGATCCATCCCAAGCTCTTGTAACTTATCTACAGCCACTGACATTTTGGCCGTACGATTGTCGTACACCCCTTCATGAGCGTGTAACGCTCGAATCAGATCCGTCTCTTCCATAAACGAAACAGAAGAGACCCATCCACACAGACACAGTGCCTGAAATAAGGCGCCTTCTGCCTGAAGCAAGGCAGTCGTATGCATTTTTGGCATAGCCAATACCGGTCCAATCTGGACCCCGAACTAAGTTGGAGATCCGCACTTCTAGCGGTGTCTTTCATCGCTAGCAGGTCTTCCTTCAGACCACCGTGCGCGGTTAGCGCGGTTGGTACTAAGCAAGCCGAAGGGCTTAACGCTTAGGTTCATTGACCTAGGAGAAGAGTATCAAATGAAATTAGTTTTGCAAGTTAATTTATAGAACTGTCGAGAATTTAATATCTAGCCATGAGCTTGGTGTGTACACAGACGCACCTTCTTCTTGCTTAAACTCAAAGAATGCTCGACCTGATTTTGTTACGCGTGTACTGAACGTACTTTCATCAAAGACCTGCCGGGTTTGCCCGACAAGGTATAACGCTAAATTCCGATGCACTTTATCTACAAGCACACGGATCAACTGCTGGTTTTCTTTTATGGTGTTCACCTTTCTTAAGCGTTCTTGTTACGTTTTTCTGCGTACTTACACATTGTGCATTTTTCTCCGGATTCCGGAAGCGGTCCGTCTAACGTTTTGATAACTTCTGCAATAAATCCTTGGAATAAGGCCGGACGGCGCCCAGCGCTTAGGTATTCCTTATCGCAACCAAAACCGAATGAACTCGTGTGATCGGTATGCCCGCTCACTACGCGCCACATAAGCAAGCCAGTTTCGGCTACAACCTTGCCGCCACCATTAAGCGGATTCTCTAAAGCAAATGCGTACGCTTCGAGTTGCGGCCAGTAGAGATCGACTTTGTCATCTGCCATTTCACTAGTCGCTACCTTGCAATCAATGAGTGCTATTTGATCATTTTTGAAAGTTGCGACGATGTCGTACTTGCCCTTGATACGCCAACTAGATGGCTTTCCACCAAACGTCAACGGAATGCTTTCAACACTCTCGCCCCAATTCGTAACAACACCAGGTGGAAGCCCTGGCCCAATGTCACTAGTTGGGCGCTCGCGATATTTCTGTTCCTGTTACGCAGCCATCGGCCCTACCAATGGCATGAAGCCAGGACGAGATATGCCTTCGTTGTACTTGAGCCAGAAGCACTGACGGCATTCGCCCCATAAGAAAGTTAGATCTGAAGGGCTGATGTAATCCCGTGGTGCCTTCACTTTGCCGGTTGTAGCCATTTTCGCTCCTGTGCTCGATTTCTTAAAAGTATAAGAACGAGCACTGACAATGTCTCTCTCGCGTTATAACAACCCAGAAAGTTATCCACAGGTCACGCTCAAGATTAAGGCAATTTCAAAAGTCGATGCCAAAAAGTTATAAAAAAATTCTAGTTCAAATCCTCGGAACTTGGATCGTCATTAGAGCTCAGTAGGGCATCTAACTCGAGAACATCATCAACTTCGAGGCTATTCGAAAATTCTGCCTTATTTAGTTCTCTTTCAACTCTCTTAGTCGCAATACGCGCATCTCGAACGGTGCTCTGTGCTGTATTTAGCTGCCTTTCTAATTTTTCCCACACTCCACCGTACTTTTTAAATTCAGTTTGCGCCGAGGCAAGGATTCTAAATACATCACTAGTTCTTTTTTCAACGGCTAATGTTCTAAATCCCATCTCGAGGCTATTTAAAATTGCCATCAAAGTTGTAGGGCCAGTAATAAGAACGCGCATGCTATTTTGAATTTCATGGCAAAGACCTGGCCGACGTATAACTTCTGCAAATAAACCTTCAGTTGGAAGGTACATAATTGCAAAATCAGTCGAAAACGGTGGGAAAATGTATTTTTCAGAAATATTCTTTGCTTGTAGTTTTATTGCCTTTTCTAAATCTTTTCCAGCTTTTTCGAAATCCTCTGGAGACCCAGTTTCTTGTGCACCTAAAAGTCGTTCGTAATCCTCTTGTGGAAATTTTGCATCAATTGGTAGGTAGACAGGCTCTCCTTCGACTCTTCCAGGTAGGACTATTGCGAACTCAACAGACTCCCTAGTCTCTGGATTTATTATTACGTTCTTTGCATACTGCTGAGGTGACAACATATCCGCAAGCTGTCTTTCGAGTTGTACCTCACCCCAACCGCCACGATTCTTAACATTTGTAAGAACTCGCTTCAAATCCCCAACACCTGAGGCTAGAGTTTGCATTTCCCCAAGACCTTCGTAAACCTGTTTTAGTTGATCGCTAACAGTCTTAAATGATTCCCCAAGGCGTTTTTCTAAAGTTCCTTGAAGTTTTTCATCGACAGTCGCCCTCATTTGTTCAAGCTTTGCTTCATTTTCTTTTCGAAGTTTCTCAAGCTCGGCCTGAAGCACTTCTCTGATTTGAATCTGCTTACTATCTGTCGATTCAGTGAAAGCTCTCATCGAATCTTCTAATTTTCGTAATGAAGCCGTCAAACTCGTTTCCAATTTTTCTTGACTATTTGCTGAATCTTGTCGAGAGAGTTGAGCATTTCCGTCCAGCGACATTTTAAAGGCATCTAATCGACCTTCAATACTTTGCTGGTTTGATTCAATAAACTGTCTTAAATTAAAAATCAATCTTTCACTTGTTCGATCCAGCTCTTTTTTCATTTCTTGCAATAAATTATCAAAATTTAATTCGCCAGTTACTGATCCACTACGCTTCTTCAATGTGACAAGGATTACGGCTAAAAACACTAAAGACAAAATTAATAGCACAATAGTTATTATTTCCATGACCACTCCTAAATTCGTAAGGACTCTTATTGGCCGGTGATGCCTAAAACTACTTAAAGAGTAAAGAAATTCTCAGGACAGAGAGTACAAGTGGGACGCTATTCCATCAATACTTCGTTTCTATGGCCAATAAACGAATGAATGAGCCTTGAATTCTGCAGTTGTCGATGGGAAGGTTACCTACGGGAGAGAGGGAATCAAAATGACTTCACAAGTGGCCGTCGCTAATCTTGGAGGGGTTGCAGTCGCGTCCGACACGGTTGTTACATCTTACGTTCAGGGCGGAACTAAGACTGTGGGTAACAGTAGAAAAATTTGGGAGATTGGGCCTGCTCACAAAGTACTAATTTTACATTCTGGTTCAGTAACACAGAACGGTGTTATGGTGAATCTGTTACTGAGCGAGTGGGCTTCGACATTAAGTGGTCCTTTGGAAAAACTTGAAGACTACGTTGACGCATATATAACTTGGATGAACAGAGAAAAATCTATTCACACACAAGATTCTGAGTTTCGACGTGCTAATTATTTGCTTAATGATCACTATTATGAAGTAAAGAAACGTGCAGAGAGTAAGTGGATGTTAATTCCTGTCGAAGAAGAACATTTAACAAGCAGAGAAGAAATCTTGTTAAATTATGCCCAGGATGGTCTCGAATACCTAAAATCCTTGGATTTAAATCCTGGTGTTTCAAATGATTCGGAGTTCGAAAAGCTTATCCAACATGACGCTATCGATTTAGATGAAAAATTCAATGTTATTTTTGGTGACATTGGCTTGAACGATGAAAACAAGAATATTTTAATTCAGAGCGCTCCATTAATTTTAAGCAGAGCGCAAAATTTTCCGTATACAGCAACATTGGCATTTGTGGGTTTTGGAAGCAAAGAATATTTTGCGGGCAATATAAGGTTGAATTCAATAGGATTCTATGGTGGAAAATTTATTTATGATAAGGGAGAGCTTTTTTCTGTTGATCCAGATGCAGGTTCAACTATTAGTGCATTTGCGCAGGATGAGGCGATTCAGGGATTTATCCGAGGAGCACGTTGGGAAATCATCGATCAAGTAGAGTCACTAATCGAAGAAAAAGTAAACGAATTTATTGAAGTTGATGACCCAGATAAAAATTTAGGGGAAGATGTTGCGACGGCGGTTCGCAAAGCTTTGCAGGAATTTAATTTTGAACGCTATACCAAACCTTTATTAGATTCAATTGAGGGTTTGGATTTATCTCATTTAGCAAATTTGGCGGAATCTCTCGTTGGTATGCAAGCGACTGCTTCCTTTGGTGGAGACAATCCAGCCACCGTGGGTGGATTTGTTGAAGTGGCAACGATCGATAGGCAACATGGTGTCGTTTGGGTGAATTCTCTATAGCTCTTCCCTAGCAGTTGAGAAACCCATAAGCTTTGTCCATGTGGTCGTTAGATGAGGAACTTTTCCTTCGCGAGGATTTAATTGAAAAAGTAATTTCAAGTGCCAATGATGGTGACGGCATGCTATCTCGTGCAGAACTTGGGAATTTTGCCTATGCAGATCAAATAGTTCGTGTCATTGACCCACAAGGTGGTATTTGGAATCCAGGCGCATCCTGGTCTTTGGGTGTGTTTGGTTTGAACTTACGAGTAGCACAAATGCGCAAGGTAAATCAATTAAGCCTAGAATGTCAGTTGAAGACGCAACAGCATTCTTCATCAAGCTCGCACCACACATGAGCATCCCAATTAAAGTCGGCAGCCCTTGGCTGACTACTGGCGTATTTCCAAGTCCTGCCAATGGAGCTTCAGTCACTGCGCCAGGATCCAGAAATCAGGAGCTAAAGAAACTTACTTTGGAAATCACTAATTGGGCAATAAAGTCCGAAAGTTTCCCTTTCTAGTCGGGTATAGAGGAGCCAACTAATGCCAAGAATCATTGACAATATTGACCTGAGTCTCGAGCAGGTACTTTCTGAATCACTTACTGATTCACATTCGTTAGATGCTGCAGTTGGATATTTCAACCTTCGAGGTTGGAAAGTGATCGCCGATCAGATTGAAAACTTATCTGGAACTGATAAACGCCCTCCTGCACGTCTGCTAATTGGCATGCAACAGCAGGCACCGAGTGCTGAATTCCGAGCGCTCATGAGACTGAATGTTGCTCAAAAGAATATGGATAATGCGACAGCAGTAAAGTTAAACGAAATTACGTCAAATGAGTTCCGTGAACAACTTGCTATTGGTATTCCATCTGCGGCTGATGAGAAGTATCTTCAGAAACTTCGAGGTCAGTTGGCATCTGGACAAGTACGTGTCAAGCACTTCTTGAATTATAATTTGCACGCGAAACTATACATTTGTCACAGAAATGACGCTGTTTCACCTCGAGTGGGCATAGTCGGCTCGTCAAACCTGACTTTCGCTGGATTATCTAACCAAGGCGAATTAAATGTTGATGTCCTCGACCATGACGCTACAGAAAAACTAAACAAATGGTTTGAAGAGCGTTGGAATGATCGTTATAGCATCGATGTTACAGAACTTCTAGTAACAATTATTGATGAATCTTGGGCCAATCAAGAATTGTTGAGCCCATATTTAATCCACCTAAAGCTTGCCTACCATCTATCAAGAGACGCAAGAGCTGGCTTAATCGAATACGGATTGCCAGAATCAATGCAGCGCCAACTTCTTGAATTTCAGCGGGCAGCTGTCGGTGTCACTGTTCGAAATTTAATGAATCGTGGAGGCGCAATAATTGCCGATGTTGTCGGCCTAGGTAAAACAATTGTTGCGACAGCAGTCGCTCTTACGATGCAAGAAGAGCATGGATATGAAGCTCTCATAGTTGCACCAAAGAACTTAGTAGGTATGTGGGAAGGTTATGTAGCAACTTACCGACTTCATGCAAAGGTCGTTTCCTTAACCCAGGTCCATGCAGAATTGCCCAACCTTCGTCGATATCGATTGTTAGTTATCGATGAATCCCATAATTTACGTAATCCAAAGCGTCGCGATTACATAGCTATTCGTGATTACATTACTAAGAATGACCCTAAGGTTCTTTTACTTACTGCGACTCCCTATAACACTTCGATTAACGATGTCGTGGGTCAGCTTGGCCTGTTTCTCGATGAAGACCAAGATTTGGGAATCCGTCCAGAAAATGCTATTTCTAAACTCGGAGAATACGAATTCTTACGGAAATGCGATGGGAAACCAAGCACATTAAGAGCTTTTAAATTGAGTGAAGAAGATGCCGATTGGCAACGATTGCTCGTTTATTTCTTAATTCGCAGAACACGACGATTTATTCGAGAAAACTATGCACATTTTGATGAAGAGAAGAAAAGGCACTATCTTCTTTTTGCAAATGGTGACAAGAACTATCTGCCAGATCGAGTGCCTCGCCCGCTCTCTTATAAAGTATCAAAGCATGACCCTGCCTCAGTAATGGAATCACCTTCAGTGCTTAAGGCTATTGATGACTTAAAACTGCCAAGGTACCAATTAAATTCACATATTGTCGACGCGCTTCCAAACCTAGATCCTGATGACCTAACCACGATTGATAACTTAAATCGGTCGGGAGGCAATCTCATCGGATTCACCCGCTCTATGCTCATGAAACGCCTTGCCTCATCAGGCGCAGTTTTTATGATGTCGATTCAACGTCATCTCACTCGAAATCATATGTATATGTATGCGATTGATAACAACTTGAAGCTTCCTATCGGTTCTTTTTCTGAAAGTGGCTTTGATCTAATTGACGATGAAAACGAGCTCGAATTTGAAATTGATGTTGAAGAATTCACGGCTCCTTCTACTGATGCAATTTGGAACGAACTAGCCAAGAAATATCTTGAAAACCTTCAACAAAAAGCTCCCAAGAATATCAAGTGGCTACCCTCCGAACTATTCAAAGAAACACTTCGATTAGATTTGCAACGAGATTCAGAGATTCTTGAAATGCTGATAACAAAATTTGGTGTTTGGGATCAGAGCAAGGATTCAAAACTCGACGCACTTCTCAATTTGGTTACAGTGACCCATCCTAAGGAGAAAATTTTAATTTTCTCCGAGTATGCAGAGTCTGCGATTTACATTGAAGAAGCGTTGAAAGCACGTGGCGTTAGTCAAGTTGCGTCTGTAACAGGGAATTCGGAAGATCCGACAATTTTGGCTAAGCGCTTCAGCCCAATCAGTAATGCAAATGTACCCGGTAAGGAAATAACTTCGGAGGAAGAAATCCGTGTTCTTGTTGCTACAGACGTTCTCTCGGAGGGGCAGAATCTCCAAGACTGCGCCATAGTCCTAAATTTTGATTTGCCCTGGGCAATCATTCGCCTAATCCAAAGAGCTGGACGTATAGATCGAATAGGGCAAAGGTCTGACCGCGTTCTCGTTTATACGTTTCTGCCAACTGAAGGCGTGAATGGTGTCCTTCAACTTCGAGAACGTGTCGCGGAACGTCTAAAAAGAAATGCATCTATTTTTGGTGCTGATGAAAAGTTTCTCAACACACCAGGTGAGTCACAATTAATAAACGGGTTATTTGACGAAACGGCAGAGTTTCCTGAAGAACAAAATGAAGGACCTGTTGATTTTGCTTCAGAAGCTTACGAAATTTGGAAAGCGGCAGAAAGAAAACATCCAGAGCTAGCAAAAAAGGCGCTCAATTTACCCGCCGTTGCTTACGCCACTGCCTCTGTCAGCGCTGATGATAAGAGAAAAAGTGGAGTTCTACTTTATACACTGTCCAATTTTGGATATGACAGACTTGGATTTGCTGACGATGAAGGAAACATTACTCGCTTGTCTCCCCATGAGGCACTCCAAGCGACGATGTTCGACCCTAAAACCGTAGGAAGTTCCCGTAGGGAAGATCACTTTGAGAAGATTTCAAGTGTAATAAACGACAGCTTCGAAAATGACTTAGGTAGTGTAGAAGGTCAACTCAGTGGGGTTAGAAAACGTGTGTACGAGAAACTTCGGACTCTGTTGGTAGAGCGCGAAGGGACACTTTTTGAGGTAACACAAGAAGTAACAGAAGCGGTGGATAGTTTGTTTAGATATCCGCTTTCGGAGTACGGCAAACAAGCTTTGGCTCGATCATTGAAGGACCGCCAGCCAGATGATTTGTTAGCTTTAGTCGTGACACTTCATAACGAAGGTCGTCTAGTTATTGAAAGCACAACTGCGATAGAGGATATTCAAATCGTGTGTTCACTGGGATTCGTTAAGTCCACGGGCAAAGGATAAGGAAATGACCAGTCTGATTGAGAACTATCTAGCAAAGGCAGATTTAGGTAATTTGTTCGTGAGTGAGCTTGGATGGGATAACCCGCCCGATCATAGAAAACTGACAATCAAATTGGCAGAAGATCAGAACTTTGAAATATATCCAGTTGCATACAAACGTGGAATCTACGTGTATACCTGCAATTCCCTTCCTAATAAATACTCCATGGAAGCGATAGATCTCGAGATTTCCAAGCGATCGCTGGAAAGACTCGTAATTTATGTGAACAATGATCAACAAATTTGGAGATGGCCAGAACCCAGAAAATCTGGAGGCGTACATTATGTAAATCATTTTTTCCAGAAGAATGGCAATAATTCTGATCTGTTGCAAAGGCTCTCTGGTATTCGTTTTGAATTGAGTGAAGAGAGCTCACTTTCCTTGCTGTCTGTTCGTGAACGGGTTCGCAATTCATTTAGTGCCGAAGAAGTAACGAACCGTTTCTATCAAGAATTCCAAGCCAACCATGAGGCTCTCGTAGAATCAATTAAAGGTATTGATGTTGAAGATTTTGTTGGGTGGTATGCATCCCTGCTCTTAAACCGTTTGATGTTTATTTATTTCTTGCAGAAAAAGGGTTTTTTGAACGACGATTTCGATTACTTGAGAAATTCTCTCACCAAGGTTCGACAGCTGAAAGGTTCAAATAAGTTCTATCAATTTTACAGAGATTTTCTCTTGGTACTTTTCCATGATGGGCTCGGCTCAGATGAAGCGAAATTATTGAATCCCGAAATCGCCACAATCCTCGGTGAAATTCCGTACATAAATGGTGGGATTTTCGCAAAACATGTTCTTGAAGAGACTTATAAAATAGAAGTACCAGACGTTGTTTTTGAGCAAATATTTGACTTCTTTGATCACTATAAGTGGCATCTTGATACAAGAAGTTCTGCTGAACCCGGAACAATCAATCCAGATATTTTGGGTTATATATTTGAAAAATATGTAAACCAAAAAGAACAGGGTGCTTTTTATACAAAAGAAGATGTAACAGGGTTTATGACCACAAATACAATCCTTCCAGTTTTCCTTGATTCGATATCCGAATTTGCAAAAATCAATTTCGATTTAGTGAGAAATAATCCTCCAAGGTACATACCTGAAGGACTTCGCTTCGGATGCGAATTAGATTTGCCTGTTGAAATTGCAGCTGCTGATGTGAGCGAGGTTGGTCTCTTGGACGATATTGCTTCTAAGGACTTAGGGTTACCAGGGGAAAGATGGCGTGAAGTTTTAGAACGCAGGGCGAAGGTCTTGTGGCTTGAGAAGCACCTTAGCTCTTACCAAAATCTAAATGTTGACGAGTTGATTACTTCGAGTGTAGATCTTCTAACATTCACGCTTGATAATTTGGATGAAATAGAAGATCCGATAGTGTTGACGCAGATTTGGAATTGCCTTATTAATGTAAGAGTGATTGATCCTACGTGTGGTTCGGGCGCATTTTTATTTGCTGCTCTGCATCTTTTAAGTGCCATTTATGCAAAACTTGTTGAGTTGTTAAATAAGGCGTCCGAAAAAAGTCCGTCATCAAAGTTAATTGTTGCTCCAATTCTTGAGCAAATTTCGAAACATCCCAATCAGGATTATTTCCTTTGGAAGACTATTGTCTTGGAGAATCTTTATGGGGTTGATTTAATGGTCGAGGCTACAGAAATTGCTCGATTGCGGCTTTTCTTAGCCCTGGCTTCGAAATTAGAGAGAAAGGAAGATATCGAGCCACTTCCCGATCTAGATATGAATATTAAGGTTGGAAATCTATTGGTCGGAAGTGCTTCGTTAGCTGATGCTGAAGCCAAGATGTTAGGTGACATTATTTTGGCTTCAAAATTTGAAAACCTAAAGAAGGTTGCTCTAGATCTCGGGAAATCCTACGACAGTTTTGTACAGGCCCAAAAAACAGGAATTTCACACAAGGAATTTGAAAAAATTAAGAAGACTCATGAGGTTGCGACTGCTAATGCACGAAATGAATTCGATCGAATGTTCTTCGAAAGCGATGGGTTCTATGCTTCTCAGGATTTTGATGACTGGAGGAAATCACATACGCCCTTTCACTGGTTTATTGAATTTCCAGAAGCTATGGCTGCGGGAGGATTCGATGCAGTAATTGGAAACCCACCTTATATTGCAAAAAGAAAAATTGAGGACTACACCTATTCTGGTTTTGAAACTGATAATTGTCCAGATATCTATGCTCCCTGTATGGAGCGTTCTGCAAGCATCATTAGCCCGAGAGGCGCATTCTCGATGATTGTGCCGATTTCTTTCCAGTTCTCTGATGATTTCTCGAAAGCGCGAGAAATCATGGCAAATTATCTACCTGCTAGATGGGTGAGCACATACTCTAGAAATCCAGCATCTTTATTTGATGCAGCAGTTGGAGTGCGTTCTACCATTCTTGTATCTCGAAAATCGACGTCTTCACTTGCCGTGACAGGGTTGCGCCGATGGTATTCAGATTTTCGGCCATATTTGTTTGAAACGACTTCATACACCCGTGCAAACCTGGCGACTTTCGATGAGCCATGGCCAAGATTAGCTTCCCATCGACTAGCTGAATTGTTAATTAGTTTACAAACTTTAAAAATGAAATTGCTTCACAGTAGTCGGAGAACAAGTTTCGGAATCGGGTTTAAGAAGATTGCTCTTTATTATGTGGTGACATATTTGACGGAACCACCATCCTGGAATTTAGAGGGAACTCAAATACCTCAGACTGCAACGGGTGAATTAACATTTGATAGCGAAGAGTCGAGACAGTTGGCTTTTCTAATCACTGCAGGCAGGCTTGGAGTTTTATGGTGGGGACAGTTTGGAGACGATTTCAATCTAACCGGGGGATTGTTGTACGACATACCTATTGATCCAAAGAAGATAGTCAAAAACCGCAAGAAACTCTTGTCTCTAGCAAAGAAGCTTGAAAAAGAACAGGCGAAAAATCCATTGGTTACCAAATACAATAAAAACTGGATGGGCAATTACGACATGTCGCGTTGCAGGAATGTCACTGATGAGTCAGACAAATTGATTTTGGATGAGTTTGGAC
>Ga0164295_10004379_pt1 | contig 11222 bp, 18 predicted proteins | sample GEODES006metaG_FD_111798 | JGI IMG/M metagenome (GOLD analysis project Ga0164295, IMG submission 111798) | Oligotrophic lake water microbial communities from Sparkling Lake, Wisconsin, USA - GEODES006 metaG | ecosystem: Environmental > Aquatic > Freshwater > Lake | place: USA: Sparkling Lake...
ATATCGACCGCACTGGAACAGCTGGGATGGAAGCCTATTGTGAGTACTATCTGTTGTCCTACTACTCGAAGATGGTGGATATTCAATGATGCATGATGGATGGCGATCGATGCCTATCGACTTGATTGCTTTGCTTTGCTCTTCTTCATTCCTCCACAGGTGCCAGTGACCGTAGGGCTGGAGAAGACGATCCAATACTTCCGGAAGGAACTCGAGGAGAGCGGTGAAAGTAAGTGCATATCTCGGTGCCTATGATTATAATGATGCCTCTGAGCTGCTAATCTTCTTTGCTTCGACCCACTCCTCCCCTCCAAACACAACCAATCCCTCCCTTCGATTCGATATGTAGTCACTCCCACCGGACCCAACGCCTCCAGACCCCAGAACACGATGCGGCATTCAGAGGACTAAGTTATGTTAAAGGGTACGTACGTACAGCAGCAGCTCTCTTCGACGCTGTTTCTTAAATCAAAAGCGAATGTACTGTATCTGCTTGTTATCCATGATCTGTTAGTCGATGATACTGTATCTATTTGTCATCCACGGTCTGTTAGTCTATGATAGTATATAATCGATCGTTTCAGTCATTATAATCGATGGTTTTTGTCGTCTGATGCCCCCCTACGTGGATGAATACATACAGTACGTCCTGGCTTGCATATTCTCTCGCATCTCCATGTCTTACCAATGGAATGATTATGCGCGCAGATCATCGTTCGCATTATTAAGATCATCGTCAAAGCCTCTAATATACATCATCATCATCTATTGTTGCATCTACCTACATCCATCGATGGCAATCCTACAGCTCATCGGGCACGTCCTGCATGGACGACAACACGCTGTTGAGCAGTGCTGCAGTGACTGGATACAACTCGTTGATCTTATTGAAGTCCCCGGCGGAGGCTGCATCATCACACTGTCGGATGAGCTTGCGGAACTCCTTCGCGTCGCTGATGGCAGCCTTCTTGCGAGTGTCGTCCTGTATGCCTCCAGAGAGTAGCTCTAGATCACCATACTCGTTCGCTAGTGCTTTCAGGAATGCTTTGATTCCTAATACCTCTTGCTCGCTCAACTCGTTGGCTCTCAGCTTGATCGTGGAAGCTAAGCTCTTCCATTCAGTCTATTCAAATTAGATAGAGAGAGAGAGCATGCATTAAGATCAACAAGACAGTACTGAATAAAGCAATCTGACCTGATACTTCAATACTTTGGTGAATGCCATTGCTCCAGGAGGCAAGTCCCCTTCACCAACTGCAGCATAACAGACTGAAGAGCTGATGCCGCTAAGAACAAACCCACAGCTGACCATGACTGGTGCCAATAACCTCTTTATCTTATATACTATACTGACAGAGGCACTGTATACCTCTGCAGAGGCATCGCATCCTTCTACAGAATGCGAACCTAAAGTGCTGCTCGAGAGTAGATTTGAAGCAGCACTAGATCCTGAACATGTCTGTACCTGCTGACTAACGAGACCTCTACTGTTGTATGGCGACCTGTTATATAATGACGACAGGATGGGCGTCCGAAAGCCATAGCATACAACCAAGCATAGCTGCAGCCACAGAAGGGGACTGTTCATCATCATCATCATCGGTTGAAGTCGTAACTTGACACTTTCAATTTGCGGGAACTTTGTAACTGCCAAAAAAAGACAAGTTGACCTAGTGTGTGTCGACTTTATAGGCATGAACAGATTTCATTCTGTTTGGATGCTATGCACTTCGTTGTTACTTACGAGGACAAACCAGCAGATAACCAAAGGGGACATTAGGTCTTGTATATCAAGTAAGTTAAGAGCATACCATCCATCGATCCATTTCATCTTATCCATTTAGTCGTTATAAATATGCTTGTTGAACTGACATGTGGTTCGATTCTTCTTCTTGGTAGCCTCCGAGAATTTGAAGTCCAGAGGTCTCGGCAACACCCCTCAGTCATGCATGGACTGTGATCCCGCCCTACCTAGATGCTCGTCCGGATGCCAAGGACTGGTGAAAGACCTGTACTATAACTGCGACGCTATATGTTTGCCTCAAGGATACTATTTCAATCCTAGTAAGAAATTCTCCTTCTATAGTTTTAGTTCATCATTGCGATGGAAGTATGTTTATTGATGACGTGTAATTTACATCGACTGTAGCATGGACTCTCTCTGGCTGTTGGGAAACTGTGAAGCCTAAGGTGAAGATATCAGTCGAGCGATGTGGATGCAACTCTGCGCATTCGAGTAGGGGGAACTACTCGATCATCCTAGTCGCGACGGGCTGCTTGGTGGTGATCAACATCATGATGACCTCCATGTTCAGCTAGTTGCAAGTGAAAGTGCCAATCAACTGAAGTATCACACTGTATATAGCAGATCACACTGTGTGTTATCATAGCTTCTCTCCGTTTTACTGATAATCATGCCATTATTAATCGAAACTAACAGTTAACCAACAACAGCACACATTGGAGGGAAGAACTATCTACTATACTTCGATCCAACAGAACTACTGTCTCTGAGGGTCGGTCTAATAGAACTCACATTCTTTAGGGAACGTGCATCCTGACCGCTGGATGATCACGCTGGAGCAGTAGTGCCCCGCACGCACACACTCATCTAGATTCTTATCTAACGCTGTTTATAGCATATGGGATAGTGGAGTAGATAATGAGTTATGTGAGCGTCAGTCATGTACTGTACTTAGAGTGACAGATAAGGTTACCTAGTTGTGCGATGAAGCCCCCTACGAAGGCATCTCCAGCCCCGTTGGTGTCAACCAGTAGATGGTTGGGAATCTTCTCGACAGGGAAGGTACGAACCACCCCTTGGACCGCCACGATGGTCTCCGACGAGCCTTGGGTGATGACCACCACACGAGGTCTCGTGCCTGTAGCACATCGCAGTGAGATGATTGGAATCAACAGCAGCAGTAGCAGTACGACACAGTACTCAATAGCAGTAGCTAGTATACCTGAAGCCTTCGGTTGGCCTGCAATCTTTAATGCGATCGTGGGTATGTCAGTGCCATATCCCTTGGCCTCTCCATAGACAGCCGCCTCGGACTCGTTTCCGAACAGGAAGTCGCAGTACGGCATCATCGTCGCCATCTGATCTCCGAAGAACTGGATCAAGAATGGAGCGGAAAGATTCATACAGAAGACTTTACTGTTCTCTGCGGCGTGCTTCGCCACGACGAGCATCGACTCAACGGACACTGTCAGGAAGAATCCGGACGAGTAGATTATCTTTGACCTGTTGATCGCCTCCTTGGCTTCTTCGGATTGCAAGTGGGTCGGAGAGAACGTGTTTGCAGCGCCTACATATCGAATGGTTGGTTGGTTGGATCATATCATTGTTACTATTACAGCTAGTCCAATGCATATGCACACCATGATGAGGGGAGAGGTACCTAGATTGGCAACCAGTGATCGTTCCGACCCGTTGACGAGGACAGCACAGGTCCCTGTGGGATATCCTGGAGTCTTCTGCAGCAGCATGTTGACGCCCTCGTTGGTAGCTGACTCCTCTGTAGACCAAACCATCGCATGACATGATAGAGTCATACCTCTCACTCAGCATGCGTATGACTTCACAATGGCTCGTCAGTCACATTGTATACACACAATCAAGCTATATACCTACCGAGCACTTCGCCGAACTTGTCTCCCTCACCAACAGCCCCGAAGTAAGTGGTGCTACCAGGGGTCTATAGAGAAACAGCAGAAGACAAGTACAAGCATGACGATGATCATGACACCCCTGCAAAAGCACGCCTGCTATGGTATGAGCTTTACTTTCCTTAATAACCCATTGCGCTACTCGAATGGAGTTCAGTGTGGCTCCGCCTGCAGTGTAGGTGACCGGATAGTTCGACACGATCTCGTCGTAGATAGGAAGATGCTAGAGAGCAGTGGTAAAGGCATCATTGTTCGACATGAGAACAACTACTGCTGCTGTTGCTTTAGCTAACCTTCTCCTCTGCCAAAATAGCATTGTTCAACGTGACGCCGTACTTCATGAGGAACTCTGAGGGCACATCGGCACTGATATCCAGCAGTGGATTCTCCATACCCAGGATAGCTCCCTCAAATTGTGACATTCTTTGCTGTGGACGATGGGTGGACTCTGTGACTCGCAGTACGTACAGTACAAGTGGTGTAAGTTTACGTACGTACGTACTCTGGGTTTCCATTCCGTAAGTTAACTTAAGTTTAGTTTTGACCGTTTTGCAGTTTCGTCATCTTTGAATACCTGTTTCCTGTACTGTAATTATAAACACTGTAGGACCAACTGTAACTTAACTTATAATTATCATACAGTCCAATCACTGTGGTAGTCGGCAATTATCACTGTCAAAATGGACGAAGATCCAGAGTCAGCAGAAGAAATATTAGATGAGCAGTCCCAGCAAGTTGCCGGAGTTATTATATTACCTGGTGTCAATGATCTCCCTGAATTCGCCAATCCTGAGGCTAGAAAGATATACAGGACTAATTTGGAGGATGAGCAGGAGATTGAGAAGTTAAGTGATGCCGTATACGATATGAAGAATCGTATCAAAGTCATGAAAGATCACTTCAAGAATGTACAACAAGAGGTGGAACACACCAACGCTTTGAATGGCGCTAAGCAAGCTGAGATCCGCACAGAAGAGCATCTTAAGCAGCTAACTTCGAGAACTCTCGGTCGCTCTCAGTTAGATTCCAAGAAAATCCAAGGGGACATTGAGTTCATCAAGGACCAACTGAATTCTGTGCAGACGCTGACATATAAGGCAACTGAAAAGATGGAAGAGTTCAAACTGCAGATGAATTGGAATCAAGATGAGCTAGAGCAGTGGGCAGTCGCATCCAGACAGAAGGAAGAAGATAACGCCGCACTCGAGAGGTATAAGAGGTCTGATGACGCGAAGATCAAGGAAATGTCACTGCAACTCGTGCAGCTGACGAAGGAGCTGCTGCAAACGAAGGCGCGACTGGATGACGAGGCCACTGAGACATTTGCCAAGCAGATGGAACTGGATAGGATCGCCATCGAGTTTAAGACGTCTCATAAGGAGCGCCAAGACCTCGTCAATCGGTGGCAGGAGATCATCACCGAGATGAAGAACCGGGATCGGGAAATCAACGACATCGGTGAGCGGTTCGCTGTCGCTAAGACGGAGCGGGCGAAGAGAGAGATGGTGCTGAATTTGCAGCAGAAGAAGATTGGGACGCAGCAGGTGGAGAACAAAGAGGTAGAATCGAGGGCGGAACTGTTGGGCAGGATCGTACTGCGTAAGAGGGAGGAGATGATGATCGCTAACAACAAGCTGGCGGAATTCCGTGGTGAATTGGATTCACTGAAGAACGAGCTGACCACCTCTGCTGAGAGCTTAGTGACAAAGCGCAACAAGAACACACACGACGCCGAGATGCTGGAGGACAAGAAGGTGCTATTGGAGCGGGAGAGGCAGAAGTACCAGTACATCAAGAGCAAGATCGAGATCGCCTCTAACAACACCCTTAAGGCCGAGAGAAAGGCGAAGGATGCCGAAGACGAGCTTTCCAAGCGGGAGAAGGAATACAGCGATGAGCTGACGAGGGTGAAGGAGATGAAGAATTCCTCTATTCGCGAGCATCAATACGTGCATGAGATGAAAGCCGAGGAGGGAAGACTGCGCTCTGAGATGGCAGGTGTCTTGCCATACTGCATCTGCGTTGGTTGATTATTAGACCCTCACCTGAATCTGTTGCTCTTTCGTTGCAGGGAATAAGTCAGTGCTACGGAACATGGAGGGTCAACTGAGTCAACTGGACAAGGAGGCGGCTCGGCAACAAGAGCTGCTCTACAACGCAGAGTTCGAGATCCAGCAGATCGAGCGAAAGATAGCTCGTGGGCTAGGGGAGCGGTCCGACGAGGAGAAGAACGCTCTGAAGAAGGGTATCGAGAAGAATGAGCGACTGATGGAGGAGGCGAAAGAGAAGCGGAAGGTACTGCAGCAACAGACACGGAAGCTGCTCATGGAGCTAGCGCAAATCAAGCTAAAGAGGAACGAGAACGTGGAGAAAGTGGTTAAGCTGAAGGAGTCCTTAGGCGAGAAGGAGTTGGAGGTGAGAAACAGGATGATGATGAGATGATGATGGGCTGCCCCTTCAAGATGATCCCGGTATTATGTGTCGTTGTGTTGCGTGTACGCACTGCAGAACAAGATGATCGAAGACGAGATCCGCCGCGAGACCCGAGAGATGGAGGAGAAGAGCGTAGTGAACGACCTGTTGTTGCTGGAGGTGCGTCGACTGAAGGACCTCCTGTCGGCAAAGAGCGACGCGGTGTTCTCGCTCGAGAACAGGAAGCAACAATTAGTTCTGAGGTATGTTCCATACGATACGATGTTATTTACTCTCTTTCTCTCTCTCTGTATGATGTGGTGTTATGTTATGGTGCTTTATTCATCATTAGTATGGAAGAGAGGAAGCAGGAGATCTCAGTTCATCGCGATATACTCAAGGCTGAGCTGAAAGTGCTGAACGACGATCGCCATAACATCACGATGGAATTGAGAAGCCGACAGGCTAATGTGGACCGATTAAAGGCGAGGTTCGACAGCGTTGCTAGAAGTGAAACCGAAGAGACACACTCGCAGGCATACTATATCATCAAGGCCGCTCAGAAACGCGAGGAATTGCAGCGGAAAGGTATGTAGCATGTGTTGTTCGTTGAGCTGTTGTTGTATTCAGAAGACCAAGTAGCTATGATGATGATAATACCTCTCATGGGGGTTGCGCGTATCATAGGTGACACATTGGATCAAGATGTTCGCAAGTGTGAAAGAGAAATCCGCGCGTTACAGACGACTCTCGAGCACTTGAATGCTCGGAATGCGGCGTACCGGGAGTCTTTTCAGAAGATCGACCTGAAAGGTGAGAGTCGACAGCAGGAGAGAGGAGACCGACCACATGACATCGCATCCCATCGCATGCTACATTCATCCTCTTACCTCTACTATGTTCTGCTATGTGTGTAGGAGGAGATGCCGAGGTGCTGGCTCAGTTGGAGGAGCGCACCAAGCTGAGCAAAGACTCCCTATTCCGCAAGAAGAAGGAGCTGCAGCGACTCATCACTGATTTCGACGAGGATTATCGCAGATATGAACAAGTAAGGGGGACAGTGAGTATATATGTGTGATGGAATTGTCATGTGTTTATGCTTCCCTACAACATCGGATCTGGATCTGTTGTAGATAAAGACCCAGTGCGACAAGATGGTCGGACAGTCGAACTCTCTGTCCTCTGCGAAGGACCAAATCGAAGAGGAGTTGCGGCAGCAGCAGGTCACCATGGACGACCTGGATGACCGCTTGAAGAGGATCTCCAAAAAGCACCACAAGAGGAGTGTGAACGAGCTCGGCGTGGACCCGTCGACGATCAAGAATGGGACACTGGAAGAGAAGACTGTGCGCGCCGAAGTGATGAAGGACGTGGTGCAAGTAAGTACTCATCTAAGCTTTGATCGATTGATTCAATCGACATCGTTAACTTTCTCTCCATTCTCTACTGCGTCACCTTCCTCCTTCTGCTCTAGAATGTACTGTATACGCTGAGTCAGCTGTCCATCGAGTTCCCAGAGGTCCAGGAGACTTTGCAGGTCCGGCTGAAAGAGGCCGACCTGAGACTGCCCGTGAAGCCTCCCAAGGTCACCAGCTCAGTCAATGCTGCAGCGGGCAACAACTCTGTGCGATTGGGTGTGGTTAATCGGAGCAAGCAGTAGATAGATGCTGCTTATTCGCTACTATACCATACCATACATGAAGTGATTACTTACTATTTAAACATATGGATTAGTATGTTTTAAAAAAGCCAATCCGCATCTTCTTTCCAAGTTTCTATCGGAAACTACCATCCAACCAAAATAAACATACATGCTCTATGCTTATGAACGTAATTCTACAGTTGCACCACATACCTGCACTGTGCCGCAGATGATCGCACTATTCAGCGTGCTCGAAAGTCTTACTCAAGCACTCATACATACTGTAAGTTGATGTTCCAACTTCGCTGTGAAGAGATATTTTCATAAGCGTAACGGTCGGCGGAATAACGGCGAATAGAGCAGCGGACAATGTCTTTACAAGACGCGATTTTCTTTGTGATTGGAAAAACGACAATTAATGTGTTGTGGGATTCAAAAGAGCGACAATTAAATCGTACAGGAAATAAACAGCGATTATTAAAATGTTTCGGGATCCCAAGGAAGGCGTTTCTTCTCGACAAGGTCTGATTCTCGGCGCAAATTAAATTGTTTCTCCTTGGCGATGAATAATTTATTTGCAGCAGGGTTATTTCTTTTGGCTCACAGCATGAGTTTCTTCTTCGAGCAAAAGTCACATTGTAAATTTCTTCGCGCAAAAGTCAACAGAGTTATCAAGCAACCAACCCCGTCAATTGTTTTCTGTAACTTACCTGACCCAAGTTTCTTATACGTATAAGCGACAAGTTACTGTCCAGGTACTGACAATTGCTGTACATTAATTATATAATGCCTCAATAGCGTTAAATCTATCTCATATCAAGTAATGAGCATCTCATTATCCTTTCGTAACTTTTTATTTGATCAGCGATCTGAGCCATGCACGCACCTTTCAGCTCATTCGTCACTCTTCTCTGTGTGATCGTCGTTCTAACCAACCTCAGCACCGTAAAGCCTTCTCCTTCATCTAGTTCTCCTACTGCCATCCCTACCATATCTTCTTCCATCATTGCCCCTACATTTACACCTTCCTTCGCACCCACAGTCTCACCATCTACTGTCCCAGTCGGCACCGACGGCTACGTGTATATTCAGTCCTACACTGCGTCCGACTGCGGTGGCAGCAAGTCTGGCGTCAGCGGCTTCTTAGCCAACTACTGCTACAACACTGGCTCCTCCTACCGCAAGTACATGTTCACCAAAGGTAGGTAAGTTAAGCCCCTCTCATAGCTGCTATGCGTCGTCCATTTCATCATCAGCTGTTGCATGATCTTGCTACTTCAGACGACTGCTCCGATCTGGTTTATCTGTTGTACAATGACTCCTCCTGCAGCTCGTTCATCACATCCTTTGCCATGACCAACTTCACCTCCTGCACCAACTACGAAGACGAAGACTTAGTGCCCGCGCAGTCCTCGTACCAATATTTCTGCAGTGCGGGGTTAAACGACATACCCGTCCCCATGGACAGCTACATCCAAGGGTAAGAGCTACAAGGATGAGTGGGTGGCCGATGCTGATGCTGGTCAGACAGTATGTTCAATGAACGATGCTGTATTTACGTCTTTATCGATCTATCTACCCATAGCTTGTATGACAGCGACAACTGCTCCGTCCCGTACGAGTACACGCTCTTCGCAACCGATGTGTGCCTAAATTTTAGCGCTTCAGGCAATGCGAGTAGTGTTTACTTCTCATGCGATGGAAAAGGTGAATTTTGCTGTAGAGAGCACCATACGATCGACGTATCTCATGTCTCATGCTATGATGCCATACAATCTCCTCCCACTGCAGGTACGTACAGTGAGTACAACATCACCGCGACGAGTTTCGACAGCGATGTCTGCTCCGCGACTTCTCTCAACGCGACCTTCGAAAGAAAGAAGAAGTTGTGCGACGACGAGTACCCGTACGATGATGACTACAATGCAGCAAGGACATCCAACTCAACTCGCTACTCCAACTACTGCCTGATGACAAACAGAGCGCCCTCCTCGACTCCCACCGCTGACCCCACCACGATAGCTCCTACCATCTCTCCTTCCACCATTTCCCCCTCCGCCAATCCTTCCACTCTAGCTCCTACCATCTCTCCTTCCACCATTTACCCCTCCGCCAACCCTTCCACTCTAGCTGCTAGCTGTGCACCCACAGCCTCACCATCTGCTGTCCCAGTCGGCACCGACGGCTACGTGTATATTCAGTCCTACACTGCGTCCGACTGCGGTGGCAGCAAGTCTTTCGTCAGCGGCTCCTTAGCCAACTACTGCTACAACGCTAGCTCCTACTACCGCAAGTACATGTTCACCAAAGGTAGGTAAGTTAAGCTCATAGCTGCTATGCATCATCCGTTTCGTCACCAGCTGTTACATGATCTTGCTACTTCAGACGATTGTTCCGATCTGGTGGAGCTGCTGTACAATGACTCCTCCTGCAGCTCGTTCATCACATCCTTTGCTATGACTAACTTCACCTCCTGCACCAACAACGAAGACTCATATCCTCCCGCGCAGTCCTCTTACCAATATTTCTGCAGTGCGGGGTCAAACAACATACCTGTCCCCATGGACAGCTACATCGAAGGGTAAGATCTACATGGATGAGTGGGTGGCCGATGCTGATGCTGGTCAGTCAGTATCTTCAATGAACGATGCTGGCTTTACGTCTTTATCTATCTATCTATCTATCCATAGCTTGTATGACAGCGACATCTGCTCCGTCCCGTACGAGTACACGCTCATCGCCACCGATGTGTGCCTCACGAGAAATAGCAGTTCAAGCGATGCGAGAAGTGTTTACTTCTCATGCGACGGAACAGGTGAGAGGTGCTGTAGTGAGCATTTCATCTCATATCTCATGCAAGATCTCCTCCCATTGCAGGTACCTACAGTGAGTACAACATCACCGCGAAGAGATTCGACAACGATACCTGTGATTCGACGGCTCTCAAAGCGACCGTCCAAAGAAACTCGAAGGTGTGCGACTACGAGTACCCGTACGATGATGACTACTATGCAGACGACGACTATGCAGCAAGGGCATCCAACTCAACTCGCTACTCTAACTACTGCCTGATGGCCAACAGAGCACCCTCCTCGACCCCCTCAAGCAGACCCTCCTATGGAATAGGCTCGCCCACCCCCGCACCCACTGAGTTCAAGGGCGTGAAGTTCTCTGCATCTCAGGTGAGTAATGCACACTGTCAGTCTGTCTACTTAGCTTTCGATGAGTCATCCCCTTCCATGGCTCAATGATGCTAGACTCTGAATGGTATCACCTTGTCGGAGTACCAGCAGTCACAGAGCGCGTACGAAGAAATCCTTGGGAAGGCTATCGCGAACTCGATGAAGAGCGACCTCATCACCTCCAGCAACATCAACAGCTTGCAAGCAGCAGCGGGATCCAGACGACTCGATGGTAGCAGCGACATCTATGTCCTCATCCGCAGGAGACTAGCCACCACCAGCTCCATCGCCCTCACCTACACCGTGCTGACCCA
>Ga0164295_10004383_pt1 | contig 11218 bp, 10 predicted proteins | sample GEODES006metaG_FD_111798 | JGI IMG/M metagenome (GOLD analysis project Ga0164295, IMG submission 111798) | Oligotrophic lake water microbial communities from Sparkling Lake, Wisconsin, USA - GEODES006 metaG | ecosystem: Environmental > Aquatic > Freshwater > Lake | place: USA: Sparkling Lake...
GCGTGTCGTGTCTTCGGACCCCGTGACGCTGCTGTAGGTCATGCTGCGCAAGGTGTAGTGCTCGGCGAGCTTCTGCCGCAGCGCCACGCTGAGATTCTTCATCGCATCGAAGTCGGTGACGCGATGCTTGTAGAGCCACTCCTGGATTTGCTTGGCGCGGAAGGCCGGTTCGCCCCAGGACTTGAGCACAGCCGTGAGCTGCTCTTGCGTCAGCGCGAGCAACGATTCAAGGGCGATGGGGGGCTTTTCGATCACGACTCACCCTTAACCGGTTCCAGGTGCTTCACCATCACGAAGTCATCCATCACAAAGCCATCGCCAATGTCCGTGATGACATCCTGGTCGAAGATGAAGCCGTTGCGTAAGTAGGCGCGCACCGCCTGCACGTTGTGCTTGTTCACGAACAGCCGCAGCCGCTTCAGTCCCAGCGCCGCCGCTTGTTCGCTGACCCAGTTCAAAGCCGCAGCGCCGATGCCTTGGCCTGCGGCTTCAGGAAGAATGTAGAGCTTGTGCAGGAAACCCTCGTTATCATGCGTGCGTGGCTCGAAAGCGATGAAGCCGACGTCGTGATCGTCGCGGCGAATCAAGGCATAGCGCACCCCCTTCATCACATCCGCACGCAGCACCTCCAGGTCATAACGCTGGCGCAGCATGTAGTCGATCTGCGCCTCACTGATGATGCCGGGATACACACGCGGCCAGATGGCGTGGGCGAGTTCATGCACCCCATGCAGATGCTCGGTGCCGACGAGTTCAAAGGTCACGCCGCTCGCTTCAGGAATGGCGAAGCCTGCCCAGGCCAATGCCTCCAGCCACTTCGCTTCATCATCGGCGGGCGACATGGTGCGCAGTTGCTCGCGAATCTGATGGAAGGTTGGCTCTACCACTCCCTCCTGCCGAATCTGTTTCCAGTCGGCGGGATGCTCTTCCTCGGTCAGCAGCACCTTCGACAGATACCAGCAGGCCCACGCGCGCCAAGTGCGCAGGTCTTTGTGCGGCTGCACCATGCGTGTGGCGAGGTGTTGAAAATGTCGTCGTGGATTGCCCATGAATTGCCCCTCGGGTTGCTGCTGGATGATCCAGGCCATCGCCGTGTAAGGCAGCGGCCAGCGATGCAACACTGGCTCTTCAGCCTTCAAGCAGCACGCCAACGCTCGGTTGAGTTGCAGCATCGCCTGAGCAGGCAAGCCCACCCGCCACTGCGACTGCGCATAGCACAGCGAGGTCTCATAAAACACCGGCCCGCGATCCGAGCCCAGCGCATTAATGTCCGTCGCTTTGTAAACGCGGTCGATCTCGGGCAGGAAAGGACAGGGGGCGTTCGCAAATGACGAATGGCGAATGACGAATGACGATGGATGAGCCATCGCCTCCCTTTCGTCATTGGTCATTCCGTCATTGGTCATTTCCGTTAGCCTCCTTGCACGGGTGGCATAATGGCGATCTCGGCACCGTCGTGCAGCAGCGCATCGCGTTTCACATAGGTTTGATCGACAGCGATGAGCAGGCTGGCATCCCACTCCGCCAGCTCGGGCCACTTGGCGAACAGCATGACTAGCAAATCATTCACCGCAGTGCAGCCTTCGCATTCAAGCACGACTTCGTCATGACCGGTCAAGTCACGCAGCACCGAGAAAAATAGCACGCGCAGCGTCATGGCTTCAGAATGCCAATGCACGGCAAATTGCGGAAGCGGCCTTGGTAGTCCATGCCGTAGCCGACGACGAATTCATCCGCGATCTCGAAGCCGATGTAATCGGCCTGCACCTCGCGCACATGCTCGCGGCGTTTTTTGAGCAGCACGCCGGTCTTGATGGTGGCCGCGCCTTCTTGTTTGAGCCGGTCTTGCAGCGCGCCCAAGGTCAGGCCTGTGTCCAGGATGTCATCGAGCAAGAGCACGTGCTGGCCTTGCAAGTTGAGCGTGGCGGGCCATTGGAATTTCACCTCGCCGCTGCTGGTCGTCGTCCCGTGGTAGCTGCTCGCGCCCATGGTGATCAAGCGCATCGGCAGGTCGATGCCGCGCAGCAGATCGGCGACGAAAAACAGTCCGCCGTCCATGATCGCGATGACAGTGATCAGCTTGCCCGCGAAGTCGCGTTGCACCTCTTCGGCCATCGCGGCGACCCGTGCCTGGATAGCGGACGCATCGAGCAGCACGCGGTCGAGATCGGAAAGGACACCGGTCATTGGGGCAGACATGATTGGCACAAGATTGGACATTGGCAGTGCAGGCAACTCGTGTGCACTGTTCAGCGTTTTCTAACCGCGATGAATCCTCAAGACAAACCCAACCTGCACGACATGCGCGTGAGCTATGAACTCGGCGAACTGGTTGAGGACTTGGCCCATGAGTCGCCCGTCGATTTGTTTCATGTCTGGCTCGCCGACGCCATCGCCCAAAAGCTGCCGGAGCCGAATGCCATGTCGCTGGCGACGATCGGTGCCGATGGTGCGCCCAATGTGAGAACCGTGCTGCTGAAGCAACTGGATGAGCGCGGCTTTAGCTTCTTCACCAACTACGAAAGCCGCAAGGGGCACGAGCTGCAGCGGCATCCCCGCGCCGCACTGAGCTTTCTTTGGACCGCCCAGCAGCGCCAGGTCGGCGTGCGTGGTGTGGTGCAAAAGCTGCCGCGTGCCGAAGCCGAGCGCTACTTCGCGGTGCGCCCCTACGGCCACCAAATCGGTGCCTGGGCATCCAAGCAAAGCGAGGTCATCCCTGACCGCGCCTGGCTCGAAGGTCGCGCCGAGGAATTGAAAAAGCTCTTCCCCGAAGGCCAGCCCGTGCCCTGCCCCGAGTTCTGGGGCGGCTATGTCTTGGTGCCTGAGGAGATCGAGTTCTGGCAAGGTCGCCCCAGCCGCCTGCACGACCGCCTGCGCTATAACTTGGTCGAGGGCGTGTGGCGGCGCGAGCGGTTGAGTCCGTGACAGCCACGGTCTGCTACTGCAAGCGCGCACCCACAGGCAAGCCTGCGCCGTGACCGCGCAGGAAATCGACAGCACTCATGCGCTTGCGGCTTTCGGGTTGGACCTCGGTGAGTTCGATCAAGCCTTGGCCGCAGGCGACGATGAAGCCTTGCTTGGGATCGGCGGCGACTATGGTGCCTGCCGCGGGGCAGACATCGGCATTCGGCGCTGCTCGCGTGGCGTGGACTTTCAGCGGTGAGCCATCAGGCAAGCGGGTGAAGGTGCCGGGCCAGGGGGTGTAGGCACGCACGGTGCGCTCGATTTGGGCAGCGCTTTGGGACCAGTCGAGGTGCCCGTGCTCGCGGGTGAGCTTGCCCACATGCGTGGCTAGCGCGTTGTCTTGCGGTGTGCGGTGCGGCTGGCCAGAGGCGAGAAGGTCGAGCGCCTTTTCAAGCGCCGCAGGGGCAGCAAGTGCGAGCCGGTCATGTAGCGAGCCGCCGGTTTCATCGGCCGCGATGGTCATGCGTTCGATGAGCAAGATGTCGCCAGTGTCGAGCCCTTCATCCATGAACATGATCGTGACGCCGGTCTCGGGATCGCCCTCCCGAATCGCCGCCTGAATGGGCGCTGCTCCACGATACTTCGGCAGCAGCGAGGCATGGACATTGATGCAGCCCAGTCGTGGCGCATCGAGCACGGCCTTGCTCAAGATTTGCCCATACGCGATGACCACCGCGATGTCGGCATCGAAGGCTTTGACTTCGTCGACGGCACGCCGCAGCCGCTCGGGCTGAATCACCGGCACACCAGCAGCCAGGGCACGCACTTTCACTTCGGGTGGTGTGAGCACTAGCTTCCGACCCACGGGCTTGTCGGGCTGCGTGATGACGCCGACGACTTCGTGCTTCGCTGTCGAAAGCAGCCATTCAAGCGATAGCAGGCCGATTTCGCCAGTGCCGATGAAGAGAACTCGCATGGCGTGTTACGCCTTCTTCGCTTCGATGTCTCTCCACGCATCCAGCTTCATGATCTCGCCTAGCATGTCGTAGAGCACTTTGGCGGGAGGCTGGCTGGCGTCGATGTCGACTACGCGATCCCCTTTGTAGTAGTCGAGAATGGGCTTGGTTTCCTCCTCGTAGGTCCTGAAGCGCTTCTGGATGACTTCTTCGCTGGCGTCGTCGAACCGGTTGTCCTTCAATGCGCGTTTGCGCAGGCGGCGCACGAGTTCATCGCGGTTGGGGCAACTGAGGTGGAAGAGCTTGAGCACTTCAATGTCGGGTTCCAGAAGGAAGGCCTGATCGCCATTGCGAGGGATCCCATCGAGCACGAGGAAGTCGATGTCGGGCTTGAATTGATAGCTCTCCACACGGTGATGCACGTTCGCGCGCCAGAGTTGCACGGTCAGATCGTCCGGCATCAACTGGCCCTTGCTGGCATACTTGATGAATTCCTGACCCAGCGGTGTGCGTGTGTCGAGCGAGCGAAACACATCACCACAGGCAAGGTGGTGAAAACGTGGGATGGAGCCGAGCACTTTCCCCTGCGTGCCCTTGCCACTGCCTGGGGCACCCATGATGAGGATGGTGCGGAAGCGTCCGAATTTTTTGGCGTCTGACATAAAGATTCGAAATTTAGCACACGGCTCATCTGTCACAACAAACGAAAGCACGTATCGCGCTCCAGCCCTCCTGCCAGCCCAAGTCATTGAGGTTATGGGTGGCGACGCGATGGACGACGACCCCTTCATTCGCAGGTGCCCAGGTGCCGGGATCGCTGGGACCAAAGAACAAATGGCAGGGCACACCGCAGGCGGCGGCGAGATGACTGATGCCACTGTCGTGACCGAGGAAGGCAGCGCAGGAGGGCAGCCGCCGCGCCAGCTCCACCAGCGGCAGGCTGTCCCAGTATTCGAGGTTCAAGGCTGCGCACTGCTCGCGCACTTGGTCGATGACACCGCCTTCACGTTCCGCCTCGCCCGTGATGACCACCAGCGGATGCTCGCGCAGTTCGTGCATGACTCGGCACCAATGATCGAGCGACCAGTTCTTTTTGATCGAGCCGCTGCCAGGATGAATGGCGATGCGCGGGCTGTTGCCATCGGCATTCGGGGCAACGATGCGCGGGGCAGGATCCTCGAGATACATGGCCAGACTTTCCAACGGCTTGGCTAGCTGGTGCACGGCATGGCCTTGGCCGTCGACGACGCGATGCGGCGCATCCAGGTAGGTCTTCACGCCGATGCGTTCCATGTTCGCGCGCACGATGCCGTCGGGATCGTAGAGGTAGCTGACGATGACGTTGAAGCTCTTGAGCCAGTCACACAGCTCGTCGTCCAGCTTCGCATTCGGCACGAACAGCAGGGCCATGCTGCGGTGCTCCAGGCTGCGGGTCGATTCGGCCAAGCCCGCGACCACCGCGAGATCGGCGATGCCAGGGTAGCCGAGCACTTCAATGTGGCAGTCCGCGATGCTGTCGCGCAGCAGCTTGATCGCGGGTAGGGTGACGATGAAGTCGCCAATGGCTCCGCCACGGATGACGAGGGCGCTTCGGGAACTAGCCATGAAACAAGCCAGAAGGTATTTAGTGTTCAGTTTTTGGTGGTTAGACCACTGAATTCTAATCACTAAACACTGATCACTTCTCCGTTTACCACCACAGCAATGCTGCCACCAGCACCAGCGCGCCGTAGCCGATGCCGCCGAAGACGGCCAGTTTCCAGCGTGCTTCATTGGCAGTGACCCAGCCGACCCCGTCTCGCATCAGGTAGGGCATGCCGACGAAATACATGCCAGGGATGATCCAGACGGCGTAGGCCAGCGCAGGCAGCAGCAGGCGGCTGGTCTGCGGCTGGAGAAAGGCGGCCTGGAGAACGACGCCCGCAACCAGCAGCATCAGCGAGCCGAGCGCGCGGACCGACAGGAACTCCTTCACATACACCAGCACCAGCACAAAGCTGACGGGCACGATGATGAGGAACCACTTCCGCAGGTGGTAGAATTCGCCCATGTCCATGTGCGCCAGGCACAGCATGGCCCAGGCGAAGTCGATGCTCAGCAGGATCACGCCCCACTTGTAGTCGCGGGGGAAGGTTTTGAGGAAAGCCTGCACCTTCGCCGTTTGGAGCAGCGCATACACATGACTTGCTAGCAGGGCCAGCCCAACCAGGATGCCCGTGCCTTTCAAGGGGATGCCGCCGGTTTCGTTCTGGTGGTAGAGATAGTCGTAGAGGTCCTGGAACATGGAGGGCGGCATTTGTTCCGCAGGGACGGGGGGCCGTAAAGGCGGATTTGCGAAGACCGCGTGGGCTAAGGAAGGGCGGAGATGACAAAGTTTGCAGACTCTTGTGCTTGTGCGAAGCGCAATTTGAACACGATAGTTATCGAAATTTCTATAATGCCTCCATGAAAACGCATCAGTATCTCTCCCTCCTCAGCATCGGGTTCTTAGGCTTGCTAGGTTTAGCCCACGTCTCAGCGGAGGTGAGTTTGAGAAAGGTCACCGTTGCCCGGCCTTCGGAAGAACAAAACTTGGGCTTCGCTCAATCGTTGGCCAGCAATGGCAGCTACTTGGTGGCAGGTCTCTGCTTTGATGACACACGGGCATCTAATGCTGGAGCGGTGGCCGTTTTTGACATGCGCACACTACGCCACCTTCGGTTGATTACGGCTGCGGATGGCGAATCTGAAGACTTGTTTGGCTATTCCGTGGCCTTGAGTGGCAACTTGCTCTTCGTCGGTGCTCCTCAGCATCAGGAAAGCGCAGACGACAGTGGAGTGGTCTATGTCTTTGATGTGCGAACGGGTCGGCAATTGCGGAAAATCGTCCCCTCCGATCCCGCAGCAGATGACCAGTTTGGTTATGCTTTGGCGGCTGACGGGAAGCACTTGGTGGTGGGTGCGGCCCAAAAAAACATGGGATCAGGCGCAGCCTATGTTTTCCCAGTCAACTCGGGCGTGCAGCGTTTCAAGCTGACGGCGGAAAACCCAAAGCAGGGTGATCTTTTTGGCTACGGGTTCGCCATCTATGGCCAACATTTGCTGGTGGGTGCTCCTGGAACGGATTTGCCCGGCAAATTTGATGCCGGGGCGGTGTTTCATTTTTCTCTCATCGACGGCACCCTGCTGCATACCCTCAACGGACTGGCGACCGCCGCCCAAAACCGGGCGGGCGTCGCCTTGGCGCTGGACGCGAGTCGGATCTATGTCGGCCTGCCTGGCGTAGATGCCGGAGAAGACAATGTGGGGGCCATCGACACTTTCAGTCTTTTGACGGGCAATCCCATTTCCCGTCTTGTTGGAGATCAAGTGGAAGGTGGGCTGGGGAGTAGTCTGGCAGTGCGGGATCACTTGCTTATTGTCGGCGAGCCGGGGCGCGCGGTTCTGGGTCAAGCGGCAGCAGGTGCGTTCCGTGTGTATGACGCCGCGACAGGCAACCAAACCGCGACCTGCCTCAATCCATTGCCGAAAGCGCAAAATGCATTCGGTCTCGGGCTCTTAGCGGACTCTGGCATGGTGTATGCCACTTGCCCGTTCGATGATGAAGCTGCGCCCAATGCCGGGGCGATCTACCGCTGCGGTCCCTACCGGACGACCCTACCGGCTAACGAGGTGATCACTAAATCCAGCGTAGCACCTGGGGCTGGAAGTAGCACCTTCGCCGCCATGCCCACTTACTGCATTGGCACGCAGAACGACTTGCTCAGCATCGCGACCCTGAGTGGGGCGGCTGCGGGCACGACGAAGAGTCTCTGGACGGATGAGCCTGGACTGCTCAGTCTCGTAAGCAGGACGGGCTTTGCCGTCGGTGGCCTCAACCCAGGTGAGGTGTTGTCGGACATCGCCAACATATCGCTCAACCACAACGATAGGGCCTGGTTCCTGGCCACCGTGCGAGGCCGGGGTGTCACGGCGAACACGGACAAGGTGCTGTGCAGTTGGACTCAAGCGAATGGTGCCGGTTACTACTTGCGCGAGGGTGACACCATCGACGCCAACATCATCAAGACCCTGCATACGCCGCGGCAGGCCAGAGGGGCGGACATCACCTGCCCGGTCGTGTTTGCACGCGGTCCAAACGGAGTCGACGCCGAGAATGACACGGCGATCTATCAGGTCGGTGCGGGCTTGCTAAAACAAGAAGGCGATGACATCGCTGCCCTCGGAGTGAGTTTGGGTGAGATTCAGCCCCGCGTGGCGTGTGGCTTCGATACTGCACGGCGCAGCTTTGCCGCGATGTTGCAATCCTCGCCGCAGACCAACATGGCCGTGTTTGAAAACGATACCGCCCTGGCGCGGAGAGGCGAAGACGCTGACGTGGGCGGGGCTACCTTTGGCACCTTCCTGGGAGAGACCAACGCGAACACGTTCACGGTGTTCCGATCCACGATCAATCGTGATGCCACTGTGAATGCCAACAACAACGAAGGGCTTTGGGCAGACACACGTGGCGCGACCGAGTTGGTGATGCGCAAGGGCGAGGAACTACCTTCCGTAGGGGCAGGCATCGTTATCAAACGGTTCCTCCGTTTCCAGATTTTGAGCTTTGGCGATCTCGTAGCGCTGGTGCAGTTGGCCGGGTCTGGCGTGACGGCTGCCAATGACCTGTGCTTGGTGCATTACTACTATGACCGCCTTTATTTTCCCGGCGTGCCTTTGCTGCGGGAAGGCGATCCGGCACCCGGCTGTGGAGCTGCTAGGATTGCGACCCTCACCCAAGTCGCCAGCAATGCGGTGAATGGCGATTATGCGGTGCTGGCCAGCTTGGTGGTCGAGGCAGGCGGCGCTACGGCGTCGAACAATTTGGCGCTGTTCCGTGGGGATCTTAGTGCGGTGGGGGTTGCTGGCCGCATCTATCGGCAGCCGGTGCTGTCCCTGCGCAAAGGGGCACGCTACGAGAGAGCAGGGAGCGAGGTGATCACCACGCTGAGCGCTTCGGACATCAATCTGGAGGCCACGGGGGCGCTTTGCACCGGGCTTGGCGAAACCATCAACTCGGGCGGCCAAGTAGCATTCAGCGTTGGCTTTGGTGACGGCTCGCTGGGTGTCTTCACCGGGGCTCCTTAACAACGTAAAGGCGGAAGTTCCATCCCGCGCTTGTCATCTCCCTGTGCCTCGGACATGGTAAGTTTCTTTGTCTCATGTCAGAGCCGAGTCTTTTCAGGCACTATCTCATCCTACAAGACGCCGAGGGCAGCAATGTGGAGCTGGTCCGTTCGGCGGAGCAGGTTGCCGTGCTCGCGTTCGACAATGAGTGCCTGGAGTTCGTGCACTGCCATGTGCTGCTGGAGCCGCCAGCGAACCGCGTGGCCTTTGAGGAGGCCTGCCGCACCTTGCAGCAGCACGGCCACCCGCTGCTGGCGCCCTTGGTGGATTTTGGCGAGGACGATGGCAACCCGTTCTACATCACCGGCAATGTCGACGGCGAGACGCTGCGCGGCTACCTGCAACGGCAGAGCGAGCTGCCGCTCTGGCTGGCGGCCATGCTGGCCACGCGCGCGCTGGACGCGGCCATCGCGCTGAGCGAACGCGGCGACTACCTCTACGATCAGCCGCTGGACAGCTTCCGCCTGGTGCAGGTCAGCACCAATGCCCTCCAGGTGCAGGTGGCCGACTATCGCGTGGTGGAAAAGGCGGCACGCAGCAAGACCAAGACCTTGAAGGCGAACTTCGAGCGCCAGGCCAAGTTCTTGCGCGCCTTCCTGCATGAGCAGGGCGGGGGCGGCGGGCCGACCTTGCCCGACACGCCGCTCGCTGTGGTGGACTTCACCGAGATTCTGGGCAGCACCCTGTCCACCGGCGGCCCTGGGTTGACCACGGCGATGAAGGAATTGCGCAACGCCTTGCAAAAGATGGTGCCGGATCATCTGGCAGGCGAGATTCCCACGGCGCAGAAGCCACGCGCGCTGGTTGCGCCTTTGCTGGCAAGCTATCAAGAGGTGGCGCGTGGCGTGGTGAACCTGGTGCGCATCCAGAGCCAGCGCCTGGACATGGCCAACCCCTACGCCATGCGCGGCACCATGACCCGCACCGGCCGCTCTGTTTCCGTGGAGCAGGTGCCGCCCAACCGCCTCTGCGGCAAGCGCGTGGCTGAGATTCACAAGCAGGTGCAGAAGCTGGCAAAGAAGCGCGACTACAACGCACTGGTGCCGGTGCCTCTGCTGCACGCCGCCGACAGCCTGACCTGCATGGCGGAGGAGCTGGTGGAAGGTGTGCCGCTCTCCGACATTCTGCGCGAGCGCTCGGCGCTGGAGATCGCTGAGGTGTATCTCGTGCTCGCCGGGCTGGACGCGGCGCTGGCACAGCTGGACCGCGCAGCGCTGGAAACCGGCAAGCTGCGTCTGGAAGACATCTTTTTGCTAACCGGCTTCGGCCGCGATGATCCGCGCTCCAACCGCCTGCTGGGCACGAAGCTCAATGAGTGGCCCTCGTTCACGGTCATGCTGCGCGCGCACCCGACCCTGGCGTCCATGTCCGGCCGTGGCATCAATCCCTCGGCCGTGCTGCCAAGGCTGAAGGCGGTCAAAGGCACGCCTTGGCACGGTGGCTGGCTCGCGGCGGTAGGCCGGTTCCTGGTCGGGCTTGACAGCGCGCCTGCCGAGGCCTCGCGCGACCGCGAAAGCGTCATCCGTCTGTTCGACGATGAGATTGCGAAAGCCCGTGATGGTGCGCCTGCTACCCGCAGCGATCTGCTCGGCCGGTTCGCCCGGGTGATCCAGCACTATGATTTGGTGGCACCATCGCCGATCACCACCACACCTGCGGCGGAGCCCAGGATCAAGCCTTCGCAACTGATCCACAAGGACAAGCCGCCGCCGCCCATGCCCGCCGATGCGGTGGCCAAGCCAGCGCCCTCGGCACCGCCCAATCTTCCGCCTTCCTTGCCGGACCTGCCAATTGGTGCGGGAACGCTGATTCCAGCGGCGTCCGAGGCTGATAGCGGTGAGAGCATCGGCTTTGCGGAACTGCTTTTCCAGTCACCGGCCGAGGCCGACATCGCCAGGCGCGGCGGCCACTGGGGCCAGGGCGCGAGCAATGATTTCGCCTCGGGTCAGGTAGGCAACTGGGGCCTGGAGGAGGATCCCAGCCCTTGGTGGCTGAAGGCTGCTGTGTTCATCGGCGGGTCGATGGTGATTGGCGCCATCCTCGCGCATCAGAGTGGGCACGCGGTCTGGCAGAAAGCGGCAGACCCTGCTCCCCCGGCGGTGATCAGCGGCAAGCCTTGAACTTTTTTTTGGCTGCTCGGTGGAAGCTCAGGGCTCGCTGTTGACCGAATCCGGCACCCGCTCCGGCACGTTCAAACAAAAGGTTTACAACAA